>ERZ1026868.1850-NODE-1850-length-10399-cov-11.521558_pt1 | contig 10399 bp, 10 predicted proteins | sample MGYA00380164_ERZ1026868 | MGnify/ENA primary metagenome ERZ1026868 (study PRJEB33269, sample SAMEA4719800) | human gut metagenome | biome: human-associated habitat; feature: organic feature; material: feces | place: Cameroon | collected 2013-10 ... | reverse complement strand
GGCACTTATAATGTAATTATAATGTAAATTGTAAATATTTTCAATTGATATTATTTACTAAAAATGTTATAGTGTTTTTGGTAATAATTATGGTATTAAAAGAGGTTAAGTTATGAAGCTTGAAAACATAAATATCAGAGACCCGTTTGTACTTGCAGAAAACGGAACATATTATCTTTATGGCACAAGGGCTGAAAACTTCGGTTGCAAAACGGGAGGTTTTGATGTTTACACATCAACTGACCTTGTAAATTTCAGCGAAGCCAAAGAATGCTTTAACAGTGAAAAATACGGACTTAACAAAGAAGTAAACTGGGCGCCGGAAGTACACAAATATAAAGGCGAATACTATATGCTTGCAACTTTCACGCAGGAAAACGGACTTCGGGGTTCATATATTTTAAAAAGTGACAGCCCTTTAGGTGAATTCAAGCCTTACAGTGACGGTGCGCTCACACCGCAGGAATGGGAATGCCTTGACGCAACGCTTTATATTTCAAAAGCGGGTGAAGCATACCTTGTATTTTGCCATGAACATACACAAATAATTGACGGAACAATTTGCTTTATAAAGCTTAATAAGGAACTTACTGCACCTATAAGCCTGCCGACAAAGCTGTTTTCAGGTTCATCACCGTATTGGGCAGATAACAAGCCATCCGGTGAGCATTATATAACCGACGGACCGTTTATGTATCGCACAAGCAAAAGTAAGCTTTTACTTATATGGTCAACCTTTGTTAACCACAAATACTGCCAATGCGTTGCCCGTTCAAGCGATAATGAGCTAAACGGTGTATTTGAGCATTTGCCGCTGCTCATTGATGATGACGGAGGACACGGAATGATATTTAAAGCAGATAACAAACTTTACTTAAGCTTCCATACTCCGAATATTAACGGGCAGGAACATCCTAAATTCATTGAAATTAAGGATACGGGAAATTCAATTGAAATAGTATAAAATAAGGCGATACTTCTTTTGAAGTATCGCCTTATTTTCAATTATAATAAACTTGCTACAAGGTCGCCCATTTGTGAAGTATTAACAGCATCAAAGCCGTCTTCGTAAATATCAGGTGTTCTTGCTTTAGTAAGTGCCACATCAACAGCTTTTTCAATAGCATCGCTGGCTTCAGCTTCACCGAATGTATAGCGAAGCATCATAGCACCGCTCAAAATAGTTGCAAGCGGATTAGCCTTGCCCTGACCTGCAATATCAGGTGCAGAACCGTGAATAGGTTCATAAAGGCCAAATGTACCCTCGGCAAGTGATGCAGATGCGAGCATACCGATTGAACCGGAAATCATAGAAGCTTCGTCTGAAAGAATATCGCCGAAAATATTTGATGTTACAATTGTATCAAACTGATTTGGGTTGCGTACAAGCTGCATTGCGCAGTTATCCACATACATATATGAAACTTCAACTTCAGGATAATCCTTTGCTGTTTCTTCCATAACTTTGCGCCAAAGCCTTGAAGAATCAAGAACATTAGCTTTATCAACACAAGTAAGCCTTTTACCGCGCTTCATAGCATATTCAAAACCGGCTTTAACAATTCTTTTAATTTCAGGATATGTATAACGCTCTGTATCATATGCGCCTACAACACCGTTTTCTTCATAAGTTCCGCGGTCACCGAAGTAAATGCCGCCGGTAAGTTCACGAACAATGAGAATGTCAAGTCCGTCACCGATAATTTCCTCTTTAATAGGAGATGCAGATTTAAGTGGTGCGAAAATCTTGGCAGGGCGAAGATTTGCAAAAAGTCCCAAATCTTCACGAATTGCAAGAAGTCCCTTTTCAGGCCTGTTATTACCCGGCTGACTATCCCACTTAGGGCCGCCTACCGCACCGAGAAGAACAGCATCCGATGCTTTGCAAGCCTTTGCGGTTTCATCAGGATACGGAACACCGTATTCATCAATAGCGCATCCGCCCAAAAGCTGATAATTATAATCAAAGCTAAAGCCGAATTTCTCACCTGCTTTATCAAGCACTTTTACACATTCATCTACGATTTCAGGGCCGATACCGTCACCCTTTAAAACTGTAATTTTATAATTTTTCATATTCTAACCTTTCTATTGATGTATATAGCAGAAAAACAATGTTCGCTCCCCTACAATAATCGTATAAATCAAAATATCGCAATAATGCAATCCTCAAATCTTGCTGCTATAACTCAAAATCTGACGCACCACTGTACGACAGATTTTGGAAGGAGGAGCAGTGAAATGAGCGATAAATAACTTTTGATTAAAGTAATAAACAAAAGTTATTTTGAGCGATATGAAACTTGCGACGACTTAGCACCGGTCAAATATACCCGGCATAGCATCATCACGCATTGTATCTTTTTGGTCACGGTTGATTGCGCAAATAATACCTTTCATTGATGCATAGCCGATATTATGGCTTACACCGATACCGAAAATATCCTTACCCTGCGGATTTTTAATATGAATGTAACTGATAGCCTTTGAGTCACTGCCGACTGAAATTGCATGCTCGCTGTAATCAACAAATTCATAATTTGAAAGACCTGCGGTATTCATAGCTTCGCAGAATGCACCGATAGGGCCTGAACCGTCACCCGAAATCTTCACAGGCTCATTATCCTTATACTTAAGTTCACCTGTAAAATGAACTGTGGTAAGATAATCTTTTTCATTCTTTTCTTCTGTAATTTTGTAGTTAAGAAGTCTGTATGGGCCGCATACATTTCTGTATTCTTTTTGGAAAATATCAAATACTTCATCAGGCTGAATTTCTTTACCGCTTTCATCGCAGGCTTTTTGAACTACTGCACTGAATTCACCCTGCATAGCTTTCGGCATTTTAATACCGTAATCATTTGCAAGAATATATGCCATTCCGCCCTTGCCGCTTTGTGAATTGATACGAATAATAGGTTCATATTCACGGCCTACATCGGCAGGGTCAATAGGAAGATACGGAATATCCCAATAATCACCGCCGTGTTCTTCCATATAATTTTTGCCTTTGTTAATAGCGTCTTGGTGAGAGCCTGAAAAAGCAGTAAATACAAGTTCGCCTGCATATGGGTGGCGAGGCGGAACTACCATTTTTGTTGCCCTTTCATAAACACCTTTAATCTTGTTAATATCGTGGAAATCAAGTTTCGGGTCAACACCCTGGGTCCACATATTAAGTGCCAAGGTTACAATATCAACATTACCTGTTCTTTCACCGTTGCCGAAAAGTGTACCTTCAATTCTGTCTGCCCCGGCAAGTAAGCCGAGTTCGGCAGCAGCTACGCCTGTGCCGCGGTCATTATGCGGGTGAAGTGAAATAATAGCATTTTCACGGTTTGGAAGATGACGGCAGAAATATTCAATTTGGTCTGCATATCCGTTTGGAGTTGAACCCTCAACTGTTGACGGAAGATTAAGAATAATAGGATTTTCCTTTGTAATATGGAGTTCTTCCATAACCTGACGGCAGATTTCAACTGCATTATCCATTTCTGTTCCCGAAAAGCTTTCAGGGCTGTATTCAAAGCGGATATTCATATCAGGATTTTTCTTTTTTTCTTCTTCCGTAAGCTCATAAATAAGCTTTGCACCGTCAATAGCAATATCTATTACACCCTGCATATCGGTTTTAAACACAACCTTACGCTGAAGTGTAGATGTTGAATTATAAAAATGAACAATTACATTTTTAGCACCGTCAATAGCTTCAAATGTTTTTCTGATAAGATGTTCCCTTGCCTGCACAAGCACCTGAATAGTAACATCATCAGGAATATAATTGCCCTCAATAAGTGTTCTTAAAATTTCATATTCTGTTTCACTTGCTGACGGGAAGCCGACTTCAATCTCTTTAAATCCGATTTTTACAAGAGTTGTAAAAAATTCAAGCTTTTCTTGCAAATTCATTGGGTCAACAAGTGCTTGGTTACCGTCACGAAGGTCAACCGAACACCAAGTAGGCGCTTTGGTAATTGTGTTATTAGGCCAAGTGCGGTCAGGAATGTTAATTGGTTCAAAACCTCTGTATTTTTCGTAACCCTTTTTCATAATGTTAATCTCCTTTCATTTTTGCACAGGAGCAAAAAAATAAGCCCCTACACAAGAGTATAGGGGCGTTAATATCACGCTGTACCACCCTACTTCAGCAAGGTAAACCCCTGCCCTTTAGCATCAATCAATGCCACTGCCAATAACGAGGCAAACCGTCTGTTCCTATTGATTTCTATTCAAAACAGCAACTTGGCAGAGAGCTATGCACCTTTAATTCGTATTGACTTGCACCGTCCGTCAACTCTCTTAAACCGAAATAAAAGGTCTTTTTCTGCTTCACAGTCTTTATTTGGGTACTATCAATTTGTAAATCTATTATATCAAATTAAAACTATTTGTCAAGATATTTTTAAAGAAGCGAATATCCGTATCCGTTTGTAATTGCATCAACTTTTTGGTTTCCTTTACAAAGCGGGCAATCGTGTGGGGGGTATGCCTGATACCCCGGTACATCATCAGCACTGAAAATCTTATTAACTTCAACACCGTCAACTTCGTTAATAGCTGAAAATACAGCAGAAATTCCCACTGTTTCGCCGCCGTAGTAACTTACACTTTCCATGGCTCTTTCAATTGTTTTACCGCTTGTAATACAAGAAATAAGAAGCAAAACTCTTTTGCCTGTAATAAGCTTGCGAAGATTATCACGGAAAATGATATTTCCCTGTGCGTCATATTCAGGGCCGAGTACATAAACCGTACTGTCAGGATTAGGGTTTAACATATTTGCACGCTGAAGTTCGTGTGCAAGATAAGCACCGAGTGCCTGTGTTTCATATAAGCACAAAACAGTGTCAATCTCAATTCCTCTTTCGTGGTAATATCTTGCGAGCATCATTGCCGCATCAACCGAAATATCGTGATTATGCTTAATATCAGATGTTCCGATGTAAAAATTAAGATGAGAAGAACTTGAAACAAAATGGCCCGGCATTGCGTGGATAAATACACGCTCGTTTCTGTCGGATGTTATTGTATAAATAGTTTTTTCTTCACTCATAGTGACACCCCATTTTTAAACAGTTGTAGTATAAACTATATTTTAAACCATATTGTTCAATTTTGCAATAAAGCTCAACATAAAAAATACATACGATATTTTGTTGATATTTCACAAACTAATCGCCTTTATTTGTACAATCTTGACTTTATGATACAAAATTTGATAAAATAAATTTGTATTGGGGTGTTGATATGGTTACTGAAAATTATAACTTTTTGCCTGACGAAGCAAAGGAAATAAGAATAAAAGTTTTTGTTGAAGAGCAGGGGTTCAAACAGGAATTTGATGAGCTTGATTCAATTTGCACTCACCTTGTAACTTTTGATAATGATAAACCTTGCGCTACTGTTAGGTTTTATGAGCAAAACTCGGTTTACTATATCGGCAGGCTTGCTGTTTTAAAGGAATATCGCAGTAAGCACCTGGGTGCAAAAATAGTAAATGAAGCCGAAAGGTTGATAAAAGCAAAGGGCGGCAAAGAAATCAGGCTTCATTCGCAGGTGCAGGCAATGCCGTTTTATCAAAAGCAGGGATATATCCCATTCGGTGAGCAGGACTTTGATGAAGATTGCCCACACCAATGGATGAAAAAGGAAATATAAAATAAAAAAGCAGGCAAGAATCTTGCCTGCTTTTTCTGTTATGCCAATTTGTAAACCTTGCCGGTGTCTATCCTTACTATCTCAAAATTGCGGCTATCCTCTTCAAGCACAGTCTTTAAGAGCATTCCCACATCTTTTGCCGAACTTTTAGCTGCTGTTTCGCAGTCTTTTCCGTCGATAAAATGATGATAATCATATATTTTTTGTAACGGGGTTTTATACCAATCCCTGTTATTTCCGCCAAACAAAATACGAACTGAAAATTCCGCATTTTCGCTGTAATTGCAAATTGCATTTACAGCCCCGCGTATATAAACTTTGCAAAGTTCAATATCTATCGGTGAAATATTTGCCGATATGTTGTATGTTTTTGCATTATCGTTAGTAATCATATTCTTATTTCCTCAATCAATCTTTATAATAATTTGACGGATTGCCTTCCACAAATTTTTGTGCAAGCAATGTTTTATTACTCATTGTATTTTCACTTATCGAATATTTATAACCACCGTTTTTATAATACCAACCTCTTGGTGCTTTAACTTCCACGCTTGATAACGAACCGCAATTCTTAAATGCGAGAGGTTCAATTGATGTTACTGACTCTGGAATAACAACTTCTTTTAAACTTCCGCAATCAATAAACGAATACGAACTAATTGTTGAAACACTGTTTGGAATAACAAGTGTTTCAATCAGTTCACCATCAATATATAATTTTGTATTATCTTTAGCATTATCTGGATGATATAACGGATTTGCAGAAGCACCAACAAATTGGATAGAGCACCACTCTTCAATTGTACCTTCAAATACAACCTTTTCAATCTTACAATTGTAAAACGCTTCTAAAGCAATTGATTTTATTGTCGAAGGTAAAATCAACTCGTTTATAGGTGCGCCTTTAGATGAATCGGAGCCATACAATTGAGTGCTATAAAAAGCTCTTTCACCTATTTTAGTCACAGGCTTTCCTTTATATGTTTCTGGTATTACCACTTTTGTAGAATTGAACAGTTCTCCTGCGCTTGACAAAGTATATGAATTATTATCTTCATTAAGTGTATATTGAAGACCGGAGGAATATTCACTTTCGGCATTTGAAACACTGCCTAAATTTTCCTTTGTTCCGTCAGTATAAGTAATAATCAATTCACCGTTTATGAGTTCGGTTTTTGCAATACCTCTGCCGGTATCACCTTTGTCACCTTTTTCGCCCTTTTCACCCTGTACGCCTGCGTCACCTTTATCACCCTTATCGCCTTTTTCACCTTTAACATTGCCAAGGTTTATAACCGAATTATCACTGAGTGTAACCATAAGTTCGCCTGTTGACGAAAGGGTGACTGTTTTAATACCTACACCGTCTTGCCCGTCTGCACCATTTGCGCCGACAACATTACCGAGGTTTTTAACCGTACCGTCTGTATATGTAAGCACAAGTTCACCGCTTACATTCACTTCTGATTTTGATATACCGATACCGTCTGCGCCCTTAATGTTGCCCAAATCAAGTACAGTACCATTAGTAAGTGTTACGCTGAGTGCGCCCTCATTTGAAACTGTGACATTTGCAATACCTACACCGTCTTGTCCGTTTGCACCGTCTTTTCCTGTTGCACCTTGAATGCCCTGTTCGCCGGTATCACCTTTTTCACCTTTTGAACCTTTAACATTGCCGAGATTTATTTGCTGTCCGTCTGAAAAAGTAAGTTCAAGTTCGCCCGAAGTATTGATTAAAACATTCGCAATACCAACACCGTCTTTACCATTTGTACCGTCTTTTCCGTCAACACCATTAGTACCATTGATACCGTCTTTACCTGCTACACCTTGAATACCTTGTTCACCGGTATCGCCTTTGTCACCTTTTTCGCCTTTCGCACCAGTGTCACCCTTATCGCCTTTTTCACCTTGCACACCGGTATCACCCTTATCGCCCTTTTCACCTTTTATCGTTCCGAGGTTTAATGTTGTACCGTTTGTAAGAGTTATATTTAGCTTTCCGTCTTCTGTAATATTGACAGTATTGATACCGACACCGTCTTTACCGTTAGTACCGTCTTTTCCGTCAATACCATTAGTACCGTTGATACCGTCCTTACCGTCTTTGCCTGCTACACCTTGAATGCCTTGTTCGCCGGTATCGCCTTTGTCACCTTTTTTGCCTTGCGCACCGGTATCACCTTTATCACCCTTTTCACCTTTTGCTCCGTCACTGCCTACTACTTTGCCTAAATTATCAATAACACTGTTTGAATATGTTACAACCAATTCACCATTTGAATTGATTTCGGATTTAACTACACTTATTCCGTCTTGTCCGTTTTTACCGTTATTACCGTTGCTACCGTTTATTCCGTCAATACCGTTCTTACCATCAACGCCGTTTTTACCGTCAACACCGACTACTTTGCCAAGATTACATATTTGCCCATTTGAATAAGTTATTATCAACTCGCCTTTATCATTTATAGCCGAATTTGAAATGCTTACACCGTCAATACCGTTTATGCCTACAAGTTTATCAAGGTTAACGCTTGAACCGTCGGAATAAGTGATAACGAGCTGACCGTCAGAATTTACACTTGCCAATGTGATACTTCTGCCGTCTTTTCCGTTTGCACCGTTTTTACCGTTTGTGCCGTTCTTTCCGTCAGTTCCGTCTTTTCCTTTAGAATTTGAAACATTGCTTACATTTACATCCGTACCGTCTAAAAGAGTTAAAATAAAATCTCCGTTTTTATTAAAGCCTGCGTTTGTTATTACAGATTTATTTTGTTTTGATACATTTGCAACTGCTTTATTCCACTCTTTTTCTGTGCCTGAATATCCGTTTTCCTTTGCAATTTCAAATGCCGATTTTCCGTCAAGAGATTTAAGCCAATCATTCAAATTGCCTTTATACCCCTGCTCAACAGCAAGTTCATAAGCTGAAAGTCCGTTTTCAACCTTTGAAGAAGCTGGCTGCGAGCTGTTATTATGCACAACATTTGCCATAAAAAATGCAATACCAGTCATTAGTATAATTGATAAAACTGCCAATAATACTTTTTGAAGAGTTTTATTGCGACTTTTTCTGCTTTCGTTTTCCATATTCATCCACCTTTTCACACTTTTTATTCATTATATTACAACCGTAAGTTGTTGTCAACAACTACTAATCGGTGTTTTATTTAACAATCTCAAGTTGTTATCATTATTATATTAGGAGTGATAGCAATGATAAAAAATCTAAAAGCACTTCGCAAGGAGTACAACATAAGCCAGCAACAGCTTGCAAATATAATAGGTGTCAGCCAGCAATCTATAAACAAATATGAAAATCACAATGTAGAACCAGATATTGAAACACTGAAAGCTATTGCAACTTTTTTTAACACAACTATTGACTTTTTAGTCGGATTTGACGAAAGCAAAACCGCATTTACAAAAGAGGATGAACTGCTTAGATTATTTAGTTTAATGACAAAAGAGCAACAGGATTTATATATTGAGCAGGGAAAAATTTTTGCTAAAATGAATAACAAAAAATAAAAGCGTGAAGAAATTTAAAGTTTTGCCTTTTCTACACGAAAAAAAGCGAGAGCCTTACGACTCTCGCTTTCAGCTTGTCTTATTAGAATTTTTGATTAAAGAGCTTCTGCAACTGCAACAGAGCGTACCAACAAATAAATTGTTATTTCGCGTTAATTTGTGTGACCTCACTCAGTTGCGAAAAGGTCCACCGGACCTTTTCTGCCAAAACAAAAAACAGCGTTTCTTACGAAACGCTGCTTTTATTTTGGACACTCGTGTTGGCGCAACCGCCAACGCTTTCGTCTTGTTAAAATTTTCGATTAAAGAGCTTCTGCAACTGCGACAGCACATGCTACGGTTGCGCCAACCATAGGGTTGTTACCCATACCGATAAGTCCCATCATTTCTACATGAGCAGGAACTGATGAAGAACCGGCAAACTGTGCATCTGAATGCATTCTGCCCATTGTATCTGTCATACCGTATGAAGCAGGACCTGCTGCCATATTATCAGGGTGAAGAGTACGGCCTGTGCCACCGCCTGAAGCAACTGAGAAATACTTTTTGCCTGCTTCAAGGCGTTCTTTCTTATATGTGCCTGCAACAGGGTGCTGGAAACGAGTTGGGTTAGTTGAGTTACCTGTGATAGATACATCAACATTTTCTTTCCACATAATTGCAACACCTTCGGTTACATCGTTTGCACCGTAGCAGTTAACCTTTGAGCGAAGTCCATCTGAATAAGCCTTGCGGAATACTTCCTTAACTTCGCCTGTATAATAATCCATTTCAGTTTCAATATAAGTGAAACCGTTAATTCTTGCAATAATCTGTGCTGCGTCTTTACCAAGACCGTTAAGAATAACACGAAGAGGTTTTTTTCTAACCTTGTTAGCTTTTTCAGCAATACCGATAGCACCTTCGGCAGCAGCGAATGATTCGTGACCTGCAAGAAATGCGAAACATTCTGTTTCTTCTTCAAGAAGCATTTTACCAAGGTTACCGTGGCCAAGACCTACTTTTCTCTGGTCAGCAACTGAACCCGGGATGCAGAATGACTGAAGACCTTCACCGATTGCAGCAGCAGCTTCGGCAGCTGACTTAACACCCTTCTTAAGTGCGATAGCACAACCTACTGTGTAAGCCCACTTTGCATTTTCAAAGCAAATTGGCTGAATACCCTCAACGATTTTATAAGGATCAAAGCCTTTAGCCTGGCAGA
>ERZ1026868.1849-NODE-1849-length-10400-cov-4.572934_pt1 | contig 10400 bp, 9 predicted proteins | sample MGYA00380164_ERZ1026868 | MGnify/ENA primary metagenome ERZ1026868 (study PRJEB33269, sample SAMEA4719800) | human gut metagenome | biome: human-associated habitat; feature: organic feature; material: feces | place: Cameroon | collected 2013-10 ... | reverse complement strand
GATATCGTTTCCGGCTTCGTCGGTGGCGACGGGCAGGTCGGGTACTATCTTGCCAGCCTGTACCCCTTCGAGCCACTTGACGGCACGCTCGTAGCGCTCCTTGCGTGTCTCGTAGCCCATGCGGTTGGGGAGTGATGCAGTCATGTTGTAGAGCGCGATGTCGGCGGTGTACATGACGAGCTGGCGGTTGCGCTCGTTGCCTTCGGTGGCAAAGATGCGGTCGGTGTCGTACTTGGGGCGCAGATACCCTGCCACCTCCTCCTGCGCCTCCGCGATGGCGTTGCTGATGTTGTCCGGGTCGGCACCCGTGATGGCCTTGAGCGAAGCTTCGCTGCTCACGACCTTGAAGTCTTCCTGTGTGATGAAACTCATAGTTTTTCAATGTTAAATGAGAAATTAAAAACTGCTACCATGAATTCTTGGGAGCCATGCGCTTGACTATTCTCGGAACAAAGGCGGCTACTCTGCCCTGCTTCTGGAGGATATAGATGGCGCCCTCGTCGGCATCGGGCGCATCATCGTGCGCACGGCTGCCATGTTCGAGTGAGAGTGTCTGGTCGATGCCCACCTGCATATCTTCGGAGTCTCGGAGCGCCTCGTTGTAGAAGACCACGCCACGCTCCCAGAGCGGAGCCACGGACTCGATGCGCTGCAGCTTGTCGGGTTTCTTGCGGTTGTCCGCCGTGATGGGCAGTTGATAGCCGCGCAGGTCGCCCTCGGCAGCAAACTCATCGAGGGCGGTGTCCTGCATCAGGTTTGCCTCCAGGTAAAACTGGATGCTTGCTCCCTCTTCCAAGCTTCGCTCGTAGAGATTGTAGAGCCATCTCACCATGGCACCCGTGGTGTCCTGTCGCACGAAGCAGTCTATCAGGTGCAGTTCCTTGCCGATGCTTCCCCAGAGACGGCACGCCTTGTAGTCGTTCTCGGTGGTGGACTTCCAGGACGGGTCGGTATAGCAGACCAAGGCATCATACTTCGAGAGCTTCGGCATACGCTTGTACTTGATCCATTCGTGCCGGAAGATGGTACCGTCCTTGATGGGATTGTGCATCATCTCCTTGTTCCAGTCGCGGTAGCCCACGAACTCACGATAAGCGTCCACCTCCTCTCGGGTCCATTTCTCCTGCCACGTCGGATCGCCGTTCTTGTCGACGGCATACACCTTGGAGAGGAACACGCCCTTGGTGTGGGCAATATTGAAGAGCACGGAGTTCTTGGAGATAAGGTTGCCTACCATGATGAAGCGGCCACGGCCCACATCTAAGGAACCGAAAAGGGCCGACTTGACCCATGAGGTAAGCTCACGCACACGCTTCTCGTTCTTGCAGAGTTCATCATCATCGAGGTCGTCGATGACGATATAGTCAGGACGTGCCTCACGGTCGCGCAGACCACGAGGACTCTGACCACGGCCACAGGCGAGGAACTTGACGCCACACTGCGCTTTGAACTCACCATCGGTCCAGTCGCCACCAGAGGGTTTCTGTTCTCCGAAATCCGCCTTGAGTCGGTCGTTGTATTCCAACTCTGCCTGGATATCGCCCAGGAGGCGGCAGGCAGCCTCCTCGCTCTTACCCACGATGACCATGAAGTTGATGAGCCTGAGGGGTTGGAACATGAGCCACAGGGGCAGAAAAACGTCCAGATGGGTACTCTTGGCATGGCCACGGGGCCACATGAATACCGCCTTCAGATTGGGCGTAGACTTCACCTTGCGGGCTGCCTGGTTGTGGAACGGCGCATTGTGGATGGTGCGCAGTACCTTGCCAGTGGTCTTGTCCTTGAGCTGCAGGAAGTGAGGGAAATAATATTCGCAGAAGGCAGCATAGTCCCTCTGCAGGGAAGCAATACGTTTATTACGTTCCGTCTTGCTTTCGGGAGCCATGAGCGAGGTGTCGGTGAGAGCTGCTATCTGTTTGCAGTGTTCCCGCCATGCCTCGATGGCCTGTTTCTTCTCTGATAGTGTTGCCATCCTTCTTTGCTTTTATTATTATGTATTAGAGTTCACAACTGAAACCATTATTCATCTTGTCGGAGATGAAGAGATCCTGGTAGTAGTTGAATGTCTTGAGAAGTTCCGGTGTGATGTTCGGGTCGGTCTGTGCACGGAACTGCATCCACTTCGAGAATGCCATGAACACCTCGATAGCATCCACTACATTGGCCTTCTTGTCGAGTTTCTGGATGACGGACGAGAGTTTGGCCAGTCGGTCGCCTAATCCGGAAATCTTGTCCGGGTCGCCGGATTCGTTCACCTGACTGATGAGGGTATCGATGGTAAGGAGGAGTTTGTTGACCAGCTCCGGTCGTGTGACGTTCTTGGCGGCTCGCTGCTCTTTCCATCCCTCGGTGTTGGCCCACTTGGAGATTGTCACTCTGGATACCTCAATCTGTTCGGCTATCTCTGCCTGTTCCTTGCCCGCCATATAGAGGGTTCGGGCGAGGTTCTTCTTACGTTCTAATTCTGCTTTTGTCATATTCGAATGCTGTTATAATGTGAATAGAAAACCATGGAGGCGATTGGAGCCTCGCAGGTTTTGGTACTGCAAAATTGCGACTTTTTGGGCAATCTGCAAAAATAGTGTGCAGCGGTTTCATAGAAGTGTGCAACCATTTCATACTTTTTTGGAGGTTATGCGAAAAGTTAGTAATATTGCAGTCGAAAAAAACTTTTAAAGGTAAAAAAGTAAAAAGGTAAAAAAGTAAAAAGGTAAAAAAGATATGAGCAAAGGTAAACGAGTAAGAATCAGTAATGAGAGCGTCAACTGCTACGGCACTCGAATCCTTACATCAGGCATCGACCTGACGCAGTATCAGCGCAACCCGGTGCTGCTCTACATGCACGAGCGCGGCAAGGTGATCGGTATGGTGAAGGATCTGAAGGTGGAAGGTCAGGACGTGACGGGTGAGCTGGTGTTTGACGAGGCTACGGACCTGTCGCGACAGCTGAAGAAGCAGTGGGAGTTCGGTAGCGTGAAAATGGTGAGCGCGAACTTTCAGATCTTAGAGATGAGCGACGATAAGCAGTTGCTCGCAGAGGGTCAGCAGCGGCCGACGGTGACGAAATCTAAGCTCATCGAGGTGAGTGTGGTGGATATTGGCGGCAATGATGACGCTACCGTGCTCACGCATGAAGGTAAGACAATCTCACTTTCAGCAGGAAAGGACTCCCTTGATGGCGTTCTTCCTCTATTAGATAATGTAAGTAAAACCCCATTAAAAAAGAAAGAAATGGAATTAAAAGATTTAGCAATCAAGTTGGGTCTGAAGGAGACCGCAACAGAAGAAGAAGTGAATCAGAAGCTCGTGAGCCTCAGTCTCGCGGCAGGTAAGGTAACCGCCTTGGAGAGCCAGGTACAGACACTCCAGGCGCAGCAGCAGGCGGTGGAGTTGGCTGCTATCACACGTGCGGTAGAAACTGCCATCACCGAGAAACGACTCGCCGCAGGCATGAAGGATCACTTCGTGGAGCTGGGCAAGAAGTTGGGCCTCGATCAGTTGAACCTCACCCTGTCTGCCATGCAGCCCCAGGGCAAGATTACGGCTACCCTTCACCGAACCGACAAGGGCAACATCGTGGCAGAACCGCAAGACTACTCGAAGTATGAGAAGCTGAGCGCCGTGCCTGCCAACGTGATGATGGATCTGCACGACAATCACCACGACGAATTCGTGCGCCTCTATAAGGCGGAGTATGGTTTTGAGCCTGCCTAAAGGTAAAAAGGCTTTTTAAAGGTAAAAAGGTAAAAAAGTAAAAAGGTAAAAAGAGCCTTCTTGCTTTTAAAGGTAAAAAGGTAAAAAGGTAAAAAGATCCTTCTTGCTTTTAAAGGTAAAAAAGTAAAAAGGTAAAAAGGTAAAAAAAGATATACAACAATGAAAAAGAAAACAATTATCAAGATCATGACGGCATTGCTCTTCAATGCCATTGTGGGTGGAATTATCGCAACGCTGTTGGGCTGCAGCGCCATTGGCGGTGCTATCGTGACCTGTCTCATCGCTATCGCAGTGCCGGGCTTCATGCCTGAGGATGCTGCCTACGACGGTGTGCTGAAGGAAGTGTGGACGGGCGAGCTGATCAAGGCTCTGCGTGAGCGACTTGATGCCTCTTGGCTTGTCGGTGTATCAGACCAGAGTTCTGTCGTTAATAACGACGTAATCCACCTCGTGGATGTGGGTGCTGATCCGCAGGTACTCATCAATAACACCACATACCCATTGGACGTTCAGGAGTTAGAGGACGGCGACAAGACCTTCTCGCTCGATAAGTTCCAGACGAAACCTGTGGCGGTGACTGACGATGAGTTGTATGCTCTGAGTTACGACAAGATGGCACGCGTGAAGGAAAGCTGCGCCAATGCCCTGAATGATTCCAAGTACGCCAAGGCTGCTCATGCGCTCTGTCCTACGAAGAACACAGACAAGACCCCTGTGCTCGTGACTACTGGCGCGGTGGATGCTGCTACCAAGCGTATCAAGCTCTGTGTCGATGACATTATTGCCCTCAAGCGTAAGCTCGACGCATTAGGTGTGCCAGTGACTGACCGCCGTTTAGTGCTCTGTACTGACCATGTGAACGACCTCTTGGAGACCGATCAGGCGTTTAAGGAGCAGTATAACATCAACCGCACTGACGGCACCGTAGGTCGCCTCTATGGCTTCGATATCTACGAGTATGGCGCTTGTCCTACTTACAGTACCGCAGGTGTGAAGAATGCAGTGGGAGCAACACCTAAGACTGGCGAGTTCCAGTGCTCGTTCGCTTTCTATGTGCCCCGTGTGTTCAAGGCTACAGGTACTACGAAGATGTATTTCAACCCTGCGGAGAACGATCCTCTGTACCAGCGCAACCTGGTATCTTACCGACACTACTTCCTCTGTATGCCTAAGAAGGAGGATGCCGGCGGCGTGATCTACAGCGGCTATAAGGCTTCTTAAAGGTAAAAAGGTAAAAAGGTAAAAAGAGCCTTCTTGCTTCAAATCTTCATCATATACTTAACATTAAATTTAAACGGTTAGAAAGGCGATGACAGACATGATTATGAACATCCTGCAGTGGGCTATCCCGAGCGGCGGCGTAGGTGCTGCCATCGCCTGGATAGCCAACCGAAAGGTGAAGGAGGCCGAGCAGGCGAAGCGCATACATGACACCTTCAAGGAGATGTATGGCGACGTGAGCAAGGAACTCTTAGCTAAACAAAAAGAACTGAACGATGCAGCAGAAGACAACGCAAAAGCTATCGAGGAACTCAACAAGGAGAACGCCCGCACCCGCTACGCGCTCAACCGCCTCACACGGGCTATCGAGGCTATACAGCTGTGTCCTCATCGTGCTTCTTGTCCTGTCAGCGGCGAGCTGCAGAACCAAGAAGACGGCGCTGACGCAGACGCAGCAGACGCAGCTGGCAAGCAGCGCAAGCAGCGACAGCAGCGCAAGCCACGACACGACTCAGACGACGAGCCTGACGAGGGCAAGCGTGACAGCTGACGAGGAGTGGCAGCAGGCGTGGCTCATCATGCCTTTGGAGGGCGGCGGCTACCGTATCGAGGGTCGTGGCCAGTCGAAAGGACAGACCCACGCAGAGGGCGAGCAATCGACGGGCAGCACCTCGGTGAGCACTTCTTCGAAGATCAACAGAACGGCATTAGAAAGCCATTATAACAGTGTGGACAGGAAGGAAGAGAAGAAACCTCCCGAACGCGACTGGATGATGTGGACGTGTGCAGTTATCGGATTGATCCTAATAGTTTATTTATCAGTAATCATTAAAAAAAGAGAATAGAACATGGAACATATATTAGACGGAACCGACCTCATCCTGTCGGTGGGTGGCGGTGCGCTTGCCTTCAGTACCGGCTGTAAGATAACGACGCAGACGGAGACCGGCGAGCGAGTGACCAAAGAGGCTGCGAGCGGCAAGTGGAAGGAGAAGTACGTGAAGAGCTACTCGGAGAGCATCAGCGCCGACGGCGTGGTGTGCACCGACGGCACCTCGGACGCTCCTACCTACGACCAGCTGAAGGATATGCAGATAAGCGGCACTCCTGTGGACGTGGTATACAACGTGCGCGAGGCAGGCAGCCGTTCGGGCAAGACAGCCGGTGGCTACAAGGGTAAGTTTATCATCACCTCGCTGGATCTCGACGCCCAGGCAGGCGACGACTCGAAGTACTCCATCCAGTTGGAGAACTGCGGCAAGGTGGAGAAACAGACAACAGGTCTGCAGGAGACGGCCACAACGGGCCGCTCTGCCGACGAGAGTAATCAAAACGTAGTAGACTAAGAGTTATGAACAAAGGTATATTATGTGTTACCGTAGGCGGCAGGGAGCTGCCCTGTCGCCTGACGATGGGCGCCATGCTGCTGTATAAGCGCGACATGCAGAAGGACGTGAGCCAGATGAGCACTGGCGACATCGAGGAGCTTCTGATGTTTATGTGGTGCTGCGTGAAGTGTGCCTGCAAGGCCGACGGTGTAGACTTCGACACAGACTTTGAGACGTTCTGCTGCCAGATTACTCCCGACGACCTGAACGCCTGGAACGAGGCGATGGCACAGTCGGGTGAAGATAAAAAAAAATAGCCGGCGAAGCTTCGTCGGCTGATGGCTGCGAATATGAGCCCACGGATGTGGAGCATCTGCAGGGCGTGGCGATGGGGTGTATGGGTATGAGCAAGGATGACTTCTGCCGATGCACCCCTTCTGAGTTTTACGCGGCGTATGACGCATGGTGGCAACGGGAGACGGACCTGGAGCGTGGCAGATGGGAGCGTATGAGGATGCAGTGTCTGTGCTCTCTGCAGCCCTACTCGAAGAAGCAGCTGAGGGCGCAGGACTTCATGAAGTTCCCATGGGAAAGTGAAGAGCAGAAGGCATCATCTTGCCGGAGCCGGCAAAATGATCAGAGCCGTGAGGAAATCATGGAGCGGTACAGGGAGGCTAAGAAGCGAGCGGGGATGAAATAAAAATTATATATTATCATCCTGGCAGAGCATAATCACCCACAACAAGGTGCTTATAAACGTAGTGATACCACACAGAATCAATAAATCGGAAGCCCAGCCTGGCGCTTTTGCCCCCATAACCCAGTCGCAGAGAACCAGTCCTATAATGAAGCTTACAACGGCAACCCAGCCGCAGACGGTTCTGTCTTTCATCGGTGTAACTTTATATTCTGCCATAATGATGTTTAATTGGTAACACGCTGCAAATATAGTAAAAAGAATCGAATAATCAAAATTATAAATCAAAGAAGTATGGCCAACGAGGTAAGATTTAACATTCGGCTCAATATTGACGGCAAGGAAAAGGTTGTGACGGCTACTACGGCGGTCGATAATCTGCGCCGTATGGTAGACAACGCAAAGGGAGCTGCCGGTGCGCTGCAAGAGCAGCTCATCAATACCAATCAGATAGTGGAGAAATGGAACAATGTCTCCAATGCTATCGGACAGCTCTCATCTGTACTTAATGATATTACCGCTGAAAGCCGCAGCTTCGGCGGTGCCATGGCGGCTGCCAACACCATGGCAGGAAAGAGCGGTGAGGATTTTGCCAAGTTGAAAGACCAGGTGTCCGAACTCTCCCACGAGATTCCTATTGCCCGTGACAAGTTGGCAAATGGTCTCTACCAGGTTGTTTCCAACGGTGTGCCCGAGAATAACTGGATAACGTTCCTTAATAAGTCGGCCCGTGCCTCTGTGGCTGGTATTGCAGACCTTGAGGAAACTGTGAAGGTGACCTCCACTATCATCAAGAACTACGGATTGGATTGGGAGGCTGCGGGTTCTATCCAGGACAAGATACAGCTCACGGCCAAGAATGGTGTTACGAGTTTTGAGCAGTTGGCGCAAGCCTTGCCACGTGTCACCTCTCAAGCTGCCACCCTTGGCGTGAGTGTGGACGAGCTGATGGCGACCTTCAGCACACTGACGGGCGTGAGCGGTAATACTGCCGAGGTGAGCACTCAGTTGGCGGCTATTTTTACGGCTCTTATCAAGCCGTCGAGCGAAGCTGCAGAGATGGCTCAGCAGATGGGTATTCAGTTTGACGCAGCCGCCATCAAGGCTGCAGGCGGCATGGAGCAGTTCCTTCAGCAACTCGGAAAGAGTGTGCAGGAGTATTCGAAATCGAGTGGAGTTCTGGAGCAGGAGGTGTACGGAAAGCTGTTCGGCAGCGCAGAGAGCCTGCGCGCCCTCACGCCACTGATGGGTAACCTGTCGGATAAATTCAGCGAGAACGTGGCCGACATGAAGGACAGCGCAGGAACTATTGATAATGCATTCGATACCGTGGCACACACGGGAAGTTCAACCTTGCAGATGCTCAATAACAAGTTGGGAGAATATTCTGACACGCTGCAGAATTCTATCGGCAACGTGCTGCCTTATATCAGTATATCCGCACAGATGGCTATGTGTGCGGCTTCTGTAGTGTCATTATCGAAGACGTTTAATATCTTGGCAGTGTCATCCAAGTTGGCGAGAACAGTGATAGCGATGTTCTCCCCTATCGTAGAAGTATGTTCAGCCACCATGCGAGGGGCAGCTGTGAGTGCTGAGACCTTAAGACTTGCAATTCGTAGTTTGATGATATCTACAGGTGTAGGTATCGCTATTGTGGCTCTTACTGAAATTATCGGGCATCTCATAAATAGCAATACTCAGGCTGCGGAGAGTGCAAAAAATATGGCAAACGAGGAAGCTAAAGCAGCTGATAACATACAGAGTGCCTACGACAGTACGCTAAAGAGTACTTATGCTAATCTGATTACAAAATACGAACAGCTGAAAGATGGCTGGAAGAACCTACGCAGTGAGCATGAAAAAACCGCATGGATAAAAAACAATCAGTCTGCCTTTGCTGAGTTGAAGATTAAGGTAAACGGTGTGTCTGATGCTGAAAATATATTTCAAAAGAACACAGGCGCTGTGGTGGAAGCCTTTACCCGAAGAGCGCAGGCTGCCGCCTATGCTGCCAAGCTGACCGAACTGTATCAGAAGCAGATTGGCCTTGTAGAGCAAAAAAACAAGGTTGTACAGAATATAGCTGATGATGCCAAAAAAGGCGGAAGACATGCTAAGGAAGGGGATGTTGTGCCTGAAAGCTGGCGAAGCGAAAGATACGGAAAAGTTGGTAATGACGGGCAGTGGAGGTTCACCAAGGTGGGTGCTGAGCGGTATAATGGCACCAACGCTTCGGGCAACAAGCAGGTGGACAAGATCGATAATTCCATCAATAACCTAACTAAGCAGATAGAAGACACAAAGAAGCAAATGGCTTCGGCTGCCAATAGTAACGGATGGATAGATGCGGGAAAAATAACTTCCGGCACAGGCGGCAGAGCCGGAGGTGGCGGAACTACCAACCATACCCCGTCCGTGACCGACAAGAAAGACGATCCGCTGAAGGGAAGTATCGACTGGTATACAAAGGCCATTGACGAGAAAAAGAAACAGCTCAGCGCCACAGCCAACGAGGCAGCCGCCAAGTCGCTGAACAACGAGATGGAGGCGCTGCAGCGCGACCTCTACTTCCTGAAGGTACGCATAGGCGTGGAGGTTCCGCCACCCATAGAGGTGAAGAAAGCCATCAAGCCTATGGCAGAGCAGCTGCAGGAGTCGTTCGACGACATGCAGAAGTATCTGAAGGAGCATCCTCTGCAGGTGCAGGCCGACCCCAAGCGCTTGGAGAAGCTGACGCAGAAGATGGAAGACTTCGACAAGATAAAAGGTCTGGGCAATGTAGACCTGGGCAACTTTGAGAGCGTAAGGAAGGCGATGACGGATATACAGGGCATAGCCAACCCGACGGCACAAGGCTTCGCTGCAGCCGGCACTGCCTGTCAGGCTCTGGGTGGTGCCATGCAGCAGTTGGGCAGCGACTCGGCAGCAGCCAAGGCGGGCTTGGTGATGGCTGCTATCGGACAGTTGGCCCTGTCGTTGGCCACAGCGATGACGGATGCGGCGAAGCAGAGTTGGATAACATGGCTTGCTTTCGGTATATCGGGCACAGCGCAGCTGGTGAGTATGGTGGCCACGATCAGTCAGTTTGCCACGGGTGGTATCGTGGGCGGCAACAGCAAGAGCGGTGACCGCGTTCTGGCCCGTGTGAACTCGGGCGAGATGATACTGAACGCTGCTCAGCAGGCTCAGCTCTTCGCCATCGCCAACGGCAGGATGGCGCCGACGGTGAACACGGACGTGCTGGCGGGACTGATGGCAGGCGGCGCAGGCGGCGTGAAGGCTGGCAGCGTGGTGGGCAAGATAAGAGGCAGGGACATCGTGCTGGTGACTGCCAACGAGACCCGCCAGATGCGGCGTAGGTCGAACATCAAGATCTGATGGATTAAAGGTAAAAAGGTAAAAAAGTAAAAAGGTAAAAAGAGCCTTCTTGCTTTTAA
>ERZ1026868.1848-NODE-1848-length-10406-cov-2.827553_pt1 | contig 10406 bp, 8 predicted proteins | sample MGYA00380164_ERZ1026868 | MGnify/ENA primary metagenome ERZ1026868 (study PRJEB33269, sample SAMEA4719800) | human gut metagenome | biome: human-associated habitat; feature: organic feature; material: feces | place: Cameroon | collected 2013-10 ... | reverse complement strand
CGGAAACCCAACCGCTGGGGGCTCTACGACTGCCTGGGGAATGCCGACGCATGGATGCTGGACCGTTATCCGAGGCGTGTCCTGGAGGGGAGGCCGTATATGAAGTGGCTGGGGGACCTGCCGTACCCCGATCCGGCGGTCGATCCGCTCGCCTGGGAGGAGGGCGGGGATTTCGTCGGCGTGTTCCTGCTGTGCAACCATGCCCTGGCATGGGCCGAGGTGGGACGTTTCTACGTCTATTTGGGCGAGAATGCCCGCGTCCTGGGGTTGCGCGTCGTGGCGGCGCCCGACCTCGTGGCGGAACTCCGGGCGCGGAAGGGCCTATAGTCCCCCTCCCGTCCCGCAACGCCCCTCCCGTCCCGAGGCTTGTTTCCGGTCCGCAGGGGGGGCTTTGAGTTTCGTAGATGACACATTTTGTCTGTGTTCCGCGTGTTTTCGTAGATTTGTTGGTTCTAGGGTGAAATAGATTTCTTACGCACTGAAATCTCATCCTGAATAGCGGGGAGAGTGTCGATGAGACTTCACGTCGGAACGATGTCGGTGTATGAAACTGGGTGGAACCGCGCTTGACGGCGGGGGGAGGGGAAGCGTATAATCCCCGCTCGTTTCGACGATGAGGAAAACGGAAGCCCGTGAAAATCGGGCGCTGTCGCGCAGCCGTGAAGGAATACGACAGACCGCAAGCCAGTGGGCCGGGTGGCCCGCGAAGGGCGGTCTGAAGGTCAGGTCCGCAGCCGGAAGACGCTCCTCTTCGCAGTCACCAACCCTTCGCGCAAGAGGGAAAGGACAAAAGGCATGAACAAGTATGGACGGGCGGCGGCCCTGCTGGCCGCCGCGACGGTTTGGGCCGCCTCCGTGGCGGTAGCGGACGAATCCTCCAAGTTGGTCTCGACCTTCGACGACATCCACTACTGGATCGGCGAGGGGACGAACCGTTGCGGCGTGGTGGTTGACTGGGCCGGCTACGAGACGGCAAAGGCCTGGGGATATCGCTGGAACGGTACCTGTACGAACCTTTTGGAAGTGGTGCGGCGCATCGCCCACGAGGACCCCCGACTCAAGTTTGGGGTTCAGCGCATGGGATCGTTTTGGGATCTCTACTTCTTCGGCTACGATGTGAACGACTGCCATCCCGCCTGGGATCTCGTGAACGGGATGGCTTCGGACGACGAAGCCTTGGCTCATCGAGAGGACTCGGAGTTCTACTCTGCCTGGTGGGGGCTCTACGGACCGATGAACGGAGATGCCTTTCCGACTGTGAAACAGACACCAAGTGGAACGGCCGCCGATCAGATTGTCCCCCAGAACGCCGATTGGTTTGTGTTTTCGTATGGAAGTAATTGGTCGGCCCCAGTCGATCTGCGTCAACCTGAATTTGCCGAGTCGCCCTACGGTTATAAAGTAGTTGCGTCTTTCACGGAGGAGGCAAACTCAAAATACAACCGGGCCGAGAATGTTTTGGGGCATCCCACGATGTACATGGAGGGAGAATGGGGTGGACCGATCAACCCCTACAATCCCGCCTGGATGGAAAACGAGTTCCTTTCCCTCGTAAGCTACGGCGGAAAGGCGACTGTGCCCGGCGAGTCGGACGGTCCCGGCTATGTGACGATTGCGTTCGACCACGACGTCATCGACGATCCTGCGAACCCGTATGGAATCGATTTCATTGTGTTTGGGAATTCGCTTGGAGTCGGAACATCCGACGATTATTATTCGCAATCTGACGATCCTGCCAAGGTTGTGTTCTCCGGTGCGGGGGCCGTGGAAGAAGCGTTGGTCGAAGTTTCACATGATGGGAAGACGTGGTTTGCATTCAAGGATGGCCCCTTTGCAGACGGAGCGATGCCAACGCTCGGTTACCAGTATGATCCCGTGAATCCGGATCCCAATTTGTTTTCCGGCAACCTCTACTGGGGGCGGGCGGCGTTGGCGACGCGCCCCGTTGATCCGAAAGTCGGTTTTGCCGATTTCAAGGGGTTGACGCTCGCGGAAGTCTGCCAGCGCTACAATGGATCCGCTGGCGGGACGGGATACGACATCTCTACGCTCGACCTTCCCGTGAATGCTGCGGGACGCAAGTACTTCCGTTACGTGCGCATCAGCGGGTGTTGGGGGAAGAAATACGATGAAGAAACCGGCGAATGGAATGGCGATTGGGGCTACTCGGAACCCGAAGTGGACGCAGTGGCGGATGTCGCGCCCGTTTCGGACTATGAACGGTGGGTCGAGGCGAATTATCGGGACTGGAATACCGCCTGGCAGTCTTCCGTGACGGGGCCCGAGGCGATTGCGGCGAACGGGAAGGCGAATGCGGTCAACTACATCCTGGGGTTCGAGGCGACCGAGGACGCGGCGGATCTCGATTTCCGCATCACCTCCTTCGTGCCGGGCGCGACCACGCACACGCTGACCCTGTCCTCCCGTCGTTCGCTTGCGGCCGGGTGCGGACTTGTCGTGAAACGGGCCGAGCGGGTTGACGCGCCGAAGAGAGCCTGGACGGCGGAAATGCCCGCTTTCACGTCTTCGAAGCAAAACGCCGATGGCACGTGGACGACGACCTTGACGGTCTCCGCCAGCGGGGGATCCTTCTTCAAGCTTGCGCTTGACGTTGAATAGTCTTCTGCCCGAGCGGCGCGCGATGGATCGGCGAGGGTTCAGCCTCTTCGAGCTGATGCTCGTGATCGGACTGGTGGTGCTGGTGGGCACCGCACTGCTGCCGACGCTCTCCCGGGCGCGGGAGGCGGGGCTGAACGCCGCCTGCAAGATGAACCTCCATCAGCTCGCCGTCCTCTGCCAGAACTACGCGATGAACGAGGGCTTCTTCCCGTGGGGGATGATCGACCCCGCGCAGCACGAGCTCAACTACTGGGACTCGGACTTCAAGCGACAGCGGTACGCGCGGGAGAACCCGGCCCTCCACGGCGTACGCCACTGGAGCGAGTACAGGACGTTCTGCTGGGACTTCCGGCGGACGGCGGCGGACGGCGCGGGGTGGCGTTGCGGCGAGATGTTCGGCGGCATCCGGGCGGATTCGGTGCTCGGCTGCCCGAAGTGCCGCACGGGGACCTCGGACAACTGGGACGGCAACCGCTTCACGGGCTACAACTACAACGTCTGCTTCCTCGGCTACGTCGAGAACGACCGCTCGAAGCGCACCTACCCCACGGCGTACGCGGCCGTGACGCAGCCTTCGCGCGTCGTCGTCTTCGGCGACGGGGGCTACGCGGGCGGTCCGAACAAGTTCATGCGCGCGCCGTTCCAGGATAAGAAGTACGACAATTCTCCCGCCTCCCTGCGCAAGGCCGGCACCCAGGCGTTCCGGCACGGTTCCGGCGTGACGCGCCACTGCAACATGGCCTTCCTCGACGGGCACGTGGAGGAATTCCGGCAGCCCTACCGCGCCGGCGGCGCGAAGGGCTGGGTGGACGAGAAGACCCACTCCGCCTTCATCAGCTCCGGGAACGGCATCTACGGTCCGCGCGGTTTCGGCGTGGTGGACGACGACGAGCCGCAGCTGTGAGGGTTATATGGTATAATGGAGCCATGTTGAGAGACGAAGAAACCAAGATCGTGTCGCACGTGGACGCGGGGTCGGGCTACCGGTTCCTCGTGCTGGATGCGCCCAAGCTGGCGGCGGACCTCGTGCCGGGGCAGTTCGTGCATGTGCGGATTCCGGGTCTGGAGGCGAGTGCCCTGCGGCGCCCCTTCAGCGTGTTCGACGCGGCGGACGGCCGCGTGACCGTCATGTACAAGATCGTGGGGCGCGGCACGGAGGCGCTTGCGCGCGCGCAGGTGGGCGACGCGGTGAAGGTGGAGGGTCCGCTCGGTCATGGTTTCCCCGCGACGTGTACGGGTATGCCGCTCCTCGTGGGCGGCGGCTACGGCGTTGCGCCGCTCCACTTCCTTGCGCGGCGGTTCGTCGCGGCGGGCCTGAAGCCGGTCCTGTTCGTGGGCGGGCGCACGAAGGACGATCTGCTCGCCCTCGACCGCTTCGCGGCGCTCGGCGTGGACGTGCGCACGGCGACGAACGACGGCAGCGCGGGCGCGAAGGGATTCGTGACGGAACCGCTCGACGCGGAACTGGCGGCGCTCCGGCAGACGGGTACGCCGTTCGAGCTGTTCACCTGCGGGCCGGACGGCCTCCTCAAGGCCGTCGCGCAGCGCGCTCTCGACGCGGGGCGCCCCGGCTGGATCTCGATGGACCGCCACATGGTGTGCGGCGTGGGGGCCTGCTTCGCCTGCATCCAGCCGGTGCGGTTGCCGAACGGGGAGGTCTCCAACGCCCGTTGCTGCGTGAACGGGCCGGTCTTCAAGGCGGAGGAGATCGTATGGTCGATTTAAGCGTGGATCTGGGCGGCCTCAAGATGCGCACGCCCGTTGCAACCGCAAGCGGCACGTTCGGCTACGGTTCGGAATACGTCGGTGCGCTTGACTACGCGAAACTCGGCGCGGTGACGGCGAAGGGCGTGCGCCTCGACCCGTGGCCGGGTAACCCGATGCCGCGCCACGTGGAGGTGCCGGGCGGGCTTGTGAACGCGATCGGGCTCCAGGGACCGGGCGTCGCGGCCTTCGCCGACTACATCGTGCCGCACTACGCGCAGACGGTGGGCGCGGTGGTGGGTGCGGCGAACGTGCCGCCGCTCATCGTCAACATCTGGGGCGGGACCGTCGAGGAGTACGCCGAGGTGGCGCGGCGGCTCTCCGGCGTGGGCGCGCCCGTCGCGGCGCTGGAGATGAACGTGAGCTGCCCGAACGTCAAGGCGGGCGGGCACACCTTCGGGCAGGATCCCGCCGTGCTCGCGCGGGTCGTGGCGGCCACGCGCGCAGCGACAAGGCTGCCGCTCATCGTGAAGCTCGCGCCGAACGTGCCGGACTTCCGCCCCTACGTCGCCGCGTGCGAGGAGAGCGGCGCGGACGCCCTGGCCCTCATCAACACGATTCCGGCGATGGTCATCGACATTGAGACGCGCCGTCCCGTGCTCGGCAACCGCACGGGCGGCCTCTCGGGACGCGGCATCCACCCCGCCGCCGTGAAGGCCGTCTACGACGTCCACGCCTGCACGAAGTTGCCCATCCTTGCGATGGGGGGCGTCTACGAACCGAAGGACGCCATCGAGTTCCTGCTCGCGGGCGCGACGGCTGTCGCCGTGGGCACGGCGACGTTCACCGATCCCTCCACGGCGGCGCGTGCCGTGGACGGCATTGCCGCCTACTGCGCGCGGCAGGGTTTTGCCGCCGCGCGCGACCTCACGGGGGCCCTTGCGTCGTGACGCGGGTCCGGAAGCTCTGGGAGGGCGTGACGGGACGAAGCGCGGCGGCAGGGATGCTGCTCGTCGGCGCGGTTCTGTCGGTCGGGCTTGCGTGCGCGGGTGCGGACGGGGCGCTCGCGCTCATGAAGCGGAATGTGGCGGTGGGGGGCGTCGCCGCCGTCGCGGGGCTCTGTCTGCTCGCCGCCCTCCGCTCCGTGCGCCGATGGCCGGCGCTCTGCCTCCACGTGGGCTTCGCGCTCGTGCTGGGCGGCTGGGCCTACAACGAATGGACCGGGCCGGAGGACGGCTATCTGCGCCTCCGGGCGGGACAGACGGGCCGCGTCGCGGAAGGTCCGTCCGCAGAGGGCTTCAACCTCTCGGTGCGCGCGTTCATGATCGACCGCTGGGCGGACACGGGCGCCGTGCGGCAGTACACGTGCGAGGCCGAGATCGAGCCGGACGGCGCGCCGCGCGCGCCTGTCACGATTTCCGTCAACCATCCGCTCGTCGCATGCGGGTGGTGGGTCTACCAGAGTTCCTATGAAGAGTTGACGAATCCACACACGGGCGCGCCGCTCTACTTCACGATCCTCCAGTGCGTGAAGGACGTGGGGCTGCCGTGGGTGGCGGCGGGCGGCCTGTTCGTCCTCGTGGGGGCGCTCGGCTTCGTGTTCATGCGCACGCGCCGCGCCGCGCCGCAGGAGGCGGTCGCGCATCCGGCGGCGACGCCCTGGGGACGGCTTGCGTGGGGGCTCTACGCGCTCGCCTTCGCCGGCACGGTCGCGATGCTCGTCCACCGGGGCCTCGCGACGGGCCATCCGCCGATGCAGAACCTCTACGAGTTCCTGATGTGCGCGGCGGCGCTCCTCCCCGTCCTGACCTTCTTCGCACGGCGCGAACGGCATGCGCTCCTCGTGGACGCGCTGCTGCTGGCGCTCGTGCTGATTCCCGTGGCCTTCGTCATGGACGGCCGCGTGCGGCGCCTCATGCCGGCCCTCCAGAGCCCGTTCTTCGTGCCGCACGTGGGGGCCTACGTGCTGGGGTACATCCTGCTCGTGCGCGCGGCGCTCGGCACGGGGCGCCGTCTGGCGGCGCTCGGCTTCCTCCTCCTCACCGTCGGGCTCGTCCTGGGGGCGGCCTGGGGGAAGGTCTGCTGGGGGCACTGGTGGCAGTTCGACCCCAAGGAGATGTGGTCGCTCGCGACGTGGTTCGTCTACGCGGCGTACTTCCATCTGCGGCCGCGCCTGTCGCCGCGTGCGGAACGCGCGTGCCTCGTGGCGGGGGCCGTGATGATTCTCCTCACGCTGACCTGGATCAACCTCTCCCGCTTCTTCACGGGGATGCACAGCTATGCGTAGTCTTCTGCTTGTTCTGGTGGCCGTGTCGCTGGTCGGTGGCGGGATGGCCGCGCCGCCCGCGAAGGTGCGGAAGGCGCCCGTCGCCGCACGGAAGGCGCCTGTCGCCGCGCGGAAGGGACCGCCGCCGCAGACGGGGAAGCCCGCGCCGAAGGGGGCGGGTCCGCTCGCGCCCTACCGCAGCGCGATCGCGGTTGACGCGGGGACGGGGCGCGTCCTCTTCGCCGACCATGCGGACCGCACGGCGTTTCCGGCGAGCGTGACGAAGCTCATGACCTTCCTGCTCGTCCTGGAGGACATCCAGGCGGGCCGCTACGCCCTCGCCGACCGCGTGGCGGGCAGCGCCTACGCGGCGAAGATGGAGCCGAGCAAGGTGGACCTGCTGCCGGGGCAGACGATGTCGGTGGAGGACCTCCTCTACGCGCTCATGGTCAAGAGCGCGAACGACGGCGCCGTCGCGCTTGCCGCGCATGCGGCCTGGATCCACGGCGGCGGGAAGGGCCCCGTGCCCGCCGCGGCGCCGGTGGAGGACCTCGTGCGGGCGTTCGTCGCGCGGATGAACCGCCGGGCGAAGGCGCTGGGCATGGTTTCGACGCGCTACGAGTCACCGAACGGCCTCCCGCCGGACCTCAAGGAGGCGCGCGGCTTCGACACGTCCACCGCGCGCGACCTCGCGAAGCTCTGCCGCGCGCTCGTCAAGACCGACGGGGCGCTCCGCTTTACGTCGGCCGCCGCGCGCACCGTGACGGCGGGGAACGGGAAAAAGCTTGCCCTCGCCACCCACAACTACTTCCTGCCCGGCAGTCGCGACACGAAAGGCTACGCGCGCCCCGTCCCGGGCTGCGACGGACTCAAGACCGGCTACACGAGGGCCTCCGGCTCATCCATCGCCCTCACGGCGGCGCGCAACGGCCGGCGCGTCGTCGTCGTCATCCTCGGGAGCGCGGGCCGCCACGAACGCGAGGCCGCCGCAACCCGCATCTTCCGAGACGCCCTCGACGCCGTTTCCGTCTGGTGAACGCCCCTGCACGTGGGGTGAAATCACGGGCTCACGCATACGCGAAATGTGGTAAACTATCCAGCGCTTTTTCCGGGTGCCCTCCGCGCGTGCGGACGGCTGAGATGAAACCGGTAAACCTGATCGGGGTCATGCCCGCGTAGGAAAGGAATGCGATGAAGGATCTGGTGATTGGCGGACGGAAGTTCTCGAGCCGCTTTTTCCTGGGAACGGGGAAGTTCGCCTCGGGCGAACTCCTGAAGGAGGCGCTTGCGGCGAGCGGCACGGAGCTCGTCACGACGGCGCTCACGCGCGTCCACGAGGGCGACGCCGCGCACGACGACATCCTGAAGGTGATCGACCGCGCGAAGGTCGAGGTGATGCTCAACACGTCCGGCGCGCGTACCGCCGCCGAGGCCGTGCGCATCGCGAAGCTCGGCCAGGCCGCCGGGTACAACTGGATCAAGATCGAGGTCCACCCCGACGCCCGCTATTTGCTGCCCGATCCCGTCGAGACGCTCGCGGCCGTCGAGGCGTGCGCGAAGCTCGGCATGGTCGTGCTGCCCTACATCAACGCCGATCCCGTCCTCGCGCGCCACTGCGAGGAGGCGGGGGCGGCGGCGGTGATGCCGCTTGGGTCGCCCATCGGCTCGAATCGCGGCATCCGCACGCGCGACATGATCGAGATCATCGTCGAGCAGAGCCATGTGCCCGTCGTCGTGGACGCGGGCATCGGCCTCCCCTCGCACGCGGCGGAGGCGATCGAGCTCGGCGCGGACGCGGTGCTGGCCAACACGGCGGTCGCGGCGGCGGACGATCCCGTCGCGATGGCGCGCGCGTTCGGCCTCGCCGTCCAGGCCGCCGAGCTTGCGCTCCGGGCCGGTCCGCCGTCCGCCCGCGCGACGGCTTCGGCGACGTCGCCGATGGACATCTTCAAGTAAGACCCTCTTCCGTTTCCCCATGTTCCCCCTCCTGAAGTATTCCGAAGACGAGGTCAACGCCTACTACGCGAAGGTGACGCCCGCGATGGTGCAGGCGTCGCTCGCGAAGGACCGGCACGACTGGTTTGACCTCCTGAACCTCCTCTCCCCCGCCGCCTATCCGTTCATGGACGCGATGCGGAAGAAGGCGCGTCTCGCCCGCATCAAGTACTACGGCAAGACGGTGAGCGTCTACGCGCCGCTCTACATCGGCAACACGTGCATCAACTCCTGCCGCTACTGCGACTTCCGCGTCCAGCACAAGGGCACCGTGCGCCGCAACCTGACGCTCGACGAGATCCGCCGGGAGGCCGAGGCGATCCGCGCGACGGGCATCGACAGCCTGCTCGTCGTCGCGGGCGAGGATCCGCGCGTCAACACGGTGGAGCGCTTCTGCGAGGTGGGGCGGCTTCTCAAGAAGATGTTCTCGAACCTCTCCCTCGAAGTCGCGCCGCAGAGCGAGGAGGGCTACCGGGCGATGTTCGAGGCGGGCTACGAATCGCTCACCTGCTTCCAGGAGACGTACGATCCCGAGCGGTACCGCTATTTCCATCCCGCCGGACCGAAGGCCAGCTACGAATGGCGGCTCTGGACGCAGCTGCGCGCCGGCCGGGCGGGTTTCCGCACGCTCGGCTGCGCGTTCCTGCTCGGTCTCTCGCCGTGGCGCCCCGAGGCGGCTTCGCTCGGCGCGCACGCCTTCTACCTGATGAAGGAGTGCTATGAATCGAAGGTGCAGTTCGCCTTTCCGCGCTTCTGCCGCGTGGAAGGGGGCTTCGTGCCGCCGTGCGAGGTGTCGGAGCAGGATGTCGACGTGATGATGCTCGCCTTCCGCATCGTCTTTCCGCAGTGCTGCATGACGGTTTCGACGCGCGAGGCGCCGGCGTTCCGCGACTACATCGTGCAGGTGGCGGCGGACAACATGAGCGCCGGTTCGCGCGTGACGCCCGGCGGCTACGCCGTCCTCGAGCAGGAGCACAAGGCGGATGTCGCGCAGTTCACGCTCACCGACCGGCGCCGTCCGCAGGAGGTCTACGACGCCATCCGGGCGAACGGACAGGAAGTCGTCTTCAAGAACTGGGACAACCGCATCTAGCGATTCATGGACGCCGCCCTCGAACAGATTCTCGCCCGCGCCCAGGCGCGTCCGCGCAACCTCTCCGTGGACGACCTGACGCGCCTTGTCTCGCTGGAGGATCCCGCCGAACGGCGTGCCGTCTATGCGGCCGCCTACGCGCAGAAGTGCCGCGTCGCGGGGACGCGCGTCTCGATGCGCGGCCTCGTCGAGATCGGCAACGTCTGCGCAAAGGACTGTCTCTACTGCGGCATCCGCCGTTCGAACGCGACCCTCGACCGCTATCGCCTCTCCGTCGCGGACATCCTGCGCATGGCCGAAGTCGATGCGCGGGCGGGCTACGCCTCCCTCGTCCTCCAGGGCGGCGAGATCGAGGGCGAGGCGAACACGGCCTTCATCGAGGACTGCCTGCGCGCCATCGCGCACCTCAACCTCGGTGTGACGCTTTCGCTTGGCGAGCAGGAGGAAGACGTCTACCGGCGCTGGCGCGCGGCGGGCGCGGCGCGCTATCTGCTGCGCATCGAAACGTCGTCGCCGGAACTCTATGCGCGCCTCCATCCGGCGGACCACAGCTGGACGCGCCGCGTCCAGTGCCTTGCGGCCCTGCGCCGCTGCGGCTACCAGGTCGGGACGGGCGTCATGTGCGCGCTGCCCGGCCAGACGATGGCGGACCTTGCGCGCGACATCGTCTTCTTCGGCGACATGGACGTGGACATGATCGGCATGGGGCCGTACCTCAGAAGCGAAGGG
>ERZ1026868.1845-NODE-1845-length-10415-cov-4.268340_pt1 | contig 10415 bp, 10 predicted proteins | sample MGYA00380164_ERZ1026868 | MGnify/ENA primary metagenome ERZ1026868 (study PRJEB33269, sample SAMEA4719800) | human gut metagenome | biome: human-associated habitat; feature: organic feature; material: feces | place: Cameroon | collected 2013-10 ... | reverse complement strand
CAGCCGACATTCACGAACGGCTGCTTCTATGCTGTGAAAATGATGAAGAAGGAGAGCTCGTTTTGCATACGCTGTTGATCGTGGACGATGAGGAGATCGAGCGCGAGGGTCAGGTTTTTCAGCACCGTCATGTGCGGGTGCAGCCGAAGTTCAGCCGGACGAAGCCCGGGCAGCCAAAGTCCACGCCGTTATTGAAGTTGCCCCCGGCCTCTCCCCTGCGTTTTGCAGGCGGAAAGGCTGGGGTGTTTTATGCACAAAAACTTTTTTCAGGGGTCCATTGTCTGCAGCACGCAGGCGCAATACCCCGGCTCCGGCTGGTAGCAATGGATGGTCAGGTATTTATCCACCTCCGGGCTGTAATCGTGAAGCGTGTGCTTTGTGCCGTTCAACGCCACATCTGCATACGATACCAGCCACTTTTTATCGCCATTGGGGAACACCTTGTAAAAAGAGCGATCCAGCATTTCTTCCACCGGCACGCCCTCGATATTTGCCATTTCTGCGTTGCAGTAGCGGAAGATGAAATCCACGCCATGCCCATCCTCATTAAAGACCAGCTCAATGACGCAGAACGCCAGCGGCATATCGTCCAGCAGGCTGCATTTTTCCAGCAGGCTCATGCTCATGGAGTGGGGCTGTGTGTCTGCCATCCCAATCTCCGCACGCAGGCGGCGATGGTCGCTCATCCCACGCTTGCGTCCCTGAAAGGTGCGCCCGTCGGACATGGTATAGACCCCATCGTTGCTGATATTTACGATCTGGCTGCGGCACACTGCGATCCCTTTGCTGATGTTCAGAAACTGATCTTCCGGCAAAACGGACAAGACGCTGTGCAACGGAGCATACAGCGCAGCTTCCTCCCCATCCATGCGGCGCACGACCGTTTTGCGGTCGCTGCGGTAGAGATATAAAATGTTCTCCGGGCAAAGATCATTTTTTTGAAGCCATTCTTGCAGGTCGTGCATTGCAATACCCCTTTATCCGTTGATGCGCCTAGTATAGCATACTGCTGTGGAAAGCACAAGAATATTATGCTTAAAGCTCATTTTCGTACAGCTTTAAGCATGCTTTATCGAGACGCTTTTTGCTTTTCACGTTTTTATTTCAAAAAGCGCAAAAACGATTGACTTTTATGCAATCCCCATGTATCCTGAACACAGAATGCCAAATGTTTTTCCCATCCGTACCATGGTGAAAGGGGTGTTTCCCGGGTGCAGAGCCAGTTCCTTTTTCAGACTGGAAACACAGGCTCGCTCATTTTTGTCCAGAAAGACCCGTGCAAAAGGCTTTTGGAGCTGTTTCAGGCTGCGGGCGGGCGGTAGCCCTCCAACTTTGCCTGAAGCTTCCGGCTCTGCTCAGAATCCAGCATTTTTTGAGTTTGCGGGAGCATTGTACCAGAATAGGGTCTCATAATGGGGTCATTTCTAAAACAAGTAGGCCCACCTGCTCCAATTTGTCCGCTCTGTGGAAGCGTATTGGTTCAAGTGGGCTTTAGGATCACAAGGGCTTTGCAATCCGGAACAGGTTGCGCACCATATCTAGATCATAGTCCTGATACATCCGGCGATTGATACGGCCCTTTTTGCGTTCAGAAACAATGGCCGATACGTTGGGCAGTTTTTCCCAGTCGGTGATGCAGGGATGTTCCAGCGTGATGTAATTCTTGTGGTCGTTGCCGCAGCGCTCCATGTTGGGAAGAATTTTTTCCGGCAGCATGGTCGTCCACCCGAGCACCCGCATGTAGGCGTTCCAGCGTGCATGTTCGGCCTGGGCCAGAAGCTCCAGCGTGTTGTCATCCAACGCACGGAATCGCTCTTCCAGCACAGAAAATGCCCGGGAGCTCTCTTCGGAGCGGCTCTCTGCAAAGAAAAGGCGGTAGATCCATGCAGCCTGTGCGGCGGCATCACTGCGCAGCCCGCATTCTTGCAGAAATTTTTCTGCAAGGCCAGAATCAAAAAGACGTGCAGCCAGATACATGGCAGCGGCCTCGGAACTGGCATAGTTGTAGGTGGACCCGTTCAGTTCCCGCCGCGCCTGTTCCGGCGCAGCGCCGCCCTGCATATAGGTCAGCTGCACCCCGACCGTCATCTCCTCAAGGCGGTTGGAAAGGATGTTCCACACCGAGAAAGTACGTCGGTCTGATCCAAAGGCCAGAAAGTTATACTGCACTTTGCTTTCCAGCACACTTATATTCCACAGTTTATCTGCCTTGAGGTTGTCACGGACATAGACCAGCATGAAGGGAAAATCACTGTTCTGGCCTATTTTGCGGCAGATGAAGGAACGGAGATTGACGCTGTACTTGATGTTGTCCTCGTCGTCTGCCGTTGCCACCACAAGGTAATCGGACTGGAGGACGCATGCCCGGGCATCGCTGTCCAGCAGGACGCTCCCACAGTTCACCTTCAGAAACTGCATGGGATAGAGCCAGCGACCGGTATCTTCCTCTTGTAGGCCCGGGCAGTTCACCCGGAGCTCATCCTGAAAAGTATCGGCGTCCGGCCCGATGTAGACAGACGTGGAATAGGTATGCTGCATCTGCCCCAGCCAGATACCCTCCAGGAAGATCTCCCGTGCGGTTGGATTGTCGCCGATGACGACCTGACGGATACAGGGCTTCTCAGGGGCATAGGCCATAAACAGCGGGTATTTGCGGTACAGGTCATAGGCGACCGTGCGGCCATAGTCCATCATCCGGACCTGCACCCCATGCTTTTGCCGCGCGTCCAGCAGACCCTCTGCCTCCTTGGTTTTGCCCATCATCCGGATCTGTACCCGCTCCGCGCAGGGCCAATCCCGTTCCTGCCCGTCCGGCGAAGCTGCCTTGCTGTGGATGGTGTCCAGCAGCTGCATGGCATCCTCCAGATTCTGATCCTCTTCCAGAACGAACAGGTAGTTCAGCCGGTTGGGCGCCCAGCGGTATTCTGCGCAGCGCAGCAGCACAGGCGGTGCCTGTTGGGTAAAAACAGCCCCCATAGCGATCAACTCGTCCATCTCCCGGCCGGTGGGCAGGTCGTCAAGATCCACATTGCAGAAGATGATACGGCTTCCCGGCTGCTCTTTTGCAAGGTCCTCCGCCAGTGCTACGCTGCCCCGCCCGATGCCGTTGAAGATCTGGAACGTTTTGCCCCGGGTCAGGTGTGAGACCCACCAGTAGCGGATCCTTTCATAGAAAACAGAAGAGACCGCCAGCACGCCCAGAATGGGCACCGCAGCCGAAAGATAACTCAGTACAAAGACATAGAGTTTCTGAAAGGCAGCCGCCTGCCCGAAGGTGCCGCCGGCTTCCGTCCAAAGCAGCGCTGTCTCGTAAGAAGCATCCAGACTGTTGATCTGCAGCATATGGGTGAGCAGATAGGGCACGAGCATCCACCACGGCAGCTTTTCGTTGATGCCCAGCAGGTCAAAATTTGCATAATAGGGCAGGAACAGCAAAAAACTGTCCAGCAGCGCAACCAACATAAAGAAGCCCGCAATCTGCCCATAATGCCGCCGGGTGCTGTGCAGATATCGGAGATAGCGTACCGTCAGGAGTACCGTTGCCAGCGCAGCAACGCAGAAACAGATAAGATAGGACACTGTTTGACCACCTTTGCGTTTTAGATGTCAGAAGGAGACGTCAGGATGCTGGCTGCATCGGCTCTCTCAAAGAGCGTCTGCCCATGCAAAGAAGTCCGGGTTGAGGATACGGTAAAAGACCCATGCGGCAGACCCAGCAATGGTCTCCAGACACCGGCAGTATTCTTTTACATCCCGGATCTGTGCAGGGGTGCAGTCGGTCCGGAATGCACAGGCCCGGACCTTGGAATAGAGTTCCTCATAATGCTTCCGGAATTCCCGAAAATCGCCCTTGAAATCCATCTGGATATTCCGGTATGCCCGTTGTTCAATGGGAACAGAAGGGTTCACATAGACTACCGTCTGGTGTTCGGCATCGATCCCAAATGCGACCGAGGGCGCAAACACAGTTCCTTCCTTTGCATTTCTGGAATAGACAAAAAAATTATCAATCAAACCGTTTGGCCCCTGTGACAAGACCGGCTGTGAGCAGATCTTTCCGTCGAGTAGATACTCAGCACAGCTTGAATGAAACAAAACGCTGGTCACTTCAGAAAGATTTGGCATTTTTACGCTCCTATCGAATAATGGTATCGGTCACGTTCATATCGCGCTCCCGCATAGATCTCTGCAGATCCTCTTTGCTGTAATAGCGTGTGCCGCAATTAGAATCACAAACATAATAGCCCAGAATGTTTCCTTTGGGGTCGCGCATGACGCTTGTGACAGTGATCGCGTGTCCCTCACCAGTGCCTGTAGAACTTCCATAGAAATAACCGGCATCTACAGAAATGATCACACCCCGTCCCTCGGCAACATAAGCTGCAAGTTCCGCCATTGTACGATCGCTTGCCTTCTCGTTTTCAAAGGTCACCGGCTTAAGGGAACTCTTGATCCCGAAGTGTGCAAGGATCGCCTGACGCTCCCTCGGTGCTGTACCGCCGCTGTCACCTGCGTCAAATCTGTTATAGCCGCACAGTCCGGCCGGATAGGCGTATTCGATCATTTCCTTTTCGCCAATGTCAACACCTGCCAAGCGCAGAACATTAGCGCAGGAGCACAAGCCGCAGGTCCCGGCAAAATTGGTATAGGCACTTCCCTGTGGAAAATAAAGCATCTCTCCCGTTTCTATGGGCTCATCATACACTTCATTTTTTCCGTTGGCGACCGTGTGGAAACTGTGTAATGTCTCCGAATAGGCCATAGGAGTCCCATACTTTGTGGTCGGGATCTCTGCATCCTGGGTCTGATATTTCGACGAAGAGGCCTGCTCTTCGGTCTCCGAGCCCACTTTTGTGATCGTGCTGCCGATTTTTACGGGAATTTTCACTCCGGCCAGTTGTGCCGCAATAATACGGTGCCGTCCATTGGTGCCGAACGCATAAAATCCGTTTCCCTTTCTGACAACGGGAATATTGTTCTCGGAAAAATAGATACTGGCACAGGCGCCGAGATCCGGATCATTCATGAGGGTCTTTAGCGGAACACCGCGTTCCAAAGCCGCTTGTACCAAGGGAACTTTTTTGGCGATCTCCACAAAGGATGCCATCGTTCCACCATTTCCATCGTTCCAGAAGCGGGCAGGGTCATTGATCTCTTCCTGATTTAGATATACCCCTTCGATATCACGCGGATCGACCGTTTCCGTCTTCAGCGCACCCGAAGCAGCTTCCGACCGGTAATCACCCGGATTTTGCCAGTAGTCCTGAAATGCATCAGACTGATTTCCGGCGACAAAATATTGTCCTGCTGAAAACACATTGGGGACGATACAGGGGCCGTTCTCACCAAATTGCGTTGGGCTGGTTCCCCCTTTTTTTCGAGCGATTCCAAAGCCAAGCGCAGCACCCAACGCCCCAAACAGGCCTGCGGTCTCTGCCTTACTCGGCCCACCGTTTTCCGTACTGTTTCCCGCAACGCCAACATTTCCGCCTCCGCCCGCAGCTGCGGCGGCTCCAGCGACCCCAGCGGCGCCTCCGGCTGCCGCTGCAGCCGAAGCTGCGTCGGAGGCTGTTATTTTTTTCCGCTTCCGCCAAGCTTTTTGGCGATGATCCCATCGTATTTAACTGCCAGACCATCAAGCTTTTTGCTCAGGGTATCGACCGGCGTTTGCGCGTCTTTCGTAAAAACCTGCAGGTCATTGATGATGCTTTCGACCTCGTCCGCATGGGGGCCAAGACCATCCTTGTTATCGGCTGCCAGCGTAGAGATATCCGTAATTGCACCTTTTACCGTTTCAAGACTCTGCGTCAGGCTGGAAGAACATTTTTTCAGGGCGGCTACGCCCTCGGGGGTCACTGCATATTTTGCCATGGTAATATCCTCCTTTTCAACAGATCAGTCATCGTCCAGATCGCTGCCGGCTTTCTGGATCTCTTCCAACTCATCCTGCAGCTTTTTGGCCAGCTCAGCAGCCTGCGAAGCTGCATCATTCAAGATTTTCAACGCATCGTTCAGCTTTGACTTTGCTTTTTCCATGTGAGCGTCGCCGGACATATTGTCCTCGCAGTCCTTTGCAGCTGATGACATTGCCGTAATGGCTTCGCCGATCTTATTCCGAAATGCGTTCAAACCGTTGATCGCCGCCTGATATTGCTGTTCTGATGCAATTGCCATAATAACATTCCTCCTGCATTGCTTTTGTATTTTGCTGTTTCACTGATTCCATTGGTGAAGGCTTTCTTCAAGCCTTTGACGGTCATCAGAGCCTGAAAAAAATTTTGCCGGACAGGGCGGCTGCATCAGCTCCACATAGCGCTCTATGCGGTGGCTCAAATAATCCGCAGCGGGCACAAATTCTGTCCTGAGCCTGCATACCTCCGAGACGATCTGGTCCAGCTGGTATGCATAGGGGCCGATATCGTCTCCACGGCCCTGATACAGCCGGGAAAGCGCTTCTGCCATTTCCTGCATTTCCTTCGAACGTTCCTTCAACCTGTTGGAAGCCGCAGTCAGGCGTTCCAGTTTTGCCTGTAATGTCATTGCCATTGAATGCCATCCTCCGTTTCAGAGCACTCGAGTTCAGCCAGTTCCCTTATAATAGCATCAAACTGCTGTAGCGCATGCCGCAGCGCAGCCTCAAGGCTGCCGATATGATCTACAGTTTTCGGTACATCGGCAAGTGTAGTTTTGATCTGTTGCATACACGAAATGCTCTCCGGATCTGTGTGCAAGGCTCCTTCGACCTCTTCCAAAATAGCATTTATTTCTTCACATGATTCCAGAAGGCATTCTCGCGATGCCTGAAGCTCCCGAAGCGTCTCATGTACATTTTCTACTGCAAAAGCTGCCATGCTGTTCTCCCTCTCTGCTTCTTAAGCTTCAAAGCCGTTGTGGGCATTGCCTCCGTCATCGGCAGTCCAGCCATCCCAGCCGATGCCCTTGTGGATGTAGGGGCGCAGGGAGTAGCGGTCCATGGTGTCGTAATACTCACAGATGCGTTCCGGCAAAGACTCGCAGAGTTTGCTGCCGAACAGTTCGCGGGAGTCATCCGCAGAGATACGGAAGGACAGCCGGTAACGGAAAAAGTCTTCCTTTAGACCGGTGGGACGAAGGTCGTGGTAAGAGGTCAGGCAGAACAGGAAATGATATCCCAGTCGGCTGCCCTGCTTGAGGATATAGATGAAATCTTCCGTCGCATTATAAGCGCCTTTGGGCGGGGTCTGCTCCTGCGGTTCGGGTTCTGCACCGGTTCCGGCAGCATCCGTTTTTTCAGCTGCGGCTTCCTCCGCGTCAGCTCCGGTCGCCTCATCATCCTCCATCGGCATAGGATGTGCTTCCTCGAAAGCAGCCTCGGCAGCAGCGCGGGCTTCCTCCTGCTCTGCTTCAGATCTTCCCGCTTCCTCTGCGCGTGTGGCAGCAGCTTCACCCGCAGCCCACTGATCCTGCACCCACTGGGCAAAGCGTTCGTCATACGGCGTCTTGGCTGTTGCCGCTGCCCGCGCAGCATTCATGGCATCCAGATCCAGCCCTGAGGTGCTTCCTGCTCCGGACGCTGTCGGTGCACCCTCCATCAGTTCAAAGTCTGCGCACAGGCGGTCTACACCCAGCATGACGATGAGTTCGTTGGAGGTCTCGCGATGCCGGATCTTATCGGCGATCTCGCGGATGCTGTCGCAGACATCGTCCAGCCCTTCCCGGCAGGGATACTCCTGCCACTGCTCGGCATAGTTCTTATAAATACGGTTGCGTGCATAGGCCCAGACGGTAACCTTGCGGCCCTGCATCCGGTACTCTTCGGCAGCGGAGCGGACCAGAGACGCGGCTCCGGCATACTCGTTTCCGGAGATGAGCAGGATGTTCTCCCGCGACTCGCTCAGAATGGTGGTGGGGATCATCTTTTCCATCTTGCGCGGGGTGCCGAAGGACAGATACGTCTCCTCGCCGGTGTCCTCAGCCCGGACCTGCGGCGAGGCGATATAGGCCTGCAAGCGCTCCATTTCAGGCACAAAGCCATCATAGCTGTTGCCGTCCACCACCACCGGATGCTTTGCCTTGTAGACGTCCAGTCCCAGCGGATTTGCCTCCTCTACGGGGCGCATTTTGCTCTGCAAGTCCCGGATCATCCGGCTGCGGGGCGAGAAATCGTTATTTTTGAAATACATGACGAGCAGCCGCTTTACGTGCATCTGCTCATCCTCGCCACGGTACTTGACAAGCGCATAGTGCGGCGGCAGCGCATCCATCCAGTTCGTCACCTGTTCAGTCCGCAGGTTTGCCGAAAGCTCCAGCGTCTCGTTGATCTCGCTGCGGGAGCCCTTCATGGCGACGCGGGACTGGATCTGTGCCTTTGCGGTGGGGGTCAGCCCTGCCACACCGCTGGTAAAGGTCTGGCTGGAGAAGATGAACTTAATGCCCAGTGCCGCGCCCTTTGCCAGCAGGTTTTGCAGCTTCAGTCGGTAGCCCTCTTCCTCTGCGATGGACTGGGACATGATGGAAAATTCATCCAGTATCACAAAGATGATAGGCATGTGGCAGACCTCCGGGGGGACCTCGGAGACCTTGCTGTACGGGTGGGTCGAGAAGAAGGTCTGCCGCTCGATCATAATGGCTGTCAGCTTATCTACCAGATCGTAGACAAGCTCCGGAGATTCGTCCAGCAGGATGTACTTCACATGGGGCGGCAGCGGCTCGATATACTGCTTGAACTCCGCCATTTTGAAATCTGCCAGCCAGAGTTCCACATCATCGGGGTGATAATTGCGGATGATGCCGGTAATCAGCGTATGCAGCAACGTGGATTTGCCCGAACGGGAAGCGCCCACGATATAGGAAGCGAACATCTCGTTCTCGAAGGACATGGTGTGCACCGTGTCATCCTTGGGGTCCACCGCAAAGGGCAGTTCCATCACCTGATAACCACGCCGGTAAGGCGGGATGTTCTCCATATCGATGCGGCGGATGTACTCGGTGCCCAGCGCCTCGTTCTTTTTGGAGAAGGCCCGGATCTGCTCCACCAGCTCCCCGGGCAGAGCCTGCTGCAGTTCATACCATTGGAACACCTGTGCGGCGCCGCCGTTGCAGCGCAGGGTCTGGCGCTGGCGGCTCATGACGATCTGATACTGGTTGACGAAGTCCTCCTCGCTCTCCTTTTCCATGGAAGAGGGGCGATACTGCGGATCGATCAGGATCAGGGTAATGCCGTAGCGGTCGTAGTTTGCCATGATCCGCTGCAGAAGGCGGCGACTCTCGCCGGGCAGCTCGGAAAAACTGCCCATCAGGATCACAAGCTGTCTTGCAAGCCGCTCTGTCTCTTTTTCTGTTGTCCGGTTGTATTCGATCACCGATTCTGCGGTGCCCAGCGTTTCGTCCAGATCCGAGAGCGAGGAGATCATCTGGCGCAGGGCATCGGTAAGCTGTTCGCTGTCTCTGGGAACGGCGGCCATAACGCCGGTGCCCTCCAGAACCTGTAGCGGGCCCAAAACGGCACTGTTGTAGTGCACCGCATCCAGCAGCTGCACCTTGCACTGCCCCAGCGGCATACTGCGCAGATAGCTGCAGATCAGCTGGCGCAGCCCGCCGTACAGCTTTTTGTCCCGTCCGGCAGAGCAATTGATCCGCAGCAGGTTTTCCTGCTCCAGACTCAACTCTACGGGCAGCCAGACCGAACTGGTCTTTGCATCATAGAAGCGCCCCAGTGCATCCTTTGCCGCAGAGCGGAGCTCTTCGGGCAGGGGCAGCGGCTCACCGTAGGCACCAATGCTCAGGGTGGTGCGGGCAGCGGCTTCCGTTTCCAGCTTCAGCCAAGGCTCGGCATCGGCCTTGTGCGCCTGCCCGACCGCCTGCGCAAACTGCGCAAAGGCCTCCGATTCCAGCAATTTGCGACAGCGCTCCCGCTGCGCAGCTTTTTTTCGTTCCAGAAGCGCCCGCTGCGCAGTTTCGTCCGGGCCGGTGATCTGCTGCAGCTGCTCCAGCGTATGGGTGAATTCCTCCCGCTTGTTCTGCAGCAGCAGCTCGTTGCAGCGGCACTGCACATAAACGCGCTGAGCGTAGGGGTCGTCCACATACTCCGGGTCGATCATGGACGCCCATTCCTTCAGGCGGACAAAGTTCAGCTCCCGGGGCGTGATCGTAAGCAGGTTTTTGCTGGTCAGATTTTTTTCGGCGATCACCCGGTACCGTTCGATCACACGACTGTATTTTTCAATATCTGCCAGCTGAGCTTCCAGATTTTCGATCCGTGCCCGGATCGTCTGTGCATCGAACTCCATGGCAGTCTGAAACTCCTGCTCAGCCTGACGGATGGCAAGGTCAATGCTTTGCAGCTGTTCCAGAAGAGCCGTATAGAGCGTCTCAATGGATGTCATGCTTTCACATCCTTCCAAAATCAGTCTTCAGTAATTACAGGGGCGGGTAGG
>ERZ1026868.1844-NODE-1844-length-10417-cov-4.138969_pt1 | contig 10417 bp, 9 predicted proteins | sample MGYA00380164_ERZ1026868 | MGnify/ENA primary metagenome ERZ1026868 (study PRJEB33269, sample SAMEA4719800) | human gut metagenome | biome: human-associated habitat; feature: organic feature; material: feces | place: Cameroon | collected 2013-10 ... | reverse complement strand
TATTTATTCGGATCGTTTGCGTGAAATATGGATGATCGGGGATTGTCAGGCAATGGTGGATGGCCGGGAATATCTGCAGCCTAAGAGAAGTGATGTGATCTTAAGTCAGTTTCGCAGTCTGCTGATGGCATTGCAGGTACCTGCCAGTGAGGCCAGAGCAAAAGTGGAACCCTGGATCGTAAATGCTACAGCCTTTGCCAATAAAGTTGGAACTTCTTATGGGTATTCCGTGCTGAACGGAGAAGAGATACCGGATGAATTAATAAAAGTGATCCATCTTTCGGAAGGGAAACATGAAATCATATTGGCAAGCGACGGATATCCGCTGTTAAGGCCGACCTTACAGCAGTCAGAACAGGATCTGGACAGACTTTTAAAGGAAGATCCCCAGTGCTGCAGATTATATGAGTCCACCAAGGGACTGAAACCAGGTAATAAAAGTTTTGATGACAGGACGTATGTAAGGTTTCAGGCGGGGACATTGTAAACGGTTTATTATTGTACATGCAATACATGGACAGCAGGAGTGTTTCAATAAGTAACACTTAAAAAGGCTGCAATCGGTTGACGAACAACTGCTTAGGTGTTACAATTCTATACAGTTTCCGGCAGAAGCCGGTGGTTCTCCTGATGAACGGGAGTGTAACAAGAAAGATCATAAGATAAAAAACAGGATTTATAAAAACAGAATTTTGAAAGATAACCATACCAGGAAGGTGTGAATGCCATAGGAAGGGGCAGTTCATACCTTCTTGTTTTGTTTATTGAGAAGGTACCGAATGAAGTATTGATCAAATTCAGATATTTTAGAGGAGAACGAAAAATATGAAAAAGAGCCGTAAAAGGTTTTTATTGGCAATGATGGCAGTCCTGGTGGCAGCAGGCCTTGCAGGCTGCGGAAGAGGCAACAGTGCTTCTGGTCAGCAGACAGAGAACGCAAATGGGCAGACGGACCAGCTGGCACAGGCGCAGACGGAGAATGCAGAAAAAGACTCCGTTATCGTAGTTATGGGACCGTCTTCGGAGCCGGAAGCAGGTTTTGACCCGGTTTATGGCTGGGGCGCAGGGGAACATGTTCATGAACCGCTGATCCAGAGTACATTGACTGTGACAAATAAAGATCTGACCATTGGATATGACCTGGCTACAGATATGGAGACCTCTGAGGATGGCATGACCTGGACAGTGACCATCCGGTCGGATGTGAAGTTTACAGACGGGGAAGCGCTGACAGCAGAGGATGTGGCGTTTACCTATAATACGCTTCGTGATAACAGTACAGTAAATGATTTTACCATGCTGGACGAGGCAGAGGCCACAGATGATACTACCGTAGTATTCCATATGAAACGGCCTTATTCTATCTGGCCATACACCATGGCGATCACAGGTATCCTTCCGGAACATGCCTATGGCCCTGATTATGGACAGAACCCTATTGGTTCCGGCCGTTATATTATGAAACAGTGGGATAAGGGACAGCAGGTGATCTTTGAGGCAAATCCGGATTATTACGGGGAAGCGCCGAAAATGAAGCAGGTGACCGTTTTATTTATGGAAGAAGATGCGGCTTTTGCAGCAGTTCAGGCTGGACAGGCAGATCTTGCATACACAGCGGCTTCCTATTCTGACCTGACGGTGGATGGCTATGATCTGCTGGCGTTTAAAACAGTAGATAACCGTGGATTTAACCTTCCGGCTGTTCCTTCCGGCGCAGTGACCGCAGATGGTGTGGCAGCAGGAAATGATTTTACCAGTGACGTAAGGGTGCGCAGAGCCATTAACTTAGGCATCGACAGGGAAGAAATGATCCAACATGTGTTAAATGGATACGGCAGCCCTGCTTACAGTGTCTGTGATAAAATGCCATGGTACAATGAGGCTTCTGAAACTTCCTATGACCCGGAAGCAGCAAAAGCCCTGTTAGAGGAAGCTGGCTGGACAGAAGGAAAAGACGGCATCCGCGAAAAAGACGGCGTTCAGGCCGGATTTACATTAATGTATCCTGCAAGCGACTCTGTCCGTCAGGCGCTGGCAGCGGATACAGCCAACCAGTTGAAAGAACTTGGTATCCAGGTATCCATTGAAGGTGTAGGCTGGGATACAGCCTATGACAGAGCCCAGTCCACTCCTCTTATGTGGGGCTGGGGCGCCCACACCCCAATGGAATTTTACAATATTTACCATACAGCCCAGAACAGTTCCTTTGCAGAGTATTCCCCATATTCCAACGAAAAAGTGGACGAATATATGGATCAGGCCCTTGCAAGCCCGTCTCTGGAAGAGTCCTATGATCTTTGGAAAAAAGCACAGTGGGATGGAGAAAACGGTGTGACCCAGGAGGGAGATATCCCATGGATCTGGCTGGTAAACATTGATCATCTCTACTGGTCCAGAAAGAGTCTCCATGTAGCTGATCAGAAGCTTCATCCACATGGACATGGCTGGTCGATTGTAAATAATGTGGATCAGTGGACCTGGGAGTAGAGATATTGTGGAAAACAGTTATTGTGGAAAAAAGCCGGATGTTTACGGAAAATAGTTAGGAGCAGATAAGTTTGAAAAAGCAGGCTATATTTATCAGTAAAAATTTCATACGGATGCTGATCCTTCTCTTCTTCGTCAGTATTGCGGCTTTTGCCTTGGTTTCCATGGCACCTCTGGACCCGCTGCAGACTAACGTAGGTCAGGCGGCTATGGGTTCCATGAGTCCGGAGCAAATCGAACGTCTCCGCCTTTACTGGGGCGAAGGGATCCCGCCGTTAAAACGCTATCTTGCGTGGGCTGGGGACTTTATCCGGGGAAATATGGGAATTTCCCTTTTATATCATCAGCCTGTGGCAAAAGTGATCCAGGTCCGTTTCGCCAGTTCTGTATGGCTGATGGCGGCTGCGTGGATCTTATCCGGAGTTACCGGTGTGATCCTTGGGATGACAGCGGGGGCAAGAAAGGGAAGTCTCACAGACCGTGTGATCTCCGCCTATGCACTGGTTACAGCCAGTACACCGGCCTTCTGGGTGGCTCTGGTGCTTCTTATGGTGTTTGCAGTGTGGTTAAAAGTCCTTCCCGTAGGTTTAAGCGTTCCCATAGGCGCAGATGCAGCCACCGTTTCTATAGCAGACCGCATCCGTCATGGTATATTGCCGGCAGCGGCTTTAAGTCTTACAGGCATTTCCAATATCACCCTCCATACCAGGGAGAAAATGATCCAGGTTATGGAAAGTGATTATGTGCTTTTTGCAAGAACCAGAGGGGAAAGCATGAGTTCCATTGTTTTAAGACATGGGCTCCGCAACATGATCCTTCCGGCCCTGACCCTGCAGTTTGCTTCGATCAGCGAGATCTTCGGCGGCTCCGTTCTGGTGGAACAGGTATTTTCCTATCCGGGACTGGGACAGGCGGCAGTAAGCGCAGGTCTTGGCAGTGATATTCCGCTGCTTATGGGAATTACCATGATCAGTGCAGCGATGGTGTTTGCAGGCAATTTTATTGCTGATATTTTATATGAGATCATAGACCCCAGAATGAGAAGAGGCGCAAAATAAAATCGCAAAACCTTGAAAATGGGGGATGAAAGGTAATGATAATTTGAAGAAGTATTTGAAACGGACAGAGGGGATAAGCAGCAGGCGTGTGCTTATGACGGCGCTTATGGCACTGGCGGTATTAGTGATCGGGGCAGTGCTGGTTGCAGGCGTCTGTCTGAAGGAACAGGCACTGACTACGGATTTTACCAGGAAAAATATAGCACCCTGTATACAATATCCTTTTGGAACAGACTGGATGGGCCGGGATATGTTTGTGCGTACCCTTACAGGTTTGTCCTTAAGTATACGCATTGGCCTGATTACATCTGCCTTCAGTTCCCTGATCGCAGTGGGAATGGGACTTGCCTGTGCGGCAGGCGGAAAATGGGCAGACAGCCTGATCAGTGGTTTTATTGACCTGGTCATGGGAATCCCCCATATTCTGCTTCTTATCCTGATCTCTTTTGCATTGGGAAAAGGTTTAAAAGGCGTGGCAACAGGCATTATCCTGACCCACTGGACTTCTTTAGCACGATTGATCCGCGGGGAAGTGCTCCAATTAAAGGAAAGCCATTTTATAAAGATCGCTGAAAAAATGGGTATGAGTCCATGGCAGATAGGTGTCAAGCATATGATGCCCCATCTGTTGCCACAGGTATTAGTGGGAATGGTACTTATGTTTCCACATGCTATACTCCACGAAGCAAGCATTACATTTTTAGGTTTTGGACTATCACCGGAGCAGCCGGCTATCGGTGTGATCCTTTCTGAAAGCATGAAATATCTGACTATGGGAAAATGGTGGCTGGCGCTGTTCCCGGGAATACTATTGGTGCTGGTAGTCATGTTATTTCATGTGATCGGTGATACGTTAAACAGTCTTTTGGATCCGTCCAGGGCACATGAGTAGGGAAAATGAGTATAAAAAGCAAAAGATAGATGCTGTTAAAAGATGATCATGAAGAAAAACGCAGGAAAAGCATAAAAAGAGAACGCAGGAAAGTGCGGGAAAAAGGTGGAAAGGAGGCGCAGATGCAGATGGAAAACATAAAGATGTATGAGAAAACAGAAAAATCTGAAAAAACAGGAAAACAGAAAAAGTTTGAAAGAGAAGAACTTCTTCGCATTAAACATTTATCCGTTACATTTACCCAATATGACGGCTGGTTTTCAAGAAAAACACTGCCTGTGATCCGTGATCTGAGTCTCAGTGTTTCACGGGGAGAAATGGTAGCTGTGGTTGGTTCCAGCGGCTCCGGAAAAAGCCTTTTAGCCCATGCAGTCATGGGGGTTCTGCCTTATAATGGAAAATGTGGGGGAGATATTTATTATAAAGGCGAGCAATTGACCTCAAAGCGGATCAAAAAGCTGCGGGGCCATGAGATCGTCCTGGTTCCCCAGAGTGTTTCTTATCTGGACCCATTGATGAAAGTGGGAGAACAGGTAGCAGGCGGGAAAGAACGGATCAGTTTGGAAAAAAGCCGGAAGGCACTGGCCCGGTATGGCCTTGATAAAGAAGTGGATCATATGTATCCTTTTGAACTTTCCGGCGGAATGGCAAGGCGGGTGCTGATCGGAACAGCGGTGGTGGAACAGCCCCAGCTGGTGATCGCAGATGAACCTACGCCTGGGCTTCACATGGAAGCGGCCCTGCGGGTGCTGTCCCATTTCCGCGAGATCGCAGATCAGGGGGCAGGAGTGCTTCTGATCACCCATGATCTGGAGCTGGCGTTAAAAACAGCAGATAAGATCGTTGTTTTCTATGCGGGAACGGCTGTGGAAGAAGCGGATACCGTGGATTTTAACCGGGAGGCGGCTTTGCGCCATCCGTACACCAGGGCGCTGTTTCGGGCAATGCCGGAGCATGGATTTGCCCCGGAACCGGGGATCCAGCCTTATGTAAGAGATCTTCCTGAGGGTTGTCCCTATGGCCCCAGGTGCCCCAAATATAAGACCGAATGCAGCAAAGAAGTTTCCTATGTGCCCTATCAGGGGGGACTGGTGCGCTGTATCTGTCCGGGAGATGAAAATGAGATCTTACCTGGAATATTATCGGGACCAGCGGGATTAAAGGGACAAATGACGTCAGAGCAAATAACGTCAGAGCAGATGGCGTCGGGACAAAGGTCCGGTGAATACAATGCATGGGGAAAGGAAGGCATCAGCTTATGAGATTAGAAGCAAAAGACCTGTCTTTCCGCTATCATAAAGGAAACAGACAGATATTAAACCATGTATCTGTAAGCCTTGACAGCAGTGACCGGTTGGGGCTTGCGGCACCCAGTGGTTTTGGCAAGACTACGTTCTGTAAAATACTGGCCGGTTATGAACAGCCAGATGAAGGCCAGGTTTTACTGGACGGAAAGCCACTTTCGGAATATAAAGGTTACTGTCCGGTACAGCTGATCTGGCAGCATCCACAGGAGGCAGTCAATCCCAGACGAAAGATGAAAACAGTTCTGGAAGAAGGCGGCGTATTAGATGAACGCTTGATCCATGGTCTTGGGATCGAGAAGGAATGGATGGAGCGGTATCCTGGGGAACTTTCCGGAGGAGAACTTCAAAGGTTCTGTATTGCAAGGGCATTAGGTGAAAAAACCAGTTTTTTGCTGGCAGATGAGATCACAGCCATGCTGGATCTGATCACACAGAGCCAGATATGGAATTTTCTGCTGGAGGAAGTACGGAGCCGGGAGATCGGACTTTTAGTGGTAAGCCATTCAGAGCCGCTGCTTCAGCGAATCTGTACAGGACGGATCCAGTTGTAGAGTAGTTGCAGGACCTATATTAAAATCCTGCTGTCGGCAGATATTAAAAAGTATACAGATCCGGATATCGACAGAGTGTTTTGCCGGTGCCGGTGGATTTCTAATAGAATAATTGTGGATAAAAGGAGGAGAATGAAGCATGGATGTGCATAAGATGCTGGAACAGGTAAAAGCGGGCCAGCTGGATATTGCAGAGGCAGAGGCGAAGCTTAAAGATCTGCCTTATGAGGATCTGGGCTATGCAAAGCTGGACCATCACAGGAAACTGCGTTCCGGTTTTGGCGAAACTATTTTCTGCCAGGGAAAACCGGATCCGTACTTAAAAGAGATATTCCTGAAATTTTATGAAAGAGACGGGGAAGTTCTTGGAACCAGAGCCAGTCAGGCCCAGTATGAGCTGATCCGTTCTCTGGTACCGGCAGCAGTCTATGATCCTATTTCCCGCATTGTAAAGGTGGAAAAGCCGGATAAGGAGCTTGTAGGCTGTGTGGCAGTATGTACCGGCGGCACAGCAGATATCCCGGTGGCAGAGGAGGCAGCCCAGACAGCGGAATATTTCGGAACAAAGGTAGACCGCATCTATGATGTGGGAGTTGCTGGGATCCACAGGCTGTTAAGCCAGAGAGAGCGTATCTGCAAGGCAAATTGCATTATTGCGGTAGCAGGAATGGAAGGGGCTCTTGGAACGGTGATCGCAGGTCTGGCAGACGCACCGGTGATCGCAGTACCTACATCTGTAGGATATGGAGCCAGTTTCCATGGTCTGTCAGCTCTTCTGACCATGATCAATTCCTGCGCAAATGGAATTTCGGTAGTAAATATTGATAACGGCTATGGAGCCGGATATATTGCAACACAAATAAACAGAATGGCGGTGAAAAAATAATGAAAAAAACATTATATCTGGAGTGTAATTCAGGAATAAGCGGTGATATGACCGTAGGAGCGCTTCTTGATCTGGGGGCAGACAGAAAGGTACTGGAAGATGCACTGGCAAGTCTGGGAGTAGACGGCTATCATCTGCATTTTGGGACAACGGAGAAATGCGGCATCAAGGCATATGATTTTGATGTGCATCTGGAATATGAAGAGCATGAGCATCATCATGACCATGAACATGGGGACCACGATCATGACCATGATCACGAACACACCCACGAACATTGCCACGATCATGATCACGAACATACTCACGACCATGGAGATCATGATCATGTACATACCCATGACCACATGCATCCACACACCCACCGCAACCTCTACGACATTTACACCATTATTGACCGCCTGCAGTCTTCCGATAAAGTAAAACAACTGGCAAGACGTATTTTTGAGATTGTGGCAGAGGCTGAGTCAAAGGCACATGGCCTTCCAATTGATCAGGTACATTTCCATGAAGTAGGCGCCATCGACTCTATCGTTGATATTATCAGTACTGCAGTCTGCCTGGATAACTTAGGCATTGAGAAAGTCATTGTTTCCCCACTTGCAGAAGGTCAGGGCTATGTAAGATGCCAGCATGGCACACTGCCAGTTCCTGTACCGGCTACAGCGAATATTGCACAGGCATATGGCCTGAAGCTGCGCTTTACAGAAACACCGGGAGAAATGGTCACACCTACAGGTGCGGCGATTGCAGCAGCACTGAGCACCGGTGCTTCCATGCCAAAGAACTATCGCATCGTAAAGATCGGTATTGGTGCCGGAAATAAGGATTTTGACCATGCAAACATCCTTCGTGCCATGCTCATTGAGGAAGAGGAAGAAGAAAAAACAGACGGCTTAGAGCTGTTAGAGACCAATTTAGATGATTGTACAGGAGAAGCACTGGGATATACCATGAACCTGCTGTTAAAGGCCGGTGCAAATGATGTATGGTATACACCAATCTATATGAAGAAGAACCGCCCGGCTTATATGCTTTCTGTATTATGCCGTGAAAGCAGCCGTGAGGTTATGGAAGACATTATCTTTACCCATACCACATCCATTGGCATCCGTCGTTTCCCAGCAGAGCGCACTGCCTTAGACCGCAGAAAGATCCAGGTGGAAACAGCCTATGGAACAGCGGATGTAAAGGTTTGTAGCTATAAGGGAAAGAATTACTGCTATCCGGAATATGACAGTGTTTCTGCATTATGTGATAAACAGGAAAAGGCTGATTTTAACACGGTTTACCAGGCAGCAGCAAAAGCGGCGAAAGAGCAGTTATAAAGTTATCAACCAACAGTATCAGACGAAAACGCTACATGCAAATGAAAACTGCTAACAGGAGATACAAACAGGGGCGCAGCAAAAACAGATAACCGGGGAAGACAAACGTTCATTACAAGACATACAGTAAAGGAGACCGGAACGATGGAAGGACAGAATTATTCAGTAAAAGAAAGACTGGAACAGTTAGAAGCACTGATGGGAAAGTACACAGCTGGCGGCAAAGACCTTTGCGTGGCTTTTTCCGGCGGTGTGGACAGCAGCCTGATCTTAAAGGCAGCAGTAAAGGCAGCTACGAAGGATGGCAGCAAGGTTTATGCAGTTACCTTTGACAGCCGACTGCATCCATCCTGTGATCTGGAGATTGCAAACCGCGTGGCAGCAGAACTGGGCGGTGTCCACAAAGTGATCCATGTAAATGAACTGGAACAGGAAGCCATCCGAATGAACCCGGTGAACCGGTGTTATCTGTGCAAAAAGCATCTGTTTGTAAATTTAAAGGAAATGGCAAAAAGCCTTGGTGCTGAGACTGTTATGGATGGAACCAATGAAGATGACCATCATGTATACCGCCCGGGCATCCAGGCATTAAAAGAGCTGGGCATCGTCAGTCCATTGGCAGAACTGCACATTACCAAGGCAGAGGTAAAGGCCATGGCAAAAGAGTGGGGCATTTCCGTAGCATCCCGCCCTTCAACCCCATGTATGGCAACCAGACTGCCGTATAACACTCCCATCGACTATGATGTAATGAAGCAGATCGAAGTAGGCGAAGGTTATTTAAGAGAGCTGTTAGGCGGAAATGTGCGCCTGCGTCTTCATGGAAATGTAGTGCGTATTGAGGCAGATAAGACTTCATTTGGAAAACTGTTAGAGCATGGAGATGAGATTGTAAAGACATTAAAGGATCTTGGTTTTGTTTATATTACCATGGATCTGGAAGGCTTCCGTTCCGGTAGTATGGATGTTGGCCTGGATAAATAACAGAAGCGGACAAGCAGGCATGTCGGCTGCATATGGCCATATGAATGCATGAACAGTAGAAGAATAGTAAAAAGCTCCCAACCCAATGATTTTGGGCGGGGAGCTTTTTGTTGCTTTGCTTAGTGTGTAGCACCCTCAGCAGCCACAATATCGCTCTCATTTTCACCAATAGCAGCGATGGCAGCCTCAATACCTCTTGCAATATCCTGTAAATTCATGGATGGTGCAGCCGGGCGGTTTACGACCTGGCTTGGGATAAATGGAACGTGCATGAAGCCGCCACGGACTCCCGGATAGTTCTTAGCCAGAGTGTAGAGAACACCATACATCAGGTGGTTGCATACAAAGGTTCCTGCAGTGTTGGAAACGCTGGCAGGAAGTCCGGCATTTCGCATATTCTGTACCATAGCTTTAATTGGAAGAGTAGCAAAATAAGCAGGAGCACCGTCTTCAAAAATCGTCACATCAATAGGCTGATTGCCTTCGTTGTCTTTGATGCGGGCGTCATCTAAGTTGATGGCAACACGCTCCGGTGTCAGGTCAAAGCGGCCTCCGGCCTGTCCTATACAGAGAACAGCGTCCGGTCTTTCTGCCTCAATAGCTTTTGCTACTTTATCAATGGATTTGCCGAAAACAGTAGGTACTTCCAGTTTTACTACCTGGACAGATCCAACGGTATCGGAAACCAGTTTTACAGCCTCTAAAGCCGGATTGACCGGATCTCCGCCAAATGGGTCAAATGCAGTGAGAAGAAGTTTCATAGTATATCATCCTTTCTGAAAAATTGTTGAAAATTATTTCCAAAAATATCCCAAAATATTTTGAGATTTACCCGGTAAACTTCGTTAAATATTAGATATAGTTTATGCATTGTATGCAAAAAAGAACAATATTTTAACGAAATGCCAGAGTATACATTAATAC
>ERZ1026868.1841-NODE-1841-length-10430-cov-28.608000_pt1 | contig 10430 bp, 20 predicted proteins | sample MGYA00380164_ERZ1026868 | MGnify/ENA primary metagenome ERZ1026868 (study PRJEB33269, sample SAMEA4719800) | human gut metagenome | biome: human-associated habitat; feature: organic feature; material: feces | place: Cameroon | collected 2013-10 ... | reverse complement strand
TCTATACTTGTTAATCAATCTATACTCGTTAATTAATTTTAAATTATGCGGTGGGCTGTCCCCGATTATGTATTATAGCAGGCATTTTTTATTCCTTTCTTCATCGCTCCCCAAGGGCGGGGGCGTTCACTCTATACTTGTTAATCAATCTATACTCGTTAATTAATTTTAAATTATGCGGTGGGGTGTCCGCGAATATTAACAGACATAATTTACTCCTCCTCTTCGTCGTCCCCAAGGTCGGGGGCGTCCTCTTTGCGTTCGTCCATCAAGGTTTCAAAATCGGGGTAGCCAAGCCACTCGGCAATGGTGTTATCGTCATACCAGAAAAAATCGTTGATGTCGGTCTTGCTCATGCCGTCAGGGTTAAGTTCATTAAGGTTTTCCTCAACGGCGTCCATCTCGTCATCGGTGAGATACTTTACGGTCTGAATAGCACCGCTCCAAAACTCAAAATCTTTCAGGCTGATTTCTTCGTAAACTTTCATTTTACTTATCCTTTCCGTGAGCGTTTCCCGCTCGCCCTTTGTGATTATAGTATATCACATTGATTTGAAATTGTCAAGGGTTTTTGTTAATTTTTTTCACCATTCCCATTCACGATAAATGCGGGTCTTGTTGACTTCAACGGGAATAATTTTATAACCACTACGCAGACGGGAGGGGTGTTCTTTCATATCTTCCTCAATGACTTCGTTAATGTTATTGCTAAACACACCGAGAAAACACTCCGAACCAAATTCACGTCCGCACACATAAAAAAGACTGTTAAGAATTGTATTCATTTTTAATTTCTCCTTTTTCGTTGGGGGTTTCCCTTTTGTGATTATAGTATATCACAAGGGGGTTATTTTGTCAACCCCCAATATGAAACTTTTTTTCAAGTTTTGTGTTGTAATTGATTTTTTCCACCATAGAGCGGGGGAGGCGTGCGCCATCATAACGCATTGCCCTTTTGTATACTACGCACGCTTTCGGCATACCACACGGGAACATTGTTATAATCATATGCGTTTTGATATTGCGAACCACAAGCACGCCTGTCGTGGTTAATACTTCCTCTTTCGTGGGGTCTGTTTCATGTGGGCAGACGCAAAACTCTTCGCCAATGCCGATATACTCAACGATAAAGTTTAGGCGGTCGTTGCGTTCTGTGCTTGCGTGGTAGGTCAGATTCTTTTTCATTTTTGATTATCTCCTTTTCTTTCGGGCTTCTTTCCCTTTCTGCCATTATAATATCACAAGTGGGGTTAAATGTCAAGGACTTTTTTAATAGGAACGGGGATTTTTTTAATCCCCGTTATCGCGCCCGCCCTTTTTGAAGGACTTGCGGTTATAAGAGCCTTTGCCCTTCTTAGGCTCTACACGGGAGGCACGGCGCTGAAACGCCAGATACTCTCGCAGTTCTTCGGGGGACTTCTTGTTAATGCGCTTGTCAAACTTCTTCATTTTGAAACATCTCCTTTGTTCTTTGTGATTATAGTATATCATATTTTCAGGAAAAGTCAAGTGTTTTTTGAAAAAAAGTTGTTGTCAAAATTAACAAGAGCGATCCGATCGCCGGTGTGTTTTTGTTGAAATTGCGAATTAACAGAGCGGGAGGAATGTGATATGATAGACGGGGGAGAGGGAGATCTTAGATCTTTAACGATTTAATTTGTTAAAGCGCGATCTGATCTATGAGTTAGCCATTGCTAACTTTGTTAAAATAAAAAAGCGCCCCCTTGCGGGGACGCTCCAAGAGAGAGAAGAAAATGGCGGTCAGTAAATGACCACGCTCGGGGTCTGACCCGTCGGGGTGTGGCACACCGCCCCAACCATCTCGGTATTATCACAACCATACACGCTGTGCTCTTCGATATACTCGACATCGTGCTCAATGAAAACCTCGGCGTTATCGGGGTAGTTGGCAATCAGTTCTTTCAGTTCCTTAATAGTCATTTTGAAAATCTCCTTTTCTTTATTGGGGGTCTTTATCTCCCTTTTGTGATTATACTATACCATATCGGTGCGGTTTTGTCTATTGGCAAAATAACCAAAAATGCGTGGGTCGGCTTAGAAGATAAGCACATAACGCTCGCCGAAGCGGTTGAGTTTAGCGGACAGGTCGGTAATTTCGCCGTCGCCGTAGTAGCAACCGCCCTCGTCCTGAAACTGAAGGCGAACCTCGTCGTTATCCTCATAGGTATTCAGCAGTTCTTTGAGTTCTTTAACAGTCATTATTTTTACTTCCTTTCTTGTTCTTTGTGATTATAATATATCACATTAGAACGGTTTTGTCAACAATCAAAATAGCCAAAAGTAGGAAAAAGAATTTGGTGAATTTGCGAATTGACAAAATGAATAAGCGGGAGATCTAAGATCTTCACCACTTTAAATCGATAAAGTGAAGAGAGATCAAAAAAGTGCCCCTTATTGGGGCACTTGTTAGAAAACTTCGCACTCGCGGATTATGAAGGGTTCCCGTCCATTAATTCGGGTGAGAACGTCCCACCAACGCGCGGGCGTCTTATACCAGTCCTTGTGCTCGGGAGAAGCGAAACGCTCGTATAGGGTATTGATTGCGCTTTCCTTTGTGAGCGCGACCGCATAGAAGGGATGGTTAAATTCATCCTTAAAAATGGCTACCATATTTATTTCCTCCTTTTGATAGTTGGATATCAAAATGATACCCGCGCGGGAATGGGAATAATTTCCACATTGTTATCATAGGAATGGAGAACGCCATCAACAAGAGAAACAGCATTGATGAGGTCTCCACCGTCATCACAATCAACAGCTTCGGTTTTCAGAAACAGACGCTTATCTGCTACACCTACGAGGAAAAAGCATTCTCCCTGTGCGAGTTCTCCGAAACGATTTTTAGTTTCAACAATCATTGTATTTTCTCCTTTTCTCTTTTGTAGTTATAGTATATCATTTTGAGCGGGGTTTGTCAACAATTTTTTAATTTCTCACACCCGGGAATCGAACCCGAATAACCAATCCCACCGACTTGCGCCAACCGTGACCTGTGAGAGAGATAGGAAGGAAGCGGAATTGAACCACTGGAAGTCGTGTCGCGGTTGGTTTTCCCTCACCGAGAGTTCTCTATCTCTTTTGTAATTATAGTATAGCACTTTGAGCGGGATTTGTCAATATGGCAAAATAGCCAAGAGTAGAGAAGAAAAGTTGGCGAATTTGCGAATTGACACGCGAGGAGGTATATGGTATAATGGAATGGGGTGGACGCGGTAGGAGATCTTGATCTTTAACGATTTAAAGTGATAAAGTGATCTTGATTTATTTCTTTTCTTCTTACTTTTGGAGTAGCCCGTCCCTTGGTATTAAAATTATTATAGATCCTTCTTGTAGGCTATATTATTATATTATTATATAGCCTACATATTTTTGCGTGTTTTTATGAGTTTCGCCTACAAAATTTTGCGTGTTCTCGCCTACATATTTTTGCGTGTTTTTGAGGTCTCGCCTACAAAATTTTGCGTGTTTTTGCTATTCTCGCCTACATATTTTTGCGTGTTTTTATGGCATAAACTCGCGTCTTGTTATTTCTTCCAATTTCTTTATGGCGTTGAGTGCTTTTTGCGCGTGTATTTTTTTATCATAATCGGGCGAGCCATTATCTATGATAAGGTCAACAACTTCACTTAATGTTGCATCACGCTTATCTTCTTCTGTCATTTTTGTAGGTTTCGGTAAAAGGGCTTTAATTTCAGTTAAGTCTTTGGTGATAGATTTTAAAATATAAAAATTGCGGTTGTTTTCTGTTTTTCTTTCAAATTCAATTAGTTTGCCGGTTTGAAGGGCTATTAACGCTTGCGGAATTGGAGCATCTGGCCAACTCCATATATTTTCTCTGGGGTTTTCAATTCCTAAACGCTTGGCCAATCCTGTTAATGTAAAAATATAATGGCCTCCGCCTAAATACTTTATATAGTTATCTCGCGCGAAAAGATAATTATATATGCGAATTGCTAAACTGGAATAGCCGTGTTTTAGATAATTACATACTTCCAGCGGAACCATAATAAAGTTTCGTTCTTTGTTTAGGATTACATAATAAATCCCATCTTTATCTTTGTGTTTTTCTAAATAGGGGCAAAATTTATTGGTTTTAGATGATTTTAATAAATAGCCCCATCTTGTTGTAATTGTTCTTAATGAGACGCTAAACATTTCAGCCATTTCTTCTTGCGTTGGTAAATCTTTTTTATATACTCGTGTTTCATAGTCAATGACTTTGCCACCTTCGTCTTTAATTGGGTACGGCATAGAATGGCACTATAAAAGATTATATAACTACATATCTACCTTTGTGTCGCTTAGCATTGTTTTTGTGTCTGCCTAATCCCTAAAATCTGAAGGGAAGCGTTTTTCAATTGTCATTTTCTTCCTGCTCCTCCAATATTGTAATTTGTTTCATAATAATATCCCGAACAAAAATAGACAACGGCATATCTGTTTTATCGGCAAGTGCTTGTAGTCTTTTCTTCTGTTCCGGTAAAAGTTTAAATTCAATGCGTTCACGCTTTATCGCCATAATTGAAAACTCCTTTTGTATTTATCAATTTATATTAAAAAATCAATAACGATTATTAACCAATCTTGACCGGTTGTTAATATCGTTCTTATTTATATTATATCATATTTTGCTTAAAAAGTCAAGAGCCATGCGTGAAAAAATGAACACTTTTATAGTTAAAAAATGAACACTTTAATTTTTTCGCCTATAAATTTTGGCACTTTTTAAGCCTTCGCCTACATATTTTTGCACTTTTTTAATTTTTTTATTGACAACTGGATCGCTTTTTGTTATAATAGAACTGGCACGCTAATTTTCCCTCGTCCCGCTCAAAAAAAGAGAACGCCTTACTCGGCGTCCTCTATCTGGGGGAACTGTTCGTGAGAAGAAACAAGCAACTCACAAACTTTGTCCCACTCGGCACTATCGGGGTTCAACTCACAGACTTCGCAAAATCTGATAACGATTTCGTTTTCATACCCGTAAATCCTAATCATACGGTCAACTAATTGCTCGCGGTACTTGCTCATTGTTTTTACTTCCTTTCCTCTTTGTGATTATAATATACCATACCTATACGAAAAAGTCAAGCGAAAATTTGAAAAAAGAGCGGGAAAATTTTCATCCCGCTCAAAACCGCACATTGATAACAGCGCTATCAATACCCCAATGCGCCCGCGTTTCAACAGTATAACCATAGCCCGCCATCATAGATGTGATAAGGTGCGCTGTATCGGGGATCGCAATTTCAATTTCTCTAATACCCTGCTTTGCGCTCTGTTCAAGCATCGGCATAATTTCATCACATATAAAGTTTTCCGCTCGCTCAATGCGCCCCTTCTCTGCGTCCGCGTAAATCTTGCGCATTTCATCCGCAAGTATAATTCTTTGCTCCATCTCTATTCCTTCTTTTAGTTATATTATATCATGTCTATCGGTCTTTGTCAAGATGGGTAAATTACTTTACCCATCTTTTCCAGAGAGACAGAACCTCGGCTGACGCCGGGACGTAATACTCTTCATACTCGCCCGCGTCCCATTCCTCGGTGTAATAACCGCGGAACACAAGGCGCCCGGTCGGGGTATAACCGCGGTCGGCGCACATTTCCGCCATCAGCCCCAACTCGGTATAATCGCGCCCGTTCATCGGGAGGCGCATCTCCGTGCCCTCGCACGCGGGGACAAAAACCACGCTGGAATAATCCAGAACGTTGTCCTTGCGCACTTCCACACAGAACGCCCGAACGTATCCGGGAATTTCGCCCTGATACTGACAATCGTTTTCCGCGCCGAACCACTTATAGAACCCGGTAGCGTTCGCGGTGGTGGTGTCGATGATGGTGGTGTCGATGATGTTTTTCATAGTAGTAAATCCTTTCTTGTGGGACTTGTCTCCCGCTTGATGATACAAGTATAGCACCGTATAGCGGTTTTGTCAATAGGTTTTTGAAAAAAAGTTTAAAAATTTTACGGGGGAGGTTTATGCCTCCCCATTAGGCACGGTTGCGCACCTCACCCGTGTAGATGTTATACACAAGGTTGTTGACAGCGCAAGCCTTGGCATCGTAATAATTGCCACTGGTGTACGCCCGCATGAACTGCCCAATATGACGAATGGTAGTACGGGAATACAGCCCATTACAAGCAAGCCATCCATCCGCGTCAATCGTGATGACAGGCGTGGAATAGGAAATAAGCGTAATACTATCGTCGTCGTCGAAAATGACGCGCGCGGTCTTAGTGGTGTTAAGATTGACAATTTTCATTTTCGTTTTTCCTTTCTGTCGGGGCTTTATCGCCCCCTTGATGATACTAATATATCACCTTATAGAGAATTTGTCTATTGACAGATTACACAAAATATAAATGATTATTTTGGTTATTTTGTCTATTGACAAGGAGATCTCTCCCGTGGTATAATGAGGTGGCGGGCACGCGATCTTTATCACTTTAAATCGTTAAAGATCTTTTTTGTTGGAGGAGATCAAGATCTTTAACGATTTAAAGTATTAAAGTGCGGTTTGATCTTTCGCACATTAAAGTGAAAAAGCAAGGGGATTTCTCCCCTTGCTTATTTCATTTTAAAAACTGGGGTCGTAATACTCGTTAGCCGTCCCGATAACAAAAATGTTATCGCCGAGAGAGTTGCGCCCGAACCGCTCGCGCCAACCTTTGGCGGTCTTGTAAAGCCGAACCGGCGGGTTATCGGGGTTGCTGGAATACTCATACTCCTGCTCCAACCACGTCGTGCCGGGTTTGAGATTGGTGTTGAGACGGCGCACCGTGATATGTTTCTCATCCTGAACCGCGATAACCTCATAGGCGTGGCGGTCAGTCCACAGGCACTCCGTCGCACCCATGCCGACAACAATTTCGGGGGTCTTGCTCTGCTCCATCACGCGGTTAATCACACTGCCATACATCATTTTGAAAAACTCCTTTCAATTTGGGGCTTTTATCTCCCCTTTGTGATTATATAATAACATATCAGGCGCCGTTTGTCTATTGGCAAAACGCACAAGAAACAATTGAAAAAATCATTCTATATTGTGCGAATTATCGAAGTAGGGTTTTGAAAACTCAAAGTAAAGATTTAGAAAATCAATCTATAAAGTAGGGTTTTTAAAAATCATTTTAATTATACAAGAAACGTTTATAAAAGTCAACTGATAAAATACACAAGAAACGTTCTAAAAAATCATTCTATTTTGTTGAAATTACTTATTGACAACGACAATGGTTGTGTGTTATAATGGACGGGGTGGCTTGTTGGGCGATCTGATCCGGGGTGCCATTTTTATTATATCATATGACGCGGGTTTTGTCTATTGGTAAAGCGCACAAAACGGGATTAAAAAATTTTTACTTTTTTGGTGAATTTGCGAATTGAAAAATTGGGGCGGGGCGTGGTATAATTTTCCGCCCCCAAGTCAGTCCGTGTTCGGGGATTAAAAAAGCGAACCATCGGGGGGTTGTCCCGTGGCTCGCTTCCTTTTTTATTCTCCCAACGTGGCGCGAATAGTCGCCCACTCTTTCGGGTTAAGTCCCGCTCGCATCAGCGCATCAAGCCCGCTCGTTCCGCGAAGGGTTTTGACCTCACCGCGCAAATTAATAAACTCATAAGTGTTCATTATCTTTCTTCCTCCTTTTGGATTGTTTTCTTGTTCTTTATAATGTTATTATATCATACTTTGCGAAATTGTCAAGAGTTTTTTTGAAAAATTTGTCTTTAATGATTTAGTGTGTTAAAGCGATCTTGATCTGAAAAAGAGCGGAATTAATTCTCCACTCTCATTCAAAATCATATTCAAACGGAATAAATCTAACAAGAATATATTTAACCGCATCGTCATACGTGTTAAAATCTCCAAGGTCTTGCCCCATATGAGAGCGGGCGCTATAAAATACATCTACTCTACCGTCCTCGCAAGGCCACGCAAACTCTGTAATTTTCCCAGCATAATGTCCGGTTCCAGTTTCAACCTCGAAACTTTCAATGTTCATAATATGATTATCGCGAAGCATTTCAACATAGTGTTCTACATAGGGGTGAGACTTGTGGCTTTCGGCGAACTGTTCAATAGACATTTTCATAATCGTAATCTCCTTCACTATTGGTTTTTCCCTTTTGATGATATAATCATAACACATTTAAAGCGAAAACGCAATAGGCAAAATAGACAAAAATACTTGCGCCGTTTTGTATAAACTATCAATTGACAGCCGGGATCTCTTTGTGTTATAATAGAAATGGCAGGCGTGCGATTTTTAACGATTTAGCGTAGTGAAGTGGTCTGATCCTTTTGGTGTTGAGGAGTTTACTTTAACGATTTAAAGTGATAAAGCGAGATCAGATCTACGAGTTAGCGGAGGCTAACTTTAACGCTTTAATTAGTTAAAGCGTGATCTGATCTATGAGTTAGCGGTGGCTAACTTTATCGATTTAAAGCGATGAAACGAGATCCGCCTTCGCCAGATCGCGCAAATTTTTCTCGCGTTTAAGGGCATGATCTTTCGCACTTTAAATCGTTAAAGATCTTGCGCGATCACCCCGTTTTTTTGGGCGTTTATATGCATGCGCCCCCGCCCGATTTTAGAAACAGGCGGGGGTGTCGTTCGTGGCGGGTTTACACCCGCTCACGAATCTCACCGGTATAGACGTTGTACTGCTTGTGGTCAAGGGCGCAAGTCTTAGCGTCGAAATAGTCGCCCTTGGTGTAGGTACGCATGAACTTGCCAATGTGCTTGATAGTGGTAGCACTGTACAAGCCGTTACACGTCAGCCACCCGTCAGCGTCAATCGTGATGACGGGCGTGGAATAGGAAACAAGCGTGACGCTGTAATCGTCGTTGAAAACGACACGGGCGGTTTTCGTGGTGTTCATGTTGATGATTTTCATAGTAGCAAATCCTTTCGTTCGGGGCGTCTTGCGCCCTCTTGATGATACAACTATACCACGGCATAGGGGTTTTGTCTACGGGCAAAATACACAAACAAAAGCAAAAAATAAAAGATTTTCTTAGGCATTTTGCTACTTGACGAAGGGCTTGCCCCCGTGATATAATGAAGTGGCGAGGTTTCACTTTAATACTTTAAATCGTTAAAGTGATCAGAGATCTTTAATACATTAAAGCGATAGCACTTTAAATTGTTAAAGATCAAATGATCTTTCACGCTTTAAATCGTTAAAGTATGAGCGGTCAAAAAAAAGAGAGAGCCTTTCGGCTCTCTCTTGTGGTGGTCAGTCGCTGAACACCACCCCACCGATTTCGTCGGCACAAGCGTTCGCCCTATCGCCATCGGCGAACGTGGCATAGAACCAGAACTCGCCGTCAATCTCACGGGCGACGATATAGGCTTCGATACGTTCGGGAATGTTGTTAATCATAGTAGTAAATCCTTTCTATGTCGGACGGTTTTCCCCGTCCCTTGATGATACCAATATACAGCATATAAGCGAATTTGTCAATAGATTTTTGAAAAAAAGTTGTTGTGATTTTGCCTAAAATCAAGCGGGAAAATTGTACAATTTACCACTTGACGAGGGGATCTCCTCCGTGGTATAATGAAGTGGCGCCTTTGGAAAATTTAACGCTTTAAATCGTTAAAGATCGATTGATCTTTCACGATTTAGCGAATTAAAGTGATCTTTTGATCTTTAATGATTTAAAGTGTTAAAGTGAGCAAAAAATGAGCACCACGTCCATTATACCATAATGTGATCCCCTTGTCAACCCCCTTTTTAAAAAAAATAACAGGGATTTTTCAATCCCCGTTATATTTTATTATTGGCTTTACGCGCACGGCACGCAAGCCATGTCGCGCCATCTCAAAACGCTTTTCTGTTCGCAAGCGATACCGATTTCCATCGCTTCCTTTTTGGTGTTGACACGGTGGCTTTTGTCGATACAAAAATCACCGGTGTCGGGGTCGCGCCAAATCCCGCAATCCCCGTTGTAGGCTTCAATAGCGTCCATCGCTTCAAGCGGGGAATGAGCGATAACGCCATCGGTCGCAACTTGCCAACCGGTTTTGTAGGTTTTGAACTCATACCGGCGAAGGGTCGCGCCCCCGTCCAGAGGCATATCCAGAAGAGCGTTGTAAATGCGGTCAAGATTGTTGGTGTTTTTCATCGTGGTATCGTCCTTTCTCTTGGGGCTTCTTTCGTTCCCCTTTGTGATTATAAGATACCATATCGGCACGCAAAAGTCAAGCGTTTTTGAAAAACATTTTACACAAAAACGAACACGGTTTTTTGTGTATTTTTTCTATTGACAGCGATCCGATCCCTGTGGTATAATGAAGTGGGGTGCGCTGTTTTTAGAGATCCCCAGTTAGCATCGGCTAACCGGAGTTAGCATCGGCTAACCGGAGTTAGCATCGGCTAACCGGAGTTAGCATCGGCTA
>ERZ1026868.1838-NODE-1838-length-10436-cov-3.876216_pt1 | contig 10436 bp, 9 predicted proteins | sample MGYA00380164_ERZ1026868 | MGnify/ENA primary metagenome ERZ1026868 (study PRJEB33269, sample SAMEA4719800) | human gut metagenome | biome: human-associated habitat; feature: organic feature; material: feces | place: Cameroon | collected 2013-10 ... | reverse complement strand
GTATAATATGTTCGGGTTTAATAAAAGGAGTTTATATATGGGTATTTATATTGCTTTGGGGTTTGTTTCCGTTATTGCAATTGTTATAGGCATAGCCTTGGCAAAAGCAAAAGAAACACAGCTTTGGTACATATTGTCAATATTAGGTACGGCTGTTTTAACAGTTATGATTGTATTTATAATAAATTACGCAATATCAGCTAATACGAGTGTCTCGTCGCCTGCTCTTGAAAATACAAATTGGAGAGAGCAAAAATCATATTCAAGAGATTATCAGCTTACGGATGATTTATCAATTTGCGTTTCAATTCTTGATGACTCAAGCGGATATGCAGTATATGATACATATGACGGTCGAAGAATAGGCACTCTATTATTGCCAAACAACCAAATGTCCGTCGATAATTTAGAGCTTAAAATAGCCGACGCCAACAGCGACGGAAAAAATGACGTTGGGGTAGTTTCTCATAATAACAATATCATTTGGTTTAATTTTTCACCTAATAAGCAATATAGCAAAGAAAATCCAAACGGTTGCTTTGAAGCAATAGATTAAAACGAATATTTTATTTAAAGGCATTGATGCAATAAGAGCACCAATGCCTTTATTGTTTTACTTTTCGTTCAAAAAAGTAAACTCGTCATTTTCGTAATCGACCTTGCATTTACCTGCAACTTTATCCTCAAGAATAAGTTCTGAAAGCTTATCTTCAATTTTTGTTTGGATTGCACGTCTAAGCGGTCTTGCGCCGTAAACCTTATCAAAGCCTTTGTCAGCAATAGCGTCAACAGCCTTATCGGTTACGTCGAGTTCGATACCGATTTCCTCGCATCTCTTATTAAGAGATTTAAGCATACGGCGGGCAATTTCCTTAATATCATCTTTTTCAAGTTGCTTAAATACAACAATATCATCAACACGGTTAAGAAATTCCGGTTTAAATGTTGCACGAAGGTCAGCCATTACAAGCTTCTCAATATCGACATTTTCATCAACCTCGCCCTCGCCTTTGTGTTCAAAACCAAGTGCAAGCTTAGGGTCGGTAATTTTGGATGCGCCGACATTAGATGTCATAATAATTACGGCATTTTTAAAGCTTACCTTTCTGCCTTGTGAATCGGTTAATACACCATCCTCAAGAATTTGAAGGAGCATATTAAATACATCGGGATGCGCCTTTTCAATTTCATCAAAAAGAACCACAGAGTACGGTTTTCTCCTGATTTTTTCGGTAAGTTGACCGCCCTCGTCAAAGCCTACATATCCCGGAGGTGAGCCGATAAGCTTAGACACGGTATGTTTTTCCATATATTCGCTCATATCAAGCCTGATAATCGCATCCTCATCGCCAAACATAGTTTCGGCAAGTGCCTTACTGAGTTCTGTTTTACCAACGCCTGTAGGACCGAGGAAAATAAACGAACCGATAGGTCGCTTAGGATTTTTAAGTCCTGCTCTGCCACGTCTGATAGCACGTGCAACGGCGGAAACCGCCTTATCTTGACCTACAATTCTCTTATGAAGCTCATCCTCAAGGTGTAAAAGCTTTTCCGATTCTTCTTTTGTAATTTGAGTAGCTGGAATACCGGTCCAAGAAGATACAACTTCCGCTATATCCTCGCTTGATACCTCTTTTACCTGATGAGAAGAAAGATTTTTCCATTTCTCGGTTTCCTCATCAAGAAGAGTTTTCAAATTTTTTTCCTTATCACGAAGTTTAGCCGCCTGTTCAAAATCCTGTGAACGAACTGCCGAGGTTTTTTCCTCTTCAAGAGATTTTACCTCTTTTTCCATTGCCTTGATATTATCAGGTGCAGTATAAGCCTTAAGCCTTACCCTTGAAGCTGCTTCATCAATAAGGTCAATCGCCTTATCGGGCAAAAATCTGTCCGCAATATACCTTGACGACATTTTAACTGCATCATTGATAGCGTCATCGCTAATCTTAACCTTATGGTGAGCCTCGTATTTATCACGAAGTCCCTTTAAAATTTCAACCGTTTCTTCTTCTGTCGGTTCGCCTACCGTGACAGGCTGAAAACGTCTTTCAAGAGCAGCATCCTTTTCAATATTTTTACGATATTCGTCGATAGTCGTAGCGCCGATTACTTGAATTTCGCCACGTGCAAGCGACGGCTTCAAAATATTTGCCGCATCTGTTGCACCTTCTGCAGCGCCTGCGCCCATAAGAGTATGAACCTCATCAATGAAAAGAATAATATCTTTTGCATTTTTAACTTCGTCCATAGCCTTTTTTATTCTTTCCTCAAAGTCGCCACGGTACTTTGTACCTGCAACCATCGACGTCAAATCAAGTGCGACAATTTTCTTGCCGTTTAAAAGCTCAGGAACTTCACCTTTAACGATTTTAAGTGCCAAGCCCTCAGCAATTGCGGTTTTGCCGACACCCGGTTCACCGATTAAACAAGGGTTATTTTTGGTACGTCTTGAAAGAATTTGAATAACCCTTTCAATTTCCTTTTCCCTGCCGATAACGGGGTCGATTTTTCCGTCTTTTGCAAGAGCAGTTAAATCTCTGCCGAATTCATCGAGTGTAGGAGTTTTAGACTTACCGTTTTTGCCCTTTTTTCCCGAATACTTATCGTCGGCATTTCCTCTGCTCGATTCATTAACAAGCTCTTCAAGAAGTTGACGCTCGTCAATACCAAACGAATTCAGGAACTTAACGGCGTAAGAATCGCTTTCCTGAAGAACAGCCATAAGCAAATGCTCTGTATCAACAAAGCTTCTTCTCATACTTCTTGCATATTGGAACGCAACATCAAGAACTCTCTTTGTTCTCGGAGTAAAATCATCGGGAGTAAGTTTGGTTTGCATACCCTCTCCGATATATTCTTTAATTAAGTTTTCAATATCTTCGGCGGTTACACCCTTTTCTTCAAGCATATTTACTGCAACACCGCCGTCTGTTTTAAGAAGTCCAAGCAAAATATGCTCGCTACCTATATAGTTATGACCGAAATCCTCTGCCGCTTTAATAGCGTAATTAAGAACCTCGTTAGCTCTTTGAGTAAAATAACTGAACTTATACATAGTAATTCCTCCTTTTTAGGTCAAAGCCTACCAAGAGGTTAAAACCTTAAGATAAGCTTTCCCTTACGTATTGTGCACGAATTTTATCTGTATCGTCAACAGTTAAGCCTTCATCACTTGCACTCATAATTGTGGCTGTTCCCACCTCGTGAAGAAGTTTTGATACTGTTTCATAGTTTTCATCAAAGCTACCCATTGAAATTCCGAGTCTAACAAGAGATATAAGGCTATAGAATTCCTTTGAAGTAAGCTTTCTTGCCATTTTCAGTGTACCCATTGCTCTGAAGATTTTATCCTCAAAATCCTCATATTCAATAAGTTCCTGTCTGAATGTTCTTTCCTGCTTAACAATTTGCTCACATATACTGTTCAAATTATCAATAGCATTCTTTTCGGTTATTCCAAGCGTTATTCTGTTTGAAAGCTCATAAAAATCGCTTTCGTCACTATAAACAGGCTTAACATCAAAGCCAAGCTTAGACACCATATTTGTAAGTGATAAAATCATTCCTTTTGCCGATATTGCAGGCAGATGGAGAATGAATGACGCTTTAAGCCCCGTACCTAAATTCATAGGATTTGAGGTTAAAAAGCCAAGTCTTTCGCTGAAAGCAATTTTAAGATTATCAATAAGTATATCATCAAGCTTATCTGCCTTTTGATAAGCTTCTTCAAGATTTTGACCGGCTGCAAAAACAGAAAGTCTTATGTGGTCCTCCTCACAAAGCATTATTGATACATCCTCATTTTTAGACACTAAAACCGTTCCAAAATTATTTTGCTTTGCAAATTCAGGACTTATTACACCCTGCTCTGCCATTGATATTTTTTTCAAGTCGTTTTCGCTTTGAAGTTCAATCAAATCAAATTCTCCTGCAACAGGCGAATTTTTAACTGCGGCAAAAATCTTTTTACAAACCGATTTTCTTATTTCATTGCTCATTCTTGAGGGAAAAGGAGCGTCTGCAAGGTTTCTTGCAAGCCTTATTTTTGATGACATAACAACGTCACTGTTATTTCCCTGTGCGTTATACCACTTACTCATTTTTACCCTCCTGAATTTCCTTGATTTTATCACGGATAACAGCAGCATCCTCAAATCTCTGCTCGTTTATTGCTGCTTTCATTTGCTCTTGCAATGATTCAAGTTCGCTTTTTTCCTGTGACACGCTTTCTTCTTTTGCACTGTCCTTAGCTTCATTATCCTCACTGTAGGAAACAAATTTTCCTATATGCTTTGTTTTACCGTGAATTTTCCTGATAGAAGGCTCAAGCTTTTCCTCGAACCTGTCATAACAATCGGCACAACCCATTCTGCCGCTTTGAACAATGTCGTTAAAAGACGAGCCGCAGCTACGGCATCTGTCAACCCCGGCAAGCGAATTCATAGCCGCAACACCTGCGCCGAGGAAATTGCCGAGGAAAGTATCGCCGAACATTTCGCTCATAGTCGGCATACGAAATTCATCCATAACACCGAGTTCTTTTGCACATTCACTGCAAAGATGCAGTTCTTCCTTATGACCGTTTATATTTCTTTTAATAAAAGTAGTTGCTTCATTTTGATTACAATGTTGACAACGCATAATAAATACCTCCTAATCAACAAATGCTAAAAGCATCTGTTTGAGCAAGCTTGCTCTGATTTGATTTTTAATTTCTGTTTCGACGCCTTTAAAATTGTTGTCAGATACAACTGACATCATAATTCTTCCGGCTTTATCGCTTAATAAACCTTGATAATGCAAATTATAGATATTTGCCTTTGCACTTTTTTCGTCTATAGAATTACCTATAGAGTTTACAAGCGACATTAATGCATTTTCTTTTGTTGCGGCACGGGTAATCATAATGTACCCTCCGCCGCCACGCCTTGATTCAATTCTGTAACCCTGTTCAGGCGTAAAACGTGATGTAATCACATAATTTATTTGACTTGGAACACAGCCGAGCTGTTGTGCCAAATCGTTACGCTGAATTTGGATTGTTGATGTGTTATCATCAAACATATTTAGAATCATATCTGCTATCGCATCACTCAGCTTCATTTTCCAATCACTTCCTTTTAGTTTGGCCACAAGCCTGACATTTTACACACTCTTTATTTCTCATTAATCTGTGTTTGACTTTGACTTTCTTTGACCTTCTATTGTGATAATAGCACAATGGTCAGAGAAAGTCAAGAACTTTTTTAAATTTTTTTTGACTTTTTTTGACCTTCGTTATTTTTGCATAAAATCAAGTGCTTCAAAACATAAAAAAATAGGACGAACAATGTTCGCCCTAAATAATATTTTATTTGTTATCAATTAAGCATACAGCGTGAGCCGCTATACCCTCTTTCTTACCCGTAAAGCCTAAACCTTCCTCAGTTGTTGCTTTAACTGATACAAAGTCAAAATCAAGATTACAGGCATTTGCAATATTTTTTCTCATTTGTTCAATATAAGGTGCCATTTTGGGAGTTTGGGCAAGAATGGTAGAATCAATATTAATTATTTTATATCCTTTTAACGATACCTGCCGAACAACCTCTTCAAGAAGCTTTAAGCTGTCGGCACCTTTCCATTTATCATCTGTATCGGGAAAAAGATGGCCGATATCGCCCATAGCGGCAGCCCCTAAAATTGCATCTGAAATTGCATGAAGAAGAACATCGGCATCACTGTGACCCAAAAGTCCTAAATCACAAGGAATATCAACTCCGCCGATTATACATTTTCTGCCGTCAACAAGCTTATGAACGTCATATCCGTGACCTATTCTCATTATTTTTCACCTCTTGAATTAAGTATTGATACCGCTGTCGGTATATCCTCGGGAGTTGTTATTTTAATATTAGAATACTCCCCTATCACAACATAAACACTCTCGTTCATATTTTCAAGCAATTTGCAATCATCTGTAAAATCTTTGCCCTGCTCAGTTGCCAAATTCATTGCAGATACATATTTATCAAACTCAAATATTTGCGGCGTTTGAATAGCAATAAGGCTTGAACGCTCGGGAGTATCAATAATTTTGTTATCCTTATCAATAACCTTAATCGTATCTTTAACAGGGACGCCTACTGCCGCCGCACCGTACTTCATTGCCGCCTTTAGTGTAGCTTTTATTTCATTGGCTGTTACAAGCGGGCGTGCGCCGTCATGAATAATAAGTAAATCGCAAGCATCTATTACTTTAACGGCATTTGAAACGCTTTCCTGACGGGAATTACCGCCAATGCAATAGGTGACGTTATATTTTAAAAGCACATCTTTAAACAAAGAAATATCGTTTTCCCTTACAACAACTATAATATTATCTATCTCATCAATACTCGAAAAGGTTTTAACTGTACGCTCAATAACAGTCATATTATTGATTTCAAGAAGTAGCTTACTTTTATCCGCTTTCATTCTTGTACCGTTGCCTGCCGCTAATATTATTGCTGTATTACTCATCTTTTAAACTCTCCACTTCATCAATGGTAGGGGTTGCAAATTCGGTTTTATAAGGGTCATAAACAACAAAGCCCGGCTTTGCACCATTAGGTTTTCTTACGTTTTTCACCAAAGTATAATCTACGGCAACGTTTGATGATTCTCTTGCCTTGCTAAAATAAGCGGCAATAACAGCGCAATCGTGAATTGCCCCATCGCTTATTTGATTACCGGAAGTTTCGCAAATAACGTGGCTGCCTGCGGCTGACTGAACGTGAAACCATGTATCATAATTTTTCGCCGTTTTCATAGTTAGCTTATCATTCATAATATTATTTCTTCCGACATACACGTCAAATCCGTCACGTGTCTTAAAATGCATAGGCTTCAACGATTTTTGTTCTTTTTTCTTATCGTTTCCTTTTTTTATATATCCCTGAGAAGCCAGTTCAGCTTTAATTGCAGTAATTTCGCCGTCGGTTTCAGCCCTTGAAAGCGAATCGATTACACTTTCAAAATAATTTGCTTCATCGTTTGCTTCGTTGATAAATTCATTAAGTTTACTTTCTGCAACTTGCTTTTTGCGATACTCTTTATAGTATTTTTGTGAATTTTGCGACGGAGTAAGCATTATATCGGCAGGAATACGAACGATTTTATTATTGTCATAATAATTTTCCAAATCGTAATAAGGCACACCTTTTTCAAGGCGATACATATTAGCCGCAATCAAGTCGCCAAAAAGCTTATAAGTTTCCTTATCCTTGCAATCCTCAAGCTCCTGCGTTCTGTTAATCGCTTTTCTTACCGCTCTTTCCTGCAAAGTTGTAACGGTTTTAAACAAGTCTGCACTCCTTGCTTTAATTCGCATTAATCTTACACGTTCATAATAGAAATAATCAAGAAGTTGAGAAAAGGTGTCATAATGATTTATTGTTGCAAGGTTATCATACTGCTTGATATCAATAAAAGCAAAATCCTTTGGAGCATCGGTAAATACAACGGTCGGAGTAGGATTTTGAGCTTGCTTTTTAAATTCATCAAGAGTTAATCCATATTCAAATTCACGGCAAATAATAGGAGAAACACCTTTTATTGCTTCCATTACCGCTTTATACATACCTTTGCGGCTTTGTGCAATTTTCTCTCTTATTTTCTCAATATCGTCCGTAAAAATATTAAGCTTATCCTGCTTAGGCGGTGCAACATAAGTCACCCCCGGCAAAACCTCTCTGATATGCGACTTATTTTCGTCAACACGCTTCATTGAATCAATAATTTTTCCGTCTTTACCGACAAAAATAATATTAGAATATTTACCCATTATTTCAATAATGAGCGAATAATTTGTTTTATCTCCGAGTTCGTCTGTGCCTGAAAAATTAATTTTCAAAATACGTTCAAGATTGTCTTGCTCAATATCGGTAACCCAAGCACCTGCAAGCCTCTTCCTCAGCAAAAGGCAAAACATGGGTGGTTTTGCAGGATTTTCGGGCGGAAATTCCGTAAAATGAATACGAGCAGCGTCTGCATTGCAGGATAAAAGAAGTTTTTTACTGCCTTGCCTTGAACGAAGATTAATAATAATTTCATCTTTAGACGGCTGATGAATTTTATCGACTCTGCTATCAATTGCAAATTGAGCTATTTCATTTTTTAAATGGTATAAAAAAATTCCGTCAAGTGCCATAATTATATTTCCAATACAGGATTTGAAACAGGTGCAACAATAAATTCTACCTCTTCAAATTCCTTTTCAAGTTTCTCTTTAAGCATAAGAAACGGTACGTTTTCCGTTTCAAAATGACCCGCATTAATCACTGCAAAGCCTAACTCCGAAGCATCAAGCATTTCGTGATATTTTAAGTCGCTTGTAACAAAGCAATCAGCGTTTTGCATAGCATCATTTATAAATTCACCGCAAGCGCCACCGCCGACAGCAACTGTTTTTATCATTTTATCTGTATCTGTATACCTCAGCCCGTGAGTATCAAGTGTTTCCCCGACCAAAACGGCAAAATCATCAATACTCATTTCTCGTTCTAATTCACCGACAACGACATAACCGTTTTCAAGTTTTTTTGTATTTTTTAAATCAAGCAGCTTTGCAAGATTATCGTTAATGCCGCCTGCAGCCTTATCATACGAAGTATGCGCACACATCGTCGCAATATCGTTATTAATAAGTTCATAAACCGCCGTGCCTTTAACAATTTTCTTTACAGGATTAAAAATAATTGGATGATGAGTTAATAAAAGGTCCGCCTCAACGCTTTTTGCATAATCAGCCGCAGCCTTAGTGCCGTCAAGTGCCATAACAACCGTTGAAACAGTCTTTTCCTCATCGCCTAAAATAAAGCCTGAATTGTCCCATTCCTCCATTTCATTATAAGGAGCAAAAGAATTTATGTAATTATATATATCCTTGACCAAGGTCATAAGATTTCCTCCACTGCCGAAATAACGTCACTTAAATCGGCACCTGATTTTGATTTATTTTTAAGATAATTTAAAAGATGCAAAAAGTATTCCTTTTGTGAAAAGTCCGTAATATTTCCCAAGAAATAATCCTTTGGAACTTTAGGAGTAATTTTTCCCGTATAATTTGCGTCAAAAATGCTGTATGAATGCTTTGCGTCGGTTACAATAAAATCATTATTTATTTCAAAACCGTTGTCATAAAGATATTTTCTTGCTATTTCAGGATGGGTCATGGGCTGTAAAATCAAATGAAGTTCATTAACAAAGTCGCAATTAGAAAGAATATCAACTATTAATTCAGCACCCATTCCGGCAATAATAACAGTATCACATTCGCCCCTATCGAGCTTTTCAAGACCGTTTGAAAGCCTTGTCAAAATAACATCCTCAAAACCCTTGTCTTTCACAAGAGACTTACAAGAGGCAAGCGGTTTTTCATTTATATCCATTGCAACGACAAATGGTGATATTTTATTTTCAACAAGATATACAGGAATATATCCGTGGTCTGTTCCGACATCAGCAACAGACGAGCCCGATTCAACAAGGCTCGCCACTGCATTCAGTCTTTTAGATAAGCTAACCATTAACCTACCTGCGCATTAAGCTTTTCAACAAGCTCATCTGCATCTGTACCGTGAACTGCACAAGCATCTGCAATTGATTCGCCTCTTGAAGCAGGGCAACCAAGGCAATGCATACCAATCTCTAAAAAGAGAGGTGCAGTATCAGGATATGCGTCAAGTACGTCACCGATAATAGTATCCTTAGTAATTTCCATAATATAAAACTCCTTTTCACATCTTTTTGAGACAATTATATTTTAACCAAATAATCATCTGCTAAAGATATTTATAACACATTTATTATTTCATTGCAAGTTCAATAAAAATATGTTAATATATAATTTGTAATTTAGAAGGACGGTGAAATGCTTGGAAAAAGAATATAACCCTGCATTACAATTTGATGCATTTACTGCCGGAATTGAGGACGGAGGCTTACGTTCAAGCTCTTCAATAGCTATTCTTGCCTGTTATATAATCGCAAGAAGTGAGGAAAAATTAACTAAGAAAAATGTTGTTGACGCTCTTGTTGAGGGCAAAATTGCAAATTATTTTGAAATCACAAGTGCAATTTCAAAAATGATAAAAACCGATAATCTTGTTGAGGGTGAGGACGGATATTTATCTGTCACAAGCAAATGTGCATTTAATGTTGAAATGCTTGAGAACGATTTACCAATCACTATAAGAGAAAAAGCGGTTGAGCTTGCGGCAAAAACAGCAAGGCTTGAAATATACAAAAAAGAAAACAAAGCAACCGTTGAAAAGGACGGCGACAAATATAAGGTAACGCTTCACGTAAGCGATAAAAATTGCGATTTTATGGTGCTTAGCTTATATTTCCCGTCAGAAGCACAGGCTCAGGTTGTAAAGGAAAAATTCCAAACTCACCCCGGCGAAGTATATGAA
>ERZ1026868.1837-NODE-1837-length-10438-cov-5.453915_pt1 | contig 10438 bp, 14 predicted proteins | sample MGYA00380164_ERZ1026868 | MGnify/ENA primary metagenome ERZ1026868 (study PRJEB33269, sample SAMEA4719800) | human gut metagenome | biome: human-associated habitat; feature: organic feature; material: feces | place: Cameroon | collected 2013-10 ... | reverse complement strand
CTGCAAGTCCCCCGCGGCAGATTGAACGCGAAAATGAGATGATCGTTATTTCACAGCCCCTTTTTAACTGTCTATAAACTCAAATATGAGCTAAGTAAAAGCTAATTTTCGTAGATAAAGTTATGAGATACGCCATTGCTGAATGTAATTCTTACCACTTGCCGCTGATTCGTCACAATACTTTTTATGCAGTCATGGAAAAAATCAGAAAGAAGTTTATGCCCGCATTTCTGAAGGACCTGCATATAATCTGCGGCATCAGGCAGCATAGAAAGAATGGTTTCGTATTTTGACACATCAATCGACAACTTCGGCGATACCTGCTTTTCCTCTTTTTGAGTTTTTCCCATGATAGACGCTATCTTTAATTCGATCTTTTTCCGTTCAGCTACGTAGTTTTCTTTGCTTAAATCGCTATCTCCGTACAGATACAAGTCTTTTAGCCGGTCAAGGGCCTTATAGTATTTAGCCAATTCCTTTTCCCTTTCCACTTTTGCATTGTTTGCTGCAGCTTTGATGATAGCCACGTCACCAGGTACGGGCTCGGTGTTAGCACGGGTGAAAAGGCCGTAAATGGTGGATAAATTAGCTAGTCTGCAATTGCTCGGCATCCCATCCAGCAGTATGCTATTTAACTGCTGCGATGATTGTACGCTATCCGTTATCCATGATAATTTGTACATATTTGAAATGTACCGTAAAACAAATGGCGCTAGAACAATATCGGATAAGTAGGCGCTATTAGGGCATCCCCAATGAAACGTATGCCCTGGACATGTGTAAATGGTAGGCGTAAATCCGGAACGGCGTGGCCTGTCGCTGCGATAACGCAGCAGGCGGCCGCATTCTCCGCAGATAATTAAATTAGAAAAGAAGTGTGGGGCGGTAGACTGCATAAATGCGCGACCTGTTTTTCTATTTTTCAAAAGATCTTGGACTGCCTGCCAGTCTTTTTCTGGGATAATGACCGGATATACATCTTTTTGATACATCCATTCTTTTTTATCCTTTACTTTTTGCCGGCCAGATGTCTTTCTATTCCAGATGTATAACCCCTTAAAAGCGGGGTTATGTAAAATATGGTTCACTGTGGTAGAGGTCCATAGCCCACCACGCTTGCTGGTGATGTGCTTATCATTCAAGTGGTTGGCAATATAATTAGTTGAATAGCCGTCTTGCACCATCTTAAACATGAGCTTAATTGTTTTTGCTTCGCTTTCATTGATGGAATATTTTTTTGTGACTTTGTCATAGTTATAGCCGAGAGGGGTAGGAGCGCCCAAATGCCCTCCGCGGCTGATAATATCTTTTGACACGGCCATCACTCTTTCTCGCGTGATCCCTCTTTCCATTTCCCCAAAAAGACAGACTAACTTTAGCATGCCCTGCCCCATCACACTGGAGGTATCAAAGGACTCGGATAGACTTACAAAGTCTGTATTGTGACTTTTCAGCACTTCCAGGAAACGGGCGAAATCCAATAGATTACGGCTGATGCGATCGATCTTGAAGGCCAACACAATATTCCGCTTCCCCGATTCTACGTCATCCATCATTTTTTCAAATTGGGGGCGCTTCGTGTTTTTTCCGCTATATCCGGCATCTATATAAAACTCTATATCTGATTTCTTGCATTGCAGCATGCCCACGCAATAATTGGTAAGCATATGCACTTGCGCTGGTATGCTTTCTTTATCGATCTGATGGACAGTAGACACTCGGCAATAGCAAGCCGGCATATATTTGGAAGTATCCATTTTCCCCTCCGCTAAAGTTATTGGGCGACATGTTTTGTATATTTTGCTACGGGAATACCGATTATAGCTATATCATCGCAATTCTCGGAAGTAAAAGTCATGGCTTTATATTTGGCATTTTCTGGTAGCAGCATGCAACCGCCAGGGATTTTATAAAATCGTTTGAGCGTGGCGGAGTCGTCAATTCTAACGGCTGCTATCTGGCCATCCTCCACTACTGGCTGCTGATGGATGAATACAATATCCCCATCAAAATAGCTTACATCAATCATTGAATCTCCATGAACACGCAGGGCAAAATCCGCATTTAAATTAGCATCACATGGGAGCAGCAATTCTATATGTTCGTCACACAGAATTGGTTTACCAGCTGCAATGGTTCCTAATAAGGGGACTTTCTTCAATTCTAGCGGAACGACGTTTTTTAGATTGGCATAATTAGGGGCTTTCTCTTGCTTAACGCCAGTAATAAGAGCCACGCGTTCATTCCCATTTATCAGCTTCATTAGAGAGTCAACGGTTAAACCAACGCCATGTGCAATCTTTTCATACGTCCTAATAGATGGTGTGATGGATTTCCCATTTTTAGAATTACGATTCTTCTCAAGCATGGATATATATGGTTTGCTTAATCCACATCTTTTTGCAAGATCATCCATAGAAAGTTCGTGCTCGGCACGGTAATTTCGCAGAAATTCAGATAGTGACATTTTTATCAAGCCTCCTTTGTTAATTGTATTTTACATGAGACAATGGAAAATGTAAAGCGTACTTGACACGCACGCGGCGAGGATGTATTATATTCCTAGAAAGTTAAGTTTACTTAACAGAAAGGAGGGGCGCTATGGTTAATAATAATCTTGCGGAAGTTCGCAAGGCGAAACGGTTGACGCAGGAAGGATTAGCGGAAAAATCTGGAGTTTCTAGAGTGACAATTGCCAATATCGAACGTGGAGCAGTCGCAGATTTAAAGATTAGCACTATGCTCAGCTTGGCGAACGCATTAGATTCTACTGTAGAAGAAATTTTTTTACCTAGATAGTTAAGTATACTTAACTACATTAGAAAGAAGGACCAAGCATGAAAGTATTGAAATATCACACGATTTACGCCGATCCCCCGTGGATGGAACGGGGGGGCGGCAAGATCAAGCGGGGAGCAGATCGTCATTACCCGCTCATGAGTACAAAAGACATCATGGCGCTAGACGTCCCCAGCATCGCGGCGGATGACTGCCACCTGTATCTCTGGGTGACGAACAATTTCCTCCCCGATGGTCTCAAGGTCATGGAGGCATGGGGCTTCCGCTATGTGACTATGATCACTTGGCTGAAAGACCGCGCAGGCCTCGGGCAGTATTTCCGGGGCATCACCGAGAGCTGCCTCTTTGGGATCAAGGGGCACCCGTCCTACAAAATCGGCGCAGATGGGAAGCGCTGTCAGGGGCTCACAGGATTCACCGCCCCGCGCACCATCCACAGTCGAAAGCCGGAGGAGATGCGCCGCATGATTGAGAGCGTATCCTATGGCCCCTTCGTCGAGCTCTTCGCCAGAGAGCCGCATCCAGGATGGGACGTATGGGGAAATGAAGTCGAGGGAATTGTCCTCGGATCTCTAACGAAGATTAGTCTTTAGACAGGAGGACTACATGAAAGTTTTACAAGATCTAGGCCAGGTACTTCATATCATGGACGCGAAACTGGACGAGCTTCGCAAGAATCGCAAGAAATTCCCCGAGTTGACCGGAAAAGAAACCGCGGAGATTTACGGTCAGGAGACCGCGATCATCCACATCGCGGTGCACATTCGCCACGCAATCAAGGACCATGGCTGCTTCGAAGAGAGCGACATGGCGGGCGTCTACGAATACGCTGACGGCGCTAAAGAAGAAGCCAACAAGTACTACCGTAATCCCCTAGTCACTTGGTTCGCAAAAGGTCTCGCCAAGGGGGCCGAATGGGCGTGCGTGGGGCTCGAAGCTAGGATGGAGGAATAATCATAACAAATGGAGGTAACGAATATGAAACACAAGACGATCGTAGATTTCATCAATAGCCTGGCTAAATCCGCAGAAGAAGCACGTGACCAGACAAACGATTTAATTACAGACCTTTATTATACTGGCAAGATTGATGGCTTCGAAACTGCGGCCAGTGTATGTAACTTTCCCAATCTGATTTACCCTGTCGGCAACAAAATGCTTACGGATATGCAAGCAGCTGCAAAAAAGCATGAGCTGAACGCAGAAAAACTTGGCGCAGAAGCAGGTAACAAAATTGCCGCTTGGTATCTTGGAAAAGCGCGTGCGTATTCCATTGTTCTTTTCCGCTTACAACAATACGCCCCAAAGAGGTGATATACGATGAAACCAGTACGGAAAATTCATACATACAATTTCTTTTGGTATTTGTTAGGCGTGGTACTTTTGGCTGAAGCATGTTACCTCGGCTGGTGCACGGGAAACTGGGCATGGGGGAAGGCCATCGATGCGGGACTGATTACTCATACCGTTTATGTGCCATATCGCGTAGAGATCGAAAAAGGTGACACGCTGTACAGCATCGCCTGCCGCGTAGCGACCAGTGATGACCATCTGACGGATCTCGCATGGCAGATCCAGCAGTCGGCGGGTATTGACGATTGTACAACGTTAAAGCCCGGATCGATCATCACATTTACCCTTCCTAGGAAAGAGGTGGTACATCATGATTAGTCAGGCACTCATGCCCAAGATGCTAATGGATCTTGGTAATAAAGGGCAGGCCAGCGAATTGATCTTGAAGCTAATCGAAAGATTTTTGGCTCGGATCAATACAACAACCATCCATGCATCGGTCAGTGAGTTTTCCGCTATCTGCGGAGGCAGCCTTCCGCCATCGCCGGATAAGGTGACGATTGCCCTTTACAGTGATGTTGCTGGCAGCGAGAAGGAGCCTTGCTATAATTTCCAAATTGATTTCTTTCTTACGGGTGTACATAATCCTGTACCAGTGCTTTGCCAGCCCATGACTCCGGCGCGTCTGGCGGAGCTGTATAAAATCTATAAGTTTGCCGTTAAACGTGTAGACGGTCTGATCGAATATCAAACAGGCATAGATCTGGAAAAATATGCAACGGCATATTTTCTTTAGCGGAGGGATATGAAAATGAAAACAACACGCTTATTGATGACAGCCGCAGAGATGGAGCGCGATCCGGGAACGTGGCTTATGCTACGCAAAAAGTACATTACGGGGACAGATGCGGGGACCATCATGGGAGTCAACCCATGGAAAACTCCACTTATGCTTTATCATGAGAAACTCGGCGATATTCCTGCCCCTGAAGTAGGGGATAGTGATGCCGTGCACTTCGGGAAAGTGCTGGAAAATGTGGTAGCGCAGGAATTTAGCCGGCAGACAGGTATCAAAGTAGCCAGACGCGGCATGATGGCAAGTCTCTATGATCCGAACCGTGCGGCGAACATTGACCGTATTTGCGTAAATACCGACTTCCCTGCAGGGCTGGAATGTAAAACCACCAGCGCTTTCAAAGCTGAAGATTGGGCGGATGGAAAAATCCCGCCTCATTACTATTATCAGTGCCTGCATTATATGGCTGTCATGTATGGGGACGCTGTCGGCAATCCTGTAGTGGATGGGGCAGGCTGGTATATTGCTTGCCTGATCGGGGGAAATCGTTTTATTTACCGCCATATCCCGTATGACAGACAAGCTATTAAAGCGCTGGTAAAAGCGGAAGATGAATTTTATAAGCGCCTGATTCACCATGAGCCGCCGCAAGTCACAGACAGCGCCAACGATGAAAAATTGCTTGCAGCACTGAATCAAGGCACAGCTCCCGCCAAGTCCCTTGATTGCGGCATGGAAGAGCTGATTGCGCGGATGGATGATATTAAGCTGCAGATTGAGCAGTATAAAAAGCTGCTGCAGGCAGACCGGAATGAGCTTATTGCATTTTTGGATCAATCGGATACAGCCGTCGGCCATGCCTACAGAGTCTCTTATAAAATGCGGAAGGGGCGCGAAGTGGTGGATATGGCAGCACTCCGCAAGAATACCCAGCTTTATCAGGCGTTGAGAGATGCGGAGCTGCTGAAAGAAACCGCTGGCAGCCGTACATTGATTATCAAGGAGACAAAGAATGGATGAATTAGAGCGCGTGAAGGAAAAAGAATTTCGCCATAACTTTCGGATGGTTTGTTTAAGTGTGATTGACCAGGACCAACCATTGGACCGTCCTTTCACGCCGGTACTGCAATTTACTATTCCTATGAAGGAGGCGCAGAAACCGTACAGCTATTCTTTACTTACGGTGATGCTTGCAGAAATGGCCCTGCATTTGCATTTTCTCCATTTTAGTATGAAATATCAGATCATTACCGGCGCTAAAATTACAGATCCTAGTAAGTACGCTGTAGTAAAAATGTATCTGCATGTAATCCCGGAAAATGCGAAAGTGCCACTGGTCAAAGATACTATGTTTATTCTTTCTCTCATGGTTCGCATGATTAACAATTTGGCTATTACAACAAAAGGCACGCCAATCTTTGAAGCGGGGGATTGGAAACCGATTATTTTCAAGGAAAAGGAGAAGCCGAATCTTGTGATTTTACCGATTGCTTTTAATTTGAGCGGCGGACATTCGGACATTCAGAGGTGATTCAATCATGCTAAACATTACAAAAGGCCGTGTGGCGGCCCCTATTCTCGCAGCCATCTATGGCGTCGAAGGCGTGGGGAAAACTACTCTTGCGTCATCACTTCCAGGCGCTTTGATCTTTGATCTTGAAGGCGGTGCCAAGCATTACGACATTGCGCGCGTCGATGGGATTGCTACGTGGACAGATCTTTTAGCTGCCATCAAAGATATTTGCAATACCCCGGATGAATTGCATAGACAGGGGTATCATACTTTGGTCTTTGACAGTCTGGATGCAGCTGAACAGCTGCTTTTAATTCCGTACACTTTAAAAATGCATGGGCGGCCCAATGGCACATTAGGAGATTTCGACTGGGGACGCGGCTATGAATTTGAAGCCAATGATTTCAAGATCTTTCTTGCTGCTTGCGATACGCTGCTGCGCTGCGGATATAATGTACTTTTTATCGTCCATAGCCAGCAGCGGGAAGTGAACCCGCCGGATAATGCACCGTACAGCCACTATGAATTGAAATTAAGCAAGCGCCTTTGCTCGCTGGTGAAAGAAAAAGTGGACATGCTGCTTTTCGCTACGTATGAAACCTACTTGAAGCGGGAAGGCAATGCCAATAAAGGGCAGGGGGCTAAACGTGTACTAATTTGTAACCATACCGCCTACGCTGATGCTAAAAACCGATTCGGACTGAAAGACAAGGTAGATATGATACCGAGCATGATTGCGCCATATTTCCTTGTTCCGTGCACAAATGCGAAGAAAGGGGGTGAATAATATGGATCTGATCATCCTTTCACAGAACCATGTACTTGTGCGAAACCCGCGAAAAATGCTTATCACTCCAGATGATAACGGGGATTTGCATATTTGCGCAGATCTTGCCGATGGGGCTATTCCGCATTTGGTGAAACTCACAAAAGCAGGATATACCGCGGAGCAGCTGGTTAAAGGTTATTTTTCGTTACTGGACTATATTGAAACAGCATCCGAGAGTGAATACGAATCCCTTTATGTAGACTTGGCGAATGATGTTAGTTTCACGGTATTGGAAAACGACGCATACGCATCGACGCGAGAAGAAGCATTGGAAACTATTGCAGAAATGCAGGAATAAGATATTCACATTTTATTCACAAAAGAATGGAGCAGAAAAATGAATAACGGATTTTTAAATAACTCAAATACTCACTTCAATTCTACTGGCAGCTTTGGCCAGTACGGTGCAGCGCAGCCGGAGGCAGTCAACGCACCAACCACAGAAAACGCACTCTTGCAGCCGGGCATGAATGTAGACATTTCGGATATTGATGTGGTAAGCGCCGTATTGCCAGAAGGCATTTATAATTTCAAAATCACGAAAGCGGAGCTTACGGACTACATGCACAAGCCAGGCGGTAAACTTCCCGACTGTACAGAAATGCGCGTAGGCGTTCAGCTTTTACCGCCGACGGGAGAAGTCGCCTTCGCAACGATCCACTTTTATCTGATCAACGACAAAATGCAGCTTCGCAAGCTCCGTGATTTCTACGTATCTATCGGAATGCTGGATAAAGAGGCTAAAACCATGCAGATCACATCGGATGTAAAAGGTAAATTTGGCAGAGCAAAAGTAAAACCACATGACTATACAGGTAAAGACGGTAAGACCAATACCAATAACCAGGTAGAATTTTTTATGGAACTGGATCCCGATGATCCAATTCCGGACGGTGCTTCTATGGGTTCGGATGGACTTCCATTCTAATTCAATTCAACTCAATTCAATTCATTCACGAGCCGGGGAATTATTTCCCGGCTATCTTTCTAAGGACGTGAAGCAATGGATTACCATACGAATTTACAAGATTTGCAAAATGCGCTTTCTTTTATTCCGGCCGATGATTACAACGTGTATAGAGATGTAATGGCCGCCTTAAAGCATGAAGCACTGGTAGGCAAAATCTCGGCCGATGACGCTATAGCACTGGCGAGAAGCTGGGCCAGTACTTCCAGCAAGTTTGATAGCCGGGAATTTGAGAAGAAATGGGCTTCATTCCGAGACACCTATTCCGGGGATTTAATCAAGGCTGGATCTATCATCAAAATGGCGAAAACCTACGGATATAAGGCCGTACAACGCGACATTGCCAGAATAGGTATTGGGAGCCGTGTAAACATCGACGGCCTTGATACGCCCCCAAATTCGCAATCTATGAGCGCCTTACCAAGTGCCCCGCTATCTGCTTATGAACAGGAAAGGCAGATCATGGCCTTCCTGGATTTATACCAGGATACCGACAGGCTGAATATCGTGATTAGCGCCACGCAGAAGAAAAATAAATGGATTCCGGACGGCAAAGGCATCACACGGACGGTAACAGAATGGCGCGAAAGCATACATGCCAGCTTTGAAAAATACGGTAGTCCGTTTGCTATGTATTATGCTGCCAGTGATGCAAATGGTCGCACGGTGTCATATAACCCAGAAGCAGGCGTGTGGGTGCGGATCAACCCCACGGACGGGCACGGGGTAGGCAACGGGAATATTACATCATTTCGCTATGCGCTAGTTGAATCAGACAGCATGGACAAGCTAAAGCAATTACAGCTTGTAAAAAAGATTGGGTGCACCGTGCTGGCCATCGACAGTGGCAAAAAGTCCATCCATGCTGTTGTAGCCTTGAATGCTGCCAGCCTGCGGGACTATGGCCAAAAGATCGAAGAACTATATGGCTATTGTGAAAAGCTCGGGTTAAAAGCAGACAGGAACACGAGAAACCCGTCCCGATTGATGCGGCTCCCTGGTGTGCAGCGCGGTCAGAACTGGCAGCGTATCGTATGGACGCCTCCGGCGGATGCCGTCATGGACTTTTCCACGTGGGTAGCGTCCATGCAGCTGGGCGCGCCCATCGACATAGCGGATGATTGGGATACCTTTGACCCCGCAAAAGATTTGGCACCGGAGCTGGTGCATGGTGTATTGCGGCAAGGCCATAAGATGATTATCACAGGCCCATCGAAAAGCGGGAAGTCTATGGCCATGCTGGAGCTGGCGGTAGCCATTGCACGGGGCGATTACTGGCTAATGCACAAATGCAGTCGCGGCCGGGTGCTATTCATCAACTTTGAAATCGATCCGGCATCTTTCAAAAAGCGCGTGCATGCGTATTGTCTGAAGCGGGGGATTCGTTTAGATCCCGGCATGATGGAAATATGGAACCTGCGCGGGCATCTGATTGAGCCGAAATCTTTTGCGGAGAATCTGATCAGGTACTGCAGGGGGAAGCACTTTAGCGCCATCCTGCTAGATCCTATCTATAAGATGATGGAAATGCAGGACGAGAACAACGCTGCGGACATATCCCAGATGTGTAATCTTTTCGACAAGATCACCATGGAAACGGACGCCAGCATTATCTTCTCCCACCATTTCAGCAAGGGCTCCAAGTACAATACATCTGCCATCGATCGCGCGAGCGGTTCTGGCGTATTTGCCAGGGATCCAGACGCCATCGTTGTATTTTCCCTGTTAGACTGGAAGCCGCCGGAGGAAACCCCGTATAAGACGGCCATACGCATAGAAATGATTTTGCGGGAATTTGCCAGCCCGGCACCGAGGAATTTCTTTTTTGATTATCCGTTGCATGAATATGACGAAGAAAACATTTTGATGGATACCGAGCTGCAGGGAAGCCCCGTGACGAAAAAGAAGGAAGGCGGCAAAACACGTGGAACGCAGCAGTCAAAAGAGCGGGATGCACGTATCCTGGACTTGAAGAACCTGCTGCACGCCACTCTGGATCTGGCGGGTGGCAGATGCGACATGGTGGGTGGGAAACGGGCCATAGCATTAGCATTAGTATCATCCAAGCTGAATTGCGCGCCAAGGACTATCAAAAGCTATATCCAAGAAATGCCTGGATATTATATCAAACAAAACTACATTTTCCCTCTTTGAAATTAGAACACTGTTACAATTATTTATTTCAAGAATATAACATTTTTTCTAATCAAAAACACAGAGATGAGGAAAGCAGCTATATTT
>ERZ1026868.1831-NODE-1831-length-10475-cov-5.859885_pt1 | contig 10475 bp, 8 predicted proteins | sample MGYA00380164_ERZ1026868 | MGnify/ENA primary metagenome ERZ1026868 (study PRJEB33269, sample SAMEA4719800) | human gut metagenome | biome: human-associated habitat; feature: organic feature; material: feces | place: Cameroon | collected 2013-10 ... | reverse complement strand
TGGCTGATGCCACTCCTGCCTGCACCTTCGGTGTACACGATGAGTTTATCTCTTCTGGTAGACTCGACGATTTATCGATGTGCAGGGCTGGCATAGAGGCGATGATTGCATCAGATGCCAATGATACCACCCAGGTTCTCGCCATCTTCGATAATGAAGAGACGGGGTCTCAGACCAAACAGGGAGCCGGAAGTCCATTCCTTTCATATATGCTCCAGCGCATCGCCCTGGCACAGAGCCATACAGAAGAGGCTTATTATCAGGCAGTAGAGCGTGCCTTCATGATTTCAGCCGATAATGCGCATGCCTGGCATCCTAACTATAGCGAAAAATTCGACCCTACGAATCATCCTAAGTTGGGCGGTGGTCCGGTCATCAAGTTCAATGCAGCCCAGAAGTATGCGAGCGATGCCGTATCTGCAGCCATCTTTGCCAGCATCTGTGATGCTGCCGGTGTACCATGCCAGCGCTTCGTGAACCATAGCGATGTGGCAGGCGGAAGCACCTTGGGCAATATCCTTGCCTCTTCCATCCCATTAAAGGGCGTAGATATGGGTAATGCCATCCTCGCCATGCACAGTTGCCGGGAAACCGGTAGCGTCATCGACCACAAATATTGCGTGAAGGCTTTCACCAAATTCTATCAGTTGTAATTCCTATAGGAAATTCAGTTGTAAACCAATTTGCTATCCAAAGGAAATAAAAAAATAAATCTAGCGACGCTGTGAAACGCTGCGTTGCTAGATTTATAAAAAATGCTATTCCAACCACACGGCGTTTCACTCACCATTAGTCATAACGCATTGTTTTATAAGCAGATGATCCTTCTACTTCATATCCCTTATTCTGTACCAACTTAGGATTTAAATCGATACATTTCTGAGGAATCGGGAAAACGGTGATATAACCGGACGATTTGCCTTTAAGATATGGATAGAGATTGAAGGCATCAGTAAACATACCAAAACGGATAAGGTCCTGACGATGAATATCTTCTCTTGACAATACAGCAAGACGCTCTTCGAGAATACGATTGAGCGTAGCCTTATGGGCAGGCTTGCCCTGACGGGCACGAACCATATTCAGATCGGTTCTGCCATCCTCGCCATTACGGATATTTGCCTCTGACTTCATCAGCAAAACATCCGTATAACGGAACAGAAAACGCACAACTGGGGTGCCGGTACGGCTAGGAAGCGCTGTACGGCTGCCGGTACTGCAGAATATCACATCCTCGTCCAAGGAATATCCCTCAGCAGCCAGAGCATCACAATAGTAAATACAGGTTTCCCACGCATTCAGCTTCTTGCTGCGATTCTCACTCGCCTTGAGGTCATTCAGCAGGGAGGCGCCATCGGCTGTCTGAACCATAAAATCAATATTACGACCCTTTGGACGCTTCTTATAACCCTTGGTCCAATCATCAAAAGTATAAATTTCTGCATTCAAAGCCATCTTTGCCAGCAGATAGTTGACCACTGGCTTCGTGATGCGACCGGAAAATCTGCCCTCCTTACCGCTATGCTGAGCGGAGAGATAAGGCAAAACCTGCTGTAACTCACTGAAAATAAACTGAAAGACCTCACTTCTCTCACTTTGGGAAGAAAGATAGATATCAGTAAAGGAAGCTGTGGAATCTGACTTTGCAGAGGCATAAATAGCAGATTCTTCCGAAGACAAAACCACCGGAATACGCCCAAACAGATCCATCGCCTCATAATAAAGTAAGGCTCTGATGGCTCGCACCTCAGCCTTCAACCGGTCCTTCTGGTCGGCAGTAATCAGTGAGGCCTTGGCATCAATGAAATCAAGGGAATGATTGGCAAGAGAAATACCCTGATAGATATTATCCCAAATATGATAAAGCGGGTCGGCATCAGAAGTTTCCAGGCTGTCCTTGTCCATATAATCATATAGGGGCGCTACAGCATTGGAATAAATTTCGGACACAGAACCATTGATAGCATCCTCGCTGAGCAGATTCTTCTGCTGCTCATTCTGACACGAAGAGAATGCTAGCATAGTCCCCAAAAAGAAGACCCAAATATATAGACGATAAATATTCTTAACCATATCTTCGTTTTATTTAGGTTCAAAATACAATTACAGCTGCAAATATAATAAAAAAGAATGATATAAAGACTGAAACCTTGAAAAAACTTACGAAAATTTTGCGCTTTCGGTTATTATTGCTAACTTTGCATCCAGTTAGCAGAGCGCTGACGAAGGGGTAGCTTTACACGAATGCCCCTTATACAAAGGTTTTAATTTAAATAAATGAAAAGATTCAACGGGATCACACTCGGTGTAGCATTTTGCTCTTTGGCAAGCCAAGCTGCACTGGCACAGACAAAAATCGACACCTTGAAGGTGCAACATTTGAATGAAGTAATCGTAAAAGGCGTACGTGCCGCAAAAGAAGCTCCATACGCCATTGCCAACATCAAGAAATCAGAACTCCAACAATTTTCCTCTACAGGTAAGGAATTGCCTTTCCTCCTTTCTCGCACACCAGGTATCCTGGCTTGGGGCGAAAATGGTATCGGTACGGGTACTACCTACATGCGTATCCGTGGTGCTGCCGGTAGCCGCATCAACGTGACACTCGATGGCGTGGCTCTCAATTCTCCTGAAGACCAGACCGTTTTCTGGGCTAACATGAACAGTTATGCTTCGCTCCTGGGCAGTGTTCAGGTGCAGCGTGGCGTAGGTTCTTCTACCAACGGCGATGGTGCCTTCGGCGGCAGCATCTCTATGGCTACAGCTGCTCCTTCGCTCACTCCTATGGCAGAAGTAACTGGTTCTTACGGCACTTACAACACTTACAATACGGGCGTCAGCTTCTCTACCGGACTGATGGGCAACCACCTGGTTTTTGACGGTGCTTATCATGAGACTGCCACAGATGGCTATATCGACGGAACAGACGGCAGATCAGGCTCTTACTATGGTGGACTGACCTGGTTAGGAGATAACTTCAAGATCAGCTATAAGAACATCGGCAACTTCGAGAAGACCGGACAGGCATGGAATGGCGTGTTGGGAGGCGACTACAATACCAACTTCACATTGATGGATGATGGAATACGCACATACAAGGATATGTACGAGGCTGGACTGGGGAAATTCAATGTCCTGACTGGCGATTTGGTGCGCAATGGAAAGGGCGATTATACCATCAAGCCATATACCCTCAGAAACGGCAACAAATGGGAGAAAACTACTGATAATTTCTATCAGAACCACAATATCCTTTCTGCTGCCTGGACTCCTAACAGCCACTGGAGCCACAACATCGCCTTGCACTATACCTATGGCTACGGCTACTACAAGGAGTTCAAGAACAACGCCAAGTTTGAGAAATTTGGACTCATCTATAAGGATGCAGAGGGCAACAAGGTTAAGAAATCTGACTTCATCCGCAAGAAGGGATTGACCCAGAACACCTACGGCATGGTATATAACACCAACTACAAGGATGAACACTGGGACGTAATCGGCGGCTTGAACCTCCAGCAGTTCCGTGGCAACCACTGGGGTTACCTTACCTATATCGCCAATCAGGACGCAGAGAAGCAGTTCCTCGGCAGCAACGGCAAGTATAAGTACTATGATTCTGATGCCCACAAATACGACTACAGCGCCTTCATCAAGGCAAGCTATCGCTTTGCAGACTACTGGAATGCATTCGCAGACCTGCAATACCGCCGTGTGGAATACAAGACTGATGGTATCAACGATAAGTTTATCGCTCAGAAAGACGGCAGCTACAAGAATCAGGAGTTGAACATCGACGAGAAATTCAATTTCTTCAATCCTAAGGCAGGTATCAGCTTCAACAGGGACGGTCATAAGGCTTACGCTTCCGTAGCTTACAGCAACCGTGAGCCGGAGCGCAACAACTATACCGACAACCTCAACTATCCTTTCCCTAAACAGGAGAAGTTACTCGATGTGGAATTCGGTTATCAGTATGAGGGAAGCAACTGGCATGCAGGTGCCAACTTCTACTATATGGATTACGACAACCAGCTTGCTCAAACCGGACAGTTGAGCGAAATCGGTGAGCCATTGACTACCAATATCAAGGATTCTTATCGCATGGGCGTTGAGTTGACTGCCGGTTGGGCACCATTGTCATGGTTGTCCTTGGAGGGAAATGCTGCTTTGAGCAAGAATAAAATTAAGGATTTCGATGAGTATGTAGATAATTGGGATGGTGATGCATTGAAGATACACTACGACAATTCAACCTTGTCATATTCTCCATCAGCTATTCTGAATGGTTTCATCGACCTGCACTATGCCGGATTCTCAGCAACCTGGCACACCAACTTCGTAAGCAGTCAGTATCTCGACAATTCTGAGAGCAAAGACCGTTCATTGCCTTGCTATTCACAGAGCGACCTGAGCCTCAACTATCAGACAAATGTAGCTAAGAAGCTGGGAATCAAGCAGATGGTTTTCGGTTTTGATATCAACAATATCTTCAACCGTCATTACGCAGCGAGCGGTTCCGTATGGTACAATGCGGTAAGTCAGAGTGCCGGTTACACTCAGGATCACCGCCTCAGTGCCATCAGCTATATTCCTATGGCAGGCACCACTGTAATGGGACATGTAACATTGAAGTTCTAATTATCACGGTTTCTAGAAAGTAGATTCAAAAACTAAAACATTATGATGGATTATATTGCATCACATGGTTTAGACATCTTTACCACGGTACTCGGCTTGATTTACATCTTGCTGGAGTACCGTGCCAGCATCTGGCTTTGGGCAGTGGGCATCATCATGCCGGCTCTGGATGTCTGGCTATACTGGAGCCATGGTCTTTATGGCGATGCGGGTATGGCAGTATATTATACGGTGGCAGCCGTCTATGGCTATGCTGTTTGGAAATTCGGCAAGAAACACAATCAGACGGAAAAAGAAGAGCTTCCTATCACTTATATGAAAAAATCGCTCTATCTCCCTACCGCTATTTTCTTTCTGGCAGCATGGGGAATCACCTATTATATTCTGATTACCTTTACCAACTCCACGGTACCATTGCAGGATAGCTTCACCAATGCCCTGAGCTTTGTGGGTCTGTGGGCCTTGGCACGGAAATACATAGAACAATGGTTCTTCTGGATTCTTGTAGATGCCGTTTGCTGCTATCTCTATATAGTAAAAGGTATCCCATTCAAGGCTGGGCTCTATGGTCTCTACGTCATCATCGCCGTAGCCGGATATTTCAAATGGAAAAAGATGATGAAAAAAGAGCAAAAAGAAAACTAATCATAAAGCTCAAAGTTTAAAGTTCAAAGTAAATAAACAGGAAAAGGAAGCCTGAGCATATACAAAAAGCTCGACTTCCTTTTATTTCATTTATATAAACAGAACCACTATACCAAGGTTCCGTGCATTTCTAACCTTTTTTTATCTTCAATCCGTTCTCAATACTAGTGATTTCATCATTGAATGCAGCATCAACCTTCAATCGTTCTTCAACCTTGGAACAACTGTGGATAACTGTGCTATGATCGCGATTACCAACGAGTTTGCCGATGCGTGAAGCAGGCATCTTGGTAAATTTCTGCGCCAAATACATAGTTACCTGTCGTGCCACCACATAATCACGCTTACGGCTCTTACTGTTCACAGCCGTAACAGTTACATTATAATGGTTACATACGGTCTCGACGATGTCATCAATTGTGAGTGGTTTATCATCTACCTTCACAGCACGCTTGATAACACGCTCAGCTAATCGGATATCAATATGACTGTTGTACACGATGCTATAAGCCAACAGACCATTGATAGCACCCTGCAAATCACGCACACTGCCATTGCAGGTCTGAGCAATAAAGGCCACAACATCATTAGGAATCTTCAAACCATCACGACGAACCTTGTTGCTGACAATATCTTCACACAGCTCCACATTTGGCTTTTCAAGCTCACATACCAAGCCACAGGAGAAACGGGTAATCAAGCGGTCTGGCATATCCTTCAACTCCACCGGTGGACGGTCGCTCGCCAAGATAATGCGCTTTCCGTTGCGGAAAAGATGATTGAAAATATGGAAGAAAGTGTTCAATGTCTTAGCCTTTCCTGCCCAATCCTGAATATCATCCACTATCAGAATATCAATAGACTGATAGAAATTGATGAAATCATTGCTGGAATTATGCAAGATAGCATCCGTATACTGAGTCTGGAAAAGACGGGCACTGACATAAAGCACACGCTTCTGAGGATATATCTGCTTTGCCTTCAAACCGATAGCATTCACCAAATGCGTCTTACCACTTCCCGATGGACCATAAATGAACATAGGGTTGAACTGAGTGGTATTAGGATGCTCAGCAATAGACAATCCCACAGAACGAGGCAACTTATTGCTCTCACCCTCTACATAATTATTGAATGTAAGCTTAGGATCGAGCTGGGTATCAATGTCATCCTGCTGAAGAGCCTCAGGAACGACACCTTGGGCTTGAGCCTGCTTCGCTTTTCTGTTGCGCTCAGCAACCTCTTCGTCAGCAGGATCAGCCTCTAAATCTTGTGCAATCTTATGTTCCTTATCGGTAACAACACGATAAGTGAGTCGGATTCCATCACCAAAATTGCGATGTAACACCTTACTCAACAAGCCAACATAGTTCTGTTCCAAGTATTCGTAAACAAACGGACTTGGAACTTGCACCAACAAAGTCTTTGTCGATGGCTTGTACGACTCAAAGACTATTGGCTTAAACCATGTATTATATTGCTGCTCTGACACATTATCCTTTATAAGTAAAAGACTATTATCCCAAAGCGCTTTCGGACTTGCTAACATTGACTATTTTATATTAATTATTTTTTAGATATTGATTGTGTTCACACCACTAAAGATGCGAAACCAGTTGCAAAATTAAGAAAAAAAAAGGAGAACAGCAAATCTCCCCATTTAATTAATTTTAATACATTAAATGTAACCAGTTGATGCTCTGCATTTTACAGAGTTATCCACAATCGTTAATATTCTTGCAGTGAAACATTTATGTAACACCCCCGAAATAGCTAACAAACAAACAGTTTGGCAGTTATATCGGGGCGTGAAACATCTATTTTGTTATTTAGATAATATTTATATAAGTAAAATCAAGTTTACTTATCTTTTTTTCCAAATATTGAGAAATGCACATAGCGCTTAGGATGCGCCTTCAGATCTATCATCAATGAATCTGCATGCCCCATGGTTGAGTTCAAATTCTCATAGAGTTGGGTATCATTCATCAACAAACCGAGAGTTCCCTTATTGCTATTCAGCTTCTCAGTAAACTGCTGTGCATTTTCCAAGGTAGCATTCACCTTGTTCAATGTCCCCTGTACATCCAAAGCAGCCAAATTGGCTGTCAATTTATGGGTATTATCGAGCACGCCATTCGCCTTACCAATCATACCTGGTATCTGCTTGTTCAAACCAGCCATCAAGGTATTCAACTCTCGAGTAGAAACTGTCAAGTTGCTGGTAATGGTCTCAGCGTTATGAAGTGTAGCTTTCAAAGCAGGGTCTGCCAGGAGAGCATTCACACTGGTCAAGATTGAATCGAGCTTAGGCAACATCTTTTCCATAACAGGAATAAGCTGCTCAGCCTTTCCCATGATACCTGCATTGATAGAGCCTGGAATGGTTCCACCTGGTTCAATACGCTCACGTGGATTATTAGCCAGGAGCAGGTTCACCTGAAGGTTGCCCATCATATCTTTAGAAATCTCAGCCTGGCTGCCTGCAGGAATTCTCAAATCCTTGACAATATCGGCCGTAACTCTGATTGGACCATTTTCTTTGTAATCATAATTAATGACATCCACAGTACCTACCTTGTAACCATCCGCATAGATAGGCGTAGAAGCGCCCAATCCCTGGATGTCTTCAAATGTCATATAATAGGTATTGTTGGTAGAAAACAGATTGATGCCTTTCAGAAAATTAATTCCGAAATACATAATCAAAATACCTAAAACAGCAACCAGCGCTATCTTTATTTCCTTTGTCAGTTTCATTTTTATCTATTTTTATTCTGCTTAAATTCTCGTATCGCCTGATTTACATCATACTTCTGTCCATTTTTAAAAGCAATGATGAAAGCCTCAGGGAATTTTTCCTGCAAACTCTTACGCAAACGATATATCTCGTTATAATTGGTAGAAGCCCCCATGGTATACTTCACCCAATTACCCTCCCGGAAAAACTCATAATCAGTCTCTCCCTTGAAGTGAGCATCTCCCTTGCGAAGGATTCGATCACCCACAAAAATCTGAAGCTTGAAAACAGGAGCATCCTTTGGTTCAGACTTTTTCTGAACTTCACTTCTCTTCTGAACTTCACTTCTCTTCTGAGGTTCGCTTCTCTTCTGAACTTCTGTTCTCTTCTGAACTTCACTTCTCTTCTGAGAATCAGTTCTCTTCTGAGGTTCATCCTGAGCTTGAGTTTCTTCCTCCTTCAATTCCTCTACATCACCCGTCTGCAAAGGGCGAAAAGGAACCGTGACCCTCTTATCATATTTATTTCGATATTGAGCAAAACCATCATAAATAGATTTCGCGATATCATTAACACGATCAGAATTATTGAGAATTCTTTCCTCATCAGGCGTTGTGATGAATCCCAACTCAATCAAGCAACTTGGCATAGATGTTTCACGCAACACCAGGAAACCTGCCTGATGAACTCCCTTGTCTGGACGATTGGCATTATCGCAAACCTTACGTTGTATCATTCTTGCCAATTCTACGCTGCGCTCCATGTTCTTGCCCTGTATGAATTCGAAGATGATATAACTCTCCGAAGATTTCGGGTCGAATCCCTGATAAGCCTGCTTATAGTCCTTCTCCATCGAGATAACCGAGTTTTCTCGCATAGCAACATCAAGATTATCCTTGGCACGGTGCATACCGAGCGTATAGGTTTCAAATCCACGAGCTATCTTACCTGCAGGCAATGCATTGGTATGCACTGAGATAAAAAGGTCAGCATTGGCACGATTGGCAATATTGGCACGTTCTTTCAAAGAAACAAACTTATCCGTCTTTCGCGTATAAATCACTCTCACTTCTGGCATATATCTCTCTACATATTTGCCGAATTGTAACGCCACAGACAGATTGATGTTCTTTTCCATGGAAATAGCACCACGTGCACCCGCATCATGACCACCATGTCCAGCATCTATCACAAGTGTAAAGTTTCTATTGGCAGCAAACGAAGTCAATGCCAACATCCACAATACCACCCATATCAGTGTTATTTTTTTATACATACTTTCTGATGACTTTGCAAAATTACTACTTTATTGTCAGAAAACCTAAACAAACTATAAAGTTTTATCATTTGTTAATACAACTTCAACTCCTGCACCATCGCAATCAGCGCCAAAAGGAGGATTCTCTTTAGTAATAGCCAGTTGTATCTGACGAATAGCAGAATATTCAGAAAAGACTCGTTTACCGATTCTTCCCACTACATGTTCCAGCAGCTTACTAGGTATAGCCATCTCCTCTTTGATGATTTCATACAATTCTGCATAATTAATGGTAGCAGACAGTTCATCCGTTTCCATGGCATCAGTGAAATCATAATCTACGACTAGATTCACCACATAGTTGTTGCCGACAGTTCTCTCCTGCTGCAACACACCATGATAAGCATGAAAACGTACATTCTTCAAATAAATTCTACTACTATAAAGCATAGTTTAATTCATAAATAGTTTAGTCTTCTGATTCAATAAATCTCGGTATTAAACCTCTTCCTCCATGTCATCATCACCCTTATCAAAGGCACTTCCATCATTGAGGTATCTCTTGAGAGCTTTCTCCACCCCTTTCTTCCAGGTATTGATGCTATCAGAGGTAAGCTGAAGCTGATTAACAAGCTTGATAACATGCTCAATAGGCATACGATAACGCAACACTCCAGAAATCAACTTGGCATAATTCCAGTACTCAGGATTGAACTTCTCACTAAGACCTTCAATAATCATCTTATAACCACGCTTGTTGACAAACTGGAAGTCATAACGCTTCACACCATCCTCAAGAACAGTCTTTACGATTTTACCCTTAGTAACCGACTTAGGCAACATGATTCCTTCATCCTCATCCTGCAAACCGGTAAAAATCTCATAAGGATGTCCATGGAGCAATCCAACAAGAGCCACCCACTTTTCCTTATTATTCTGATATCTTACGACATCACATTCCAATTCTCTTGGACGGACCTCAACAACCTCTTCGGGTGCATACGGAATTTGGGTTTCCTCGGAAACTACTTTCAGCAGCTGCTCATGCATCTTGCTCCAATCTGCCGGACGCACTTCATATTGTTTATGAAGAGCTGCTAAATTGTTTTTCAACTCATCTAACAAGACCTTAGTAGCCTCTTCAAAAGTCATATTTTCTTTATTCATTCTATCAAACGTTTAATATTATGGTGC
>ERZ1026868.1822-NODE-1822-length-10505-cov-3.048612_pt1 | contig 10505 bp, 6 predicted proteins | sample MGYA00380164_ERZ1026868 | MGnify/ENA primary metagenome ERZ1026868 (study PRJEB33269, sample SAMEA4719800) | human gut metagenome | biome: human-associated habitat; feature: organic feature; material: feces | place: Cameroon | collected 2013-10 ... | reverse complement strand
CCACATTTTTTGTAAATGCAGAAACAAAATCGCTATGTTCGACAACAACATCAAAACCTGAATAATTTTTTTGTAATATAAGATTTTTTAGATTCTTAACATTTTCTTCTTCTGCATCTGAACATTTTACTGTTATCTTCAAATTTTTATTTATCCCAGAATGCCCACTGGTTAAGAATTCGTTAATCACATCGCATATTATAATGGGCGAACCATCGTGATGATTAGAATCGGAACCTTGTCCTGCAAAAAAATCATATATTGTAAGTTGCTTTATATTGGGAACATTGCTGACAACTAATGTAGAAAACCATTCTGTAGCGTATAATTTAAATAATTCCAACTTTGTAAGCGTTCCCTCGTCAAAGGATTTTCCGAAAAATTGAGATGTTTTCTGTGACATAGTTATTTCATCTATTATAATTAATAGTTGAATGCTATATTTTTAATTCTGCTGTGTCTACACAAAAAATTGTTAAATCAGAATCTTCAGAACGGCGCAGAGGATGGCGAGGAGGATGCCGATTTGCCAGACGGCGATTTTTTTGAAGGTTTCGATTTCGGTTTTAAGTTCGATTAGTTCCGCTTTCAGTCCCTTATGTCCGTTGCCGTAGACGGTGTGTTCGAGGGTTTCCAAGCGTTTTACGATGTGCTCGATTTCCTTTTCAAAGACTTCGTTCATTTGCCGAGTGTAAACGCCTTTCTCGTTATGCCCGCGCCTATGTATGCGGAAATTAAATTTGCCATAAGTTCCTTCCAGACGTCCGCCAAGTAGAACCCGTTGATGTAGGCAACTCCGAACGACTCTTTTTCAGGGATAAGCCCCCAGAGCCAACCTCCCGACTGTTGGACGGTTTCGACAGCTATCGGAATATCCCCGAAAAATGCGAAAATAAATGGGCAGACCGCAAGCACGAAGAACGCCATAAAAAGCATAATACGCCTGATGACAACGCCCTTGTCTCCGCTTCTTGCAAACGCCGAATCGTGAACCGCCGAATCCGAAGACTGTTGTTTTTGCAAAGTTTCCAGAACCGCCGTAAACTTTTGGTTATTCAACGCGGAAAGCTGCCCGAGCGTCGTGACGGCCATTGTAGCCATCGCGCCCAGAACCCCGCTGTCCCATAATGCCGATATTGTTCCCATTTCTACTCCTCCCCTCGAGCCTTGCGGCGTTTGAGCTCTTCCGACTTCCAAGATTTCAGAACATCGGCTTTCAATGCGGAATCGTTGGCGGGAAGCCCGTCGATATTTTTCGGAAGAGAAAACGTCTGCGAGTGCATAATGTTCCCTCCCGAATCGAGGGCTTGGCAGATGTAGCGGTTGCCGCAAAAGCCCAAAACGCCGACAATTTGCGCGAAGTCGTTCGCGTCTTCGCCGAGAATGATTTTTGTGATGTATTTATCCATATTAGCTAACCTTTGTGAAAATTAAATCGACAGAACCGCCGCAGTTGCACGCATACATCGGCGCGATTTCCAGCGAATAGTAAAGTTCGGGGAAGCCGTGCTTGGGGTATATGTAATACGGCCTGTTTGCGTGAATCGCGGGAAGCTGCTCCTCGCAAACCGTGTCGTCGTTCGTTCTGAGGCGGAAGACGTTCTTCTGGATTTCGTCTTCGGCACTCGAAGTGTCGGGCAGCTCCGAATCGAATCGCAGGACAATCTGCGAAAGCTCCAAGCCCGTCGGGAAGCCCTCAGCGTAAAGATACGTCGTGCTCGAAAACGACGAAACCGCAATGTGCTTTGTATAGCTTCCGTTCCCCTCGAACGGCAACGACCACCCGTAAAACGCCAAATCCCTGCTCGACGCGCCGTGGTTCTTCCAAAATCCCGAATTCCCCGCGCCGTAGAAAAAACCCTCGAAACCCTGCAAGCACGAGCAGGTAATCGAATGCAGATAAACCGCGTCGGTCGATTCCTCTTCGAGCTTGAAGTAGGAGCTTGTGCCCTTATACAAGTAGAGTTTGAACGCGCCCGACCATTTGAGAGTGAGCGTCATTTCAACGGTCTGCCATTCGTCCTTGGGCAGAATCACGCCCGACTTGTCGATGTTGTCGGTTTTGGAAATTATCGTTCCCGCGCTTGCAGGCACAATGCTGCCGAGTCTAAGTTGGATTTTCGTGATGTTCGGATTTGTCGTCGGCAGATAAATCGAGAACCTGATTTTGTGCAGCATTCCGTTGCCGCTGAAATACTTTGTGGGCAGTTCGTATTCGTGCGAAGTGTTGTAGGTGTCGGGCACGAGCGAAATTTTAAGCGCGTTCTTTTTGCCGCCGATTTCCGCGCCGCCGACACCCTTCGAATGCGAGCTGTTGCGCGTAAACGAGCTTGCGAACATGCTTCTGAAATAATGATAGCGCGAGTTCAGAATGCCTTTCGGCGGGAAATTGCCGTTTGCGAAATCCTCAATAGAATAGTTGATTTTCGCGGTCTTGCCCTCGCTTGCGGTAAGCGGCAACAGGAGCGAATTCGAATACGCCATAACCTGCTTCAAGCCCTTCCAGCCCAAGAACGAAGACGCTCCCGTTACGGAAAGTTCGTCGGGAATCGTGCCCGAGGAAACAAGCTCGATGCCCTTGTATAGCTTGAAATTCCTGCCGTCGACGGTGAGCGCGATTTTGTCGCCGTATTCGATTGCCTTTGAAATCGCCGCCGTTTTCTCGACAATTTCCGAACCGCCGCTTTCGCTTTCCTGATAGATGTAGCCCAATTTCAGCGTCCTGCCGTCTGCGGAGATTTCAGGAATGAACATTCCGCTGTCTGCGTATGAAATGGCGTAAAGTTGCGTATAATAGGCTGTCGATTCGGGCAGATAGATTGTAAGGAATGTCGAGCAATTTCCCGCCACGAAGTCGTCGCCGAGCGTTGCGCCGTATTCAGAGGGAACTGATAATGAGGTGTCCGACCAGATTCCGCACTTCATATACTTGAACAAGTCGCGCTTCTGCGGAACATCGAAATTTATTCTGGCAACTGCCTTGTCGGCAATGTCCGCAAGATTGGAAGCCTTTTTGAGGTTCTTTGCCTCCTGCGCGTCGATTTGCGATTTGTTGTAAATTTCGCCTTTTGCGTAGACATCAAGGTTCTTTCTTGAAGCCGACTTGTCAGCCAAGTCCGAAAGATTGGCGGATTTCTTCGAAAAAACGCTATCGGTGTAAACCCTGTCGTAGAACTGCTCCTGAAGTTCGACGGCGGGCGCGTTTTCGATGAGGTCGTTTTTTACGCGGCAGGCGGTTTGCAAAATCGTAACGATTCTGCCCGTCGTGTCGGAGTATTCCACCTCCAAGAACGCGGAGATATATTCGCTTTCCTGAACGGCGTTTTCGATTGCCGTTGTGTTTAGCGGCAACACCACTTCCGCACCGCCGTTCGGATTCAAAGTATAGCCAGACGCGTATGTGAGTGATTTGGGATAGCCTTTGAAACGCGCAATCGCAACTCGCAGAAAATCCGTGCCGACAACAAGCGGTTTTATTTCGTAGAGCGATTCTCCACCCTTTTGTAGGAGGAAGATTTCGAGCGGCTCATTGTCGCCCTGCATAAATACAGGCGCGGGCACGCTCCTGTCGGAAGTCAAACTCTGGACAAGCTTCTTGTTCTCAACGTCTATAAAAAGAGTCATACAAGAAGCGGAGTTGTCAAATTATCAGTTGAAAAAGCTTTTTGCCTCCGCGCGTGAAATGCCGTGCATATTGATGTAGCGCGAGCGGAGAAGCGATTGGTCGCGGTGCCCCATATTCAGTTGAAGGCGCGGCAGGTCGGCGTAGTTTTTTGCGTGAAAGCTTGCGTAAGTGTGGCGTAGCACGTCCTGAACCCAGCGTCCGCGAAAGCCCGAATTATCGCGGATTTTGCGCCAGCGGCGTTGCCAGTCTGTCGGGCAGATATGGGAAGAGTTTTGGGATTTGTGGGTAATTAAGAGCCTATTGAGAACTGGAGGAATTTCCACTTGGCGGACGCCGCCTGTCTTTGAGCATTGCGAGCGGACTGTGATTGTCTTTTCTTCGGTGTCGATGCCGCGCCAAGTAAGGCGGCGGACTTCGCGCGGGCGGATTCCCGTATAGACCAAAAGCGCGGCAACTATGGCATATTCAGGACTTTCGTTTTGAGCGGTTTTGATTAGCCGCTTTGTTTCGGCAAGTTTAAGAGGTTGGATTTCCTTTTCAACAGCCTTGCGGCGTTCGATTCTCTTTATCGGGTTTTTGTCGCACCACTCGCGGCGAATGGCGAATTCAAACAACCCGTGCAACATCGCCCGCGCCTTGTTGAATTGAGACGGCGTATTAAACGCAGCATTCAACCATTCCTCACATTCCGATACGCTAAACTCCGAAAAATTGCGTTTACCAAGTTCGGGGCTTGTCCGTAAAAGGAGATTCCCCATACAGCGAATGTCTCGTATGGAATCTGGGCGCAAATATTGCTTGCTCTTTAAATATAGAGCGAACCCATCGGCAAGGGACATTTCTTTTGCTCGAATGTTGCACAAGCCGACTTCGATAACCTTCAAAATAAATTGAGCGTCGGTCAATTTATTGTCTTTGGGCTTGGCGTCCAAGATGTTTCTAACAAACCTTACCGAATCGAGAACCGAAACCGTTGCTCTCCCCAAAACTTCCTTAGCCGAATTTAATATAGTGTCCATCGTATTATAAATACGAATGTCAAACTAAATTTTCTCAACTGCCCATTCCAAAATGCTCGGCGGGGTATCAGGCAGAATAAATTTTTTGTAATCAGCCAGATGCTAAACCCTGCGCGGTTTCTCTATCGTATTGAATTTTAAGTAGTTGAACAATGCTCTGCGGGTATCGTATTTATAATACGATAACTTGCCCTACATTATGGAACAAGGAATATCATATCCAGATTTCGAGCAGGAGAAGCTGGGGCAAATCAAGTCTCTGATGGACGAATGGAAATCCTCACTTTCAGAGGAAGAGCAAAAACTTTTCGTTCCCGACGGTTTTTACCCGCATTATTTTTCAAAGAACCCTCGAATTTTATTCGTAGCCAAAGAATCAACGGGAATGCTCGGGCTTGCGTACACCGACACGCTTTTCGAATGTTATAGAAACGAAAAACGCATAGGCGAAAAGAACATAAATCAATACAGATTCCACGCCAGAATGATGTATATGGCTTACGGAATTCTCAACAAAGAATCTACGTTTGAGGAATTCCAATCCACTCCGCCCGCGTCGAAGATAGGCGACACGTTCGGAACTGAAGACGGCGTAAGCTTCGCCTTTATGAACATTTCAAAAAGCTCTAACGAAAACGGAACATATGCAAACGAAAAACTGATAGAGACTTCCTACGCACACGGCAAAAAATTCATTAAGCGCGAAATCGAACTGCTTGAACCTGACGTAATCATTTCTGCAAACGTAACGGACAAAATTACCGACATCTTTGGAGAACCGAGCGTTTTGGAACGTATCGGCGGAAACGACGAAGAATGCGATGTCTGCGCCCAAACAATCAAAGTAAACGGCAAAGATACACTGCTTTTGGACTGTTGGCACTTTTCAAGCGTAAAAGGCAAAAAGGACTTTGAACACTTCTACCACCCCGTTTGCGAATTTGTAAAAAAATATTTCAACAAATAAGAATCGATATGGAAGAAAAATCAGACACCCCCAAACAACAAATGCAAACTCCGTCGATGGCTGAAATGCAGTCAATGATGATGCAACAAATGATGCAACAGCAGATGATGCAGCAAAATGCAATGAATCAGCAGATGATTAACCAAATGAAGGAAATGAACAATTCCGACAAAAGCAGGTTAACCTATATAATCATTGCTTTGTTTTTGGGCGCATGGGGCATCCACAACTTTTACGCAGGGTATACTGGCAGAGGGATTATTCAGCTATTGTTGGGTATAACAATATTTGGCTGTTTTATTACAGTTCCGTGGTGCATTCTTGATATGATTTGTACCAAAAGAGACGGCGACGGCAAAAAAATGAAATAAAGGTTGTATATGAAAAATCTGTTAAAATATATATTTCTTGGTTTAGCGGTATCTTTCCTTGCAGGCTGCGGGGATTCCGGCTCTAAAAAATGGAGACTGGACAATAAAGAACTGACGGCAGATGAAGTCGCCAATCTGAAAATAGCCATAGCATTCCGTGATGAAATTATACAAAAAAATGAATGGGCAAAATTGAACGGCGATTTTTGGTCGGATATTTTGGTATTTTTCCCCGAAGAAGCCAAACGTTGCAGAGAATTGAAAGGTTTCGAAAAATTCGACGGTTCAAATTGGGCGAATCTCTTGGCGGAAGAACCGCGTTTTGAAAAAGATTGCGAAAAAAATCGCGGATGGGAAGCGATACCCCCAAAGGATTGGATTAAGTTATTGAAAAAACAGCCAAATTATCTTTCAAAGGCTAAACAATTAAACGCCTTTGAAAGATTTACAGCTGAAAATTGGCGCGATGTGATTTCTTCAAAAGATGTACTTCTATTGAAGGAATGCGATGCGTCGAACGGTTGGAAGACGTTGAAAGCCAACGATTGGGTTGTGTTGTTAAAAAACAAAGCCATTGACGAAAACTTGGCTGAAAAACACAATGCTTTTGCGACCTTGTCGCTATCCGATTGGACCGCGTTGATTTTGTCGGATAAAAAATACATCGATTTGGCAAAAAAGCATAATGTATATTCCAAACTTGACAATGCCACTTGGGCAAAACTGATTTCAAAGAATCCAACTTTTTCGGAGATAGCGGAAAAGGAAGGCGTATTTGAAAAGTTTACTCCAAATGAATGGAACATGCTGTTTATTTCCAATCCAGAATTTGCGGCAGTTGCAAAAAAATCAAAAGCCTTGGAGAAGTATTCCAAAGCGGATTTGATAAAGCTTTATGTTCTCCAACCGAAGCTTCGCAACGAAATTTTCGCACTTAATAAAATAAACTTGGATTTTGCGAAGCAAATAGAGATATTACATAGAAAAGCTACGAGTGGACAGACATTAAATGCCGAACAATTCACTGTGCTATCGTCGGTTTTTCCCGAATTTCTCGATTCAATTTCAGAGAACTCCTTTTCAAGCTACGGTGTTGAAGATTGGAAAATAGCTTTGGGTAAGAGTCCATCGTTTTTTAAGAAGATTTCCGAAAAATACGCATATCTTGTTCCGTGGAAAAATTTAAGTTTTGCGGACTGGTGCGAAATTCTTGATACAAATCCTGATTTAGCGGGAACTTTTAAAAACAACGTAAAAATTTCGGAATTATCGGTTGTCGATATAACAAAAGCTATAACAAATGCCCGTTTTAAGGGGTATTACACTCTTGATACACTCGATTTGTGGTCTCAGTTTACTTCCGACCAATATTTTGGATTACTTTCAAACCAAGGCGGAATGGCTGCAATGATAGGGTTAATGGAAAATCTTGGGGGTGTTAGCATAAATTCAGTCGAGGATATGCAAACCGCTATGTATAATTTCAAACAAAAAGAAAAACGCGCGGCAAACATGGCTCTACTAAACGGCGATATGTCGGGTTACGAAGAGCTTTTCCCAAAACCGAAACGCGAACCGAGAAACTATGACGACAAATTCATAATTTCAAAAGCGAAACAGAATGGCGTTTTCTCGAAATTAACAGAGGAACAATGGGCTATTTTGTTCCAACGTTTAAGCGATAAAAAAGACGAAAAACAAAACTTACTGACAAAAGAATATTTTTCGTTGGAGAAACAGTTCCCCCAGATAACCGAAAAACTTGTTGGAAGCAATAATTTCACAATTATATCGGAAAATAAATTATGGAATAACTTAAACAAAAACCAATGGGTCAATTTTATTGCCAATACAATAAAAAAATATAAAAGCGAACAAACAGAGGAAATATCTAATCAAATCCAACAGACGCTTTCCATTTTTGACTCATCGAATATTATAGAAAAATTCGACCAAAAATACACGATATATTTTCTGAAAGATTGCGCAACTATTTTTGATGGGATGAATGCTACTGGATTAATAGAAGATTTCAAGAAATTATCATTGTGGAATAAAATTCCGAAAGAAACTTGGATGCTTTACTTTTGTTCGGAATCCCCAAACCAATTCTATATAGAGAAATCAGGGGCAAAAAACTGGAATAAAGAAGACAATAATATTATCTTAAAGATGTATTTCGACCGAGAAAAAAGCGGAAGTCGTCCGATTTGTCCGCCTAAACCGTTTACGAAAATAATCAATATAAATTTACTGGATTTAACGGAAGCCAGAAACATTATATCGGAGTGGCCTTGGTTATTTGACTCCTATGAAAAGAATTCCCAATTTAGTTTAAACGACTTATACTATTTTTATGTAAATGAAATTACTACGGTGAATTTGTATACCAAAGCAGAAAAAGTTAATACTTTATTGAAAAACATATCAAAAGATGATCGCGACCTTTTAGACTCAATTTTCTTTTACTTAAAACGAAAAGTGAAAATAGGGAATAAATCAGACGCTTTTTCTCAAAAAGTTCCATTATCGCAAATAAGGCTCTTTTGTACTAAATGTCAAAAGCCATATGAAGAACTGTGTAAAGAACATGAGTTTATGCAAAAATGTGCGCATACGTGGAACTTTTCAATCGGAAATCCACCAAAAAGAACGAATAATACCTATCGAAGAGATGTTCCGACGGAGAAAAAATCTTCCGATATACAACCCAAAACAATAAAAGCAAACTCTGGAGATTTAGAAAGAGATGCGAATAAATCCATTAGAGATTTAATGCGAGGAGCAAATTCCACAATATTTTAAGGCGCTCAATGAGAATATTTACAATTATAATGCTTTTAACAGGTATGCTTTTTGCGGAGAGTTCGTTCCCGACTCAGAAAAGCGGTTTGAAAAATTATCTTTGCCCAAAGTGTTCTACTTCGATTAAGTCGCCAAAATTTCCTTCGGGAATGGGGTGCCCGTCTGGAGGACTGCATAAATGGGTTGACTTAGGTGAAGTTGGGGACGAGGCATTTCAGTGTAAAAAATGCTCAATCTTACTTAGGTCAAAAAGCTTTCCCCGTTCAGCAGGGTGTCCGTCGGGCGGGCTTCATCAATGGAATAAGCTTTAAGAAAACAAAAAGCCTTTCGGGATTCCGAAAGGCTTTTTTCTTTTACCACTTCCCGATTGGGCATTTTTCGGAAGCCAATTTCAGTTTTGCGGAAGAGCAGCCGCATTTTAGGCATTTGCCGAGTGGTGGGATAGTTGGATTTAAACTGGTTCGGAAGCCCAATGAGTTTGCCGTTTTCGTCGATGCGTCCGCGTTTGTATTCAACGCAACCACTTAGCTCATACAAACGCCAACGCGCGTTGAACTTGCCGAGGCCGTCGCCCTGATACGGCGTCAAATCCCACGTCGGGTTTCGGTCCCTGCGGATCTTGCGCGCCTCCGCCGCCTCCCGCAGGACCCTGCGGCCCCATAGGCCCCGTATCGCCTTTTTCGCCTTTCTCTCCGCGTTCCCCCTGAATTCCCTGAGGACCTTGCGGACCAACTGGGCCTTGGTCTCCTTTCTCGCCCTTGGGCAGATTATTGATAGCCGCCCACAGTTGCGAAATCTGCGCCTTTATGCTTTCGTCGGAGTCGGCAAGGGCTTTCAGCGATTCCACAATCGCCTTTATTTGCGATTCGATTTCGTCGACGCGTTTTTCGAGCTGTTGGCGTTTGTAGAGTTCGTCGTTTGTGAGGGTATTGAGTTCGGCGATTAGCGCGTTGTGTTCGTCCCACAATGCTTTTAAGTTTGAAAGCTGGTTGCGGATTTCGGTGTCGTCATACGCGCCGCTATCGACAATCTTTTCGACGATTTTATCTCCCGTTTCTCCTTTCTCGCCTTTTTCGCCACGGTCTCCCTTGTCCCCCTTATCTCCTTTGTCTCCTTTTTCTCCCTTTTCGCCGTCCTTGCCGTCTTTACCGTCTCTGCCCGCAGGGCCTGCAATGGGCTGGCTCGGAGTTCTGCCCGCAGGCTGTTGCGGGTGTTCGCCGACGTAAAGCGCGTAGAAAGTTTTCGCATTTTCCTTTTCGCCCGTCGAAAACTTTATGCTGTAAAAATCCTTTTCGACCGCGCCGCCGCAGTCTTTCAAAATCTTTTCGGAGAAGACAAGATAGCGCAATCCGTCGGTTTCGTTCCAGATTACATCGCCGCTTTTTGGCGTTTTCCGAAAAGTTTTAAAGGCGTTTTCGATATTGGAGCGGATTGTCGCCGAATCTGGGAACTTGATGTCGGGTAATTCCTCGGTGTCTTTTGCTGTGTAGACTGCGAGCATCGACTTTTCCATTTCGGAAAATTCGTCGCCGAAAGAGATTCGCCACGCCTTGGAATTTTTCGTTATCAGCGTATCGAGTATCGTAAGCGTAGTTCCTCCCGCGCTTCTATTCATTGTATATCCCACGCTGTTTTGCAGGCGCGAAGCCTCTATCATTGCGCAGATGTCATTGAGCCGTTCCGCCGTTACCTGTTCCAAGAGCGGCAGCCCCGCGCGG
>ERZ1026868.1821-NODE-1821-length-10515-cov-5.042734_pt1 | contig 10515 bp, 7 predicted proteins | sample MGYA00380164_ERZ1026868 | MGnify/ENA primary metagenome ERZ1026868 (study PRJEB33269, sample SAMEA4719800) | human gut metagenome | biome: human-associated habitat; feature: organic feature; material: feces | place: Cameroon | collected 2013-10 ... | reverse complement strand
CCCCCGAGGGGCAGGTGACGTCGGCGGTCAAGAACGGAGAGTATGGCCATGGTTGAGTTTTTCGCGGATTCCCTGCTGAACGGCTTCATGATGTCGAGCGCGATGGGCAAGGGCATCGTGCTCGTGCAGCTTGCCGCGAGCGTCGTGATGTTCACGTTCATCTTCGGAAAGTGGCGCGAGCTGTCCGACCAGACCCGTGCCGCGCGCCGCGTGGCGCGCGACGTGATGGGCGGGCAGGACGTGCTGGGGCACTACCTGCAGCGCAAGGACAACGGGCACACGGTGCTGGAGAACATCTACTGGAGTACGTGCGACCGCCTCCTGAAGCTGCTCGCGCCGGATGTCCGCTCCCTGCTCGTCGGGCGCCAGCCGGGCGTGGCGGCCGCGCTCACCGCGCACGAGATGGGACTGGTGAAGACGCTCTGCGAGCACGTGCTGGACGAGGAGGCGCTGCGCGTGGAGAAGGGCATGGGCATGATCGCGACGGTCGTCGCGATCGCCCCGATGCTCGGCCTCCTGGGAACGGTGTGGGGCGTGCTCGATGCGTTTGCGGACATGGGGGCGGCCGGCAGCGCGACCATCGCCACGATGGCGCCCGCCATCGCCTCCGCCCTCGTCACGACGGTCGTCGGCCTCCTCATCGCGATTCCGGGCGTGATGCTCCACAACTGGCTCTCCGCCATGCTGCGCGACCTGCTCGCCGACATGGAGGGCTTCGCGGACGACCTCATGGGCCGCATCGCGCTGGAGTTCCAGGACCCGGGGAGAGGCGCCTGATGGCCCGCCGGAGCAGACGCGGGCGGGTCGGCGGCGCGCGGGCGTCGATCGACATGAACTCGCTCATCGACCTCACCTTCCTGTTGCTCGTCACCTTCATGCTCACGATCCCCGCGCTGGAACAGGGCATCACGGTGCTGCTGCCGCGCGCGAAGACGGATACGCTGCCGAGCAAGGACGCAAAGGCGAACGTGATCACCGTGGACGTCAACAACCAGGTCTACCTGAACAACACGCCCATCACGCTCGACGCCCTCAAGGCCGACTTGGACGCCAAGGTGGCGGCCGATCCCGACGTGCCCGTGCTCGTGCGCGGCGACGAACGCCTCGAATACGGCGCGGTGATGGACGTCGTGAAGGTCGTCTACGGCTGCCACGTGCGCAAGATGGCGCTCGTGACGAAGGAAAAGTAGCGTGTACGCACACGAACAGACGGGAGAGCGGCGTGCGGAGGGGCGGGGCCCCGTCTCGTTGCGGGCCTTCGGTCTCGCGCTCGCCCTGCACCTCGCCGTCTTCGCGCTCTTCTGGGTCATCGCGAAGCTGGCGATCCGTCCGCCCGACGTGGTCATCCCGATGGACCTCACGATCGTGCCGCCGTGGGCGGAGCAGACGGACGACCCGGATCCCGATCCCAACCCGCCGCCGCCGGAGGCGAAGGCGGGGCCCAAGCCCCCGCCGCCGGAACCCGAGCCGCCGAAGATCGAGGAGACGAAGCCCGTCGAGGCGGTCGAGAAGGTCGTCGAAAAGCCGAAGCCGAAGAAGAAGGAGAAGCCCAAGCCGCCCGATCTGCGGAAGAAGGCGAAGCTCGTCAAGGCGGCGCCCGCGCCGGTGGCGGACCTGCGCGAGAAGGCGCGGAAGATCGAGCCGCCGCCGAATGTCCGCACGTACGGCAAGGGGACGGCGGCGGACAAGCCCCTGTCGCCGGAGGAGTTCCGGCGCCTGATGAACCAGGGCTACCGCGTCGGGGCCCGCAACCAGATCGCGAACGACGAGGCGACGCGGTGCGTGAGCCTCGTCGCGCAGGCCATCCGCCGCGAGTGGGACAAGGAGAGCTTCAAGTGGCATCCGGGACTCCAGGCGCTGCAGATTGAATTGAAGCTGGGTCCGGGCGGGCGCGTGCAGGGGTTCCGCATCATCTCCGGGAGCGGGGACGGCGAGGTGGACCGCACGGCGCGGAGCGCGCTCAACCGCCTGCAGTCGATTCCCGGCCTGTCGGCCGACTTCCTGCGGGAGTTTGCGACGCTGGCCGTCAGGATGGAGCCCACCGCCCGGTAGGAGCCGGAGGCGGCGCCCCCTGTACAGCCCCAGGCCATCCTAAAACCTAACGGCCCATTGTAGTTGTCCGAAAGAGGTTTGCCCCATTCGGGACAGTTTGCTATAATTCCCGATGTGAGAAATAAACTATTCGATTATTGTTGTTTATCGTTCGCCTTCGGCGGGTTGTTGTTGTCGTCTCCGGGCGCCCAGAAGGAACTTGTCGTCAATGGCGGTTTCAACGAGGTCAAGGACGGAAAGACCGTCGCCTGGAATGAGGTGAAGGCGCATTACGCCTACCGCGATGGTGTGGGGCGTAGCGGCACGCGGGCGCTCTGCTTCGAGAACGACGATCCCAAATTCTATTCGTTTCCGGGGCAGCCTGTCGACCTGAAGGCGGGCTGCTGCTACGAGTATGAGGTCTGGGTGAAGACCGAGCACCTCACGGGCGACGGAAGCGGCGCCTCCATCTGCATCGAGTGGGTCGACGCGAAGGGCAAGTGGCTCGGTGGCGCCTATGCCGAGGGCGTCAAGGGCACGAAGGACTGGACCTGTGTCAAAGGCGTGACGCAGGAGATCCCCGCCGCCGCGGCGAAGTTCCGCGTGCATCCCTATGTCCGGAAGGGCATGCTCGGCAAGGCCTGGTTCGACGACGTCTCCGTGCGGGAGTACATTCCGCAGCCGATGGAGGGACTTTATTCAACGGCCTATCGCAATCTCGCCGCCGACGCCGAGGTGACGTTCCGCGCGGCCGTGAATCTGTCGCCGGCGATCCGCGCGAAGGGCGTGTCCCTCCGCTTGACCTATAAGGACGCATCCGGCGCCCGGCGTACCGTGGCGGCGGATGCCGAGAGGCCGGAATGGACCGTGTCCGTCGCGTCCCTGAAGATGGGACGGCAGAACATTGTCGCCGAACTTGTCGCGAAGGACGGTACGGTGGAAGGGGCGGCGGACCTCGCGTTCACCCGCGTCGAGAAGCTTCCCGCGCGGGCGTCGTGGATCGACGCGCACGGGCGCACGATTCTCCACGGCCAGCCGTTCTTTCCGCTCGGCATGTACTGGTCGGTCGTCGACACGAACAAGGTCGACCACTATGCCCAGGGGCCGTTCAACTGCCTGATGCCGTACAACGCGCCGAAGAGCCGCGATCTGATGGACTACTGCCAGGCCAAGGGACTAAAGGTCATCTACAGCGTGAAGGACATCTATTCCGGGACGCGCTGGGCGCCGCGCGGCATCAAGACCGAGGCCGATGAAGTCCGCTTCATCACGGACTGTGTGGCGAAGTTCAAGGACCATCCCGCGCTGCTGGCGTGGTACCTGAACGACGAGATGCCGCTTTCGATGCTGCCGCGTCTGACGGCGCGGCGCGACTTGATGGAACGGCTGGATCCCGGTCATCCAGGCTGGGTGGTGCTCTATCAGTACAGCCAGATCCGTACCTATCTGCCGACGTTCGACGTCATCGGGACGGATCCCTATCCGATTTCTGCCAAGCCGGCGCTGACGGCGTCCGTCTGGACGCGGTCCACGCAGAAGGGGACGCTTGGCTGCAAGCCGCTTTGGCAGGTGCCGCAGGCCTTCAACTGGGCGGCATACAAGAAGACGCCGGAGGAGAAGGCGAAATACCGTGCGCCCACCGAAGCCGAATTGCGCAGCATGTGCTGGCAGTGCATCGCGAACGGTGCGAACGGACTCGTCCTCTACTCGTATTTCGACCTGTTCAAGCAGCCGAACGGCGAGCGCGCCGAGACGCGCTGGGCGGAGTGCTGCCGCGTGGGCGCGGAAATCCAGGCGCAGATTCCCGTGCTGCTCTCCGTTGAAGGGGCGGGACGCACTCTTGTTCGTGCGGTTGAAACGGCCGAGCCGGTCGAGTCGACGGCGGAGAAACCGATCTCCACGCGCGCCTGGGTCAAGGAAGGGAAGACCTACGTGCTGGTGGTCAACGGCGGCGAGACGGCACAGGGCGTCCGCATGTCCCTGGAAGACGGCTATTCAAAGGCGACGAACGTATTGGCTTCCACGTCTGGAACGCCGATCCTGGAAGGAACATCTGTGCTACGTGTGAACCTGGCGCCGCTGGAACCAGCGCTGGTCTGTCTCGAACCGATTTTGAAGTGATGATGGTGAACAATGAAGAGCAACCTCAAGATGCTGGCTGTGGCGACCATGGGGCTCTCGGTTAAGGCGGACGCCATCATTCTGCGCAATGGCGCCGCACTCGCCCATCCTGACGGGGATGGGTCGATGGAGATTGGTTCCACGCGCGGCATCACGCTGGACGGTTCGGGTGCCCTGTGTGTACGCAGTTTGGGGATGTTCCAGATCGACTACGAAATTGTGCGAAAGTGAGGTGACGATGAAAGTGCTCTTGGTCAGTCTTTGTGGAACGATGCTCGCGGTGGGGCTTCGTGGACAGAACGTCTGCTGTTCCTGCATTAGGGTTGTGACAGCGGAGAAGGGAGTCCGCACCGCGTGGGTGCTGGATGCGGGGAAACCCGTGCAGGCGACAGGACTTCGATTCCGTGCGGACGCATCGCGTCACTACTGCCGCACGCCGGGCGCGGCGCGCGTCTCTGCGGTCGAGAACGCCGACGGCACGGGGGCACGGCGCGAACTCGCGCGTGACGACCGGCTGCCGCCCGCCTTTGCAGGCGAGAGTTCGTTTCTGCGCTGGCCCGCCACGACATCACGCTACTGGCTCGTCGAGGCGACAAAGGGCGGAACAGATGCCGTGCGGGCTTTCGGGCAATACTTCGACTGGGTTCTCCCGCACACGAAGACGCGCTGGGGCATTCCCTGCAATGGCGATGCGGGAACGGGGAACGATTGCGCTCCGGCGGCAATCGAGCTCTTCGACGCGGAGCCGGAGGACTTCCCGCGTGCGAATGCGCCGACATGTGCCTTCCCCGACTATCGGCTCGTGAAGGACTGGTTGATGCAGGACTTCGGAGTGGAGGGGGCGATCACCAACCGTCCCGCCGAGATGCAGGCCTATCTTGCAAGGTGCCACAAACGGCGTTCTGAACGACTGCGCCGGGTTGCGGCGGAATGTCCGCGCATCGTCTATGTGAAGCATTACACGATGGGTGGCGACGCCGAGCTGCACGGCACAGCGCTTGTGACAGATGAACAGGTGACGGGGCGCCCAGCCAATTTTCGAAAGGGCGGACAGCTCTGCCTGCTGACGGTGCGTCCCGACGGCACAGTGACGAACGAGGTGCTGGTCTCCCGTCCCGAAGGCTGCATCCGCGATCCGGACGTCTCGTTTGACGGCCGACTGGTCGTCTTCTCGATGCGCAGTTCCTTCAACGAGAACGAATACATCCGGAAGTGTCCCCATGCTGGACCTGGCGGCCCCACTCGCGCCCGTGGTTTCCCGTATGACTTCTATACGAAACTCGAGGGCGACGACTACCATCTCTATACCTTCGATCTTGAGACGCGCGAGCTCAAGCAGCTCACGTTCTCCGATCCTGCGCCCTGTGCGGACATCGAGCCGTGCTGGACGTCGCAGGGCGAGATCATCTTCCAGAGCTCACGCTGCGAGCAGACGATTCCCTGCCACCAGACGCAGGACGTCAACCTCTATGTCTGCCGCGCGGACGGCACCCACATCCGCCGCCTCGCGATAGACGGCGGCTGCACGTCGCATCCGCGGGAACTTCCCGACGGGCGCATCCTCTATACGCGCTACGAGTACAACGACCGCAGTGCACGTCTGCAGCAGCCCCTCTTCGTGATGAATCCGGATGGTACGCAGCAGCAGGCGTACTACGGGAATGCGTCCGCTTTCCCCGCCTCGCTGATGCACTTTCGCCCGATTCCGGGCTCGGACGAGGTCATGGGTATTCTCTCGGGACATCACGTCCACCAGCAGGGCAAGCTCGTGCGGATCGACCGTCGGAAGGGAACGGAGGACGATGCGGGCATCGTGTTCATCGCAGGCAGCGACATCCTTGAGCGCGGGCTTACGGTGCCGAGCGACTACGCGAAAGACCAACGGATGGTCGCGGAGTGGTATCCCGACTCGATTGACTTCATTACGCAGGCTGGTGCGCAGTGGCAGAATCCCTATCCGCTTTCGGAACAGGAGTGGATCTGTGGGTTCCTGCCGGAGGGCACGCTCGCAATCAAGAACTCGAGTCGTCCGGGCTTTGGAATCTACTGGCAGAACGCACGGGGTGAACGCGAACTGCTGGCATGGGATGCAACGATCGAGTGCTCTCAGGCGGTTCCGGCGTGCCCGCGGGCGAAGGCGTTCGTGCGGGCGCTGCCCGAGCGGAACCGGAAGGACCCGTTCGGCACATTCCACATCCAGGACGTCTATACAGGGCCAGGACTCGCGGGAATCCCGCGAGGCACAGTGAAGACGCTGCGTGTGGTGGCAATCGAGAACCGTCCAACCTATACGTACTCGTGCGCGATGCCGGCGCCGGTGGATGGGCGGTATCGTCCGTTTCTCGCGTATGCCGGCGACCATTCGGGTGAGGCGGTGACGGCAGGTGGAGCCTGGGACGTGAAGCACGTGCTGGGCGAGGTGGACGTGGCGGCGGACGGTAGCTGTACGTTCCGATGCCCGGCGAACAACCCCGTCTACTTCCAGCTGCTGGATGAACGGGGGCGCTGCGTGCAGACGATGCGCAGCTGGACGCATCTGCAGCCGGGCGAGGCGGCAAGCTGCGTGGGATGCCACGAAGACAAGGCGCAGGCGTATCCGCCGCGTGTGGGACAGGCGGCAATGAAGATCCAGGAGCTGCGTCCGGCGCGGGGGCAGCCGGCGCATCCGCTGCTGGCGCGCTTGAAGAAGGAAGGTCTCTACGCGTCAGCCGCAAACTACCTGGGCGTAAACGGTCCGGTGGACGTACGTGCGGAGGCGGAGACGGCAGGATTCAGCTTCCCGCGGCTCGTGCAGCCAATCCTCGACCGAAACTGCGTGAAGTGCCACGACGGATCGGAGAAGAATGCGAAGCGGCCCAATCTGACCGGGGCGTGGCGGAAGGACTTCCGTCCGGAGGCGCATCGCGCGTTCTCGCACGCATACGTTGCGCTGACGAAGGAAGGAAAGCAGACGGTCTTCTGCAACTGGTATTCGTGCATGGGTCGGAGCGCGATGTTGCCGCCGTATGCACAAGGATCGGCGACGTCGCTTCTGATGGCGTACTTCGATCCGGTCCACCACGGGGTCGTGGCGACGGAGGACGAGAAGCGGGTCGTGCAGTGCTGGATCGATCTCGCGATTCCGTTCGTCGGATCCTACTGCGAGGCGACGGTGTGGTCGGACGATGATCGGAAAATCTACGACTACCACCAGCAGAAACGTGTTCTCTTCGCCCAGAAGGAGATTAGGGAATCCCATGAAGACTAAAGTCAACGTGCTCTCCCTTGTCGTTTCCTTTGCACTTGCTGTCGTTGGCGGAACAGTCAACCTAAATTCGGCAGTTGAAATTCTTGGAGAGTACGGTATTTAGCCGTTTCTACACCTCTACACGGCTAAACAAAATTTAAACTGCCGTTCTTAGGTTTAACCTAAAAACGGCAGTAGGGGGCGAATTTTTTCTCACGCAGAGGCGCAGAGAGGCAGAGAATGCTGAGAAAATTGCAAATTTGTAGTTTTATCGCAGTGACCCGAACAATTTGTTGTTTCACCCTTTAGGTGATGTTTTGCTTCAAGTAAATTTGATGCATAGTTCATTGTATTCGCAAGATTCCGAGCATTCTCTGCGCTCTCGGCCTCTCTGCGTCTCTGCGTGAGACATTCAACTGACGAATCTAGGTTTAAGGCTTGGATGTACAATCAAGGCGAAGATGCTCACGATGTAGGCAATAGACCAATTCTCCCAACCTGACGCGCGCTCATTTTCACCCTATCCCCCGTCTGAAAAATTTGGTATACTGTTCCTTCACCTCGCCTTCGAAACAGTTAACAAAGTGGTCGCTTACCACACTTCATTCGCGGCGAAATCGTTGATTTCCGTATCCGTTCGTTTTGTTCACTTCCGTGCAGAAGCACAACTGAAAGGTAAGCCAATGAAAGCAGAGCGCAAGGTATTCGGCAAGCTGCAGAATACGTACGACCCGCCGGACCTGATCGAGATCCAGACGAAGTCCTACAACGACTTCCTCCAGGAGAACGTGCCGCCCGCGAAGCGTGCGGAGCATGGCCTGCAGGCGATTTTCCACGAGATCTTCCCGGTCGCGAGCTATGACGGGCGCTACGTGCTGGACTTCGTCAAGTACCAGCTCGGCGAGCCGAAGTTCACCTACCAGCAGGCGCTCTACGAGGCCGAGACCTACGCGAAGCCGCTGCAGGCGACGTTCGTCCTCAAGGACGGCGAGGTCACGAAGACGGAGGACGTGTTCCTCGGCGAGATTCCGGCGATGACGGAGGACGGCGCGTTCGTGATCAACGGCGCGGAGCGCGTGATCGTGTCGCAGCTGCACCGCTCGCCGGGCATCAGCACCGAGCGCACCGTCCACGCGAACGGCCAGCCGCTGCTCAGCGTGCGCATCATCCCGGACCGCGGTTCGTGGATTGAGATCATGTTCGACACGAACGACGTGATGTGGTGCTTCATGGACCAGCGCCGCCGCCGCCGGAAGTTCTTCGCGACGACGCTGCTGCGCGCGCTCGGCTACGGGGCGGACGAGGAAATCCTCAAGCTCTTCTACGACTTCAAGACGCTGGAGACGGGCAGGAAGTGGACCGAGAAGGACCTCCACCTGCTCGTGATGAAGGCGGACCTCGTGGACACCGAGTCCAAGGACGCCGTCATCGCGCGCCGCTACGACCCCTGCACGCCCGCGCTGATGGAGCAGATCGCCGCCGCCGGCGTCGGCCGCGTGGAGGTGGTTGACGTGTCAGCGGACAACGGCACGCTCATCAAGACCCTCCGCGAGGACGCCAAGATCGGCATCCACAACGAGGAGGACGCCCTCAAGGACATCTACAAGCGCATGCGCCCGGGCGATCCGCCCACCGTCATCAACGCGAAGCAGATGATCCACAAGCTCTTCTTCGAGCTCGCGCACTACGACCTCGGTTACGTGGGCCGCCACAAGATCAACAAGAAGCTCGGCCTTTCGGGCCGCGTGCCGGAGGAGCTGCGCACGCTCCACGAGAGCGGCATCGAAGTGATCGAGGCGATTCGCCTGCTGTTGAAGATCTTCATGGGGCACGAGCAGGTGGACGACATCGACCACCTCGGCAACCGCCGCGTCCGCACGACGGGCGAGCTGCTGGAGAACCAGTGCCGCGTGGGCCTCGCCCGCACGGAGCGCCTGATCCGCGAGCGCATGACGATCCACGACACGCAGAACCAGGGCCCGCTCACGCCGCAGCGCCTCGTCAACTCGAAGACGTTCTCGGCGGTGATTACGGACTTCTTCAGCCGGTCGCAGCTGAGCCAGTTCATGGACCAGACGAACCCGCTCTCCGGCCTCGCCCACAAGCGCCGCCTCTCCGCCCTCGGCCCCGGCGGCCTCTCCCGCGAGCGCGCCGGCTTCGAGGTGCGCGACGTGCATCCTTCGCACTATGGCCGCATCTGCCCGATCGAGACGCCTGAAGGCCCGAACATCGGCCTCATCTCCTCGCTCGGCCTCTACGCGAAGATCAACCGCTTCGGCTTCATCGAGACGCCCTACCGCGTCGTGCAGGGCGGCAAGGTGACGGACACGGTCGAGTACCTGCCCGCCGACGTGGAGGAACAGTACGTCATCGCCCAGGCGAACGCCCCGCTCAACGCGGATCGGACGTTCGCCGAGAAGAAGGTGACCTGCCGCTACAAGACCGAGTTCTGCGACAAGCCCGCCGCCGAGGTCCAGTACATGGACGTGGCGCCGATGCAGGTGATCTCGATCGCCGCCGGCCTCATCCCGTTCCTCGAGCACGACGACGCGAACCGCGCGCTCATGGGCGCGAACATGATGCGCCAGGGCGTGCCGCTCCTCCGCAGCGAGCGCCCCTACGTGGGCACGGGCCTGGAGGGCGTGGCCGCCAAGGACAGCCGCGTGATCGTCTGCGCCGACCAGCCCGGCACGGTCGCCTACGTCTGCTCCGAGTTCATCATCGTGACGCCCGACGGCACGCTCCCCGCCGGCAAGGCGAAGTTCGACGACAACCCCGCCAAGGGCATCCGCCGCTACAACTTGCAGAAGTTCCGCCGCTGCAACGCGGGCACCTGCTTCAACCAGAAGCCGATCGTCAAGCACGGCCAGAAGGTGGAGGTGGGCGACTGCCTCGCGGACGGTCCCGCGACCGACCAGGGCGAGCTCGCCCTCGGCAAGAACCTGCTCGTCGCGTTCATGTCGTGGCGCGGGTACAACTTCGAGGACGCCATCCTCGTGAACGAGCGCCTGGTGCGCGAGGACGTGCTCACGTCCCTGCACATCGTCACCTTCGACTGCGGTGCGCGCGAGACGAAGCTCGGCCCCGAGGAGATCACGCGCGACATCCCGAACGTCGGCGAGGACGCGCTGCGGAAC
>ERZ1026868.1819-NODE-1819-length-10522-cov-3.395911_pt1 | contig 10522 bp, 9 predicted proteins | sample MGYA00380164_ERZ1026868 | MGnify/ENA primary metagenome ERZ1026868 (study PRJEB33269, sample SAMEA4719800) | human gut metagenome | biome: human-associated habitat; feature: organic feature; material: feces | place: Cameroon | collected 2013-10 ... | reverse complement strand
TTTCTATATTGTCTTTCTCTGTATCAAGACGAACAATCGCAGAATCACAATCCACATAACTGTCGTCCTTTAAAAAGAGTATTTCGGCGAAAAAGACATTGGTGTTCTGTCGCATTAGCTTACAGGTGTGTTTAACGTATCCCATTGTTTTGTCTAAAGCAGCCTGTTTGTTCGGGAACCCGGCTACTTTATAATTTTTATGGCGTTTGCTCCATTTTCCATTTTTGTTTTGCGGAGTAACGCACAATTCAACTGCATACATATTGTATTTCCTTTCTTTAAAAAAATCAATTGTTTCTTTTATGATTGCTTTGTAATATCTCTTGAAATGAATACTCAGAATTGTTTTGCTGATCTCCGAATCGTCAGTAAAAGAATTCTACAAATAGTATGTTTTTGTGTATGCATATACAAAAAGAAAACGGTACAGCCAAGCCATACCGTTTATCTTTTAACATTTCATCATTTGTCGTCAGATATTCCCATGTTGATATCTTCCTGTTTGCCTATTCGCATGATCGGATAAATTATCAAGCCAACAAACACACTGATGGCAAATACTGCAATCATTCCGAAGTCCCCTCTTTTCTTTTCTCTGCTTTGTCAAGTTCTTCCAATATCGCTCGACAGATTGTGAGATAGCTGTGATGATAAGCTTCGTTATATATTGTAAAATCCGCTTCGCTCTCAACCCCATCGAACTGTCCGATATCCGATATGTTACGACGATATGCTTCTTCAATATCGTCGCCTCTTTCCAACAGGGTAATCAGCCTGTCTCGTCTCGGCACTTTTAAATATGCTGTAAATATGCGGCAATTGGAATTTCGTAATGCCTTTTTAAGCTCCCTTACCCCATGCGGCGTTAAAATAGCAATAGCATTATCGCTTTGGGGACTCGTACTGAATACTGACAACCCGCACGGTTTTCAAACTTTACATTCACGATCTGTCCGTCTTCGGTTATGGAAAAAGTTTGCGGCTCTGCAATACCATAACCCGGTTTAATCGTTGTTTGGGTAATCTTGTATGTTCCGTAAGGAAGTGTTATAGATGCTGCTTCAGATGCCGAGCTTACAGTATCAATAACGTTATTATCGGTATCAGTGATTAAGTAAGTTGCATCTATCTTTGTACCTGTATCAGCATCTGTACTTATGATATTTACCTTACCTTTCTTTAATTCAAGACGAAAAACAGCTTCGAGTTCCGGTATTGGTTCTTCTTCAAACCCTTCAACCCAGTCCTTTTGATTCGGATGGATATATTGGACACCAACCGGCTTGTATCGTTTTGGAAGGTTGATTAATTCAACAGAATACGAAAATGTGTCTCCGTAGTAATGTCCTCCATTTCCTTTTGATCGAATAAACGTTGGTTCGTAAGGACTATCCTCAGCGACTACTCCAATCCTATCCGCATAATTTTTTAAGCCTCCTCCCTGTATGACGAAATACGGAAGAATACTTTCTATTTCTTCATTTATTTCGGAATCGCTTGCATCCGAATAATATAATTTGTACATTTCAAAAAGAGCTTTTCTTATTGCGTTGGTGGCCGTAGATTCTCTTTCGGGAAGAACTGTCATTGCACATCGAGCGTTATAAAAAATATTGTAAAACTGGCTTATGCCGTTATTATTGAGTATATTGGATATATATTCTATAATAAATTTGATTTGCTCCTCTGACATATCCTCGCCTTTTTGTTGATACAACTCGCGTAGCGCATCCGCATTCACATCTATCGAGATTAAATAATTGTTGATTTCCAAGTTTTTGCTATAACAATTGACAAACCATCTTCTGGCGAATGTAAGCCCTTTATATGTGGCAAAAGCACTGATTTCTTCCACGCTTGACGGGATATCGTATACTATTCTTTCCTCTCCTGTCATGTTTTCTTCATCTCCCGCGTTAACGGAAAGATAATAAAGGGTTGTCATTTTTTTGTTATATAACGAGCCTCGAAGTGAGGTGTAATTCTGATTTTCTCTGTCCACTACAACATAGGAATCGGGTAAGTACGATAGCGCTGTAAAATCGTTCTTTCCGTTAGTTGCTATACTAATACAGTCTGTCGTTTCTTCGTATTCGCCTTCTGAAACCAATATATCTTTAACCTGTCCCATCAGATCTTCCTCTGAAAGTCCAACATTTAATTCTGTGACAGTTGCCGGTATCCATACTGCACATGTTTCTTCTGTATATTCCGAGCCGTTGTAGCGATTGAATAACTGTTCAAATGTTTTTGCCGAGAGGGACTTTACCGTTATGCCGTTTACAGTATCAGGAATTCCGATAAGTCCTAATTCTCCTTTGTAGTTTGTTATTTGTCCGTTTGGATTAACATCCCATAATGTTTCATCAAATGTATAATTGCTTTTGTTTTCATACTTTAAAAAGTCGCCTGTCTGCTGCGTAAGTTTAACCTCGAATTTTTCGTTGCTTTTATCTTCTGTTATCACGCTGATATTTCCTGTAACAGTAGAATGCTTTGATTCGCGCCAGTCTGTAAATATTGGAGTCAATACCAAGTCTTTTGTTACCGGATCTCCCAAATCAAAAACATTTCCGTCCTGATCCACAAAGTGATCGAAATTGTAACAATCATATTCTGAATCAGGTGTACGTATCCTCAATATACCCTTTCTGTCAGCTAAGCTGTCTTTTGCTTCAAATATTGATTCGTTATATCTAAAACCGTTAATCCGGGAATCAGTATAAAACTGATACCACGATGCACTATTTTCGTATTCGCGGGCCACAAAAGAATCCCAAGCGTTAGTTAGCTTGTCAACCATGCCTTTTGCTCTGTTAAACAAATCCTCCCGTTCTGCTGAAGAAAGTTCATCATAGTTTTTCGCTTCTGTAAACAATGCATTGAGTTCATCTGTTAAACTCTTTTCGTCTGTCATTTCCGTCCACATACCTAATAAAAAGAACAATGAATATCCATACTCTCTTGTGGCATTAAAATTTTCATCTGTTGACGTTATGTTTATGCTGCTTGTCCACCAAATATCTGTTGTTGCGGTATCAATCATTTCTTCCAGGCTGGAAATAGCTTCTTTCCCCCGCCCTTCATCAATATATTTCAGGAATGTTTTACGGCTTTTTTTAAGGAACTCTTCCGCTTTTTCTATATCATTCCATTTTAAGCGCGCATAAGGCGTTGTGATATCCGTCATTTTTGTATCGCCGTCTTTGACAACGAATGTAATTTTTTCTAAATCTTCAAACTCCTCATCCCTAATATATCTCTGAGGATTTCTGTCATAATAGTCTTCATCTCCTGTAAATTTTTGGATACGTCCTTCGCCCGGAAGAATTGTAACCTGATGAACCACGTTATTAAAGAATGTATCCGATGCAACTTCGTCCGCTTGTTTATACACAGGCGTTAATACCAAATTTTCCGTTACATAAGAAGAAATATCAAAAGCGTTTCCGTTTTGATCTACAAAATGACTGAATACAAGTTCATCGGAATTCGGAACGAAAAGATATGCCTTTGTTACATCTCTAGGATAGATTATTCCTCCTAATGAACCCGCAAGGGCTTCTGCCTGGTTTTTACCGCTTTGCCCGTTAGGAGAATTGTAAATATAAGTATTAAGTCCATTAGCTAAAATCGAGCGAACAACACGCGTGCTCGTTACAAACGCTTCGTTTGCCCAGCCGTATGCATTTTCAACAGCAACATCTTCTCTTACTTTTCTGTATTCGAGCCTGTTTTTTACGGTTTCACCCTCTCTAACCGTCAATTCGATGTCACCTGTTTCATTAAAATCTTCAGGCGTTGCATCGATGTAGTTTACGGTATAGCTCACATACGGATTGGTAAATGTTTTCACGGACGACTCCTTATTCACCATAATCTTGCCGTCACCCTGCTGAATTTTAACAGTGTATTCATTAGTGCGCTCAGTTAATGTATCAGGTAATACCGCATACACAGGGGATACAATATTAAGGCAAGCGATGAGGCACAAGACAATAGCTGTCAATTGCTTTTTTAACATACTATCCTTCCTTTCATTTTTAAATATTTTATGTTTTTTCGGATATTTGCTGTTTTCTTTTTGACTAACAGTGAAATGCATAAACCATGCTCCTTTACTTAATCTAACAATAGTATGCCGTTTTCATCACAGCAAAAGAGCAGATGTAAATTACATCTGCTCTTTATCGATCATTAAATTTGTTGGCACTCTTTGTTTCGCATTATTTTGCTGTCCATTGAGCAACTACGCTGTACTTCGTACAGCTACCGTCAAAGCCAAGAAAATTGTCCTCGGCAGGAATTGTGTATGAGTCGCCGACTTCAGCTGCCATTTGTTCAAGGTCAGCAGCTGATATTGTTATAATCTGTCCTTCGGATTTGAGGTATTCTCCCGTAACATTATTTCGGAATGCCCAACCTGCAAATTCGTAGCCATCTTTTGTAAATGGAGTTCTCAAAGCAAGTGTAAATTCCATCTTATTGAACGGCTCTTTGGTTGTGACGGTATATGAAGGCATATACCCTTTACCACCATTGGAGTCGTAGCTAACTGTTACGGTCTGCGGTCCTCGATATGCGTCTTGGCAATCGACAAACTGTAATTTATTGCTGTCTGCCCAAGTTTGTGCGAACGAACCGCTTACACCATAAATGGTCTGCGGTAATTTATCTGTATTGCAGAAAGCTGATGCGGTATCGTTATTATCTGCACCTAATCCTTTACCGGCAATAGCTATAACCGAACTCGGCAGCAAAATGCTATCAAGTGATGTATGTTCAAAAGAGTATGTTGTTATCTCTTTAACAGTTTTTGGAACTGCATAACCATATTTTGATGTTGAAGTTTTTCCGGCAGGATAAATTAGAAGCTTTGTGACGTCCTTGTCAAAGAGAACTCCGTCAACAGAAGTATAATATGGGTTGTCGGTGCTGACGTTTATCTCTTTACAGCGACCTGCAAACTCTTTTGGATTTAATGCGCTTAAATCAGGTCTTCCGGAGTATTGATTTTTTTCTCCGTGGTATAAATCTCCTCTGAAATTGCTAAACGAACCGGAAATTCTCACGGGATTCCTAAATCCAATGTGTAAGTCGTCTGTATAACTACAAACAATGTCCTTTACGTTCCTGCCTATATTAAGTGTTCTGTATGAAGTGAATGCACCTTCTCCGACAGAAGTGCAACCGTCAAGCAAATTTATAGTATCAATATTAAAATGTCCTGCGAAAGCGTATTCGCCGACATTTCCGGATACAGTAACATTGCTCAACGAGTTTGATATAGGCTCATCGACACCGGCGTGGCTTTCGCCCCAAAAGTTACTTGTGCTGAAAGCATACGCTCCCACGTTGCCGGATAATGTTATATTACCGATAACGCTTGTTGTCGAAAAAGCTCCGGCTTTAATATCTTTTAATGATACAGGCAAAGATGTGTTGAATTGTGAAGCGTTAATATTAGATATATCAGATATTTTTCCCTTTGGTGTTGCAACAATACCTGCACACGCAAAAGCGAGCTCATCTATTATTTCCAATCCCTCGTTAAAAGTTATCGGCAGGTATAATTCATTAACATTAGCCACGACCTTATCATTTAAGCCAACGAAAATAGTGCTGCCGGGAATCCAAACGGTAAATGCAAGTTTTCCTATTGTTTTTACCGAACTCGGTATAACGATTGAGGTTGGCGTTGTTGAATGATTATTGCATCTTAAACCGGTATTATTCAAGAATGCACAATCTCCGATTTTTTCTACCGTGTCAGCAATGCTGATATGTCTTAATCCCATAGTTCCGTCTTCGTGAGAATATTTATCACGAAGTGTTTTTTGGTAATTTTCATCCCATTTTACAGCTTCTGAATAATCGTAAAGCATAAATGCGCCTGCACCGATATTCTTCACGCCTGATTTAATTATAGCGGTATTCAAAGTCATTCCGTGTTTTGCCATAGGAGAAGCTTCACCTATATTGTTAATGAAGTCCGTATTCTGCATACCTTGTTCTTTCAACTTAAACTTTCCTGATATATCAAGTCCGGAATCTGTGGCATTTGCATCGTAATATGGATGAAGCGATTGATAATCTTTCATTATGCCGTCGGAGTCTTCTCCGTTGGCTAATATAGTAACGTTTGAATAATCTTCATTGAACTTTGCTACTACCCATTCAGCTTTATTTTTGCCGATTGCATATAAATGTTCATCGGCAGCAATTTCATCAGCTGTATATGTTTTGTCTTTAACATCAAAAGAAAAAACAGCTGTATCGGAATATGTTCCGGAATATTTTGCTTGTTCGGTTACGGCTACGCCGAATTTATATTCTTCGGTATCCGGCGTTCCTGCTTTGTGGGTTATGATAGTCGAACCGCTTGCGACATCTCCGCTTTCATCGACAAGCTTATACGGAATTGTTGCTCCTCGCTGTTCGGTCATAACACCGCTGTACGATACTGTACCTGCGAGGGTTGTTCCGTCATTTAATTGTGCACTTACTATTCTTACAGCATTCGCAGATGTATTAACCGCCTCACCATATTCCTGTGCCTTTGTATACCGAGGTATCGAGACGGTATAAGATGTGTCCTCTACATAGCTTACAGGTGTTGTTCCTGTAATTTCCTTTGCAAATGCAATGGTAGGAACGCTTATTACCATTAACGTGCTTAGTACAATCGATACCAAGCGTTTGGTATATTTTGTTATTTTCACATTACCACTCCTTTCTGTTCTCTGAAAAAAATCCGGTTTCACAGCTGACAAGGAAACTGAAAAACCGAAATCTTACTTAAAAACTTAACTTTATGCTACAGAAACAGAAAATGTTGCTGTATCAGTGTAAGCACCGGCAAATACGGGCGCCTGAGTAAGTACAGCGCCTACAGGAACGGTAGATGTGCCGTTCGGATCTCCAGCAGCTACGGTGAGAATTGTATCACCGGAAGCAATCTTTGTGCCGTTAGCCTGCATATCATAAGCAATCTTAGTTGATGCGTTGTCTGAAAGAACAAGAGCGTCTTCGAAAGTAACATCAACAGTAAGATTGGTTCCGTAAGGGATGAGAACATCCTTAGCTGTTACATTGCTTGTTTCCGGAGTCTCGCCGACCTTTGCCGCTTTAATGAATTCGGGAATTGTTACGGTATAAGAACCTGATACGACATCGTCTGTCGGGTCATCGTTACCCTTGTCGTCAACCTTACCTGCCTGATAATATACAAGAGCCGTATCGGTAATGTGGTTTTCAGTAAGTGTTTTGTCTGCTGCAAATGCTGTTGTGCTCAAAGATGCAAACAATGCTATCGCAAGAGCCACCGCCATAATTTTCTTAAAATTTCTCATTGGAATCATTCCTTCTTTATATAATATATTTCCTAACATTTCTTTACTCATCCTTGTCTTCGAGCAAAAAATGATTAAGGACTTAACTGACGTGTATTATGATTTGGATTGCCGGAGAATTCATTTCTTGTCCGGTCGTCAATTCGTTCGTCTTTATGTTGATTGTCGCGGGGTATTCGCCTGCGTCAAATCCATGGGTTAAATTTACCCTCGATATTTTTTTGCCTGGCGGAACCATATCAGAGGAGTAAATCACTTCGCCTGTATCAGAAAGCACAATCTCGAAAGAAAAATAGCAAGGATTTCCTTCGGGATTTTCGAGAGGGATAGAAAGATTCTTGCTTGCATTAACGGGGATGGACCAAGTGGTAAATCCTTTCACTTGAATTCCTTCTGCTTTCTTCCCCTCAGCTTCACCGTCTTCACCGCCGATATTTTTTTCAATCGTCGGATTCCAAGGTTTCGGAATAACGCCCGGATGTTTGATAGAATATATGGCTCCGGAAATCATCAGTGCGATAAATAAAAGTAATAAGATGAGCAACCACGCCATGCTTCTTTGCATTGCAGAAAACGCATTAACATCTGTCTTGACATATCCGATAGTTCGAGACAGCTTCTTCTTTTTATCATATAAATCGAAAGGCTCGTCTTTAATTGACAATATCCTTTCACCGTCATTTTTGAATTTTCTAACTTTGAAATAGCCCGTTAACTCCGGTTCGTTTTTTTGATCCTCTGTGTACTTTTTATACTGTTTTCTGCTCAAATAAGAGAATTCTTTTTTCTTTTTTTCTCGCTTGTATTTTTTCAACTTGTAGCCTACGCCCAAATGTTCAACGCCTTTGGCGTATACGATACTTTTTTTGTTCTCATTAACATCCATCTGTCGTGAACTCCTTCCTGTTTTTGCCTATTTATGAGGCGTATAAATAAACTTTCTTTTTTTTCTAACAATAGTATGCTATTTTTTGATTGCAACAAAAAAAGCAGATGCATAGTACATCTGCCTTTGCCGATGTTTGTATCAATCATCTTTTATAGAAGCGTCAGAAATTTCAAATTCCAATTCCAATGGTGTCTCTTCCGGAACTGCTACAAAGCCGTTGAGGATCTTAACATACTCCGCGAGTTTGTTTTCCGACAGTTTGCTAGCACATACTTGCGCTTCGCTGATCATTTCGTTTCTGTTTTCAGTTTTATCTCCCGTATCTTTTACCGCACACGATACGAAAATAGGGATTTGTGCCGCAAAGCACTCCTCTTTTAATCGCTGAATTATCGGCATTATTTTTTCCTCAAAATATTCTGTCTTGTCGTACATATAAATGCATCTCCTTTTGAAAATATAATGTATTATAAGTTTGTTATAAATCCGTCGAAAAAAATATCAAAATCATCTTCGTTTTCCTCCGGTATTTCAACCTTTTCAGGCAAGCTGTTAAAAATCGGTTGAGCAGTTTTCGTAAGCTTTTTAGGTGCTGCGCGGGCAATTTCGCTCCCATCTTCTAAAAAAGCAAATATGCATGGGTCTTGCAGACAATTCCGAAAGATTGCTTTAATGGCGGCAGAGCGACATCCGTTTTTTAAACTTTTCAGCAACGTCACCACTTTGTCATCTTCAGAATGCAAAGGTATATTGATCTGAACGGCATTGAGTGCGTACTTTGCTCCGCTATCCTGTTTCGGAAGTGCAATCACACATTCTTTTCCCTCAGCGTAAGCTTTGAGTGCCAGCCGCATTTCTCTCGGAAGATTAAATTCTTTGTTATAATGCAATGAAATCAGATCAAGATCCTTTATTCCGCTGAGCTGCATCTTAACTCTCATTGTCCGCCAATCTTCTCTCTTTTGCAATCTTTGCACGAAGCGCTCCTGCTAAATACACATAATATCCACGAACATTTGCAAAAATATATGGGAGCTCGTCATTTTGATTTGCCCCAATCACCGTCAGCGTTTCCATTCCTGCAAAATGATTTTTAATCATATCTATCCACGCTGCTCCGGTTCCGCCCGTTACAATCAGATAATCATAATCCAACATATTATTGAAAAGGGATTTCATTTTCTCAATTGCGGAATTGCAAACCTTTTCTGTGCTTGTTTTCAATATATCTCCGAATTCAACCTTTTGCGTTTTCATATTCTTTCGATCAAATACGGTGATATATCCGTTTCTTAGATTTTTCTGCATTGCGTGAACAGGTATTTTGGTATGGTATTTTTTAAATATTTCTGCAGATAAATCCTGCAACACCGCTTTCATTCCCAAGTCATCGTAAGACTCTCCCTCTTCATCCATCTGACGCTTTCGGATACTGAAAAAATCAAGTGTTCCGAACCCTATATCCATAACAAGAACATTGGATGCAAAATACTGTTTTGCTTTTGGCACTTGTTTGCACTCGTTATCTATCGCAAGTCCGAGAAATGTTCCCATTGGCTGCTGCGTTATGTGTATGTTTTCTGGCTTTAGCTCGAAGTCAAAATGTTGCCACGGATTTTTGCCTATCTTCAGGTCAAAGCAATGCTTTCCGGATAATACTTCTTTCAGATATTGCGCATCCTCCTCCAAATATTTCGGTGGAAGTCCCGTCTGAAGCACAGGTGTCTTGCCGTTCGGATCTCCGTTTTCATTAGCAATCATTCCTATTCCCATACCGGCTGATAGTATCTGTCTCTTCCGTAAAGAGACAGCGTGCTGTCGTTGGTATCTCTTGAAGTAAGGTTATTTTGCGCTGAAGCGCCAACACTCCATACCGTCCCTTGCTCATCTCTGTATAAAATATCTCTCGGATCAGCTTCTCCGATTTCAAGTGTTTTTCCTTTCAACACCCTTGCAAAGCTGGGAAAACAATAAACCTTATTCGGGGACATTCCCTTTACACCGGAATAGCCGATATCCATTGCGAAATTCCAATACCCATCTGCTTCCGCATTTTTCCTATCAATAAAAATGCTTCTGGTAGCATAATTCAATGTTTTCAAATCCATTTCTCCTTTCGTTTTCTTCTATTAGTATGACTGAATTTGATTAAAATGGTTATTTGTCTTCTCGTGTACAAATAACTTCTTTTTGCATTGCAGACCGATTTTATATCAAACAAATTATCAATGCAAAGAAATTGCTCGTATATCTGTCTCTTATACACATCTGACGCTGCCGA
>ERZ1026868.1817-NODE-1817-length-10527-cov-8.243602_pt1 | contig 10527 bp, 9 predicted proteins | sample MGYA00380164_ERZ1026868 | MGnify/ENA primary metagenome ERZ1026868 (study PRJEB33269, sample SAMEA4719800) | human gut metagenome | biome: human-associated habitat; feature: organic feature; material: feces | place: Cameroon | collected 2013-10 ... | reverse complement strand
AGGATATTCAGAGCAAGGTGCTGGCGTTCGCTTTCGGGCTGTCGGCGGAGATCGAGCGCAACCTTATCAGCCAGAGGACGAAGGAGGCTTTGGCGCGGAAGAGGGCCGAGGGTGTGGTGCTTGGCCGGCCTAAAGGGCGGAAGACTGCGTTGGAGAAACGTAAGCTGTACGGTAAAAGGACCTTGATCGCGGAGTTGATGGCGGTAGGGATGTCACAGCGCAAGATCGCCAAGATCTGCAAGGTGGACCGGAACACCTTGTGGAGGTTCTTGAAGTCCTGTGAGGGGGAATGACAATTTGTCAGTCCGAAGCGCTTGGAACATATTTTGACTATCCTTGAATCGGCTTCGCCAGAAGGTGAGGCCGAGTGAATATATTCGTAAAATTTAAAAGGAAAGATATTATGGCAAACAAAGGACAGATTGGAGTGACGACTGAGAACATATTCCCGGTCATCAAGCAATTTCTTTATTCGGATCACGAGATATTCCTTAGGGAGCTGGTGGCGAACGCGGTGGACGCTTCGCAGAAGATGAAGGCCATCGCTTCCAACGGTGACTTCAAGGGCGAGCTTGGCGGGCTGAAGGTTCGTGTGGAGCTTGACGAGAGTGCCAAGACGCTGAAAATCATTGATAACGGTATCGGTATGACCGAGGAGGAGATCGACAAGTACATCAATCAGATCGCCTTCTCCTCAGCCGGAGAGTTCCTTGAGAAGTACAAGGACCAGAACATCATCGGCCACTTCGGACTGGGATTCTATTCCGCATTTATGGTCGCGAAGAAGGTGACGATCGAGTCCCTTTCCTGGAAGGAAGGCGCTAAGGGCGTTATCTGGAGCTGCGAGGGTAACCCGGAGTTCGAGATGGGACCTTGCGAGAAGGCTGACAGAGGCACCGTCATCACCCTTTATCTTGACGATGAGGCCGCCAAGGACTACGGCACAAAGGGCAAGATCCAGCAGCTTCTTGACAAATATTGCAAGTTTATGCCGGTTCCGGTCGTGTTCGGCAAGGAGCAGGAATGGAAGGACGGCAAATATGTCGATACCGACAAGGACAATGTCATCAACAAGATTGAGCCGCTCTGGACCCGCAAGCCTTCCGAGCTGAAGGAAGAGGACTATATGAAGTTCTACAGGGATCTCTACCCGATGAAGGAGGATCCTCTGTTCTACATCCATCTGAATGTGGACTACCCGTTCAACCTGACCGGTATCCTCTACTTCCCGAAGATCAAGGACAGGATGGCGATCGAGAAGAACAACATCCAGCTCTATTGCAACCAGATGTTCGTAACGGATCACGTGGACAACATCGTCCCTGATTTCCTGACACTCCTTCACGGTGTGATTGACTCTCCGGACATCCCTCTGAACGTCTCCAGAAGCTATCTGCAGGCCGATGAGAATGTCAAGAAGATCTCGACCTACATCACGAAGAAGGTGGCCGACAGGCTGGAGGATATATTCAAGAACGAGCGCGAGGCTTGGGAGAAGAAGTGGGACAACCTCAAGCTGTTCATTGAATATGGTATGCTCTCCGACGAGAAGTTCTGCGAGAGGGCGCTGAAGTTCGCTCTGTTCAAGAACACGGACGGCAAGTATTTCTCTCTGGAGGACTACCGCAAGGCCATCTCAGAGAATCAGACCGACAAGGACAAGAAGGTCGTTTACCTCTACGCCACCGACACCGACGAGCAGTACGCCTTCATCGAGGCCGCCAAGAACAAGGGCTACGATGTGCTTCTGATGGACTGCGAGCTGGACGCCCACTATGTCAACCTGCTGGAACAGAAGATCTCCGACACAAAGTTTGCCCGCGTGGACTCAGACACCATCGACAACCTCATCCCTAAGAGCGAGAAGGTAAAGCCGGAAATGGCCCAGGCCGACAAGGATGACCTCAGCGCGATGTTCAAGGCTGTCCTGCCGAAGGGCAACGACTACTTCGTTGAGGCCGACAACCTCGGCGAAAACGCCGCGCCGGTGATCATCACCCGCAACGAGTTTATGAGGCGTTACCGCGAGATGAGCGCGATGGGCGGCGGAATGAACTTCTACGGGAATATGCCGGAGTCGTTCAACATCACCGTCAACCTTGAGAACCCGGTTATGGCCGGAATCGTCACCGAGGCAAAGTCCAAGATCACTCCGATGCAGGAACTCCCTGCCGAGCCTGGCAAGGATGCTTCCGAGGACGAGAAGAAGCGCATAAACGACGAGCGTCAGGCCATCAAGGATGCCCATCAGGCCGTGGTCGATGAATATGCCGCCGGCAACGACATCCTCAAGCAGGTGATCGACCTCGCCCTCCTTTCCAACGGCCTGCTCAAAGGCAAGGCACTCTCCGACTTCATCGCCCGCAGCGAGAAAGTCATCGCCGATGCCTGCCGCAAATAAGCACTGCTGAATATAAAAGTGCCGGACACTGAACTTATCGAAGTGCCCGGCACTTTTATATATTCCGGATCCCTCACTGGATCATATTCCCCACATATTGCTTCCATTGTGAGGCGAATCGACTTCGACTGGAGCATATTCCCCGCATAGCGCTTCCGTCGGAAAGCAAAACCCCTTCCTACCCGCTTGATTTTTAGCCGAAAATGGTTATTTTTGCAGACTGTATATGAAGTTGCCGCGTGAGGCCGCTTCAAACGAACGTTTAACCTTAATTTTGAAGAATATGGTCAAAGTGAATTTGGGAGGATGCTCCTCTTTTGTGAATGATGCTGACTACAAGGAATATGTCGGCAAGGCTCTGCAGGCGTTTGATGTCCTTGAAAGCGAGACGGGAGCCGGCAACGACTTCCTGGGTTGGAAGCATCTGCCGTCACAGACACCTGACTCGCTTGTCAATGAGTGCGAGGCCATCCGTGACGATTGGAAGGCCAAAGGTGTGAATCTTGTCGTTGTGATCGGTATCGGAGGATCCTATCTTGGAGCCCGCTGCGCCATCGAGGCTCTTTCCCACAATTTCGCCAAGCAGCTGGGTGGAGCGAAAGACGCTCCTGAGGTAGTGTTCGCCGGAAACAACCTTTCCGAGGAATATCTCGCTGAACTTATGGACCTCGTGGCCGAGAGGAATGTCGCCACGGTAGTGATCTCCAAATCCGGAACCACCACTGAGCCGGCAGTCGCTTTCAGAATCGTGAAAGAGCACATCGAGAAGAATTATAAGGATGCTTCCGAGAGGATCGTAGCCATCACCGATGCCCATAAGGGAGCCCTCAAGACCCTTTCCACACAGGAGGGTTACAAGACGTTCGTCGTTCCGGACAATGTCGGAGGCCGTTTCTCTGTGCTCACTCCTGTAGGACTCCTGCCTATCGTTCTCGCCGGATTCGATGTCCGTGAGATGCTTGCCGGAGCCGTTGAGATGGAGAAGGCCCTTGCGGTCAAAGGCGAGGAGAATCCGGCCGTACAGTACGCCGCGATGAGAAACCTCCTATATTCAAAACTTGGAAAGAAAGTCGAGATCCTGGTGGCTTATAATCCTAAGTTCCAGTACCTTGGCGAATGGTGGAAGCAGCTTTACGGCGAGTCCGAGGGCAAGGATCTCAAGGGAATATTCCCGGCTTCCGTTAACTTCACCACCGACCTTCACTCTATGGGACAGTTCATCCAGGACGGTGACAGGATCGTGTTCGAGACCGTGGTCAACATCGAGAAGAGCAACCGTGAGGTTGTGATCGGAAGCGACGAGCAGAATCTTGACCAGCTCAACTACCTTGCCGGACAGCACGTGGAGCATTGCAACGCTATGGCCCAGCTCGGAACGAAACTCGCTCACATTGACGGCGGCGTTCCTCAGCTTGAGGTCTCCATCGAGAAGATCAACGCTTTCAATCTTGGCGGTCTGTTCTATTTCTTCGAGTTCGCCTGCGGTGTCAGTGCCTATGTGCTTGGCGTGAATCCGTTCAACCAGCCTGGCGTCGAGGCCTACAAGAAGAATATGTTCGCCCTTCTTGGCAAGCCAGGCTACGAGGAGCAGGGCAAGGCTCTTCAGGCAAGACTCTAAATGTAAATCGGGAGGCTTATGACCTGCGAGCAGAAATTCAGGGACATCTATGGACGGGAGCCGGAAGGGCTCTCGTTCTGTCCTTACCGAGTCTGTCCGATCGGGGCGCACTCTGACCACCAACTTGGAAAAGTGACCGGCTTTGCCATAGACAAAGGCATTCACATCGCTTTCGCTCCGAAAAGGAACGGTGTCATTGAGTTGTCATCGCTTCAATTCCGCAAGCGTGCCCAGTGGCACGTCAGCACAGTTCCGGAGGAAAGGCAGAACGATTGGGCCGATTACCTTCGAGGAGCCACAGCCCAGCTGGGTGCGTTGCTTCCGTTGCGGGTGGGCTTGAGCGGAGTGATAGAGGGATCCCTTCCTATCGGTGGGCTGTCTTCCTCCGCCGCGGTCATAATCGCTTTCCTGAAAGCCTTGTGCACGGTCAATGGCCTTCACCTGACCGACAAGGAACTGATTCTGACGGCCAAAGCCGCTGAGAATGAATATGTCGGAGTCTCCTGCGGCAAGCTTGACCAAAGCTGCGAGGTCTATTCCAAGAAGGATCATCTTCTCTATCTTGACACCAAGGATGACAGCTATGAGCTGATCCCGACATCCCCGGCGATGAAGCCTTACGACATAGCGATTTTCTTCAGCGGGGTGGAGCGCACCCTCGCCGGCAGCAAATTCAATATGCGGGTGGACGAGTGCCGCAGTGCCGCATACGCTCTGAAGGCCTACGCCGGAATGGACTACGGTAAGTTCGGGGAAACCAATCTTCGGGATGTCCCGGTCGAGGTGTTCAGAAAATATGAAAACCGCCTCCCGGACAACTGGCGCAAGCGCGCGGAGCATTGGTACACTGAATATGACCGTGTCCAGCGCGGTGCGGAAGCTTGGAGGAGGGGAGACATCGAGGAATATGGCCGTTTGAGTTTTGAGAGCGGCAGGTCCTCGATCGAGAACTGGGAGACCGGCTCTCCGGAGCTCAAGAAGATCTATGACATTATGACCCGCACGGACGGCATCTACGGAGGTCGTTTCAGCGGGGCCGGATTCAAAGGGTGCTGTATGGCGATAATAGATCCGACTATGCGTGAGAGCATATTCAAAAAGGTTGAGACAGAGTATCTTGCCGAGTTCCCTGATTTGAAGGGACATTATTCGGCCTACATCTGTCATAGCGCGGACGGGGTGAAGATATGAAGTGTTTGATTCTTGCGGCCGGCTATGCGACACGGCTTTATCCCTTGACTGAGAATTTCCCGAAACCGCTCCTTGACGTGAAAGGGAAAACAATACTGGACTGGCTTGTGGACGACATCCGCACGCCCGGACTTGTCGATGAATATGCCGTTGTGACGAACCATAAGTTCGCCGGGCATTTCCGGCAATGGGCCGCTGGCCGTCCTGATGACAAAATCTCGGTGGTGGATGACGGAACTTCGACCAATGAGACCCGCCTTGGCGCTGTCAAGGACATTCAGTTCGCCATCGACGCTTTGTCCTTCGATGATGACATACTGGTCATAGCCGGAGACAACGTCCTTGATTTCAGTCTTGTAGGTTTTATTGAATATGCCCGTTCCAAAGGCACGTCCTGCATAATGCGTTACTACGAGCCGTCAGAGGAACGGCTGCACAAATGCGGAGTCGTCGAAGTGGATTCGGACGATAAGGTTCTGAATATGGTCGAGAAGCCGTCCGAGCCCCGTTCGCATTGGTGCTGTCCTCCATTTTACTTTTACACCCGCAAGGATGCCCGCCTGATCCCTTCCGGAATCGCCGCCGGCTGTGGCACTGACGCGCCTGGCAGCTACATAGCCTGGCTTTGCGCGCAGGCTCCCGTACACGCTATGGAGATGCCTGGACAGCGTTACGACATCGGCAACCTTGAAAGTTACCGGACCGTCTGCGAGTCGTATTCCGGAATCGTGGTGTAAGGCTATCGTTTACCCTTGAAAAAGTCCAGCATAAGGGCTGAGCACTCTTCGGCAAGAACTCCAGCCTGAACCGCTGTCTTCGGATGGAGGAGGGACGGGGTGAACATCGAGTAACCTCTTTTCGGGTCCAACGCTCCGTAAACAATCCTGCCTATCTGTGCCCAGTTGAGCGCCCCGGAGCACATCGGACAAGGCTCCACGGTGACATACAGTGTGCAGTCATTGAGATATTTCCCGCCCATAGCTTCCGTCGCCGCCGTGATGGCTATCATCTCGGCGTGTGCGGTCGGGTCGTGAAGCCTTTCGGTCATATTATGCCCTTTGCCTATGATCCTGCCTCTGCACACCACGACCGCCCCGATCGGAATCTCATCCTCGTCGAAAGCTGTCCGCGCCTCTTTCAAGGCCTCGGTCATATATTTCTCGTCAATGTCCATTTGAATACTTTTTCCGGAAAACAAAAAAGGCAGGCCTTACCGACCTGCCCTAAACGGTATCTGACGGATTACCATCTGTCCTCAGATGATACAGTCAGCTTTTTGCGTCCGTGACGGCGACGGGAAGCGAGTACGCGGCGACCATTGGCGGTTGCCATTCTCTCACGGAATCCGTGCTTGTTCACGCGCTTGCGTCTGGATGGTTGAAATGTCCTTTTCATATCTTCTTATTTTTTATATTTTCCAAAACGGACTGCAAATTTAAGTCTTTTGCCGCAAAAAGCAAAATATTTTCTTCCTTGAATATGTTAATATTCACTAAAAATATCCTTTTTTGCGATGTCCTTAATGATATTCCTCAAAAACACTTCGTTTCTATGGGGCTGCGATGCGGCATTTCGCAAGTTTCTCTCCTTTGTCCGCGGGCAATATGCCAGCCTTTATCAGATTCTCTACCTTCCATTCGCCTCGTGGCGAGTTATCTCTGAATATCACGATTCCTCTTGCGGCCCTTTTCCCGATGTAAGGGTGTCTGGCGAGCCCGCTTTCCGGCAGCGACCACAATGGATATGCCCCTGTGGACGTTGTGTCCACCTTGATGAGGTCTTTTAGGTTGTCGAACTTTTCCTGGTCAAAGTGCCAGATGTCCATCAACTGCTCCGGGTAGGAATATCCTCCCAGTTCCTGACGGTAAGACACCATCTTGCCGGCGAAGAACTTGCCGATCCCCGGAAGTGTCATAAAAGTCACCGAGTCGGCCGTGTTGAGGTCGATCTTCGGGATGCTGATGAACTTTTCCAACCTTCTGTAAACGGAATCCTCCACCACGTATGACTTTGCGAAATCGCTCTTGCGGCGGAACCTGCCGCCTTTTTTGCGGTAGTTGTCAATAGACTGTGCCTGTTTTTGAGTGAAGCCCAGCCGCATCAGGTCGTCAATGCTTACCGTGTTCGGATCGAAGCGGAAACTCTCGTACTTTCTCGGAGTGTAGTGTCGTCTGATTTGCTCGACTTGAGTGGAATGTTCGGAATTTTTTCGGTATGTGCCGGTCTTATACTTCGCTTCGGCAGACTCTGCGACAAGTTCGTTGTTCCCTTGGCTGTCCGCCGATTTGTACGCCAAAGTGCCGTTTCCTGTACCAAATGCCTTTCCGGATGCGTTTGGTACACCAGAAGGCTTTTTCCTGTACCGATCGGTCGCTGAGCCTACCGAAGCGTCCGGCATCTCGTTAACCGCTTCGCGCGAGTCCCCGGAAGTGTAAACGAACACGGTGTCCGGCTCGTCATAATTCGCGATGATCCTTGCGACAGATGCCTTGTGGATGAACAGCGCCGCCTGATAGCCGACAATGAGAAACAGCAGGGCCACCGCCCCGACGACGAATGAAGCGGACGGCCTTTTGCCATCCTTGTTGGAGTTGAAGTCTTTCATAATATTCGGAAAAAATTCTGGTTCAGGTCATAAGGAAATATTCTTGGATTAAAAAGGATTGTTTGAGAACCGGGCGGACATATTCATTAATTACTCTTCCGCCTCGGATTTGCGCTTTTTCTTCTCGGACGGAGCGCCGGCGACGACGATGACGATCTCTCCTTTAGGTTCGTGCTCCTTGTACCACGCAGACACTTCCGCGAGCGTTCCGCGCCTGTGTTCCTCGTGAATCTTGGAGATTTCCCTTGCCACGGAGCATTCGCGGTCCGCTCCGAAATATTCAATGAACTGGTCGAGGGTTTTAACCAATCTGTAAGGTGATTCGTAGAAAATCATCGTTCTGGGCTCCTCCGCAAGGGTTTTCAGTAAGGTCTGGCGGCCTTTCTTCACTGGTAGGAAACCCTCGAAGCAGAAGCGGTCGCAAGGCAGGCCGGAGGAGACTATCGCCGGGATGCAGGCCGTGGCTCCGGGAAGAGTCTGCACTTCGATTCCTTCGGCGGCGCAGGTTCTCGCAAGCAGGAAGCCCGGGTCGGATATTCCCGGAGTGCCAGCGTCGCTGATCAGGGCGACATTCAATCCTCCGAGGATCCGTTCCTTGATCATCTCGGCGGTCTGGTGCTCGTTGAACTTGTGATGCGACTGGAGTTTGCCGTGGATGTCGTAGCGGTGAAGCAGGACGCTGCTGGTCCTTGTGTCCTCCGCAAGGATCAGATCAGCGTCTTTCAGCACCTGGACAGCCCTGAAAGTCATATCGTCCAGGTTTCCGACAGGGGTCGGCACTATGTAAAGGATTCCTGGCATAGTCTGTTTTTTGACCTAAATGGATAGAGTGTCCTGGTTTGAGGTTATTGTGGGGCCCGTCAATTGACGGCTTCCCTTGCGTGAGATTCTAACGAAGTTTTCTGCGCACGGCCATCATCAGCCTATAGACAGGCTCCGAGTTCAGATCCCATTCCGGAAAGTTCGTCTGGATGTACGCAACGGCCTCGTCAAGGGTTGTCATCGCGTTGAATGCGCTGATCGTGTTTTGGAACAGCAGAGGATCCTCTTTGAACAGCACATTGATCAGCAGAACTCTGTCGTTCAGCGAGATGGCACTGATGACGTTCTTGACCTGAAGCCCAGGGCGGTCTGTCCTCCAGGCCTGGTTGTCGGCCATCACGTCCATAACCGCGGTCTCGGCTTTGGTGCTGTCCACGATAGCCTTTCTTGGCTTATGAGGCAGCTCTGCCTCATCGGTTTGGAACAGCGGCTCATCCTCTGTCTCCATAGGAAGGTCATCTCCGAATGGGAGGTCGTCCATAGGCTGACTTTCTGACGGAACCGCGGCCTCGATGGGTTCGGTGGCCGGATCTGTGGCAGTTTCGACAGACTGGGTGATTGGACTTTCCGGTCTTTCGGATATCGCTTCGACAGGCTCAGCGACCGGATTTTCGATTTCTGTGGCTGGTTCAGTGGCCGGAGTTGTAACTACATCGGGCTCAGTGGCCGGAGTTTTGCTTTCCGTGGTCGCTTCTACAGGCTCAGTGACCGGGGAATCGGGCTCAGAGGTCGGAAATGTCGGCTCTGCGACCTGGGCTCTCGGCTCCGGGATAGGAATATTCTCGGTCGCTGAGCCTGTGGTTCGGCTAGGCTCACCAACCACTGAAGCAACGGTGTACTCCGCCGCCGGATCTTCAACGATAGGCGGAATGTCGATGTCTTGGATGTCGATTTCTATCGGCGCATCGTCTATTGGCGTGGAGGAGACTTCAGTCGGAACAGCCACTTCGACAGGCTCAGCGACCGGAACTTCCGCCGGTTCTGCGGTCTCCCCTGCAAGGTCAGTGATCTCGCCAAGCGCACGAACCTCATTTTCAAGAGCATCAAGCTCCGCCTTCATATTGCCAATTCTTTCCAGCAGCCCGGAAAGCCTTTTTTCGTCGATGTTTCCCATAAAAATATTATCTTTGCCTGACAAACCAAAGGGCGGAGACAATGCCGTGCCGCAAGGTTTGCGAGTGTTATTGATTATTTCAACAAATCTAACGAAATGTTTTCAGAAAACATAAAAAAATCCGGATGTATTGAAGTCATTTGTGGATCAATGTTCTCCGGCAAGACAGAGGAACTGATCCGCAGGATCCGCAGAGCCAGGTTCGCCAACCTCAGGATCGAGATCTTCAAGCCGACAATCGACACTAGATATTCAGAGGATGACGTTGTCTCGCACGACTTCCACAAGATCCCTTGCCATTCCGTGAAGGATCCGAAAGAGATGCTGAACGTCGGTCCGGATGTGCAGGTCGTCGGGATTGACGAGGCCCAGTTCTATGATATGTCGCTTGTGGATGTGGCCCAGGAACTCGCCGACCGCGGAATCCGTGTGATCATCGCCGGCCTTGACACCGATTTTCTCGGAAAACCTTTCGGCCCGATGCCTTACCTCATGGCGGTTGCTGAAGAAGTAAGAAAAGTCCACGCTATCTGCGTCAGGTGCGGTAACCTTGCCAACCACTCACATAGATTATCACACAGCACAGAACTCGTGGTCCTTGGAGAGAAGGATGCCTACGAGCCTCTGTGCCGTGAATGTTACAACAAGGCGATCGCCGGGGAACGTGAGGCTTAGTCCTTCACGTTCTTCAAAGCCTCGCGTACCTTTGCCTCGATCTCGTCGCAGAGTTCCTGGTTGTCCTTGAGAAGCTGCTTGGTGGCCTCGCGTCCCTGGGC
>ERZ1026868.1814-NODE-1814-length-10544-cov-5.869673_pt1 | contig 10544 bp, 10 predicted proteins | sample MGYA00380164_ERZ1026868 | MGnify/ENA primary metagenome ERZ1026868 (study PRJEB33269, sample SAMEA4719800) | human gut metagenome | biome: human-associated habitat; feature: organic feature; material: feces | place: Cameroon | collected 2013-10 ... | reverse complement strand
TGCTGTTCCTGGTGACCATCGGCTTTGCGGTGGACCTGAAGCAGTTCTTCGGATCCACCTTCTACATCACCCTGTTCTGCTTCTGTGTCATCGCCTGTTCCATTCTGCTGCACCTGCTCATCACCCGGCTGCTGAAAGTCCGTTTTGAGTATGTGCTGCTGTCCATCGTGGGCTGTATCTCAGATGGCCCCACCGCCGCCCTCATCGCCTCCAGCGCCCAGTGGAAGACCCTTATCAACATCGGCTTGCTCATGGGCGTACTGGCCGGTGCCTTGGGCAACTATGTGGGCATCGGTGTAGCCTATGCCATCCGTGCCTTCATCGGCGCCTGAACGGAAAACGGGAGAGACGGAAATGCGTAATTTTGACTTATATGTTTCAGGCATCCTGTACGGCAGACTGCGGCTGGGCGACGGCACACCCCAGATCCAGAAACTGGACGTGCATACCGGCGCGCTGCTGGACTGGCAGGACCTGACTGAACAGGACCGGGATTTTTACCGTTTCTTTGTGAAGATGGACTTTGCCGCCCTGGGGCAGAACCTGTCCCATTACGAGTCGGGGCTGCATGGCACCGGGGAAGTTTCCCTGTGCGGCGAGCGCTACACCAGCGAAGACGGCTGCAGCTACCTGCAGCGGGATGTAAAATTCCCCAACAACAAACAGATGAAAGAAGGGCGGCTGATCGCCGTCACCTGCCCTGCCCGGGAGATGGTCACGGTGCTGGTGGAACCCGGTGCCGAGGAGGAGACCATCCTGCGCCTGTGGCGCTCGACCTGGCCGGAGGAACAGTTGTTCCCGGTAGAACATGCGCTGACCTTCCCAGTGCCCATGCGGGACGGGGTACATCTTTCCACCGACGTATACCTGCCTAAAAACTGCAGTACCCCGGTGCCCGCAGTGCTGGTACGCACCCCCTACGGCAAAGAGGACGGCTGTGAGGTATACTACCGTTACGTCCAGCGCGGCTACGCGGTGGTAGTACAGGATGTGCGCGGCCGAAACGCCAGTGAAGGCGAATGGCTGCCCAACTACCACGAGGTGGAGGACGGCGACGATACTCTGAACTGGATCGCCGCCCAGCCATGGTGCAGCGGACGCATCGGTATGGTGGGCGGGTCCTACCTGGGTTATGTACAGTGGGCGGCCGCTGCCAGCGGCAACCCCCACCTGAAAGCTCTGATCAGCGTAGTCTGCGCGGGCAGCTCCTTTGTGGATCTGCCCCGCCGGGGTGGGTCTTTCACCTCGGGCATGCTGGCCTGGGCCTTTGCGGTGTCTCAGAAAACCTTCCACCCTGAGCTGATGGAACGCGATGACTGGGAGAAAGTGCTGAACATCCGCCCCCTGACCGACCTGCCGAAAAAGGCTCTGGGGTACGATGTGCCCTTCATCACACGGTGGCTGGAACCCAGTGACTACAACGATTTCTGGCGTATGTCCAACTGGCAGGAACGCTCCGTCGGGGCGCAGATCCCGGCGCTGATTCAGTCCGGCTGGTTTGACGACAACGGCATGGGTACCACCGAAGCCCTGGAACTGGTCCATGACTTCCCTCGGGGCATGCGCAAGGTCATTCTGGGACCCTGGCAGCACAGCGGCAACAGTAAGTACGACATGCACGGGGTATCCTTCGGCAGCCAGGCGCTGCGCTTTGATCTGGACTGGCTGTATTTCCGATGGTTTGAGCATCACCTCAAGGAAGTGGACAACGGCATCGACCAGACTGCTCCGGTAGAATACTACACCCTGGGCCAGGAGGTATGGAAGACCGCCGAAAACTGGCCAGTGCCCGAGACCCGGGTCACCCACCTGTATCTGGATAGTGACGGCCATGCCAACACCTCTGCCGGGGACGGGCGGCTGACTTTTGCCAGGCCGGAGCGGGAGAACTGCGACGGTTACGCCTATGACCCCGAAAATCCGTCCCAGCACATCATCGATATGTCGGAGAACGAGATCGAAGTGCCAGAGGACTACACCCGGGAGGAACTGCGTCAGGACCTGCTGTGCTACACCTCCCCTGTGCTGAAGGAAAACCTGGTTCTGACCGGTGATATGACGGCGGAGTTGTATATTTCTTCTGACGCGCCGGATACCGACTTTGTGGTGCGTGTTACCGACGTGGATGAGAACGGCCGGTCCATCAAACTGGCGGATGGCCTGCTCAGCGCCCGATACCGTAATGGCTTTGCCCGGTCGGAGTTTTTGCAGGAAGGCGAGATCGTCTGCCTGAAGATCCGCACCACCAAGTTGTCCAATTGCTTCCGGAAAGGCCACCGCATCCGGGTGACTGTCACCTCTAGCGCCAAGAATTTCATCTTCCCCAACAGCAACACCCGGGAAGGTTTTGCTTCCGCCCGGACCGTGGTGGCCCATAACCGGGTATACCACGGTGGATTGCACGCCTCCCGCCTGACGGTGCGGGTGGAACCCTAAGCTATGGATTGCCCTCCCTGTCAGCGGAAGCGAAATATCCCCCAAGCAACCTGCTCCAAGTTGGGTGCGCCACATAAAATCCTGAATCCGTACCGATCCAGACAAAGCCCTGGACGTTGTTCCTGGTGCAATTTTGATACCACGCCGCTGCCTCCCGGAAGGGCCGGGCGCGACGAAAACCATTCGCTAGGCGAGTGGTTCCAAAGAAGACTATAGCCGATACTGCAGAAAAAAACTCTCTTTGCCAAAATAAAAGTGCAGTCTGCAACTGCACAAGTATAGCCTCGCGCAAGCGGGGCTATTTGATATTTATATCCCGGAAGCGAACAGATTACATTCTGCTCCGCAACCATCAAGCCTCGGCCAGAAAAGGCCGGGGCTTTTCATGTCTAGGAGGTTATCGGCTGAAGAACGGCAGGCTCTTTCGAAACTGAATCGCATTTTGTCTGAGACTCCGCAATGGAGCGGCGAAGAAGAACTGTGTATCGAAATGGAGAACATCGGTGGCAGGGTTTGCTTCTGTCACTTTTGGGATGAGCACTACTCCATGGTGCAGTTGACAGAAGATTGCAACGGAAAATACTCCACAGCCTACGTTCTGGATACAGAAACCACCCCGGATGTGCGTAAGGCTGCGGCATTGCAGGCGCAGAAAGAACTTGCGGACTGTATGCAGGTGTGGGGCGTTTCGCTTCTGGATGCGCCTGTTCCTGAACAGATGAAGTACGATTCTCTTGCAGAAACTGCTTCTCACCTCATGCAAGTGCTCAACGACCCGGAGCGCATCACCGGGTAAAAAGCGTCCCATCGGGATGCGCAGCCTGCATTGTGAAAATGCAGATCAAAGGGGATTGGGGCATTCCCCAACAAGCGTTTTGCAACGCAAAAATGGTCTTTGTATATACGAAGACACTGCTTGCGACGTAGATGTTTCCGTTAACTACTGCGTCAGAAATTTTCAAATCACTTCAGCTTTGCGAGGATATCGTCTGCGCTCACGCCGCTTGCCAGCAGCTTTTTCAGCACGTCCTCTGCTTCGGCTTTCTTTGCGGATTCCGCTGCTTTGGTTTCAGCTTTGACCTTTTTAGCCTCGATTCTGGCGATTTCCTTGTCGATAGATTTCAGCTCTGCCTTCTTGGCTTTCAGGTCGGCTTTCAGCGTATCAATATTCGCAGTGATGGATGCGATTTCAGCGGCAGCGGCTTCCTTTGCGGACTGCTTTTCGGCAATCTGTGCAGCAAAGTCAACGGTTGCTTTTACGGTCTTGGGCTTGTTCTTGCTTCCTTTAGGACGGGGCATAGGGGGACACCTCCAATGTTTTTTGATGACTTCAGTATAACACTCGTTTTTTATGTTCGCAAGAGGTGCAGTTTGTAGAATAAAAATATTTTTTGATTGAAACAATAAATCGATTTGGAAATACGAATATTAGCATTCGGAAGGGGCGGATATGTTATCGATACTGGACTTTTATATAACGACATGCATTTGCACCTTTTCCGATTCCTGGCTCGTCAAACTCTTCAATGATATCGTCAACCTCGAGCAACCCATAATGCATGGCAGTTTCAATTCATAGGGAATTGCAGATTCCATGATTTGAGCGCATTGTCAATCGGAATTTGCTTTAGATCTCTTCCGCTTTATTTTAAAAAACTTTATAACCCCTTTTTTCTGATTATCATTCAAGGTTTCGAGAAGTTTCTTATATTTCAAATTATATTTCTCCAAGTCCAACCTATCATCTGATAAGTAGAACATAACTTTTTTCAATTCCTTGTACTGCGAAATATCATCTTTAGTTACAGCCCCTCGCTCCTCTTTTAACCTATAGTGGTAATCATAGTCATATACCAGATCATATATTTTATAGAGCTGTTCGACATCATCTGGCTCTAAAAATGTGCATTCAGCTACAATGGACTGCCACTCACTGAAGTACCTGATATTTACAGAACTTCTTTCTGTTTTTAAATAGCTTTCAATGCTCTTTAGATCGTAATACAAAACCGAAGCGGCTTGCCTTGTTTGAGCCCCGCTCTGACTATAGTAAACAAGCCACCCGCCTAGAAGCGTACATGCGCCGCCGAATATTGCTGATGCTAAAGATGACCAATCCATAAATTTTTCCTTTTCCCAATTGCCTTAGTTTTATTGGCTGCTATATTAGCGTTGCCTGCTGCTCACTGCGTAGAGGTGTACAAAGTTTCGAACAGCAAAACCGTGAGAAATTTCCCACGGTTCAAATATAACCCTTTAAAAACTAGTTTTCAAGGGCACAGGTGAAATATACATCAACCTGTATTGCGGTATCAAAGCTACATCCCGATAACTCAAGTCCCAATAGTAAGCCGATTTTTGCGGGACATAGGATTTTTTCTGCACATATTGATAGAGTCACGGCTGCTCTGCCGGGGAGAATGGAGCAGAAATTTTGCCGATAACTTTTGGCAGCGCAACCTCCCGCTCCATCGGACGGATCAGGCACCGTGTTGGGGTGTAAAACCCTGTCTCCGTTTTTTGAAATCAGAATCCGCTTGACCACTGTGTAGACCGTGTTGCTTTTTGTTTCCTCCTGCGGCTTGGACACCCATCTGACCACTTATTTTGTCCACCTTCGTTTTTAGCTGGATTTTTCATGCAGAACTGGGCAATGTGCAAAAAACTTTCAGCTTCTGCGAGGTTTTTTCTAAGGTCAGGTGGGATGCATTTGTAAGGATTTCTATTGATTCCCAGATATAACCATGATAAAATAAGAGAAGAATTCAAACAACGATGTCGAAAGATCGGTATCCTCCATTATCACTGTGGAGGATACCCCTTTATGCGGGAAGGGGTGAACAAGGTGGCATTATGTCTGTTTGAGCACAACGAGAAAGCATATCATGCGGCAGTCCGGATGATGGAGCAGTACGGCAAGGCTGCCATTGTCCACCCGACCGGCACCGGAAAGAGCTACATTGCGTTCAAGCTGATCGAGGACAGCCCGGAGAAGGTCATGATCTGGCTTTCTCCCGGTGCATATATCTTTAAAACTCGGAGGAAAAACCTGAAAAAGAAAGCATTGTTCTCTCTGAAAGCAAGTGCTTACAACAACTGCAGCACATCCGATGCACCGGTGGATAGCCATATTGCAAGCAAAATGACCCTTGGCGAAACAGTCGTCAGGGGCGTTTTGTCTGCCCGAAACTATGCGAAGTATCAGATGCAGGGCGATAACTTGCGGTCGACAGGCGTTCAGGAAGCCAAGCGCTATTTTGATGCCCACGGCGTTCTGAACGCCCCGGCTGATTATGTGTCACCGGACAGATATGCCACCGGGAAATGGGCCAGGCAGCAGAGAGAAAGGGAAGGCCAGAATGTTTCAGCAAACCACAAATTGAAAAAGATATCGGTTTGTGTAGTTGATAGCGCGATCCAAAGCACTTGCTGCAATTTGGGTCGGAAAATTTGAGTGAGTCGTAAAAAATCTAAAGGAGTTATTGGAGAGGATTATGTCAAAGTTTCAGCATGATGTAATGTTGCGGATCGTAAAGATTCTGAATGTTCTGATGATCGAGTTGCCGTTTGCGGCTTGCTGGTTCCTGTACTACTCGCACCAGACCTATGCAAATCTGGCATGGGAGGGTCATTTTGCGATTTTAGGCCTGTTTTTTATCCTGTACATTGTACTCGGTAAAATCTACGATGCGTTCTGGATGTCTATGCAGCGGGTCTCGGAGCTGGTGTACGGCCAGATACTTGGCGCTATGGCAACCGATGGTATTTTGTACATCGTGATCTGCCTGATGTCGGCAAAGCTCTGCAACCTGTTGCCGGGTATCGCGGCAATTGTGGGACAGTTGGTGATGGCTGCGATCTGGGCATCCTGCGCACATAAATGGTATTACACGACCTTCCCGCCGCAGAAGACCGCTGTGGTCTACGATGTTCGTCATGGCATGGAAAAACTCATCAACGAGTATGGCCTGAGCCAGAAATACGATGTGCAGGTCACCTTGAGCGTGTCGGAGTGCTTGGCAGACCTGAGCATTCTGGACGGCATGGAAACTGTTTTTGTCAGTGGTGTTCACAGCCATGAACGAAACATTATCCTGAAGCACTGCGTAGGGAAGGGCATCAATATGTTCGTCATCCCCCGTGTGGGCGACGTTATTATGAGTGGCGCTTGGCCGATGCATATGTTCCACCTGCCGATGCTGCGCGTCGGTCGCTACATGGCAAGCCCGGAGTTCTTGTTCATCAAGCGTGCAATGGACATTGTGATCTCACTGGCAGCACTGATCATCCTGAGCCCGCTGCTCCTGATCACGGCCATTGCGGTCAAATCCGATGGTGGTCCCGCCTTCTATAAGCAGGTTCGCCTGACCAAAGACGGCAAGCAGTTCGAAATTCTGAAGTTCCGCTCCATGCGTGTGGATGCAGAAAAGGATGGCGTGGCACGTCTTTCCACCGGCGACAAGGATGACCGTATTACAAAGGTCGGTCACATTATCCGCGCCTGCCGTCTGGACGAGCTGCCTCAGTTGCTGAACATCCTGAAGGGTGATTTGTCTGTTGTTGGTCCCCGTCCGGAGCGCCCGGAGATCGCCGCACAGTACTGCGAGGAGATGCCGGAGTTTGCGCTGCGCTTGCAGGCTAAGGCTGGTCTGACCGGCTATGCACAGGTATATGGCAAATACAATACCACCCCCTACGATAAGCTGCAGATGGATCTGATGTATATTGCCCATCCAAGCCTGATCGAAGATTTGAAAATCATGCTGGCAACCGTCAAAATTTTGTTCATGCCGGAGAGTACTGAAGGTGTGGCGGAAGGCGCGACCACGGCGATGGGGCAGGAGTAAACACGCCGATTTGACGGCGATAAAAGAGTTTTTTTAACTGGTATGCACGACAATTATTTGTAGAAATACTGGGTTTTGGCAAGGCGAAGGTTCCACACTTTTTGTGATGAATCTGAGCTGTTTTGCAATAGTAAAAGAGGAGCTTATCGGATGAAAAAATACGCAATTATCACGATGGATGTTGAAGACTGGTATCATACATATTTCCCGGAGGCAAATGTAGACCGTTCTATTTCGCTTCTGGACGGTTTGGATGTGGCGCTGGATATTATGAAAAAGGACGATATCCACGGTTCGTTCTTCGTTGTTGGTGAGATTGCGGATAAGCTCGCAGATAAGCTCCGCGAGATGGACAAAGAAGGCCATGATATCGCAGTTCACAACTGCCAGCATCTTCGCCCTGTAACGATGACTCCGGATGAGTTCCGCAGCCAGTTGCTGGAGGCAAAGCAAAAGATCGAGGGAATTCTTGGACATCAAGTTCATGGTTACCGCGCACCAAGCTTTGGCATTGACGATGAACGGCTCGACATTGTGCGAGAGTGTGGTTTTAAGTACGACTCCAGCAAGCTGAAACCGCAAAAGAGTGCCAAGTACGGTGTGCTGAATTTGAAGGACTTTAAGGAAACGATTCCTTGTGTTCACCAGACTAAAGGCTTTACGGAGTTTGAGGTCAGTACTGAGAAGATTGGCGATATGAATATGCTCCTTGGCGGCGGGTATATTCGGATGCTACCGTGGTTCTTTATGAAGCATATGACCCAGAAGTATTTGGACTCTGGTAAACCCTATGTGATGTACATCCATCCGATTGATTTGTCACCGAAACCTATGCCGAAGGTGGATGGTATCAGCTTCGACCGGTATCTTCGTACACATATTGGCCGCCGCCATATGGTTTGGCGTTTCAAAAAGGTAATTGAGATGCTCAAAAAGAGTGGCTACGAGTTCGTGACTTTTGAGGAACTGCTGAAAATCTATCCTAACGAAGAATGAGGCAATAATGGATTCCATTCATGTTACGAATTATGAGCCGAACATAGGACTGGGGCTAAGGATAGCACTTGTGACCGATATGCACAGTATGCCATACGATGATCTGCTGATGCTGCTCCAAAAAGAAGGCTCCGATGCGATTCTCCTCTCTGGCGATACTTTGGAGCGACATGAGGAAGGAAAAAGTGAATGGAACTTTCTATCAATGGAACAGTGGCAGTTTCTGCCGGAGATGAAAGGCCCAATGGTTAGTCTGATGCGGGCGCTGGATCGTCTGGTCGAGCATAAGGGGATTGAAGCTGAAGAAGAGAAAGACCTCGGCTTAGCGTTTCTCCGAGATATAAGCAAGCTGGCCCCTGTGTTCATGTCGGTCGGAAACCATGAATGGTATTTTACCGCTGAAGATGAGAGATTCTTCGTAGACCGCAATATTACAGTTTTGGATAATGCCGTGTGCAGGTGACTATTAAAGGTAAGAAGCTGCGCATCGGTGGATTGTCCACTCGCTATGATTTGGATTGGTTAGAGGAGTATGCACGAAAAGAAGGAACGAAAATTCTTCTGTGCCATCATCCAGAGCATTACAAATACAAGATTAAGGACAGAAAAACAGACACCTTCGACTTGGTTTTATCTGGGCATTACCATGGAGGGCAATGGCGCATTGGTAATGTTGGTGTGTACGTGCCAAGGATTGGACTGATGGTTTCAAATGTCCGTGGGCAGTTTGGAAAGCACATTATCAGCGCAGGCGTTTCAAATACGACCCGGTTTCCAAGATTGGGTAATCCCTGGGAACTGGTGATGATAAATATTTGAGGAGATACGGGAATGGACAGTAGATTTGCGGGGAAGAAAATCCTCTTACTGGATGGTTTGACGAGCCAGTGCTTGGAATATACAAAAGCCTTCAACGGTCTTGGCTGTGACACCACGGTGCTGTGTGATGACCGTTTTGATACTTGTTATGCATCGAAGCACCCTAAGCATAAGATTCTCGGTGTGTCGAATGTCCGTGACTTGAAAGGAACGGAAGAATGGATTCTGAAGCTGGTTAAGTCTGGTGAATACGATGTAGTCATCCCGTTTACTGAGTATTCAGCTACTATTTTGTCTCACCATAAAAAGGAATTGAGCACCTATGCACACCTAATAGTTAATGATCAGGATGTGTTTGATTATGCTCAGGATAAAAATAATGTCATGAAGGTCTGCATGGAAAATGATTTGCCTTGTCCGATGACTATTTATGACGCTAAATCCGTAGACGATATCCTTGCTTCTAATATCAAATTTCCTATTATCCTGAAGCCGAGCCATGGTTTTGGTTCACATGGATTTCACAAAATCGAAACTAAGGAAGAGCTTGCAGCCTGTGTTGAGAAGTTTGATATTGATGTGTCCGAGATGGTCGTACAGGAATATATCCCTCAGGAAGGCTTAAATGTTGCAGATAATTTGTTTGTTGATAAAGAGGGAAATACGAAAAGCGCATTTACCTATGCGAGTTACCGATTCTATCCCATTGATGGCGGCTCTGGCGTGCTGAACGAAACGATTGACCGCAAGGATATCCACGATATTTCCACGCAGTTGGTAAAGAAAATGGGACTGCATGGCCCTGTGGGTGTCGATATGATAATTGATGCACGGGATGATACGCCCAAAGTGCTTGAGGTAAACCTTAGACCGATTGCCTGTGCAAAGCTGGGCTTTCTGTCTGGAATCAATACTGCACAGCAAATAATGGAAGACCTGTATGCTGACGAGGTGACTCCGATGCAGCAGTATAAAACAGGAATCAGAGTACGACGTTCACAGATTGATTGGATGTGGTTTATCAAATCACCAAATCGGTTTAAAACAAAACCATCGTGGTTTGACCGCAGGAATACCGTAGATCAGCTGTTTTCGTGGAGTGATCCGGGACCGTGGTTTGCATTTTTTATTTATGGTTTCAGGAAATTTCTAAGGGAAAGATAAAGGTTGAAAAAATGATAAAAGAGACTAAAAATGAGCCCGTACATGTATTGCATGTTGTTGGTAACATGGGAATCGGTGGAATTGAAACACTGATTATGAATATTTATCGGAATATCGATAGATCGAAGGTACAGTTTGATTTCTTGATTCATAATCCTACAGAGGGCGAATATGCGGATGAGATAAAGCGAATGGGCGGAAAAATCTATCGAATGCCCGTGCTCCGCGACAAACCGCATACCCTGTCTCTTATACACATCTCCGAGCCCACGAGACCTCTCT
>ERZ1026868.1810-NODE-1810-length-10562-cov-13.760826_pt1 | contig 10562 bp, 6 predicted proteins | sample MGYA00380164_ERZ1026868 | MGnify/ENA primary metagenome ERZ1026868 (study PRJEB33269, sample SAMEA4719800) | human gut metagenome | biome: human-associated habitat; feature: organic feature; material: feces | place: Cameroon | collected 2013-10 ... | reverse complement strand
CAACAAGTTGCACCCACCTCCCTTTGCAAGGGAGGCAAAAAGGTTTATTTAATTTATTCAGCGCGTTTTAGCCGCTTTATCGACAGTCGCCCTTAATTAAAACATTTCCGAATATGTATTTGTTACATTTTTAAGCCTGCAAATCATTGAATATGAGCCATCCGCCTGCCTTACAAGCTTTCGCCTGTCTTCAACAACAATAAATCTGCCGGATTTAGTACGCACACTGTACCTTGAAACAGTGGTGCTTTTGCCTTCTGCAATTTGCTTTTTGATTTGCGCTTCAATAAATTTTGCTTCCCTTTCGCTTACAAAATCATCGAGCCTGCCTTTATGCTCTTCAAAAATATGAAAACGGGTAAAGCCCAAAAATTTAATGAAATCTTCGCTGACGATTTGAAGCTGCCAAATATCCTGCGTATCGGTGCAAAAAATAGGGTCAGGCAAATTTTTAAACATTTCAACGAGCATATCGCTCATTTTATCCGCCTCTTCCTCCGCTTCTTTAATACGGGTAATGTCCGTAATCATAGCGTGAAAAATCGGGGTATTATCCTCATCGTATTTTTGAATGGCAGCATTAAATTTACACCATTTATATTCGTTTTTATGAACTATGGTTCTTATTTCCAAATCGCACTCGCCGTCAGTAGCCATAGCCTTTCCGATAGCCTGAAAAACCTTACTTTTATCATCAGGATGAATAAGCTCATCCAAGCGGTAAATCTGCTGACCGTACGCCTGCTTGGTAGTGCCGAAAATTCTGCACGCACCCTCGTTTAAATAATGCACTTCAATATGCATATCGCTTGTAACTTTAAACAGGCAGACACCGCCTGTTACAAGGTCAATAAGATAGTTCATTTCCTTGGCTTTTTTGCGAAGCTGAAGCTGCAATTCCTGCGATTTTGACACATCCGCCAAAGTGAGCCTGCAAAGACTTGATTCCTCATAATTTTGACCTGTGCAGTGAATAAAAACTTCGTTTTCATCTTTATCCACAAACTCGGCGTCAAAATAAACATACGGCGAATTTTTTTTGCAAAGAACACGCATAATTTCTTCCCTGTAAATAGGCTTTATTATATCGTGAAGAAAGAGCTTTCCCTGTTTGATTTTAGACGGATGTACGCCTGTAAATTCACAAAAATGATTGTCGCAATCAACAACTTTTAATCCGTCTGCTTTATCTACGACGAGGTTCATAAAATCAACCTCGTAAACATCATCATCACTAACGCTGTATATTTCTATCTCCCCCTTTAGAATAATTTTATGTATTATCCAAAGTGTATATGAAATGACTGTGTCATATATTTCCATTAACAATTATAGCATAAATTGTGGTGTTATTGAATATGTTTTGTAAATTTTTATTAAATTTTAAGATTTTTTCTATTTAATTTTTTATATAAAAATATAATTTTACTATATGAAAAGCGGTGCGTTTGTGTTAGAATAGGAATGTATATTATATACATCAAGTTAAGATGACAAAAGGAGAACAAAAAATATGGCTAAAGTTTTTCGTATTTTTGTTGAGAAAAAAAGGGGAAACGACATTGAAGCAGGCCAAACTCTTGCAGATTTGCGTGACAATGTAGGGTTAAACGCTCTTGATGATTTAAGAATTATCAACCGTTACTATGCACAGGGCCTTACCGAAGAAGAATTTGATCTTGCGGTAAAGCAAATTCTTTCAGAGCCAAACCTTGACAATGTTTATACCGAACTTTCAATTCCGGAAGATTACAGGTATTTTGCAACTGAATTTTTGCCGGGGCAGTATGACCAAAGGGCAGATTCTGCCGCACAGTGCATTCAGCTTTTGACAGCCGGTGAACGCCCTGTTGTTCAGTACGCAAAAATCATTGCAGTTAAAGGCGACATTACCGATGATGAATTTGAAAAGATTAAAAATTACATCATCAACCCTGTTGAATCAAGGGTTGCATCGCTTGAAATTCCTGAATCGCTTGACATTAAATCATCAATTCCTGCCGACATTGCAAGAATTGACGGCTTTATTGAAATGAGCGATGAAGAAATCAAAGCTTACCATGCATCAATGGGCTTTGCAATGAGCATTGCAGATTTATGCTGGGTAAGGGATTATTTTAAAAATGACGAGGGCAGAAACCCAAGCCTTACAGAGCTTAAAGTTATTGATACATATTGGTCTGACCATTGCCGCCACACCACTTTTGCAACAGAGCTTGACGAAATTAAAATTGACAGCGGAAAATATACCGAAGCTATCAACAAAGCTTTAGAGCAATATTTTGATATAAGAAAAGAAGTTTATGGTGACAGGGATAAAATCGTTTGCCTTATGGATATGGCTTGCATCGGTACAAAGGTACTTAAAAAGCGCGGTTTTGTTAACAACCTTGATGAAAGCGAAGAAATCAACGCTTGCTCAATCGAAGTTCCTGTTCAGATAGACGGAAAGACAGAGCAGTGGCTTGTTCAGTTTAAAAATGAAACTCACAACCACCCTACTGAAATCGAACCTTTCGGCGGTGCTGCAACCTGCCTTGGCGGTGCAATCCGTGACCCGCTTTCAGGCAGAGCTTATGTTTACCAGGCAATGCGTGTTACCGGCGCGGGCGACCCTACCACTCCTTTTGAAGAAACACTTGATGCTAAATTGCCGCAAAGAAAGATTACCACAGGTGCTGCTGCCGGATATTCAAGCTACGGTAACCAAATCGGCCTTGCAACAGGCCAAGTTACAGAGCTTTATGATGAGGGTTATGTAGCAAAGAGAATGGAGATTGGCGCTGTTATAGGCGCATCACCAAAAGATAATGTAAAAAGAGAATGCCCGCAAAAAGATGATGTAATCGTACTTCTCGGCGGAAGAACAGGCCGTGACGGCTGCGGCGGTGCAACAGGCTCATCAAAAGCGCACAACTCATCATCAATTGAAACCTGCGGTGCAGAAGTACAAAAAGGTAACCCACCTACCGAGCGTAAAATTCAGCGTTTATTCCGCAAAGCCGAAGTGGCTAAAATGATTAAGCGTTGCAATGACTTCGGTGCAGGCGGCGTTTCCGTTGCTATCGGCGAACTTGCAGACGGACTTAAAATCGACCTTGACAAAGTACCGAAGAAATATGACGGACTTGACGGAACAGAGCTTGCTATTTCCGAATCACAGGAAAGAATGGCAGTAGTTCTTGATAAAAAAGATGTTGAAAAATTCATTGCACTTTCAAATGAAGAAAACCTTGAAGCTACCGTTGTAGCAGTTGTTACAGATGAAAACAGGCTTGAAATGACCTGGAGAGGTGACAAAATTGTTGACCTCAGCCGTGATTTCCTCAACACAAACGGTGTAACCCAGCACGCAAAAGTTGAAATTACATCGGTAGATGAAAATAAAAATTACAGAAATGAAGTGCCAACCTGCCTTGAAAGCCTTTCACTTGCAGACGCACTTAAAGCTAACCTTTCACGCCTTGAAGTTTGCAGCCAAAAGGGGCTTGTTGAACGCTTTGACTCATCAATCGGTGCTTCAACCGTACTTATGCCTTATGCCGGCAAGTATCAGCTTACCCCTGAAGAAGCAATGGTTGCAAAAATCCCTGTTTTAAAGGGTGAAACAGACACAGCCACTGTTATGGCCTACGGTTTTATTCCTAAACTTTCACGCTGGTCACCATTCCATTCGGCTGCATTTGCTGTATCGGAATCACTTGCAAAGCTTGCGTGCGTCGGCTGTGACCCATCACAAGCAAGGCTCACTTTCCAGGAATATTTTGAAAGACTTAACGATGTACCGACACGCTGGGGCAAACCTACCGCTGCACTTTTGGGTGCGCTTACTGCACAGGTTGGTTACAAATGCCCGTCAATCGGCGGTAAAGATTCAATGAGCGGCAGCTTTAACGACCTTGATGTACCGCCTACCCTTGTTTCTTTCGCAGTGGGTATGAGCGAAGCTTCAAAAACAGTTTCTGCACAATTTAAGCGTATAAATTCAACAGTTAAACTTCTTGAACTTCCTATTGATGATGAAACAGGCTTGCCGATTTATGATAAGGCTATGGAACTTATGGTAAGCGTATATGAAGGAATAAGAAACGGAAAAATCCTTTCAGCTTCTGTTATTAAAGAGGGCGGTGCGGCCGCTTGCGTATGCAAAATGGCATTTGGTAACAAATTCGGCTTCACCTTTGCACAGGGGCTTGATAAGCAAACTTTATTTGCAGCAAAGGAAGCTTCATTTGTAGTTGAACTTGCAGATGAAAATACATATGACGGTATCACTCTCGGTAAAACAAATGATAACGGTGTATTTATCATTGACGGGGATGTGCAAACCGTTGACGAACTTATTGGGGCTTGGTGCGGCAAGCTTGAAAAAATATTTGCAACAGATTCAGGCAAAAAAGCCAAAATGCCATATGATGTTCCTCTTTACAAGGAACGCTCAATATTTGTAGCTAAAAATAAAGTTGCAAAGCCAAAAGTATTTATTCCTGCATTCCCGGGTACTAACTGCGAAGTTGACTCGGCAAGAGCATTTGAAAAAGCCGGTGCAGATACAAGTATCCTTGTAGTAAACAACCTTTCATCTTCCGCTATCAATGAAACAATTGATAAAATGGTAGAAGAAATTGAATCATCACAAATCATTATGCTTCCGGGCGGTTTCTCCGGCGGTGACGAACCTGAAGGCTCAGGTAAATTTATTGCTACAACATTCAGAAATCCAAAGGTTAAAGAAGCAGTTACAAAACTTCTTAACAACCGTGACGGTTTAATGCTCGGTATATGCAACGGTTTCCAGGCACTTATAAAGCTTGGCCTTGTACCTTACGGTGAAATCAAGGAAATCGGCGAAGATGACCCTACTCTTACATTTAACACAATCGGCAGGCACATTTCTTCAATGGCTTATACAAGAGTTGCAAGTGTTAAATCACCTTGGTTTAGCAGTGTAAATGCAGGCGATGTATTTGCAGTGCCTATCAGCCACGGTGAAGGCAGATTTGTAGCAAATGATGATGTAATGAAAAAGCTTATTGAAAACGGACAGGTTGCAACACAGTATGTTAACCTTGAGGGTACACCTGTAAGCGATATGCCGTTTAATCCTAACGGTTCTGTTTGCGCAGTTGAGGGTATTACATCACCTGACGGCAGAGTCCTCGGTAAAATGGGCCATGTTGAAAGAAAAGGCAATGACCTTTATGCCAATGTTCCGTTTGAAAAGGATATGAAAATCTTTGAAAGCGGCGTAAACTACTTTAAATAATATAATACATATCGAAAGGAACTAGCAGATATGAAATATGTAGTTGTTTTATATGACGGTATGGCTGACTATCCCGTACCTGCACTTGGCGGTAAAACACCAATGATGTGCGCAAAAAAGCCGAATATGGACTTTCTTGCAAAAAGAAGTGAAGTTGGACTTATCAAAACTGTTGCCGATGGTTTAAAACCCGGCTCTGATGTTGCAAATATGAGCGTTTTAGGCTTTGACCCAATGAAATATTATACCGGCAGAAGCCCGCTTGAAGCTGCGTCAATCGGTATTGATATGAAGCCGAGCGATGTTTCACTTCGTACAAATCTTGTTACTCTTTCGGAAGATGATTTACCGTATGAGCAAAAGACTATTGAAGATTACTGCGCAGATGATATTTCAACAGAAGAAGCAGAAATACTTATCAAATATATAGATGAAAAGCTTGGTACAGATGAATTTAAGTTTTACCCGGGCGTATCATACCGCCACTGCTTAATTTGGAATAACGGTACAACCGACCTTGGCAAAATGACACCTCCACACGATATTACAGGCAAGGTTATCACAAAATATCTTTCAACAAGCGAAAATGCAAAGCCGCTTATTGAATTGATGAAAAAAAGCTACGACTTGCTTAAAGACCACCCGGTAAACATTGCCAGAAAGAAAGCAGGCAAAAGACCTGCTAACTCAATTTGGCTTTGGGGTGAGGGCAAGAGGCCTGCACTTTCACCGTTTGAAGAAATTTACGGCATTAAAGGTGCGGTTGTATCTGCTGTTGACCTTATTAAAGGTATCGGCGGCTGTGCTAAAATGGAAGTTGCCGAAGTTGAGGGTGCAACAGGATATATTGACACCAATTTTGAAGGCAAGGCAAAAGCCGCAATTGACTGCTTGGAAAGAAACGATCTTGTGTATGTTCACTTTGAAGCTCCGGATGAATGCGGCCACAGAAACGAGCCGGAAAATAAAGTAAGAGCAATTGAACTTATTGATGAGAGAGTTTTGCCGATTATTTTTGACGGACTTAAAAAATATGATGATTACAAAATCATGATTTTGCCTGACCATCCTACTCCGATTGTTACCCGCACACACGCAAGTGACCCTGTTCCTTATCTTATTTACCACAAGCAAAATGAAATTGACGGTGTTGACACCATCAATGAAGAAACAGCTAAAGAAACAGGTAACTTTATCGAAAACGGGCCAAGCATTATGAAGCATTTTTTAAACGATTGAAAATGTAAGGCGACCAATGGTTGCCCGCAATATAAAAATATAAAATAGTAAGGTTGCGAAGAAGCGGCCTAAACAGAAGGAAATATTATATTATGAAATTAGGTACAATTTGTGTGCAGGGCGCATACCGCCCAAAAAACGGCGAACCAAGGGTTTTGCCTATTGTTCAAAGCACAACTTATAAATACGATTCAAGCGTGGAAATGGGAAATCTCTTTGATTTAAAAGCAAGCGGATATTTCTATTCACGACTTCAAAATCCTACTAATGACACCGTAGCAGGCAAAATCACTATGCTTGAAGGCGGTGTGGCAGGTATGCTCACATCAAGCGGGCAGGCTGCCAACTTTTACGCTGTATTTAACATTGCGCAAGCAGGTGACCATATTGTAAGTTCATCTGCAATATACGGCGGCACATACAATCTTTTCAATGTCACTATGCGCAAGCTTGGAATTGATTTTACTTTTGTAAGCCCAGACGCTGACGAAGAAGAAATCCAAGCCGCATTTAAGCCGAATACAAAGGCTGTTTTCGGCGAAACCATATCTAACCCAAGCCTTGATATTCTTGATATTGAGCGCTTTGCAAAGGTGGCACACAAAAACGGTGTTCCGCTTATTGTGGATAACACCTTTGCAACCCCAATTAACTGCCGTGTATTTGATTGGGGAGTTGATATTGTAACACATTCAACCACCAAGTATATGGAAGGGCATGCTTCCACAATAGGCGGTGCGATTGTTGACAGCGGCAATTTTGACTGGACTCAAAACGATAAATTCCCGGGCTTAACAACTCCTGATGAAAGTTATCACGGTATTACATATACCGAGGCTTTCGGCAAAGGCGCATATATTACAAAAGCAACGGTTCAGCTTATGCGTGACCTCGGCTCAATGCCATCTCCGCACGATGCATTTTTACTTAATGTTGGGCTTGAATCACTGCATCTTCGTGTAGCTCGACACTGTGAAAATGCGAAAAAAGTTGCAAATTATCTTAAATCGCACGAAAAAATCGCTTGGGTTAACTGCCCAATGCTTGAAGATGATAAGCAATACGCAAAAGCGCAAAAATATATGCCAAACGGAACTTGCGGTGTAGTAAGCTTCGGAATTAAAGGCGGCAGAGAGGCAGCCACAAAGTTTATGGATTCGCTTAAACTTGCGGCAATCGTTACCCATGTGGCAGATGCAAGAAGCTGCTGCCTGCACCCTGCTTCAACCACTCACCGCCAGCTTACAGATGAGCAGCTTGAAGAATGCGGTGTAAGTGCCGACCTTGTGCGTTTTAGCTGCGGAATTGAAGACAGTGATGATATTATTGCCGATATTGAGCAGGCACTTGCACAAATTTAATTAAAGGAAGTAAACGAGTATGGGTGAAAAAGCAAACAGCAATGAAAATAAAGTTAATACTGCAAATCACAGCCATTCGCACACCCATACTCATTCGCACGAACATACAAAAGAGGTTTCAAACCGCCTGGCCCGTGCAATAGGCCACTTGCAAAAAGTTAAGCAAATGGTTGAAAACGGGGATGACTGCTCGGATGTTTTAATTCAGCTTGCGGCAGTTAAATCTGCACTTAATAATACAGGCAAAGTGATTTTGAAAGACCATCTTGACCACTGCATTGTGCACGCAGTTAAAGAGGGCGATACCTCTATGCTTGATGAATTTAACAACGCTATTGACAAATTCGTAAAATAGAATATAATGATTATAGGTTTTGAAAAAGCATTTGGTATTTTGCAAGGAAAAAGGAATACCGTAGGGGCGAACACCGTTCGCCTATCAGTGCATTTTTAAAATCAAATAAAATATTTCAGGGCGAGGTGTAATTCCTCACCGGCAGTAAAGTCTGCGAACCGCTTTTGCGGCCGAAACGGTGCAATTCCGTTACCGACGGTTAAAGTCCGGATGAGAGAAATGTTTAAAGCAAGGTATAATAATATCTTGCAAGGTCAAAGCATTGCGCCCCAACTTTCAGTTGGGGCTTCTCTTTTGCCCAAAAGGAGAAAATTATGGAAACAAAACAATCAACCAAAATTCGCACCGTCACAGGCACAGCTATGCTGACGGCAGTTGCCGTAGGCTTGCAGTACATCGAAATTTCAATTCCGATTATGCCAAGCTTTATTAAGCTTGATTTTTCGGACTTACCGGAACTTATAGGCGCATTTGCCTATGGCCCGCTTGCCGGTGTACTTATTGCACTGCTTAAAAATTTGATACATATGGCAGTCAGCCAAAGCGGGTTTGTGGGTGAACTTTCAAACTTCTTACTCGGTGCATCATTTTCGCTTGTTGCCGGCTTGATTTATAAGCATAAAAAAACAAAAGGCGAAGCAATGATAGCAAGCGTAGCGGCTTCACTTGTTATGGCGTTAATCAGCGTGCCTTTCAATTATTTTGTGATATACCCGCTTTATTACAATGTTTTAGGCTTCCCTCAAGCTGCAGTTTTGCAAATGTATCAAATTATTTTGCCTAAAACCAAGAGTATCTTGCAGGCACTTTTAATCTTCAATCTGCCTTTCACTTTTGTTAAAGGGCTTATTGTTTCAATAATAACAATGGTTATTTATAAGCCGCTTTCACCGATTTTGAAAGGGAAAAAACAATAAGGCGAACAATGTTCGCCCCTACGAATAAAAAAGGTTCGGATTTTCCGAACCTTTTTTTATTTGTTTTGTTTTATGCTAACGGAAAAGCTACCTTTGCTTTAAACAAGTCGCCGTCTATTGATAAATCAAGCGTTGCATTTTGAACCTTGCAAAGTTCTTTTGCAATTGAAAGGCCCAAACCGTTACCCTCGGCAGTTCGTGATTTATCGCCGCGTACAAATCTTTCCGTCAGTTCATCAGGTGTAATATCAAGCGGCTGGGCGGAAATATTTTTAATTTCAAAAATACCCTTGCCGTTTTCCTCATAAACACTGACATAAACACGAGTACCCCTTGCACTGTACTTGCGTGCATTTGAAAGCAGATTTTCAACCACTCTGAATGCTTTTGCTCCGTCGGCTGTAACATTTATTGGCTTTTCGCCCTGCTTTACAACGAGATTAAGATTATTTTTTTCAAAATCCTGCTGCACATCAACAGTTGATTGCAGGCAAAGTTCTGATAAATTCATCGGCGTAAGGTTAACCGTAACATTGCCGCTTGTTACTTTTGACGCTTCAATCAAATCATCAATAAGCCTTTTAAGCTTTGCGCCCTTATCATCAAGCACGTGGATATATTCCTGCGCCTTCGGATCTGAAATATCGCAATTTTTAAGCAAGTCAACATAAGTGATAATAGATGTAAGCGGAGTTTTTAAATCATGGGAAACATTTGTGATAAGCTCCGCACGAAGCCTTTCATCCTTAACTGCCTTTGCTATCGCATTTTGAAGCTCAACATTAGTATATTTCATACTATCGGCAAGAATTTTGAGCGACTGCGGGAGAGAATCAATTGCCATCGGCAAATCAATATGCTGTGATGCAGCATAAATGATTTCATCAAGTGCCTTGAAATACTTGCACACCGCCCTGAGTGCAAATGTATTTGCAACTATATCGCCCACAATAAATATAATACTGAAAATAGGAAGGTCAACCGAGAAGAAAAATGCAATAATTATCATCAAAATGATATTTACTGCAAAAAATGCAAGCGAAAGCAAAATTATATTTCTTACAAATGTCTTTGGCTTATAAGCGTAAAGCTTAAATGTGCCGAAAAACTTTTTATTGAATTCGTGGCATTTTTTAAAGAATTTGACTGATATTTTAAATATGAATTTAAAAATATAGTAAAGCGCAAAACCGAGCCAATATAAAAGCAGGTGCTTATAAAACTTCTTGTCGCTTTTGCTCCACCTTGAAATTGAACAGCAAAGTTCAAAAAGAAGCGCCCAACAGCCAAGGCAAATACCGGCAAAAATTGCAAAGAGAAGCGTTATATCATAATACTCATCAGATGCGCTTATCAAAAGCGCAACAAACCCGAAGCCGCTACCGCCGACTATACCAAGCTGAAGAAGCAGAGGAATATAATCT
>ERZ1026868.1809-NODE-1809-length-10563-cov-4.993053_pt1 | contig 10563 bp, 9 predicted proteins | sample MGYA00380164_ERZ1026868 | MGnify/ENA primary metagenome ERZ1026868 (study PRJEB33269, sample SAMEA4719800) | human gut metagenome | biome: human-associated habitat; feature: organic feature; material: feces | place: Cameroon | collected 2013-10 ... | reverse complement strand
GGAGATGTGTATAAGAGACAGATACAATTTAAAGAAGATAGGAGAATAAATAATGCAAATTGAAAAATTAACAATGAACAATTTTAGAGGAATAGAACATGCCGAATTTATTCCTGAAAAAGTAAACCTGTTTATCGGCAAGAATGGTGTTGGAAAAACCTCTCATTTGGAAGCAATGCGCTTTGGATTAACAGGTGAGGCACCGGACGATATTCTCAAAAACGGACACGAAAGCGGAAGCGTAACGTTGTCTGTCTTTGGCGGAACCGAAATCGAACGAAGTTTCGGAAAGAAAAAAACAGTAAAAATCGCAGGAAAAACAAGCACACAAAAATCTGTAAAACAGTTTATTGAAGACAATGCCGGTGTAAATACCGAAACGATGGAAATTGTTACAATGGGAACTGTAATTGCAGGTATGAACGCAGGGGAAATAAGCAAGTTTCTGGTAGAAAGCGGTCTAATCCCTGTTAATATTGATTTTAATAAATTCCTTGAATTATGCCCGGTAAGCAAAAAAGCGGAAGAAGAGCTTCATATCATGCTTCCGTCAGCACCTATTAAGTTTGACATTCCTGTTATCAGCGAGGCTTACGAATACTTCTTTATGCAGCGAAGTGCAACAAAAAAAGCGTTGGATGTTGCGCGCAAGAAGTCGGTGTTCGAAGGCGATGTTCCCACTATGACAATGAGTGCTGTTGATAAGCATTTAGCGGAAATATCAGCTCGCAAACAGGAAAAGATTTTACACGATAAAATGATGTTTGCTTATGAAAAAGCAGTCGGCGAACATAAAAAGAGAGCAGAAGAAATCCGAAAGCTCGAAACCGAGATAAAAATGAGAAAGGTTGAAAAGCCGGATGAAAGCATTAAAAAAGCTCTCGAAGCGAAAATATCCCAGAATGAAGCTGAAATGCACAAAGAACAACAGACTTTGACGGTGCTCAATGCCAATATAAGTATGTTTGAAAAATCACTTCAGAATTTGGATACGACTGTTTGTCCGTTGAGCAATAAACTTGTATGCACCACTGACAAAACGCAAGCGAAAAAAGAAATAACTGAATTGCTGCAGAAAAATCAGTCAGAACAGGCATCATTGGCAGAGAAAATCTCTTTCGCCAAAGAGCGTATTCAAAGATTAAAAAATCAGATTGATGAATACAACCAAAACGAAGAGGCGTATCGCTCTACACAGATGTTATACGATAAGTTGCGTATGTTAAGAGATAACGTCCCTGATATCCCTGAAAAGCCTAAAGAATTGCCGAGCTTAGAGGAAGACACCAAACGCGCTTTAGAGCTTACCGTAGTGAGAAATAACATTATCGCATATGAGTTAGCTCAAAAGGCAAAAGAGGAGAGTTCGGCGCTTGAGAAAAAGCTGGCTGTTTACGAAGAAATCGTAAAAGCTTTGAATCCCAAAGGCGGAATCCTTGAAAAAATTATTGCTTTTGCTCTTGAACCTTTGGTAATACATTGCAACGCCAAGGCAAAAGAATTAAAAATGGATATGGAGATCGCCGTAAGGGTTGAAAATGGTGTACACTTGCTTGTCAAAACATCGGCTGAGTCTGGATACATTGGTATCAAGTCTGCGTCTTCGGGAGAACGTCTTTTGGCAACATTCCTGATTACGGATATGTTGAATTCGCTTTCCGGATTTAAGTTTTTGATATTGGATGATTTGGATAAATTGGATGCTGACAATTTGGAAGCGTTAATTGCCTTGATTATGAAAAAGGAAGTTTTGGCGGATTACGACCACATTATTCTGAGTGCAGTAAATCACGCTGACACGATAGAAACCTTTAAAAAACATCCTGAAATACAGACGATTTGCATATAACGAAGAGGGCGGCTTTTTAGCCGCTCTTTTTTCGTAAAGGAAATGAAAATGAAATCTCTCATACTATTTGTAGAGATGATTCTCTGATAAAAATAAATGCTCAATGAGCAAAGGAGGAATTTGCTATGGCAGCAACCAAAGCAAAAGAAAGAAAAAGCACACAGTCAGTCAATGAAGTTAATATTCGCGGTGTAATTGTTCATATGTTTAGAGCGAATGCATGCTGTATTATGACACTAAAGTCCTCATTGACGCGAGGAACACCGGATTTTCCGAAAGTATATTGGTATGACGATCTTGCCGATGAGGTAATGAATAATTTCAATATCGGAGACGGAGTTACTATTAAGGCGAGAATACAGACAAGCCGTAAATACCGCATACAGTATGTCGCAGGTTTGTCGATTGAAAAAACTCCTCGTGAGTTGAAGGAGAAAGTCGGAATTGATGCAGGAAGACGACTTCCCGACAAAAACGAAGTATTGCTTGCAGGAGAGTTTGTTCGCTCGTTTGTTCCGGAAGGAAAGGAGGATTTACTTTCTCTTGTTACATTGAAAACCAATGTTGACGGGTTTATTAACTTTCCGCAGATCACGTGTTTCGGCAAGACCATAGAGCAGGTAAAGGCTCTGAAACCCGGTGATAAGGTTTGCTTTGTTGGACACATAGAAACAGCGAAAAAGGATAAAGAAGGCGAGACAAAATATTATCAGTCAATCGTCAGTTATTTCTCTACTCCCTTGGTAAAGCAGGAAGTGTCCGAATAACACTAAATCATAAGTAAAGAACGGCAGTGTATCATGCGATATGCTGCCGTTTTGTTATTGGCATTCACAACTCATACTATTTTTAGAATTCATATGAAGACGATTTGGAGAAATATCTTGATATGACATTTTAATTTAATAGTAATAGGAGGAAAAATAATGCATTGGCACAAACGAGACAAAGCAGAGTCTGTCAAGGATGTTGTTTTGAGAAATACCGGTTTAAGCGAAACAGAATTTCTGCATCCGAAACAGAATCCGTATATAGAAAACCTCGAACAAGCAGTTGCTTGCATTAAAGACGCAATGGCACAGAATCTTCGTATCAGCATTATGGGCGACTATGACGCAGATGGAATTACGTCCGCATCTATTTTGTACCGTATGCTGCACGACGAAGCGCATTATAGGAATATATCAATGCGTTTCCCAAAGCGCTTTTCCGAAGGATATGGATTATCAATGAAGGTTATAGATGAAATCAAAGATGGATTGTTAATAACGGTTGATAACGGTATCACAGCTGTAAGCGAAATATCAAAGGCAAAGGCAAAGGGGATTAAGGTGGTTGTAATCGACCACCATTTGCCGGATCCCGAAAAGGGCTTGCCGGCAGCAGATGCGGTTGTAGATCCAAATGCGTTGTGCGAAAGCGAGTTTAAAGGTTATTGTGGTGCTGGATTGGCATATAAGGTTGCGGAAAAATCCGGATTATGTTCAGAAAAGCTCTTAAAAAAACTTTTGGCGTTAGCTGCTATAGGCACGATTGCCGATGTAATGTCGCTTACAGGCGATAACAGAAATATCGTTATAAGAGGATTACAAGCAATAAATGATGGTAATGTACCCAAAGGCTTGGATGCGCTTTTGGAACAGCTTGGATTATACGATATTAACGAGACAGATATTGGATTTAAAATCGGACCTATATTAAATGCTTCCGGCAGACTTTATGACAATGGAGCAAAATATCCGTTTTTACTTCTTGGAACCGATAACTACAACCCTAAACTCCCGGAAAAATTGATTGAAGTGAACGAAAAAAGAAAAGAACTTGTCAAGTCGGGAATGGAAGCTGCTGACAGGATTGTTGCCGAACAGTGTTTGTACGGAAATTTTCCATTAGTGATTTATGGAGAAAAATCTTTTCACGAAGGCGTTGTAGGTATCATAGCCGGAAAACTAGCGGAAAAGCTTCATACTCCCGTTATCGTACTGGGTGACTCTGACGACGAAGGAAAGTTGAAGGGGAGCGGTAGATCGTATGGAGGTTTTAACCTGAAGGTATTGTTAGACAAGGTGTCGGATCTTATGATCGCATACGGCGGACATCCCGGCGCAGCTGGATTATCAGTTGAAAAAGGAAAGTTAGCTGCATTAAGCGAGGCGTTACAGCAAGAAGCTCAAAAGATGGGCGGTGTATCCGAGCAAACAGAAATGTTTTATGACTTGGAAATCAACGCAACTGAGACTGCTAAAGTTATAGAAGAGCTCAACAAGTACGCACCATACGGCGAAGGTAATCCAAAGATAGTCTTTAAAATAAAAGATTATCGGCTTACTCCAAGAAACGGAAGGTTCTTTCAGACAATGGGGGACGGAAGTGTGCTTAAATTGTTTGGCGATAATAATTCAGCCATCGGCTTTGACTTAGTCATGCAATATGAAGATATTGGACAGCCGACGAAAATGGACCTGTATGGAAATATAAGCATTAACAAGTTTAATCATAGGGACGAAATTCAAATTGAAATGTGCGATTTTGAGAGAGCCGCCGAGGGAACCGGAACTTCCCTTGCGGATATGTTATCTCAAAGAATGAAAGCATTTGGTTAAAAACGAAGGAGAAACAAATGATACAATATCCAAAACAAATATTTTGCGTATGGGGAGGTAATCAATCTTCTTTAAGTGCAACGTTCGATTTACAAAAACCAAAGGAAACTGGAGCAGTTCCGCCTTTGCAGATGCACGAGGGGAACCTTTCAAGGTTTACTCTCACTCTGCTTGATACATCAACCGGAGCTACATTGCCGTTTATAGCAAATATCCCGGCAACTGATATTCCCGTTATGTCCAAGAAGACGGACATTGCTTTGCTTTTAAAAGCGCAGTATGTTCCTGCTGAAAATAAATCTTCACTTTCTGACTGTTATATACAGAAGTTGAGATTTGGCAAATTCAAAGGAAAAACGGCGGCAGAAGTATTATTGTCCGATCCTACTGCAAAAAGTGATATGGAAAGCACAAGGGATTTGCTTCAAAAAAATGTGGAAAAATACCCTGCCAACAGAGTGCTGGTAAATGCAATTGACGAGGCGATTATGCTTTTCGAAGCAGGCGAGCTAAAGGAGCAAAACACGCAAAATACAGCGCAAAACAGTATGACGATATATCATAAGGAGTATAAGTCAACAAGACGAGCAAACCCTAAAGGCTTGTATCTCTGTTACAGCATCAGCGTGGATTGTCAATTCGATATGGATTATTCTTGGCAGATAAAAATTGACAATTACTTTGCGCCCTCTGTCAGTGGAAAGATTGACCATAAGAAAGCAGAAGGAAGAAAAAGTGCGAGCATTCGTTTAACAGATGATGATTGGGCGCTTTGCGTCAGTCAGTTCGAAAATCTCAAGAATCTGTATGAATCGAAGTGCTTCCCTGAATTGTTAGAGCGTGCAGACACAACAGCAAGAAGGCAAGCAGAAGAAGCAAAAACGAAAAAAGCACAGTAAAATGTCATATAACGAAAGGCGCCTCGGTAACGAGGCGCCTTTTTCAGTGAACTTTAATTTGATTATCCTAACATTTATTAATAGAACCAAAAAGCATTGACTTGTCTATATTAGAAAAAATAATCTTGGCATAAGCTTACGGCTACATTATTCTTCATTTTTTCTTGAGATAACCATAATATATAAGTAGTTATTATGAATTTTTGATTCAAGTCCACTTTGTATAAAGTCAATCTCTGCCATATAGGTGCTTTTGATGTGCTTAACACCATGACTAACTTGAGTTCGAAGAGATGATAGTGATTTAGCATCCAGGTTGGTTTTATTCAATTTGTAGAAGCTTATATCGTAATTCTCGTGAATTTCCTTAGAGTCTGTTATAAAACGTATTTTCAATCGTTTTACTTTTGAGGCAAAATTAGTAGGGTCGAAAAAATAAACCATTTTGTTTCCAAGTGGCATAGGTTTGTTGTCAGAAATTTTAACTGAGCAATTAAAGCAAGGATTATATCTACTCAAAGGGGTATCAAAACAAATATCGTATAAACGCTGGTTATTTGCTCCTTTGTATTTGTGCTCGTTATGGTGCATTGGGGGAATTCTTTTGTCAGTTAAGTTGTCTATTATATCAATACAGAGCGAATTGAAAGCCTCGCTGGGCTCTTTGGAATAAGTGGCTGTTATCTTGGATTCTGACATATACTTATTCTTTACATTTCCTAATATGTCGTATTGGACCAAACTCATTAGTGCAGATAAGTTATCGTTGTTTGTAAAAAGGTATACTGTTGCCATTTCGGAAGATAGTACAATTTTTGAGTTCCTGATATCATGGGAAACGTAAACTGCATACTGAGCCAATGCTGTAATAGGAAATTTCTGATTTAATATGGTATTGATTATTTTGCTTCGTGTTTGTTTCTTCATGTTCTCCAAAGACAAGCCGAGCATAAGCATAAAAACAAGCAAGACTATACATGACAAGGTAAGTGGTCGTTCTTGATAAACACCTTTGAATAGCGTAACGAAAAACGAAAGAAATGCCACAACAGCCCCTATTGATGTACTAAGTTGCTTAAAGTCAATTTTTCTTAATCTCATTTCTATTTTCTCCTTTTCTGTTTTTTACAAGGAATAATGATATACGGATGAAAAAAGAAAATCTATTCGCAATAATTATAAACATAACTTTAAGATATTGAAAAAACTGTGATGTTATACAAATTTGGTTAAATGTTGTAATATTATCTTGACGTTTTTTAAAACTATTAATATAATATCTAAGCGTTTTAAATGTGTACATCATTTTATAAAAGTATTTAACGGACGATTTTAACATCACATTAGTTGCTTGATAAAACGACAACCAAAGTATAATCTTCCATTTATTGTACATATCAATTATGACAAATGCACAGAAAGACAAAGGCACTCTGATTATAAGAGTGCCTTTTTGCTATATCCCAAGAGCAGACTTAGCCAATTTGTCCGCCTCATCATTATATTTGTTTCCCGAATGACCTTTCACTTTAACAAAAGAAATGTTTATCGCTTTACTGACTTTTTTGTAATATGCGGCATATTCTTGCGTCCACATATTTTTTGCTTTCCATTCGCCTGTACACCAAGTTCTGATTCCTTCGTAATCATGGTATATCGTAAGAGAAGTTTCATTGTTTGCTATCGCATATGCCATTGCCGCTTTTGCGCCACTGATTTCTCCGGCAACATTGCGCATTGCTGCTGCATCTTGATATTTTTTAGAAAAGCGATATATTACTTCGTTATTTTTCAGAACTACCATTCCGCAGGAATATTCTTTTGTATCGGCACGATAACTTCCGTCCACATAAGCGACCATTCCTTTTAAAAGAGAAACTTTAGCTGAATCATTCTCGTTCAGCCAATTTTGTGCTTCGGAATAATTATTAAAACCCTTAAAAACTGCATTCGGATATTGCGACACTTGTTGCTTGCACTCTTCCCAAGATGTGTATATGCCGGGAGAGCGTCCGACTTTAACCACATAATAATTTTTTGCCATTTAATCACCTTTTTCATTGTTACTTCAATAATAGTATGAAAGATTTTAGGAAATAGTCAATGTAAGCTGTCGTGTATAAATTCCGTCATACTATTAATGAAATAATTTTGACGGAAGGTGATTCCTTTGAAAAAGATAGTGATTGTGTTTATCGCGCTTTTGCTTGTGTTTATCGGTGCGTGGGCAGTAAAAGCAAAAGTTCCGGCTATGCGTCCAAATTCATACGTTAACGGACTGAACAGCGAAGACGGAGTGTGGTGGAACCAATCTTTAAGCGCAAAAGCAGACGACCAATGGGTCCTTGATCCCGAAATACCGGACAACTATTTGCCTGTGCCGGGAGAAGACGAGATGTATATGGTCGTCGATGAAAATGGAAATATTATTCAATACAGACACAGAGTCAAGCAAGATGACGGCTCTTGGGTTTGGGAAGATGTAACTACGGATATTCCGGATAATTATGAGCCGGTAGCAGGACTTAAAGATGTGTATCAAGTAGTGGATGAAAACGGCGATGCTTCATATTACAAATATGTGAGAAACAATGACAACTCGTATGCTTTTGTACCTGTTGACAAAAACGGAAATGTAATTGAAGAAGCTCCGCCCACGGACGGTACAATACCATCCAACTATGCGCATGTTTCCGGCAATGTATATGCTGTATTAAATGAACACGGAGTTATTATCGGATACAAGGAAAGAGTATTAAATAATGACGGTTCGTACAGCTGGAAAGATACTGTTAAGCCGCAAACTTCGGGAAACAGCGGGAACACATCGTACAATTCCAATCAAACGCAACCCTCACAACCGCCGGCATCAAACAACAACGGCGGGGGTGGATTTGTGACATTTCCCGGAAACGATAAAAATACAGTACAAAATTCGGATGGAACATATACAGAGACAGAAACACTTATTACAACAGAGAATTCAGGTGGATGGATAATCACTTATCAAACCAAGGTAACGAGAGTATATGATTCGAAAGGAAAGCTGCTTTCTACAAAGAAAGAAGGTCCTGTTGCGATAAATAAAACACAGTCAACGGGAAACAATGAACAGGCTCCGGATTCGGGGAAAATAGCATCTACGCTAAAATCGGAAACAGCTCGAATGAGTGCCGGAGCGAACTATAATACAACGCTCGCAAATGAAGTGCTTGCTTCGCTGAATGCCGAAAGAGCGGCACAAGGTTTGCCGGCTCTTAAAATGGATACAAACAGCAATGCGTATATGCTGGCAAAATGCAGAGCTGCAGCAATGGCAACATATAATTACAGCGATTATGATTCTCCGCTTTACGGAACGCTTTCTCAAATGTGTAGCAGATTTAACATTTCAAGCAGTAAGCCGTCTGAAAACACTTGGAAAACAGTTGCTTCAAAATCTGCAAGTGAGATCCATTCCAGATTTATGGTGCTTGACGGTGCAAGAGAAGCAAGGATGAGTTCGCAATACACAAATGTCGGTATCGCAATCGTTCAGAAAAACGGATATTACTATATCTGTGAAGTTTTTGTGGATTGATTTTATAGGAAGGGGAAACGATTTATGAAAGAAGTTCCGATTTGGGAAAAAAGCAATCTTACGCTTGAAGAAGCGAGCGCGTATAGCGGAATAGGCATAAATAAATTAAGACAATTAACAAATGACGATAATTGCAAGTTTGTGCTGTGGGTTGGGTGCAAAAGACTAATTAAGCGTAAAGCGTTTGATTCATATATTGAGAAAACCTATTCAATTTAAAGAATAAGAGACGTAACTAATTGTTGACAGAGAGAGCCTGTATATGTAAAATATTACTATGCATGTTCTCTCTATTGTTATGAAAGGATATTGATCATGGCTATTGAGAGACGCAAAGACAATAAAGGAAGAGTTTTAAAGGAAGGAGAGCATCAAAGGAAGAACGGAACATACGAATACAAATGGAGAGATAAAAAAGGTACTCGACATTCGATTTATTCAAAAACATTAAACGAACTGCGTGAAAAAGAGATTGATGTCCTGCGCGATGCATTGGACGGCATTCGTGAAGATAAAAAGAATCTCACAATTAATGATTTGTATAATTTGTGGGTGCAGTTGAAAAAAGGCTTGAAAGACAATACATTTTCGAATTACAAATATATGTATACTCAATATGTACAACCGGATTTTGGGCGTACTAAGATTTCGGAATTAAAAAGGACAGATGTGAGAGCATTTTATAATACACTCGCTGATGAAAGAAATCTTAGAACAAATACGATAGATGCGTTGCATACGGTATTACATCAAGTTTTAGAACTGGGCGTTGAGGACGATTATTTAAGATATAATCCTTCTGACAACGCATTGAAAGAGTTGAAAAGAGCCCACAATTATGATACTGAAAAGCGCAGAGCGTTGACTATCCCTGAGCAAGAACTTTTTGAAAAATTCTTGGCGAAAGAAGGCGTGTATCATAAATGGTATCCTATTTTTACGGTGATGTTATGGACTGGATTGAGAGTAGGAGAAATTACAGGGCTTAGATGGTGTGATGTAGATTTCGATGAAGAGATGATCAGCATTAATCACACGCTAGTGTATTATTGCAACAGAGAAAAAAACGGTTGTGGCTTTGCCATTAACAGTCCAAAAACTGAAGCAGGAGCTAGAAATGTGCCGATGTTGCCAAAGGTAAAAGAAGCACTTTTGATTGAAAAGCAATATCAAGAAGAGTGTGAGATTAAATGCAATGTGAGTGTAGACGGGTACACGGATTTTATCTTCGTAAATCGCTTTGGAGGTGTTCAAAATCAAGCTACGCTTAATAAAGCACTCCGCAGGATTATCCGAGATTGTAATTATGAAGCAATGGATGTCGGAGAAAAAGATGCGGTTACACTTCCTCGTTTTAGTAATCATATATTAAGACATACATTTACTACAAGGATGTGTGAAGCAGGCGTGAATATTAAAGCTATGCAAGAGATTTTAGGACATGCGGATGCAGAAACAACTATGGATATATATGCAGATGCAACTACGGAATTGAAGAAAGCAGAGCTGATCGACTTTGAAGAGTATTTTAATAAGCAAAGACTTTCTAAATTAAATATTATTTGATTTACGACCAACTTACGACTGATTTACGACCATATATGTAGAGTTATAAAGATGTATAGTATGTAC
>ERZ1026868.1805-NODE-1805-length-10570-cov-4.494722_pt1 | contig 10570 bp, 8 predicted proteins | sample MGYA00380164_ERZ1026868 | MGnify/ENA primary metagenome ERZ1026868 (study PRJEB33269, sample SAMEA4719800) | human gut metagenome | biome: human-associated habitat; feature: organic feature; material: feces | place: Cameroon | collected 2013-10 ... | reverse complement strand
ATGCTCGGCAGACTTCTTCACAAGCCGTTGGCTGAGGTAATGCCCGATACTGTGTGCGCCTCCCTTATTTCGGGTCAGGGCAGAGCGGGAATGCTTTACAAGATGATATGCGCATATGAAAAAGCCGATATGAAGATTGCAGCGGAATTTGCCGCAGCTCTCGGCATACCGCCTTCCATACTGCCGCAGAAATACCGTGAATGTGTATCCGCAGCAGATGAAATGTGGCATAAGCTCATAACTCCCGCTGAGTTCAGGGAATGATAAGTACATTTAAAAGCCTTCCGTTTCGGGAGGCTTTTTTTTCATTTTGTATAAAATGATTTTATTTGACGAATATTATTGTAAAGGTTTACATAACCGCTTGATTTTATTTGTGTAAAATAGTAATTGACACTATTGTCATTTTGTATTAAAATTAGAAGTACCAATATATTCTCTTTTGTGTATAACCACATGAGAATGGGAAAATTATGGGAGAAATTACGTCCGTAAACGATAACATTACGGACAGGGGGCAGCTGCTTTAAGGAGAGCACTGTTCAGAGGGCTTTGTCAGCAAAGCCCGGAAAGGAAGGTTATTATGAAGAAATCAAAACTCATCGGAGCCTTAACGGCTGCGGCACTGGCTGCTGTCAATATGACAGCTTTTGCAGCACTGCCCGTTTCTGCGGCAGAGGTTGACCTTGACGGCACATATCACGCATATATCGGCGTGCAGTCCGCAAGCTACACCTTCAGAAACGCTTATGACGATGCTACCTACGGCTACGGCGTAACTGCCGATGACGGAACTGTATGGTTCGATCAGCTCACAGGCTGGGACGGCCCCACAGCTCTCAACAAGGGCGGCACATTCACTGATGCCGAGATAGCAGGAAACGGTACATATTCTGTGGCTGTAAACGATTTCGACTTCGGAGATGACGAGTCCCTTAATCTGCTGTTCGTTTCCACCGATATCCCCCTCAACGATCAGATCAAGATCACTGACGTTAAGGTAATTATGGACGGTCAGACAAAGTACACATTTGATGACGCTTTTATGGATCCCGATGCTGCTGAGTACATGAAGTGGCTCGCAATCAACATCTGGAACAATGACCTGGGCGGTTCCGACGGAATGTTCGGCTATGTAATGCCTTCCGATTCCATCGAGCTTCAGTTCACAGTTTCAGGCTTCAACTACGACAAGGCTGAGGACACTGCTGAGGGTGCTTCCGACGGCGCATTTGACCCCGACGGTGAGTATGACGCTTACCTTGGAGTTCAGTCCGCAAGCTACACCTTCAGAAACGCATATGACGACACTACCTACGGCTACGGCGTAACTGCCGATGACGGAACTGTATGGTTCGATCAGCTCACAGGCTGGGACGGTCCCACAGCTCTCAACAAGGGCGGCAATTTCACCGATGCCAAGATCAAGGGCAACGGCACATACTCCGTTTCCGTTACCGATTTTGATTTCGGCGATGACGAGACCTTTAACCTCCTCTTCGTTTCCACCAATATCCCCCTCAACGATCAGGTAAAGATCACTGACTTCAAGGTTATCCTCGACGGTCAGACCAAGTACACCTTCGACGAAGCTTTCATGGATCCCGATGCTGTATCCTACATGAAGTGGCTTGCAATCAACATCTGGAATGACGAGCTGGGCGGCGCTGACGGAATGTTCGGCTATGTAATGCCTACCGATTCCATCGAGCTCCAGTTCACAGTTTCCGGCTTTAACTATGACAACCCCGACGCAGCAGCTCCCGAGGAGACTGAGGCAGTTACCGAAGCTGAGACCGAGGCTGAAACAGAAGCCGAGACCGAGGCAGAGACCGCTGCTGAGGAAACAACAGCTGCCGAGACCGAAGCTGTTCAGGCAGAGGCTCCCGCTGAGTCAGGCGGCAGCAGCGCAGTCGTTATCGTAATTGTTATCGTAGCAGTTGTAGTTATCGGTGCAGTTGTATTCGTAGTTATCAAGAAGAAGCAGTCCTGATAAAGAACCTGCGGAATAAACGACAACATACTGCCGCTCCGCAGGTGCGGCAGTATGTTTTTGAGCGTTAAATTAAAGGAAAGGACTGATAAACAAATGGCGGACGGCACAACTGATACCATCGTCAGCACCGAAACTCATGACATTCCCGTTCACCCAAAGAAAAAGGAAGCTCCAAAGACGCTGGCAGAAAAGATCTCAGACAAAATATACTGGATACTGCGATGCGCCGTTGTTATTAACATAATCGCACTGTTTTTTCCCTCGTTCAACCCCGCACGTCTCAGCGGAATGATAAACAAGAATCTTTCCCTGTTCTCCTGCGGTATATCCTATAAGTCAATAGTTGCAAACTTCGGCCGTGCGTTCAGACAGGGCTGGGTGCAGGAATCCACATTCCATGCCCTTAATGTCTGCGCAATGATAGTCATTGTGGCTGCGGTGCTTGCGGCAGCAGGCGGCTGTATGTCCCTCGGAAACAGAAAGCTCAAGAGAACAGGCGCATTTGTTACCATTGCGGCAGGTATCCTGGAGCTTGGAGCTGTTTTCCAGTTCAAGAACCTCTACAATCAGATAGCCGATCAGGCAATAAGCGCCAACAAGCTTGACAGAGTGCTGCCCATGTTCCCCTACAATAACTACATCTTCATGGGTCTGGGAATCGCACTTATCGTATGCTCTGCAGTGAACCTGTTCCTTGTTCCCGCTGCGGAAAAGGGCGAGCACTATGATATGGAGCCTAAGTTCAGGCTTTTCCTTATGATGCTTCCCATCATCGCACTGGCATTCGTATTCAGCTACCTCCCTCTTTACGGCTGGAGATACGCATTCTTCAACTACAATGCAGGTGAAGATCTTACCATGGATAAGTTCGTGGGCTTCAAGTGGTTCACCTCACTTTTCCAGAACAGCGCCACAAGAAACGATATCGTGAACGTTCTCAAGAACACTCTTGCAATGAGCGGCCTCGGAATTGCCACCAGCTGGGTGCCTATGGTATTCGCTGTGTTCCTTTCCGAGATAAAGAACAACCGTTTCAGAAGACTTGTTCAGACCTTTACCACCATACCAAACTTCATCAGCTGGGTAATCGTGTACGCTATCGCACTGGCTATCTTCTCCACCGACGGCTTTATCAACACAATGATAAACAGCGTTTCAGGCTCCGATCAGCTTGTTACCACAAACTACCTTATGTCCTCCAGCCATATGTGGCTGAAAATGCTTGCATGGGGCATCTGGAAGGGCACCGGCTGGAGTGCGATCATCTACATCGCAGCCATTTCGGGCATCGACCAGGGTCTTTACGAGGCTGCCACCGTTGACGGTGCAGGCCGCTTTGCAAAGATGTGGTACATAACTATCCCCGAGCTTATCCCCACTTTCTGCGTTCTCCTGCTTATGTCCATCGCAAATATCCTTTCAAACGGCATGGAGCAGTACATGGTATTCTCCAACGCAATGAACTGGGAAAAGATCCAGGTGCTTGACCTTTACGTTTATAACCTTGGTATCGGCAAGGGACTTATCCCTCTGTCAACAGTTATCGGTATGGTCAAGTCCATTGTCAGCGTAATTCTTCTCTTCGCCGCAAACGGAGTTTCAAAGCTTATCCGTGGCGAGAGCATTGTGTAAAGGAGGGAAAGTCATGGCAGAAAATACCGCTGTTAACAGCAGCTCCCCCAATGACAGCAAGGATATCCGTGAGGTGGGCGAGCATTCTCACATCAAGCTCACCGCAGGCGACATCATATTCAACATTCTGAACTATCTGTTCTTCGGACTTTTCACACTGAGCTGCATATTCCCCTTTTACTACATTTTCATCAACACCATTTCCAACCCCGAGCTTGTAACCAGAGGTGCCATAACCCTTATCCCCAAGGAGCTTACCATTCAGAACTACATCTCCATGGGCGCTGTAGGCGACCTGTGGAAATCAGTTTTGGTAACAGTTCTCAGAACCGTTATCGGTACTGCGCTGATGGTATTCGTATCCTCGCTGGCAGGCTACCTTGTTACCAAAAAGGAAATGTGGCACAGGCAGTTCTGGTACCGCTTCCTTGTTGTAACAATGTACTTTAACGCAGGTCTTATCCCCTGGTACCTGAATATGTCCATGCTGGGTCTTACCGATACCTTTGCGGCTTACATAATCCCCGGTATCGTTTCGCCCTACAACATCATTCTTGTAAAGACCTACATTGAGTCCATACCCGCAGAGATCGAGGAAAGCGCATTTATGGACGGCGCAAGCTACTGGACGATCTATCGGAAGATAATCTGGCCGCTTAGCAAGCCCATACTTGCAACTATCGCCATTTTCGGTGCAGTAGGTCACTGGAACTCTTTCCAGGATTCGCTTATCCTCAACGCAAACTCTCCCGCACTCTACACCCTCCAGCACAGACTGTATATCTACCTGAACCAGAGCTCCAACCTCGGTGCGATGGTCGCATCGGGTACCAGCAGCTCCGACGCATCGGCGCTGGCAAGCTCCTTCAACACGAAGATACTCCAGTACACCATTTCAATGGTAACGATAATACCTATCCTGTGCGTATATCCGTTCATGCAGAGATACTTTGAAAAGGGTCTTATGCTTGGAGCGGTAAAGGGTTAACAGCAAACATAATCAGCTTCAATAAAAAAATTTTAATCAGAAAGGATCGATCTCCAAAAATGAAGATGAAAAAATTCCTGGCAGGAGTTCTCGCTCTTGCAATGGCAGGCTCACTTACAGCCTGCGGCGGTGCAGCCACACCCGAAATGCCCGATGCAACATCAGTAGCTGCCGACAGCGCCGATACCGATGCCGATGCAGCAGACAGCTCCGACGACAGCGCAGATACCTCCGCTGACAGCTCCGAGGGCGGAAACAGCCTCTCCGACCTGTACGGCGATGAGACTATCCAGCTCACTGTTTACAGCCAGCTGGCAAACTACTCAGGCAAGCTCACAGGCTGGTTTGCCGAGGTAATGAAGCGTGAATTCAATGTTGAGATGACCATTATCCCCGAGTCCGACGGTATGTTCGATACCAGAATGGAATCAGGTAATCTGGGTGACATCGTTATCTTCGGTTCCAACGGCGATAACTACCAGAGAGCTGCAAAGGGCGGCCTCCTCTTCGACTGGAACGAGGACGATATCCTCACCGACTACGGCTCCTATATCAAGGAGAATATGCCCTACGCTCTCGAAAACAATATGCAGTTCAACGATTCCTTCGACGCAGGCAACAAGCTCTTCGGCTTCGGCCACAACGTTGCAACCTCTCCCGAGGATCATGAAGCATTCTTCTACACCATGGACCTCCGCTGGGATCTCTACAAGCAGCTGGGCTACCCCGAGCTTAACAATATGGACGATCTCTACAACCTGTTTGTAAGCATGAAGGAGATCTGCCCCAAGGACGAGAACGGCAACGAGACATATGCAATGTCCCTCTGGCCCGACTGGGACGGCAACATGGTAATGTACATCAAGGCATTTGCTACCTGCTACTGGGGCTATGACGAGATGGGCTTCGGTCTTTACGATGTTGAGAACGGCACATATCACGATGCTCTCGAGGAGAACGGCCCTTACCTCACCGCCCTCAAGTTCTTCAACAAGCTCTATCAGGCAGGTCTTATCGACCCCAACTCCATGACCCAGACCTATAACGAAATGAGCGAAAAGGTTCAGGCAGGCGGCGTATTCTACTCTATCTTCGACTACGCAGGCTCCGCTCTTTACAACATCGAAGAGCACCTCCAGTCCGATTCCGGTATGTACCCTGTAGTTCCCGCTGATGCAACTCCTCTCTGCTACGGTATGAACGTACTGGGCGGCAACAGAATCTGGACTATCGGCGCTAACACCGAGTATCCCGAGCTTTGCATGGCTATCATCAACTACCTCTGCACTCCCGAGGGCTACATGACCTACTGGTGGGGCCCCAAGGATCTCTGCTGGTACTATGACGATGAGGGCAACACCTGCTTCACCGAGCTTGGCGAAGCTGCTTACAAGGACAGAAAGGGTACTATGATGCCCGATGAATGGGGCGGCGGAAGCTTCAACGACGGCACATTCCAGGCTAACAACACCACCTGGTCCAAGGACGCTTCCAACCCTGACTCCAACGGCGAGACCTACAACTGCGAGAACTGGAAGAGCAGACGCACCGATGCCAAGTACGGCATTCTCCAGGATTGGAGAGACTTCACAGGCAAGTACAATACTCAGGAATACATGGACAGCATCAACCACAAGGTTTCCCTTGCAACTTCCTACACCGAGTCCAGCAAGAGCGATGAGCTCAAGATCATCTGGGAGCAGGTAGCTAAGTGCATCGTAAACTACTCATGGCAGGCTGTTTACGCTAAGGACGACGCTGAGTATGACAAGATCGTTGCCGAGATGACTCAGAAGTGCAAGGAGTACGACCCCAACGGTGAGTGCCTTGCATGGTGCGAGAACGAAGCATCTATCAGATGCGGTCTTGAAGACGCAGTTAGATGATCATTTACAGAATCAAGTATTAAGTGATGCGGAGCGCAGATATCCTGCGCCCCGCATTATGGTATTACAACAAAAGTTTCAAGGAGAATTTCAATGGCAGGTTTTTTCAGTCCCGACAGCAAGCTGTACAAGTTCATGACACGACTTACGGACGTTTTCGTCCTTAACGTGATGTGGCTGGTGTTCAGCCTGCCAATAGTGACCATAGGCGCTTCCACCATTGCGGCGTGCTCCGTAACGCTCCATATGGCAGAGGATACCGAGGGTCACACAGCAAAGGACTTCCTCAAAGCGTTCAAAGCGAATATCAAGCAGGGCATACCGATGACGTTCATTACCCTCATATGCGTGTGGGCAGTGTATCTTGACTTTCAGATATACGGCGCAGAGGCGGATATGGGTCACAGCGGCGCACTTATCTTCCTGATAATCGGCATCGTGGCGTCATATATCTTTGCATTTTCCCTGCTGTATGTGTATCCGTTGCTGGCGAGATATGAAAACTCCATCATCAACAGCCTGAAAAACTCGTTCAGGATAAGCATGAAATTCTTTCTCCGCTCGCTTCTCCTGCTGATACTTGTGGCGTTTGAGGTGGCAGTGATTATGTGGAACACCACAACATTGTTTGTGGGACTTCTCATAGGCCCTGTGTTCATACTTTTCACCATAAGCTCATTTGCCATAAGGATATTCAGAGAGCTGGAGAAAACTCCGGGAACTATATCAAATCCCGATAATAAATATTGATATCAAGCGGCTTCGTACAATGCGGAGCCGCTTTTTTGTATGTGTTATTTAAAAAACACTTGAAATTTCTCCGCTGTATGGTATAATATGTATATCGGTATTATATGAACGTATGGGAGTGAGCTCCATGAAAAGAAAAACTGTCGCTTTGTGCGTTACAGGCTACGATAAGGAATATGAGACACGCATTGCGGAGGGTATCGCACGCAGATGTGCGGCGCTTGATATCAATCTGCTTGTGTTCGCAAGCCTTATCAGAAAGCCTGACCTTAATTCGGGGCTTACTCTGCCCGAAAGTGTCATCAAGGGCGAAACTGCTGTATTTGACCTTATAAATTACAATATGCTTGACGGCATCATCATTCTGGGCGATTCCATCATTGATGAAAGCGTTATCGAAAAGGTACACAGGCTGGCACAGAAAAACAATGTGCCTGTTATCAACATAAATGACCCCACTAATGTGCTGGATAAGAACATCACCCTCAGCGACAAGTTTGCTATGGAGTTTGTTATGAAGCATCTGGTGGAGGATCATGGGCTTACAAGGATAAACTTCATCGGCGGCTTCCCGGGAAACCTCCAGACGGAGGAAAGGCTGGCAGGCTACAAAAAGGTGCTTGCCGAGCATAATATCCCTGTGGAGGAGCGGCGTATCGCTTACGGTCAGTTCTGGACAAAGGCGGCGGACTGCACAAGGGAATTCTTGAAAGATGAGCTGCCCCAGGCCATTGTTTGCGCCAGCGACACCATGGCTATCTTCTGCATGGATGAGCTGAAACATCAGGGCTACAGCATACCTGAGGATATTATTGTAACTGGCTTTGACGGCATTGCCGACTGCGAGCTGTATTCGCCCACTGTCACCACTGTAAGGCGTAGCTTTGCCGAGGCGGGCGGGAAAGCTGTGGATATGCTCAGCGATATGTGGCAGGGCAGGGAAGTTCCCGACTGGGTAGATGTGGTGTCGGTGCTTGAAAAGGCTGAGTCCTGCGGCTGTGTGAAGAAAGAGCCTCAGGAAGAAAGCTACTACAACTCAACATATCAGACCAAGGACACATTTATGGAGTTTACCGCCAAGCTTACGGAGATGAACACGGCTTTTGCTGGCTGCCGGACCTCAGAAGAGGTATATGAGGCGCTTAAAAACGGTGCGGCATTTTTCCGCTTCAACAGGCTTTTCGTGTGCATACGCTCCAGTTTGGAGGGCGGCGGAAGCTTTGTGGGCAGCGGCAGCATGAAATCCGAGGGTTCGGCGTACAGCATGATGTCCATGCTCCAATACGGGCATGATGTTCCTGTGGGAACAAAGTTTTCCTCCGAGCAGCTTCTGCCCATAGATTTTCTTGACGGCGAAAAGGCGGTGTTCTTCGGATTTTCTCCCCTGTATTTCAGCGGAAAGTTTATGGGATATCTTGCATATGAGCCTACAAGAATGGGCGGCGCAGGGGACTTTTTCAGCACATGGGTCACTGCCATAAACAACAATGCGGGCAATTTCTACATGAAAAAGGACTTGGAGCTGGTCGTAAAGGAGCTTGAGAACCTTAATGTCCGTGACCCTCTTACCGAGCTTTTCAACCGCCGTGGAATGGAGAAATTCGGCGGCAGGCTGGTGGATCGGGCAAGGAAAGAAAAGCTTGTGCTCACAGTTATCTGTGCGGATATTGACGGGCTGAAGCCCATAAACGACCGCTGGGGACATGAGGCGGGGGACAATGCCATCAGGCAGACCGCTAATGCGCTGTTTTATGCAATGCCCTCGGACAGTGTTTGCACCAGAACAGGCGGAGACGAGTTCAGCGTTATCCTCTGCGGTGCGGACGATTCGGGCATTGAGGGATATATCAGCCGTGTATCGGATTATCTTGCGGACTACAACAGCCGCAGCGGACTGCCATACAAGGTGGACTGCAGCTGCGGATACTGCTCGGTGAATGGGGGAGAGATATCCTCCATGGAAGCGGTAACGAGAATGGCTGATGACAATATGTACAGGCTGAAGGCTGCAAAAAAGAAGTCACGGTAAATTTTTTTGTGAGGTATTTACTATAAGTTTACAGCACGCCTGAGATATGGTGTATGAAATATACAAACAATTTATGGAAAAACGCAGCTGATATAACTTTAGCGTTATGAATATCTTGCATATAGCATATTTGACATTATATTATCATGTGGTATAATAAGAGCTGACAAAGGACATACGCTGTGCACAGCGTTATCCCGAGTTACGAGAAGAGAAAAAGCAGAGAAGAGGTCGTGCGCGCAGATTTCTTTCCGATGTTTTCGCATTGTGTCTTTTCAGGCTCTTAATATAATACAGAACCTTGAAAGGAAGTCTTTTTATGAAAAACTATTACTCCGTACTTAATGAATGTGCCGTTAAAAATCAGGTGCTTTTTGCAGGCTCCACATTTGCTCATGATTTCCCTATCAACGAGCTGATGCAGGATTTTGATGTTGACGCAAGGGTATATAACCGCAGCGAAAAGGGCGCAAAGCTTGCCGATGCCCGTGATTTTGTTATGGAGCAGGCGGAGGCTCTTGAACCTTCAAAGATATTCCTTTGCTTCGGCGATGAGGATATCAAGGCTGAGGGCTTTCTTGCAGGCGAGTTTTCATATGAGTACAAGGAGCTTATTTCTGATATAAAGAAGAAATTCCCCGACTGTCAGATATATATTCTCCCTGTTATGGCTGATGGTGCTGAGGAGGCTGACAATGCTCTGAAAAATATCTGCGGCGATATGGCAGAGTTTATTCCCATTTCTGCTGAGGCAAAGCATGACGCAGGAAAGATATTCAGAGAGCTTAAAACCTTCCTCCACGGCAGAAATGTTATTTTCGGTCAGGCTTGGAACTGATAAAAGCCGTACAGTCATTGGGCTGTACGGCTTTTTTATGGCTTATAAGAACGGCAGGCGACATGGAGTACCACCATGTGGGAGTTCCTGCGGCGATAACGTCATAATCCGAAATATCAACGCCCAAAGGCTTTATTTCGGGGCGGAAGTGCTTTTCGACTTCACGCTTGCCCTGCGCAACTACTGCGTCATAATCATCGGAGTAGGGCACCTTGGTGTCGAGGCGGACAATATCCGCACCTGTGAGGCTTTGCAGTATCTCTGCGGCGATCTGGGTGTTGCCCTTGTCGATATATCTGAGTGTTCCGCCGAAATAGTTTTCATCGGCTCTTGAATAATATGCTATAAGTGCAGGCATACAATATCCTCCTTTGCGTGTTCCTTTAGCTATATTATATATAATACTAATCTTCAATCAACCTACAGACAAATCCTCGGCTGAAATAAGCCC
>ERZ1026868.1800-NODE-1800-length-10590-cov-2.753488_pt1 | contig 10590 bp, 8 predicted proteins | sample MGYA00380164_ERZ1026868 | MGnify/ENA primary metagenome ERZ1026868 (study PRJEB33269, sample SAMEA4719800) | human gut metagenome | biome: human-associated habitat; feature: organic feature; material: feces | place: Cameroon | collected 2013-10 ... | reverse complement strand
CCAACTAAAGTTTGCATTAGTTAGGTTCTGTCCGTCAAAATTCCATCCGCTCAAATCACTTTCACCAAAACTTATCCCGTTTAGGTCTTTCTCCTTATAGCTCTTCGTTGATTTCAACTGGGCTTCTGTAACTCCTTTGTACACGGTATCTCTAAACTCAGCTCCTTTTATTGTCGCATTGGCAAAGTCTGCATTAGTCAACGTTGCTTCCGTAAAGTCTGCATTGGTCAATGTTGCACTCCCAAAGTTTGTATTAGTCAACGTTGCCCAACTAAAGTTTGCATTAGTTAGGTTCTGTCCGTTAAAATCCCAACCGCTCAAATTGTTATGACCAAGATTTATTCCGCTCAAATCTTTGTCTTTATAGCTCTTTGTCGATTTCAACTGGCTTTCTGTAAAACCTTTGGACACGGTAAAAATAAAATCAGCTCCTTTTATTATCGCATCGGTAAAGTTTGCATTAGTCAACGTTGCTTCCCTAAAGTTTGCATTAGTCAGATTCTGTCCGTTAAAACTCCATCCATTTAAATCATTTTCACCAAGAATTATTCCGCTTAGATCCTTATCTTTGTAGCTCTTCGTTGATTTCAACTGCGTTTCTGTAATACCTGTTGAATAAAAACTAGTTCCGTTTACCGTCGCATTGCTAAAGTCTGTATTTGTCAGCATCGAATCCCTAAAGTTTACATAAGTCAGGTTTGCATTGCGAAAATTTACACCCTTTAACTCAGCATAATAGAAGGTTGCACTGGTTAGATTTGAGTTTGTAAAGTCCGCGCATGTATAATTAGTACCGCTCTGAGTAGAGCTTCTAAAATCAGAAAATATAACACTCGATCCATCTTCAACATAAGTATCGCGCCAAATGGAGTCTACGTGGCTTTCTCCCGAATAATCTCCGATCAGTTCGCCCGTGTGGACATCGTTGTCGGCGCGGAGGGTTGTTATTGCTGCCGATATTGCGGCTAATGTTAAAATATATTTTATGCTTTTCATAATGTTTTCTGTAATTGTTTTTTATAAATTTTTCATGTACCAGTACTGCCAATTCGTGTATCCGTCTATGCGTTTGATGTGCCAATTTTTCGGCTTTGCGGCGGTTAGATACGAGCACACTTTATCTCCCCCCGCCAATACGATAACGGGGTTTTGCAAGTTGTTCGCTAAATACAGATACTTGAAACGGCGTATGTATTGCTGTCCGCCGACAACAACGATAGGCTTTAGCGGGTTTTCAACTGCGGGTTGTGCCAGATGGAAGAACCCCGTATTTTGCCAAGCATTGCACGTATCGCATCCGTCGTAATTTATATAACGCGTATGCGCGGTCGGAGTGAGTTGCCCTTTTTGACGAACCGAAAATTCAAAATTATAACACGGCAATTTGAATTTCGCCGACACAAGCCCCCAACAAGACGACAGTATGAACATATCGTCCCCGAAGTTGGCGAAAGCCGCCGCATATGCGCCGCCAGAGCCTATATAAAGTCTGTAAGCCTCGAGCATATACGGAAGATTGCCAGCCTGTTTGGCGGCAACAAGTTCGAAGTAGTCTTTATACCCCGCCGAATAAACGGGGTCGAACGGAAACTTGAACACAGCCTTGGGCGATGGCGAAAAGCAAATCTTACGCCCCGCATCGTCAAAAGGAGGCAACCGAGTTTGCGACTTACAACAGGGGCAGACCAGATAGAAATCCGGACGCGCTCCGCGTGCCGTACCGCTGTTTGCCGCGCCTTCTTCTACAGCATTCAAATATTCCAACAACCTTTCCATTGTCGAAAAAGATATCGTATTCGAAATTACTGTAGTCAAGCAGTTTTTTTGAATTTATGTTTGTATCAAATACATCCGCATTTTTTCGGCGGATTTTTTTAGCGCAAAAAATCGCGTTTTTGAAAAGCCGCTTTTGCAACAACCTAATCTAAGGTAATTTGCAAATTCAAAAATACTACAGTATTTCGAATACGATACCCCTTGCTCGGGTTGCCGCAACTTGCGCGCAACACGTTAAATATGCGCAAGTTATACAAAAAATTTCCTTATGTGGCGCGCGAGATCGGCTTCTTTGTCCAATTCCGTCCCGCCATCGAGCCAATCGCAGAAATGTTTTGCGAAATAAGGACTTAGAGCGTAGCCTTTTGAGCCGAAGCCGTTGAATGAAAGAAGTCGCCCGTCTTTGGGGTGTTTGCCCAAGTGGGGGCGGGTTGTTGCCGTGCACGGACGCACACCCGCTTCGTGGCAGGCAACTTCGAACTTATGTTCGCCGCGGAATATTTTCGGAGCTGCGGCGAGCAGTTCGGCGCGCGCGTCGGGGGTGGGAACGGAGTTGAGGTTTTCCCTGTCCCAAGTCGAGCCGATTCTGAATTGTCGGTCGCCGCATTTCATAATCCAGTTGCCGCGGTGCACGATATGCGGCGGGATGTCGGCGTCGGATTCGAGGGTAAGTATTTCGCCCTTAGCGGGTCGGTAGGGCAGCCAAGAGAAGAACGGGTTTTCCAGAACCTGCCATCCTTCGCAGAACACTATTTTCTTTGCGTAAAGGTCGCCGTAGCGGATGGCATCGCCGCTTAAATCGAGTTTTTTATAATCGAACTTTTCGGAAATGAGTATGTTATGCGAAACAAAGTACTTTTTGAACGCCTCCATTGCCTTTCGCGTTTCGACCCAAGCCGAATGTTCGATAAAATAAGAGCCGAAAGAATCGTCGAGTTGACCGAAGAAGTCGGGCGAGTGTGCCGCGCCGATAAACTCGGCGTAGTCGGGAAGCGAAGAGCGTTCGAGCCAAAGTTGGAGTTCTTCGGGCGAGCGGCAAAGTTGCAGGATTTTGCGGTCGTGGAAAAACTCCGCCCCGAGTTCGCCCTCCAAGTTGCGGTAGAATTTTTTTGCGTACGGATGCGCCACTGCGCTGCGCCAGCTTTTGACGAGCCGTTTGCCCGTAATGGGGTTGACTACTCCAGCGGCGACAAGGCAGGCGGCGTCGCGCCAAGAGTCGTCGAATATGCGGATTTTGCGGCCGCGGGCGAGCAGTTCGAAGCCGAGGCACGAGCCCGCGATTCCCTGCCCCACAACGATGTAGTCGAGCGCGTCCATCAGAAGAGGTTTCCCTGATTTGCAATCGGGTTTATCCCGAGAACCCTCCAAGCTTTGTCGGTGAGGACGCGCCCCTGCGGAGTGCGTTTTACGAAGCCCTCCTGAATCAGGTACGGTTCGTGAACCTCTTCGAGCGTGTCCGCCTCTTCGTTGACGGCGACTGCAACCGTGCCCAAGCCGACGGGTCCGCCGCCGTAGTTTCGCGCCATCACGCGGAGCATGCGCTTGTCCATTTCGTCGAGTCCGTTTTCGTCGATTTCGAGAAGTTCGAGTGCGGCGACGGCGGCTTCGCGCGTGATTTTCCCGCCCGCGCGTTCCTCCGCGTAGTCGCGCACGAAGCGTATGAGGTTGTTGGCGATACGCGGCGTTCCGCGCGAGCGTCGGGCGATTTCATCCGCCCCGCCCTTGTCGATACGCACGCCGAGCAGGTCGCACGAGCGCAGGACAATCGAGATGAGGTCGGCGCGCGAATAGTAGTCGAGCCGCGTCTGGAGCGTGAAGCGGCTGCGCAGCGGCGCGGTCAGAAGCCCCGTGCGGGTGGTCGCCCCGATGAGCGTAAACTTGGGCACGTTCAGACGCACGCTTCGGGCGTTCGGCCCCTGGTCTATCATAATGTCGATTCGGAAATCCTCCATCGCGCTGTAGAGGAACTCCTCGACGGTGCGCGAAATTCTGTGGATTTCGTCGATAAAGAGAATGTCGCCCTCCTGCAAATTGGTGAGCAGCCCCGCGAGGTCGGACGCCTTTTCGATTACGGGCCCCGACGTTATGCGAACCTGCGCGCCCATCTCGTTACCGAGTATGAATGCAAGCGTCGTCTTGCCCAATCCGGGGGGGCCGTGGAGCAGGATGTGGCTAAGGGTGTCGCCGCGCCTGCGCGCCGCGCCGACCATCACCTTGAGCCGCTCGACCGTCTTCGGCTGCCCCGCGAACGAGTCGAAGCCCGACGGACGCAACGACGATTCGATTTCGTCTTCTCTGCGTTCGAGCGCGCTTTGCAGGTAGTCGGTTCCCTTTTCCATTTTGTGCGAAAAATTACGTTGATGAAATTTAGCACCACCCTACACTTATTCGGGTTTTTGTGAAGATAAAATTTGTCAGGCTCGAAAATTTCAGAAACATCGGTTTTGCCGATGTGCCGCTCGACTGCCCGAACGTCTGGATTTGCGGAAAAAACGCGCAGGGCAAAACCAATCTGCTCGAGGCGTTGGGAATGCTCTGTGCGCTGCGCTCGTTCAGAACGTCGGAGATGTCGGCGACGGTTGCCTGCGGCTCGTCGGAGGCGCGGATACTCGCGGGAATTTCGCACGAAAAATTCGGCGAATGCGAAGTGCTGCTGTCGATTTCCGCAAAACGGCGCGCGTTCGTCGGCGAAGAGGAGATAAAGTTTTCCGACTTCATCGGACGCTTCCCCGTGCTCGCGATGGGCAACGAAGACGCAAAGCTTCTGCGCGGTTCGCCCGAAGTGCGGCGGCGCGATGCCGATATGTTCATTTCGTCGATTGACGGCGGCTATTTCGCCGCACTGCGCACATACCACAACGCGCTCGCGCACCGCAACGCGCTTCTGCGCGAAGCCTGCCAAGACCCGCGCATTTACACGCCGTTTGAAACGCAAATGGCGGAGGCGGCAAAGACCCTTTTCGATTTGCGTCGCGAAGTGCTCGGAAAGCTCGGCGGGCTTGCGACGCAAAAGTACGAAATTCTGGCGCGCGAAAACGGCGAAAGCGCGGACATAAAAATCAAGCCGAACTGCGAAGTCGAAACCGCGCAGTCGCTGCTCGACGTGCTCGAAAAAAACAGACCGCGCGACATCGAACGCCGAACGACTTCGCACGGGCCGCACCGCGACGACTTCAAAATTCTCGTCGGCGGACGCGACGCGAAAACGTATGCGTCGGAGGGACAGCAGAGGTCGGCTGTCATCGCGCTGAAGCTCGCGCAGTTCGACATTCTGCGCGACACACTCGGCGTCCGCCCCGTGCTGCTTTGCGACGACATATTGGGAGAGCTTGACGCGTCCCGCCGCGCCGCGTTCTGGGAATGCGTAGACCCCGAAGCGCAGGTCGCCGCAACCTCCACCGAACCCGCACCCGACGACGCGCTGCGCGGCAAATGGCGGACGCTGGCGGTAGAGAAAGGGAAATTCGAATGCCTGTAAACGCCGTGCTCGAAAAAATTTTCCGCCGAAACGCGCGCGGCAACCGCGCCGTCGTGCCGTGGGAGGATTTCATTGACACCGCCCTTTACGACGAAAGCTCGGGCTACTACCGACGCGCCGACAAACTGCGCGTGGGCGGCGACGGCGCGGATTTCTACACTTCGGCGAGCCTCAAAAACCGCGTGTTCTCGGAGCTTGTCGAAAACGCCGCGCGGACTCTGGCAACGCGCAGCGGCTTCGATTTCGATTCGCTCGAATTTTACGAAATCGGCGCGGAGGGCGACAGGCGCATTATCGAAAATTCGCGCGCGGCAAAGCTCGGCGACGACATAAAAATTCCGCAAAACGCAATCGTAATCTCGAACGAACTTCTGGACGCGCGCCCGTTTTCGCGTTTCAAATTCCTCGGCGGAAAGTGGCGTAGGGGCTTTGTGGAAATCTCAAAAGGCGCGGACGGTTTTTCGGCGGCGGAGGTTTTCGGCGAACCCGAAAAATTCGAACTCGACGCGCTCGAAAAATATTTTCCGCGCGCAAAAGTCGAGGGCTTTAGAATCGACATTTCCTTCGACGCGCTCGGGCTTTTCGAAAAAATCTGCTCCGCGCCGTGGCGCGGCATTTTGATTTTCGCCGACTATTTCAGAACCGCCGCCGAACTCTCGGAACTGCCCAACGGCACGGCTCGCGGATACTTCAAACACTCCGACCGCGCCGACATACTGCGCGACGCGGGAGAAGCCGACATCACGTTTTCGCCGTGTTCCGATATGCTGCGCGACATAGCCGAAAAATGCGGACTGCAAAATTTCGCGGAGGAAAGTCAGGAGAATTTTTTCGTAAAAAACGCCGAGGAGACAATGCGGAAAATCGCGCAGTCGCCCGACCCGTTCGACCCGCGCAAGCGCGAGCTTGTGCAGCTGCTAAGCCCCGTGCATATGGGCGCGGCGTTCCGCGTAATTTCGGCGGTGCGCAAATAATGCGGACAAACCGTCGTCCGCAATCCCGTACGTAAAACCGAAAAAGCGGGGATTGTAGTTTCCGGCAATCCCCGCTTCGATTGAAACATTTCGGTACATTTTTATTTGCCGTCCGCGCGTCTGAAGACCATCACTGCAAGTTCGTTTTTCGGCAACGAGACGGAAGCGCGCGCCCCCGAACCGCAAACCTTCGCACCCGACGCGGAATCGCCTCCGACATAGGAATAACCTTCGACGGTAAACGTCGCATCGAGCGAGGCGAGGTGCGACTGCGTTGCCGCAACCGCCAGTTCGTCGCCGCGGGTAAAGACCGAATAGGAAACTTTCGGAGTCGATGCCCTCGCGAAATCCGTATCGCAAAACCTGCCCTCGACTATCAGCGAATGATATTTTGCGCGAAGCCTGTTTATTTTTCCCATATGCGCCTTATAGCGGGGCGCATCGTCGATTGTGGCGCGGCATCGGTAGATTTCCACGTCGCTGCGCCAGCCGCGCAGGACGGCGAGATTCAGTCTGCGTTCGGTGTCGTTGTCGTCGCGGATTTCGCGGTCGGAAGTATTAACCTCGGGAAAAGTGTATTTGACCACGGGCGAAAAACGCGTGCGGGGAACTCCGAATTTGTCGATGTAGGCGATGTCGGTATTCACCCAGACGCTGTGTACAAAATCGACGTGCTGGAAGGTCGCGTCGGAAGTCACTTCTATGCCGAAGCTCATTTGCGGATTTTTGGATTTCGCATAGTCGCGCAGTTCCTTTACCATTGCAACCTTGTCCGCCATAAGCTCCATTGAGGGAACGCGGTGTCCGTGCGAAGAGTCCCAACATATTTCGACGAAACCGAGCTGGTCGAAGAATACGCCGTCCGCGCCCATCTCGACAACCCTGTCTATCTTCCGCTTCATTTCGTCTATCCAGACGCGCGAGGTCGGACAGGCGATGGCGAAGGTTTTCGAGCAAAAGGCGCGCATACTCGTGCCGTCGCCGCCGAATGGATAGCGTTCGACAAACGGCGTACCGTTCTGGTTTTTCACGCACAACTTGTGTCCGACTTTTTTGTAGAAGTCGGTAGACATATCAATCAGCTGTCCGTTGAAATATACGACGACTTTTCCGCCGCGCTTTTGCGCCTCGGATATGTATTTTTTGAGGGCTTCGTCGCCGCCCTGCGTGGTGTCGGGCGAATAGTTCGGATACCCCGAATCGTGTCCCTCGAGCGTCCAACCGAACATCAGAATGGTGTCTATACCCGCGGAATTTCCTATGTCGGCAAGTTTCGGCAGCTCGGAATACGGAAATATTACGGTACCGTACTGGTGGCGCATAATCAGCCGCTGCCATCCGTTTGACTCGGCAAACGATTTCGGCGCGGGCTTGCAGTCGAACCACGAATCGGCCCATTTGCGGTATTTTTTCGCGCCGATATGCCAGTCGCCCGCGTGGGGAGAAACGACGTATTCGGGATATTTTTTCGACTCGCCCGCATTCAGGAACGGATACTTTGCCATCGCCAAATCAACGGGTTTGTAGCCGCCGCCGTCTTTGCGCAGCCTGAAAAGGTGCATCGTCTGGGTAAACGACGAATCGTGGCTTCCGACATAGAGGCCGCAACGCCCGTCGTCGAGAACGTAGAAGTTGCACGATGTTCTCCCGGGGTAGAGAAATCCGCGTTCTATTGCCTTGTTGTCCTGCGCAATGTATTGCGAATGCGCCCCGCGAATCCAGTTCGGAATGTCCCTAAATTCCATTCCCGCATAGTGCGACAACACAAGTTTGCTGTCCTTTTCGAGTTTTGCGTTCCCAATCACGGGGAACTGGAATTCGCGCAAAACCTTGTTTTTCGATTTATTTGAAATTTCGGGAACAAAGCGGATTTCGTCGCCGACGACTTCGCAGTCGATTTTCACGGGGAACTCGCCTCCGTAGACGATTCGCAACTTGCAGTCTCCCAATTTTTCGACCTTTGCGGGAACATTTCCGCTCTCGACAACCTCCTCCAACAAAAGTCCGTCCTAATAGATTATCCGCCAGATCCCCCCGCCGCCCGCATACTCGCGTTCGGAAACAAGATTCCTAAGCGAAATCAAATTTCCGTTTCCGTCGAAGGCTATTTTGATTTTTTCGTTCCCTATTTCCGTGTCCGCGGCAAACAGGCAACCCGACGCGAAAAAAAACGCCGACAATGTTTTCGATAATTTTACAATACCCATAATGTCTTACCTCCGACATTGAGTATATCAAATATGCACAAAAAACGGCAAAAGAAAAAACGGATATCTTGAAAAATCCAGATATGCGATACAACGGCGAAAGGAGCTGCCGATTTTTCGGGATTTGTTTTTAAAGGGTTGACCGCTGTTTTGTTAACGTTTAACATTGCGGTTTATGAAGAGGAGAGATTTTATAAAAACCGCCGTTTCCGCCGCGGCACTCGCGCCCGCCATGACTTTTGCGGAGCGTTCCGCGCCCGCCGCCGTGCAAAAGAAGACGGTTCTGCCGCGCCGCAGGGGTTTCAATTTGCTCAATATGTTTCTGCCCGTCGGCAACGCGTTCAAGGGATCGGGCAACTACGATTTGGGCGCGTTCCGCGAGGAGGATTTTGCGATAATAAAAGAGTGGGGTTTCGACTTCGTGCGGCTGCCCCTCTGCTACTGGTGTTGGAGCTCCGAAGACGACTGGTTCAGAATGGACGAAAAGCCGCTTAAACAAATCGACCAAGCCGTGGAATGGGGGCGGCAGTACGGAATACACGTAAACATCAACTTCCACCGCGCCCCGGGGTATTGCGTCAACCCCGACCCCGTAATAAAGCTCGGGAGCAATCTGCTTACGGACGAAGCTCCGCGCGAGGCGTTCTGTTATCAGTGGGCGAAATTCGCCGAACGCTACAGGGGCATTCCGAGTTCGCAGCTGAGTTTCGACCTGCTCAACGAACCGCCCAAGCGCAACCGCGACGGCTACATCAAAGTTGTCCGCGACGCCGTAAAGGCAATCCGCGACGCCGACCCCGACCGCCTCGTTTGCGCCGATGGCTTCGACTACGGCAGCGTTCCGATTGGCGAATTTGCCGACATCGAAAATTTCTACCAGAGCGCGCGCGGCTACAGTCCGCACGTAATCACGCATTTTAGGGCGCGCTGGATACCGCATTTGATGAATTTCCCCGAGGAAAAGCTAAAGTGGCCAATCGAACACAACGGTAAGTTCTACGACAAAAACGCCCTCGCCGAAATGTACGAGCAAAACTGGGGCGCGTGGGAACGCGGCGGCGGCGCGGTGCACGGGGGCGAATTCGGCTGCCACAACCAGACCCCGCCGCAAATCGCAAACGCGTGGTTCAGGGACATCCTCGAGGTGTACAAACAGCGCAACTGGGGATGGGCTTTGTGGCGGCTGCGCGGAAGTTTCGGTGTGCTCGACTCCGAGCGCGTCGGCGTCAAGTTCGAAAACTTCGGGGGCGCAAAGCTCGACCGCGAACTTCTCGAAATACTGAAGCAGGGTTAGCCCCGACTTTCGCCGAAGCGCGCGCCAAGCGCGCAAAACAAAACGCGTGCGGATGAAAAGTTCCGCACGCGTTTTTTGTTTTCGGAAAATTCGGAAAAATTTCTAAGCTTCGCCGATTTTCGCCAAAAGCCATTCCGCCGCCGACATCTTCGACGGCGCGCGCAATACCGCCTTGAGCTTTTCGGCGTAGTAGGCAAACAAGCCGCGTTCGCCGATACAGCTTTGCATGTACGCCGCGAGTTTTTTGGGCGACGCCTCGAACTGGACGAACTCGCGCCACGCGGGTTTGTCCAAAATAATATTTGCTATGCTCAAATATTTTATATTAACAAGCGAGCGACCCACGACGTACGTAAACGGATTTGCCTTGTAGACAATCGCCCCCGGGATGCCCTGCAGCGAGCACGCAAGCGACATCGTACCCGAACTCATCATAACGGCCTTCGCGGCGACAACCTCCGACTCGTTGGCAATCACGCGCACGCGCGGGGCGACGTCGGGATTTTCCGCGAGCACCCTGCGGATTGTCTTTTCTATCGCCGCCGTCGGATATATCGCAACGGCGCGTTCGTTCGGCATGCGGCGCAACGCGCCTATCATTACGGGGAAAATGCGCGAAACCGCAATCGAGCGGCTGCCCGCGAGCATCAGAATTTCCCCGGCGGCGCAATAGCGCACGGGCGGGACAAACGATTCGCACAAAAACGGATGTCCGACAAACGAAACGGGCAGCGCAGTGTCGGCATAGCATTTTGTTTCGAACGGGAAAATCACGGCGAGCTCGTCGAGAACCTCCGCCATCTTGAAACGCCGCCCCGCCTTCCACGCCCAGATTTGGGGACTGATGTAATAGAGCAGCTT
>ERZ1026868.1798-NODE-1798-length-10595-cov-4.361954_pt1 | contig 10595 bp, 11 predicted proteins | sample MGYA00380164_ERZ1026868 | MGnify/ENA primary metagenome ERZ1026868 (study PRJEB33269, sample SAMEA4719800) | human gut metagenome | biome: human-associated habitat; feature: organic feature; material: feces | place: Cameroon | collected 2013-10 ... | reverse complement strand
CGACCAAAATCGCAAAATAAAATGCAGTTTTTTATTTTGCGATTTTGCCTCAGCGTGTCAAAAAAGTCCGAACGGACTTTTTTGACACGCTGAAACGCCAGCCTTTCGGCTGGCGTTTCTGTTTCATCCAGTATATTTGCATATTTATTCATTTATGCGCGGCGTAGTATCGCCATTCTACACAATCAGAGCCGCATTTTCCCCCGTTTTCCCATGTACTGTTTGTACAAATTCGCCTTTACATCGATTTTTTATGCAAAAACATGTTGACATTTATGCATGTGCGGTGTATAGTAGCCACTGTCAGGAGGAACTCCTCCGAAATACACGTCTATATTCCGATTCACGGTATAGAACCATACATAATTTGAAAGGAAGTAAGTAACATGAAAAAGTTTATGGCAATGCTGCTGACGCTGGTCATGGCGCTGAGCCTGGTGGCCTGCGGCCAGAAGGCTGACGACACCAAGAAGGATGACGCCGCCGCCGACACCGATGATTCTCTGGTGGTTCTGGAGAACGTGGTGGATTGGGGCGAGACAGAGCCCTATCGCGTTCTGGTGCAGAAGGGCGACCCCAAGGGTCTGCTGCCCGGCATCAATAAGGCCATCGCCGAGCTGACCGCCAACGACGGCGCGCTCATCAAGGAGATCGAGAACAAGGTCGCCTCTCAGGAGACGTACACCCCCGATTCCGTGTCCTCCGATCTGGCTGCCGCCGATAAGGATGCCGCTGCCAGCGACAAGCCCGTTCTGGTCATGGGCACCAGCCCCGACTATCCTCCCTACGAGTTCTTCGCTGATGCCGCTATGACCGAGTACGCCGGCATCGACGTGGAAGTGGGCAAGTACATCGCCGAGTCCATGGGTATGGAGCTGCAGATCGAGTCCATGAACTTCGATAACCTGGTGACCTCCCTGAGCAACGGCGACTTCGACATGGTGCTGGCCGCCTGCGAGTACACCGAGGAGCGTGCTCTGGCCTGTGACTTCTCCGATCCCTACTACACCGATCTGCCTCCCGTCATTCTGGTGAAGGCTGCCAACGCCGACAAGTACAAGACCGTTGACGACATCAACCAGGCCTCCGTCATCATCGGCGCCCAGAAGAACACCACCAAGGCCATGGCCGCCGCGGATATGTTCCCCGAAGCTGCCAACGGCATGGTTCTGGAATCTCTGGTCCCCACTCTGGTCACTGAGCTGAAGAACGGCACCATCGACCTGCTGGTGCTGGACGGCAACGTGGGTCTGAGCTACGTGGGCTGATAACCCCGCCAACTACCGCAAACGTGCAAAGCCCCGGCTTTGCACGCTTGCGCTCTGTATCAGAACTTTTGAAAGGATGTCTCGTCTATGTCGTGGAATGATCTGTTTGTCAACATGGACAACACCAACTTCTTTAACTTCTCGTTCCTGCCCAAGTACGGCTCCGCCTTCGTCCGCGGCTTTGAATACACCCTGCTGCTGGCGGTGGTATCCGTGCTGCTGGCTGTGATCCCCGCTCTGCTGCTGGCTATGATGCGGCTGAGCAAGGTCAAGCCCATCAAGTGGTTCGCCGGCGCGTATATCGCCGTGTTCCGTTCCACCCCCATGCTGGTGCAGCTGTCCATCATCTACTTCGGACTGTTCCACTACATCACCCTGCCCCGTACCCTTCTGTTCGGCTTCATCGCCGTCAACCGCTTTATCCCCGGCGTGGTGGCGCTGGCGCTGAACAGCTCGGCATACGTGGCCGAGATATTCCGCGCCGGCATTCTGGCCGTGGATAAGGGGCAGACCGAGGCCGCCCGCTCTCTGGGTCTCAGCAGCTGGCAGTCCATGCGTCTGGTGGTGCTGCCCCAGGCCATCAAGAACGTCCTCCCCGCCCTGGCCAACGAGGTGGTCACCATGGTGAAGGAATCCTCCATCTGCTCCGTGCTGGGCATGGCGGAGATCATGTACACCGCCCAGACCGTCTCCGGCAACAGCTATATCACGCTGGCGCCCTATGTGCTGGCCGCGCTGGTCTACTTCTGCATCAACTACCCCGCCTCCAAAGCGATCGAGGCCATAGAAAGGAGAATGCGCCGTGGCGACAAGCAGTAAAGTTCTTATCTCTGTGAAGAGTCTGGTCAAGGAGTTCAACCACGGCACCGTTCACGCGCTGGACGGCTGTGATCTGGACATCCACAAGGGCGAGGTGGTGGCCATCATCGGCCCCTCCGGTTCCGGCAAGTCCACGCTGCTGCGCAGCCTGAACATGCTGGAGGAGCCTACCTCCGGCGCCATCTTCTTCGACGGCGTGGATCTGGCCAGCAAGTCGGTAAACATCGACCTCCACCGCCAGAAGATGGGCATGGTGTTCCAGCATTTCAACCTGTTTCCCCACAAGACCGTGCTCCAGAACATCACGCTGGCGCCGGTAACGCTGAAGAAAAAGCCCCCCGCCGAGGCGGAAGCCCAGGCGCGCGCCCTGCTGGAGCGTATCGGTCTGTCCGATAAGGCCGACGAGTATCCCAACATGCTCTCCGGTGGTCAGAAGCAGCGTATCGCCATCGTCCGGGCGCTGGCCATGGATCCGGAGGTCATGCTCTTCGACGAGCCCACCTCCGCCCTTGACCCCGAAATGGTGGGCGAGGTGCTGGATCTCATGCGGGATCTGGCCAAGGACGGCATGACCATGGCGGTCGTCACCCACGAAATGGGCTTCGCCCGCGAGGTGGCCGACCGGGTGGTGTTCATGGCCGACGGCAAGATCCTGGAGGAAGGCTCCCCCAGCGATATCTTCGACCATCCGCAGGATCCCCGGCTTCAGGACTTCCTCAGCAAGGTACTGTAAACCGCGATACCCGCCCCGCGCGCCCCAAGCACGGGATAAGCGATCACTCATAACGAAAAAATCAGCCCAACGGCTAAAGCCGAAGGCCAAAGAGGAAGTTTTTTTGATTTGAGGATGAAGCAGCGTAATGTACGAAGGTATGTTACGCTGCTTCTCCTTTTCGCTTTAGTCTGGCGATCACCTGAGAGCCGTCTGTCGTACCGATAAAGGTGTAGTAAATGTCAACGCGCTGCTCTCGGTGGCCGCTGCTTTTATCGCGCTCGTGAATGACGATTTTCTCGATCAGGTCGTGAAGCATACCCGGCGTCAGTTCTTCAAAGGACGTGTATTTCTGCGCCATCTTCAAGAAGCTTTCGATGTTGACCGTCTTGCTGTCCAATTCAGCCATCTGTTTTTGAAGCGACTGCATTTCCGTCCGGAGACTGCGCTGCTCTTTTTCATAGTCCGCAGAGAGAATTTTGAACCGCTCATCGGACAACTTACCCAGGATATTGTCCTCGTAAAGCCGCTTGATAATGTTGTCCAATTCGCTGGCTCGGCGCTCCTTTAAGGACAGCTCCTTTTTCATGGCCTGTACCTGTGCCTGCTGCTCTTTCATGCTGCGGTTGGTCAGCCGCTGAATGAAGCCCTGCTCATCCTCGGTCGCCAGTGTGACCACCTGCCGGAGATTTTCCTTTACCAGCGATTCCAGCGTCACAGCGCGGATATAGTGCATGGAACAGGCATCCGTGCGGTCACGGTATCGTCCGCAGCAGTAGCACTCCTGCTTCTTGCTGATGTTCTTGCCCCGATGTACCCGGAGAAGGCTCCCGCAGTCAGCGCAGAACAGCATCCCAGAAAACAAAGACGGGGCCTCCTGTTTGCATGGCCGGTTGCGGAATGATCGCAGACGCTGCACTGTCGCCCAATCCTCTGGGGAAATCAGCGCTTCATGGGTATTTTCAAAAATCATCTGCTGATCTTCCGGGGTCTCCATGCGCTTTTTCAGCTTGTAGGACTTGGAGTACGTTTTGAAGTTGACGGTATGGCCCATGTATTCCTTGTAGGTCAGAATGTTTTCAATGGTGCTCTCAGACCATACGCACTCTGCGTCCGGATAATAATTGCGGCGGACGCCTCGACGCCGAAATGCCAGTGTGCCGGGTGTGGGAAGGTTCCGGCGCGTCAGTTCCTTTGCGATCTTCGTGGGGCCGTAGCCCTGGATGCACAAATCGAAAATCAGCTTTACGACCCAGGCAGTCTCTTCATCCGGCACCAGTACGCCGTTCTTATCCTTCACATAGCCATAAGGGGCGATGGATGCTACCCGCTTGCCGGACATTCCCTTCATCCGGGCCACAGCCCGCTGCTTGCGGGAACAGTCCCGCGCGTACCACTCGTTGAACAGGTTGACAAACGGCGTAAGGTCATTGTCTCCCTTTTGGGAATCCACGTTGTTGGCGATTGCAATAAAGTGGATATCGTGCTGTGCAAAGAGGACTTCCGTATACATACCCACTTGCAGGTAGTCACGGCCAAATCGGGAAAGGTCTTTGATAATGACCCGCCTGATTGTTCCGGCTTCCACGTCTGCGATCATCTGCTTGAACGCCGGTCTTTCAAACGTAGTCCCGGAATACCCGTCATCCACATAAAACGTGTAGTCGGTGTAGCCGTTCTCACGGCAATACCGCTCCAGCATCTCCTTCTGAGAAGAGATTTGTCAAGGGTATTTTCTGCGAAGGTTATGCAATAAGCGTCAGCTTCCTAAGCCTCATGCAAATACCTTCATAAGCAGACCTGTAGCAGATGCTGGAGCGAACCTTGCCAGCATCGGACTTGACACTAAGCAGATTTTTTTTGCTGCCGGTGGCACTGCCAAAGCTGCTGCCGATGGGACGGCTGTAGACATAGCCGTTCTCCGCGCCGAACACGACATTGCTGTCAACGATTGCAGCGCCAGCCCAGTAGAAACCGTCGTTCGTTTCACTCGGCGTGAAGGAAGTCAGAGTGCTCGTGTTGTAATCGTACTGATAATAGGCGCTGCCGCCATCGTAGATGCCAAAGTAAATGTACTCGTGACCGTTATAGGTGGTGCCAGTAATCGGCGTGTTGGCCTGACCAGGGCCGCCGACATCGTTCCCATTTGCATCCAGAACAACGCTCGGAGTCACGGTCGAAGCGGATGTGTTCAGTTTGTACAGCAGCCAATAGGGCGTCACAGAACGCAGCTTGGTGGTGCCTTCGCAGGCAGAACCGGGAGAGAGCATGATCGTGACCGTGTAAGTGCCGGTCTCAATTTCCACGCCAGTGTTATTATACAGGCAGAACTCATAGCCCTCATAACCAGTGGAGGTGCCGAAGCTCTGGGTGGTGCCATCTGCCTTCGTGAAGGTCACGCTGCCGCTGATGCCCTTTCCGGCTGCCATGGTGATGCCGGTGGCAAAATAAAGCGACTTCGTAGGAGCTTCGACCACAACGTTCGAGATCGTGACTTCGGTCTCGGTATTTCCGGGCAGACTCAGAATGCCGTTGGTGATGCTGGCACCTTCGGAAACCGTGATCGTGCTATTTTCAATGATGTCCTTGTTGTAGGTGACAGGCGCAAAAAGCGTGCTATCCCGATATTTTCCGGTGTAGGCGACGCAAGGGCATACGCCGCGATCCGCTGTATCTCTCCTTCGGATAACACCTGAATTTTACGCTGCCGGTAAGGCGGGAGCTTTACATGGGGCATGGCCTCCACTGAGGGAAAGATCTCCGCAGCCAGCCGCAGAGCAGATCTGACCAGGACACAGATGTCCCGGACACTTTTCGCAGACAGACCGCCGCCGCGAAGCGCCCCATTGGCCCGCTTCTCATTCAGAAAGCTTTGAAGCCTTTCCGCCGTCAGCTTATTGACGGTCAGTTCTCCCAGGGCCGGAAGAATGTGCCGCTCGATCAGGAAACGGTATCTGGCAAGGGTCGATTCCTTCACATCACCGGCCCGTTTCTGGAGCAGCTGAGAAAAAAGCTCTTTGACCGTCAGCGTACATTTATATTTCGGCGGTGATTTTTTCTGTACCTCCGCTGCTTTCAGCTTTTCGCGGCACTCTGTATAGCTGCGGCCATACACATATCCGTACTTTGCGCGTCCGGAAGCTTTCCGGCCCTGAATATATCGTCCTTCCCAGCGGCCATCCTTGCGTTTATAAATATTGATTCCTCGTTTTGCCATGCTGTTCCTCCTGTTTCTGACTGAAATTTTGACGGCGATAAGGCTCTTTTCCATAAAGCATCCCGACAGATAAACTACCTATGGCCGGGTGTGGAGCAGAGTAAAGCGCCAATTTTGAATTTTTTCGTGGAGTTTTTGTTTGCAAATCCGTCAGAACCATTGACTTTTTTTACGGAAGCTGTATAATAAAGTCGAGAGATAAGAATTGACCGTGTGTCGTAAATGCAGTGATGCTTTACGACGCACTTTTTATTTTACCGCCGGAGCAAGAGGAAACGGGGGAACGCTTTTGCAAGCAATGGAAAGGGATATCCTTTCCGCTTGTTGGGGCAGCCCCCAACCCCCCGGACTGGCGAAAAAACGCCGTCCGAACGCCATGCCGGAAGCATGGCGGCTGTGCGGCCAGCAGGCCGCAGACAAGTGAAAAAAATGCCGGAACCTTATCAGGAACGGTATATCCCGAATAAGGCCCCGGCATCTGTATGGATGTGCAGGAAAACGGCATTACCGATCCTGCCACCGCCGTTTCTCCTGATCCTGGGTCGGGCGGATTCGCAGCAGCGCGTCAACATTGACTTTCACGTTTTGTAATTCCTGATTCTCGCGGCGCAGACGGCGGTAGTCATCATAAGCTGCTTTCTTTTTTTCCAGCAGCGCAGCGTACTCCGCCTGCAAGGTCTTGACGCTGGGCAGCTTCTTTGCGCCCAATTCATCAAAGGCCCGTTTGGCCGCTTCATGGAGTAAAAGGTCTGTTTCATGGGCAGCCCGGAACGCAGGCTTTTCTCTGGGCGGCGTCTTACGGTAAGCAAGGTAAGTATCGCGCGTTTTAGCATAGTGGACAATATGGGTACGCAGCTCTGCGATCTCTTCCATGCGATGCTCATACTGCCGGATGGATGCGGATACCGCGTCAAGCTGTTGTGCGGCATCCGAAGCGCGGGCTGCCAGCAGCTCGTACTCGGTAATGCCATGTTCGGTCAAATAATTCAGTGTCCGGGACGCCTCCTTCAAATTGTGGATTTTCAGCCAGCGTTCATAGCCCGGCCCCCGGCCTTCCAACCGGCTTTGAATGTCCAGCAGCAGATTGACCCGCCCGTCTTTCCATGCCTGGGAAGCCGACCGGCGCGGGCGCTTCCCAGGCTGTCCAATGCGGCGCAGCAGCGCGTCCTTTTCATAGTCAGCCCCCAGCGTTTTGGCGCGGGTGAAACGCTGCTGCCCCTCACCGGCCAGGCGGAAGCTGAGTGCATTTCGGGAGATGTTGATCTCATATCCTTCCCGGCGCATGGCAGCTAAAAAATCATCATAGCTGCCTGCTGTAGGCAGCACCCGGTCTATGGTCTGGCGCAGGTGCTCCTTCCAGCTGATACCCCGCCGCTTGCTGGCCCATTCCGCATAGTGCTGGCCTTTTTCCTTTGGCTTTTCTATGACGGACAGGCCATGCTCCCGGCACAGCTTATCATTGATGGCGCGGATAGTCTGGAAGCTGTTTTTATAGTTGTTGAATTTGTGCGCACAGTCCAGGGCGGTACTGTTGAACTCAATATGTGAATGAATGTGGTGACGATCCACATGGGTGGCCACGATAAACTGATGCTGCCCGCCTGTAAACTCCAACGCCAGCTGATACCCCAGCCGGTTGGCTTCCTCCGGCGTGACCTCGCCGGGCCTGAACGACTGGATGATGAGATAGGAGATCACGTCCTTCTCCGGGGTGCGCTTGCGTCCGGTGTTGGAGGTATAGATCTGCTTGCTGACCGTAAACTCCTGCCATGCCGTATCCGGCTGACACTGGTACGCGGACACCAGCAGGCCGCCCTTTGTTTTCTCCGGATTTTTGTCATAGTCCAGCCTCTCCCGCAGCACGGCGGCAATGCTGCGGCCCTCACTGGCATGACGGGTTTTAATTTTGGATATTGCCACATCTACCCTCCTATTGTATAATAATTTGAGAGGTAAGCATAGTTTTGGAAATAAGGAGTTACTGCGTATGCCTGCACAAGTAGATTTAGGTATTGTTCAAAAAGCTCTGGAATGGCTAAAAACAAAGCTGTATCTGAATACACAAACCACAAATGCCCAGCGACGTGCCGTGAAACGCGGGCAGGTCTATCGCTGCAATTTCGGCGTTGGTGTCGGAAGTGAAATGCAGAAAGACCGCCCCGCCGTGATCGTACAGAACGATGTGGGCAACAAACAGTCCGGAAACACCATTGTACTTCCAATCACACATGATACCAGCACACTTCCGTGTGTCGCGTCCATCACGCCGCAGTATGAAGCCGATGGTGTAACGCTCAAGCTGGATGGACAGGCAAACGCCTCGAATATCATGTGTGTCAGTAAAGCCCGCCTTGGTGCATACGTTGGAACACTTAGCGCAAGTGACATGAGAGCAATTGATGAAGCGATTGCTAAAACAACCGGACTGATGCCATACTACGCAGACGTGAAAAAGCAACTGAACGACAAACTGACCTACATCGAGCGAATCAAAGCTGACCGCAATGAAGCGCAGGATACGTTAGTGGAAATCTGTTCGCTGCTCGGTTTGGGCGAAACCTCCGACAAAGAAGAATTGCTTGTTATCCTGAAAAAACATATTGACACCGAGGCATAAATCCTGTATGATGTAACTACAAAGGAATCCCTCTCCGGTGTGTTAGGGATATTACAAAGTATTCAAAGAAAAGAGGCTCAGGATGGGCCTCTTTTTGCTGTGCATTTTATGCGGCTTTCGTACATAGAATAGTGCTACAAAGTAGCGCCGCATCGGATATGCAGCGTTGTAGCAGGACGGGAGATGCCCCACGCATCTCCCGTCCTGTTTTATCTGACACCTATTAAAATGTAAGCCAGTCACGAATGGTTTCGATCTGATCCGTCAGCCAGCTTGCCGCCAGGGGCAGGCCGTAGGGGCTGACCAGCCATGCCAGCACCAGAAGCCCCAGAAAGTCTCGCGTCTCACCGCAGAAAAGCAGCACCAGCCCCAAGAGGAACAGCACCATTGCTGCAATACTCAATACCATACCGGAAAACAGGCAGAAGAAGCGGCAGAACGCTACCAGCAGCGTCAGAAACAGCGTCAGGGGGAACAGCAATACTTTCAGCAGGATTCTCATTTTCACGGCCTCCTTCTTGATTTGTCTGTACACATACTATATCACACTAAAGCAATAAAGTAAAGGCTGATTTACAAATCTTCCAGCTTTTCCAGCAGGCGGCTGACCTGTGACCAAAGCTGGCCGTAGCGTTCCTGCAAATCTGCTACATCTTCGGCATAAAGATTGCCGGTGCTGTTGACCCGTTTTGTAATCTGGTTGAGGTTATTGGAACAGATACGAAGCAGAGATACAAGGGCCTTGAAATCGGTCATATCTACCCGAACAGCATAGCCGTCCACAGCCATCTTCCGCAGATAGGCCCGCTGGTTCCGGATGCCCAGCCGCGTCATTTTTTCCGTGATGATCTGCTTTTCCTCCGGAGATACCTTGAAGTAGAGAGGAATCGTGCGTCCGCCCTTCATCAAATTGCCACCTCCCGGTCATATCTGCCCTGCGGCGCATTGTTCACCGCCGCCGCTTCTGCTTCCAGACGTTTCAGCATCCCACGGATAGACGGCTTTTCCTCTGCCTGTTCAGGCTGAGGCCGTTCACGGCCTGTGCCGCCTTTGTCCATGTTCAGGGCCAGACGCAGCACATTCAGCCGCTGGGTCTTTGTCGTCAGTTCCTGCTCCTGTGCGAAGGGACGATGGACTTCTTCCTTTGCCTCCCGCTGTTGGGAGGTCAGATTCTCCAGAATCGCACGGTGCTTTTCCAGATTGCCGCTGACCTCATCCAGCACATGATCCATGCGGGAGAAGTTTCCTACCGCATCGCCGCCAAGCTCCACGTCATGGGAAAGGGCCTGCCGAAGGGTCAACTGGAATTTCTGATTCTGGGTGTTGGCCCAGAGAGTCAGGGGAAAGCCGCGATATTCGCCCAATTCGATACGCTCAGACACGTCTTTCATGCCGGTGCAGGCATCCAGAATGGCTTGCCCCGCAGCCTTGCGCTCTGTGTAGGTCTGGCCCAGAATGGTAACGGAAAATGTGTCTTTATCCTGGGGCGTGTGGGCCTGCAAGTGCGCAGTATCTTTTTCCAGTGCGGCGATCAACTCCTTTTCCCGGAGAATGGCCTGCGGAAAATATTTCAGCAGCTTATCCTCCAGTGCATAGCGCTGGCTTTCATGGTTGGCCTTGACCAGTTTCAGCTTTGTCACCTGTGCATCGAGTTCCGTGTACTCAATAATGCGCGGGTCGCCGGACGCCAGTGCCTTCACCTCGGCGTAGGACAGGGCCGCAGCGTCGATATCCTCGCAGGTGCGGGAGGGGTTCTTGCCGCTCGTCAGCTGGCCAATGAATTTCTGCTTGTTCTCCAATACGCTCCAGTTATAAGCGTCGAAGGTGCCCTCGGTGACATACTTGAAGATCTTCACCTTTTTGAAATCGTTGCCGCGCCGCAGAATACGGCCCTCACGCTGCTCAATGTCAGTCGGTCATTTTTTGCGGACAGTTCATACATGCTATCCTTTTCTGTTCTCT
>ERZ1026868.1796-NODE-1796-length-10602-cov-25.312032_pt1 | contig 10602 bp, 9 predicted proteins | sample MGYA00380164_ERZ1026868 | MGnify/ENA primary metagenome ERZ1026868 (study PRJEB33269, sample SAMEA4719800) | human gut metagenome | biome: human-associated habitat; feature: organic feature; material: feces | place: Cameroon | collected 2013-10 ... | reverse complement strand
AATTTCACACTTTCTGTAATTTTATCAGAAAGAGTTTTTACATGCGTTTGCCCTGGCCTGTCATATCCCTTTTCGTGTAGAAATAACCAAAAATCATCATTCTGTAAGGTGTATTCAATATCGTCCCACTCATTGGCTATTTCATTCTGTCGGAGTTTTAAGTGTTCAAAATCTTCATTTCCAAAATTTGAGCGATTTAAAAATAAAGCTTTGATAAGTTCAGCATTTGTAAGTGATATCTTTCCTATGTTCAAACGAGTAAAAACTTCTATAGGGTCTTCATTAACTGATTCATACCAGATGAATCTGACATTGTTAGCTTTATCTCTAGGATTCTCTATATTACCATCAAGATCATACTTTAACAAAGCATTACAGAAATCTCCTTTATTGCAATTACCACCATTTAACCACTGTTTTATGGTTAGGAAATCTGTACTCATATGAGAATAATCAATATGCGAGTCATCTGCTTCGGTAATTTTTGAAATATTTTTTAGATAATTTGTAACATTTACTTGTTCTGTTTCTCTTTGAAATTTAAGTTCATATAAATCAGTAGGTAAGCTTAATAATTCAATAGCTTCTTTAAGAGAAGCTAGTATTAAATAAATCGTCGTTAATCTCTGTTGCCCATCAATTACTTCATACCAATCTTCATTTGTATTTAGATTATTTTGTTCCTTTTCTTTATTGTCCATTAGTTTTACAACGAGAGGTTGTACACAGTAAAATTCATATTCATCTTTTTTCTTTTCTGCAAATTCCTTGATATCATTAAGCAAATCAAGAACTTGTTGTTTTGTCCATCTATATCCCCTCTGATAACTTGGAATAAAAAAATGCATTCCAAGAAGTTCTTTTACAGACTTCAAATCTATTTTGTTTTCAGACATAAAAGCTCCTTTTATTACAATTTCTGATATAAAGCTTAATAATGTGTAACAACCGTAAACTCTCGCGACAGATTCTTCTGTTTACAGCCTTTATACACATTCGATAAAAAATATCTAATTATCATTGTAGCCATGCTCAATTGTATTTAGACAATGTTTCCAATACTGTTCTCTTTCTATAATTTTTTCTGGATCATATGATAAGGAAAAGTATTCTAATAAAGTGAAAGTAAAGTATTTTTCAAAATAGTCAGCTTCTTTTTTCTCGTATAGCTCAATCAATTTAACATTTCCACCATGCCGACTATCTAGATAATTTCCCCAACGCTGAGCAACACCTCCAGAACCTGTCGAGGAACCTATATAGAGCTTTCCTGTCTTTGTATCGGTCAGACAATAGACTCCAAGAATCTTTTGAAGAGCTTCGTAATAAGAAGGTAATATTTTCCCATTAAATATATCGTTTAGCTTACGATATGGTAAATTTACCTTGTCATACCCTTCAAATGTTTCTCCACTATATAAACAAGGTAATATTTCTTTGACAATTGCTTTTTCAAGATAATTACTTAAATTAAAAACATAACGTGAAAAAGTATTTCCTTTTTCACATTTTATAATTAATCGCCCAAATAAAGAAGAATATTTTTTACAAATCTTTACACTAGCTCTACTATTCTCTGGTACATCTTCTATTTCAGCTACAGAGATTAACAGCCATTCATCTGTTTTTAATCTAACAAAGCTGAAAACAATATTACCAGGATAAAAATTTCTCTTATTTCCATACCATCCCCAGAAAGAACATTCATTGCATTTACCAGCAGTTTTATCTTTTTCAGAATGTTCTAACCAAAGGTCAATATATGAATCTCCACCACTACCTTCTGTCATATTAAATTCGATTTTTGAATTTCATCTTCAGTAAGGTGTAAAATTTGGTTTAGTAGAATATGCATTATGGAGCATTCTCCTTTGTTAGATTTCTATTAATTATACCATGAATAAATAATATTTGGGGGAAAATTAAGCTATCGGGTCTCCACAGAACTCCTTCCGCCTGCATCCCTTGCAGTGGGCTCCCATCCAGACGCTGTCGAATTGTTCGGCAGCGTTTTTTACTAAGTCTTTGTTGCTGCTTAGAACGCCGGCTTCAAAATTACGTGTGTTTTCACCCTTCATACCAAGTCCAGCACCGGTAAGATTTGCAGAACCTACATAGGCTGACTTTAAATCAAAAACAATGATTTTGAAATGAACGCGAGGGCAGAGGACTCGTTCCATTCCATCAATTAAGGCTGGGTATTTGTCAAAATCCTGGCGGAAAGCAGGCCCCGGTTCTTTTGCGTGAATTAGACGGATTTCAACTCCGCGTTTGGCAAGGTCGGAAAGAACCTCGAGGAGAGGTTTATTACCTCGTCCATCTTTTACATATAGGTCTTTTATATCGGCAGTGCCAATCCAGAGTGTTTTTTTTACATCTTTTATACGTTCTATTACCTGGTCATAATGAGCTTCATTTGCAATGTAGAGGAAGTCAGCGGCGTTGCGGCCGGCGTTTGAGGCCGCAGAAGGGGTAGCGAAAGACAGCTTGGTGGCTGGAGCGAGGGGAAGGATTTCCCCTCCTTTAGCTTTTTGAGTTTTTTTATTTACTGACTTTTTTGCATCAGCTTGCTTTTTTGAGGTACTTTTCTTTTCAGTTTTCTTTTTTCCAAACATATTCTTATTTTTGATTATAGCACAAATAATCTTTGACAATACTTAATAGTCACATTTTAGGATTTCTACACTATCAAAATGAGATAGTAAAAGAAAAAAATCATTAATAACAATACTATCGCAGAATGATAGACTGTCTTCTTTATAATCTTGATTGTAAGGAGGGCATACTGTGCCAATTTCAATAAATACAAAAGATTTATATAAAATTCTTGAAAAAACACCAGCGTCACACAATATCATGCTATGTGGAAAACATGGTATTGGAAAATCTCAAATACTAACAGATTATTTCAGCTCAAAGGGAATTCCTGTTGTTACATTGTTTCTTGGACAGATGAGTGACCCGGGTGATTTAATTGGATTACCTAAGATTGATGAATCTTCAAAAAAAACAGAATTTCTTCCTCCTCAGTGGTTTCCTCTTGATAATAAGCCAATCTGTCTTTTTCTTGATGAATTAAATCGTGCTCGTCCAGAAATATTGCAGGCTGTAATGGATTTATCGCTCAATAGAAAACTTGCCGGCAGAAACTTACCTGAAGGCAGTTTTATTATATCAGCAGTTAATTCTGGAGAAGATTATCAGGTTACTGATTTGGATCCAGCTCTTATATCTCGTTTTAACATTTATACATTTGAACCCGCTCCAGTGGAATGGATAGAGTGGGGAAGCAAAAATGGAATTGATGAGCGAATCTTGAAGTTCATTAAAGATCATCCAAAATATCTTGACTCGATTAAAAATACAACAGATGACAATTTGGAAAAAACTCCTGACCGACGTGCATGGGCTAGGGTTTCTGATCTAATCAGTGGAGAGGATAAAATAGATAGTATGCTTAAGAAACTGATTGCAGGAATTATTGGTAAAAGTACGACTGCTAAATTTATTGAATCATTAAGTTTTGTTGACAGTTATTCGGCAACAGATGTCCTTTATCATTTTGATAAAATTGAACAAAGAATTAAATTATTATTTTCAACTCAACTAGCTATTATAAATGAAGATATTTATACGTTTTTGCAAGCAAGTTCATACAAGCAAACAGAGATACAGACTATTGCCTCTAATCTTGTGAAGTATTCAAACATGTTGAAGGAACCATCCAAAAAGGAATCTTTTGCCCATTTTGTTTCATTTTTTACAGAATCAAAATATCCAACTGCAAATCAGTTTATTATGATCAATACAAATCAGATATTCCAGCAGATATTGGCATTCGGACGTTCAATATAGAAGGGGATTTCTATGCAAGTTTTGGATGATATTGAATTTGATGAAAAATTGCGTATTAGAAAAGTTGTCGAAGGCTGGTTGTGGAACGAAAATTTGCTTTATGACGTTTTTTCATCTCATATTTTGACTGCAAATCGAATAATGGGATGTTCATTCAGAACTGGGCAGGGGCGAATTGAATACAATGCAAAATTTACCAGACGGCATGATGATAAGCAGCTTGCAGAATTACTTAAAATAGAAGTAATGAGGATTATTCTAAAACACCCATATACGAGAAGACAAGAAGGGATAAGAGATGATGCAAGTGTATGTGCCAGTGATGTAACCATTGTTCAGAACTGTAGAATTGGAGATGTTGGTTCAAATGAAATAATGACGGCAGAAACATTTAATATTCCAAAAGGATATTGTTATGAGGAGTATTGTAAAATCTTGACCCAACTGTTTTCAACATTACCACCTTCAGAAAGTGTAGAGATGTCTAAGATAAATGGGCCTTCGGTAGATAATGAACATCCAAGTGACCAGAATGATTCAAACGATAATTCTCAGTATAATAAAAATGAAGCAACAAATTCGACTGAAAATGCACAAAATCAGCAGTGTAGTGGAACGCAAAGTCCTGAAAATCAGTTGCAGGAAATGAGTGATAATGCAAAAGAACGTGCTGAATTATGGGAAGAAGACCCTGTTGTAGAAGAAATCCTTCAGGAAAAAATTGAAAAAAACTACAGGGAAAAGTCTTGTGGTTCAGTTCCTGGAAATATAATTGCACAATTTATAGCTGATGAAAAACCAAAACTACATTATAAAAGAATTCTTTCTCAGTTTAGGGCAACACTCATTGCCGATAAAAAGATTCTGACTCGGATGAGGCCCAGCCGACGATATGGATTTTCTCAAATGGGAAGCCGGTATGATTATACAACTAATATTCTGGTAGCTGTTGATACATCAGGTTCAATAAGTGACCGGAATTTAAAAAAATTCTATTCAGCAATTAATATGTTTTTTAAAAATGGAGTAAAGAAGCTTGATGTAATTCAATTTGATCATAAAATTCAAGGAGAAGTACAGAGTTTAAAAAAAACAACACCAAATATAAAAATAAAGGGGAGAGGGGGCACAAGTTTTCAGCCAGCCTATAATTATTGTGCGAAACACAAGGAATACAATGGTTTAATTTTCTTTACGGATGGTTATGCGTTTGAGCCAAAAGTGTCTGATACTTTCAAAGCAAAAGTTGTCTGGGTTATGGATAATGAAAATGATTATAAGGCTAATTCCTGGCTCAATAAATTTGGTTTTACAACTTATATTGGCGAAACTATTTAATAGAACCAAGAATAAGTTGAATCAAAGGCTTCAAGTTCTGTTCATAGTTCAGTTTGTTGCAGTAATATTGTTTGGAAAATATATATTCATCTTTAAAAAGTTCTACGGAAACGTATTCTTCAATACTACGAGCAAAACATTCTGTAGAGTTTGTCCAATAGTCAGATTTAGTATCATTGCCATTCATTGCAGAACGCATAGTAAAGGCAATAACGTTTTGCATTGTTCCATTAGCGGAACTGGCAAAACTCATGCAGTTTACAATATTTTGTCCCATTATAAAATCAAGCCAATGTCCCAGCTCATGGGCAAGAACAATTCCATTATCGGAAAACGAGAGTCCTATTGATTTATAATTAGTAACAAATATACCGGCAGCATTTCTTTCGTTTTTCATAGTTTTATTATGAGTGAATGAAATTATAAGATGGTTCTGTTCAAATACAGTTTTTGGTAAGTTTAGAAAATCAAAAACTGGTTTAATAATTTCTTCTGCAGTCTTTATTTCATCTTCAGAAAAATTGGAACCATCCTGTTTTTTTATCTTAATACCAAATTCATCAAATAAAATATCGCTGGTATTCGTCTTTCCGTATACAGTATGATTGGCGATTTCAGATGCAGCTACATATTCAAATTTGGATTTAGTCAGTCCTTCCAGCTCTTTCTTTAAGAGATAGTTAATGTCATTGTACTGCTTAAAAATGAAGCTTTTCTGAAGTGTTTCAACTTCCTGCAGATATCTATTACTTTGAAAATGAGGTATGTTCTTTATCAATTGAATCAAATTTTTACTACGGTCTTTTTCCATAGATTTGATAGCTTTTGGAAATTTTGCATTTTGAACAGAATTATATATCAATCTTACACTTTCTATAAAAATATCTTGAGATGTCTTATATATCTTTCCGTTACATATTGAATAATAAAAACCTTTTTCGTCATACAATGAATATGGCAGAAATTTTAGTCTTTCCAGTTCACTAGCGGGAAAAGGTATAACACCATCGTTTAATTCAATTATCTCCATGAATAATGCTCCTTATTATTCATGATTTTATGCTATAAAAACTATCAATTTGTGAGAGAGAAAGAAAAAAAATCGTTAAACACTATCCTAAAATGATAGGATTTCAATGATAATCTACTATTAACGTGCTAAAATAGAAGGGATTGAATATCATACAAATATTGTTGGTCATTGAGAATATAAGGAGGAATAACATGTTTGAAAATATAACTGATAGCAAATTTGAATTGATTGAAACAAAAACTAATCCCATGAATGGAATAAGTTTCCACCATGTAAAACTATATTACAGTGACGAAAAGACTTTGTTCTTTGATGGTTGGGTGGATGAGCACTTTTGCCCATTTTTAACTACATCTGCTAGAACTATGGGGTTGATATCTGAAGATAAAGCTTTTCCATTAACAATATATAAAGGGGTTCCAAGCGGAACAGAAGTTCAAATAGCTTTAGCTAAACCAGAAGATAAGGGTGAGATACAGGATTTATATTATCAGTATTATTTTGATGGAGATACTGGTCCTATAGGAGCTTTGGCAGCTACAACTTTGAAAATTGATGCTGATCATCAAATTTGGTATGTTAGAGCTGGAAATGACATTGTTGCTGCCGTCTATTTTTATGATGGAGTTGCCTATGGGCATGGTGAAACTTTGTATATTGATAATCTTTATGTTCATCCAAACTATAGAGGAAAAGGGATTGGCTCTGCATTAATAAATAATGTTGCACATACAGCTAAGGCAAGAGGGAAGGAAGGATTATGCCTTATAGTTATGGGTATTCCAGACACGGTTGAAGGAACTGTTGAATTCTACAATAAGAATGGATTCTATGTTGAAGAAGATGAGGATGGAGAACAAATTGTTACGCCGTTAGATTTTAACGGAGAAAGAGTCAGACTGATGATGTTTGCCTGGTTTGAAAGATAAGGTAAATATTATGTCTAAATATCATTTTTCAAAGTCCCGCTATTGCTGCGGAATTCAGTGTCCTAAAATGCTCTGGCTCAAAAAAAACATGCCTGAAGAATTTGATGATTCTGTTATGAACCAGGCAATCCTTTCTGCTGGTAATGATGTTGGGGATTTAGCAATGGGACTTTTTGGCGATTATACAGAAGTTCCATATTCAGAATCCATTTCTGAAATGATTCCAGCTACACAGAAACTTATAGATGATGGTGTTGTAAATATCTGTGAGGCATCGTTCAGTTATGACGGTTGCTTCTGCAGTGTAGATATTCTCAGGAATCTGGGTGGAAACAAAGTTGAATTGTATGAAGTAAAAAGTTCAACTGAATTAAAGGACATTTATAAAGAGGATGTATCTTATCAGAATTGGGTTCTTACAAAACTTGGCTTTGATGTTCAGAAAGTATGCCTTGTTCATATCAATAATCAGTATGTTCGTCATGGAGAACTTGAACTTGATAAGCTTTTTACGATAGTTGATTTAACAGATGTTGCAAAATCAAAGCTATCTGAAGTAGAAGATAATATTGCTAAGTTCCGTGAATATCTCGAACAGGAAACAGAACCTGAATGTAAGGTTGGAAGTCAGTGTTCTTCACCTTATGACTGTGGTTACTGGTCTCATTGTGCTGTTGATATGCCTGAAGATGGTGAACCTACGGTTTGGAGCATTTCAAGATTAAGAGATAAGCAATGGTATTATGATAATGGATACATTACTTTCCAGCAGCTCTATGATGCAGGTGTTTTAAAAGGAAACTATCTTCAGCAGGTTGAAGTTGAACTAAAAAATCTTCCTCCTCAGATTAAACCTAAAGAAGTAAGTAAGTTTCTAGAAACTTTGAGTTATCCTTTATATTTTCTGGATTTCGAAACTTTTAATCCGGCAATTCCATTGTATGACGAATCTTCTCCGTATCAGCAGATTGTGTTTCAGTATTCCCTTCATTACATTGAAAAAGAGGGTGGGGAATTAAAACATAAAGAGTGTCTTTCATATCCTGGAACTGACCCACGCCGTCAGATTGCAGAACAGCTTTGTAAGGATATTCCGTTGGATGTGTGTACTACTGCCTATAATATGGGATTTGAGAAAGGAAAAATCCGTGATTTGGCAGTACTTTATCCTGATTTACATGACCATTTGATGAATATTCATGACAATATTAAAGACATCATGATTCCATTTCAGAAAAGATGGTATTACACAAAAGAGATGCAGGGGTCTTATTCAATAAAGTATGTTCTTCCGGCTCTTTTCCCAGATGATCCAAGTTTGAACTATCATAATCTTGAAGGTGTTCATAATGGGGGAGAAGCAAGCAATACTTTCCTGGCAATGCAGAAAATGGATAAAGAAGAACTGGAGAAGTGGCGTGAACATTTGCTTCGTTATTGTGAACTGGATACTTTTGCAATGGTGAAAGTACTAGAAAAATTGAGGGAGGTTGGAAAATGTTAGATGTTCTGGAAAAAGTCATTGAACATATTTCAACGCCGTTTGCGATGATTTTTGTTTCATAGGACTATCTAATAGTAGGATTTACAATTTTTTTTGTAATAGAACTTTTATATGAGGAAAAGCATAAAGATAAGGAGGTTCGAGAATGAATGAAAGGATAAACATATTTTTTGAATCAATGGCAGAACGATTAACCAATGAGAATGATCTTTCAGATATTACCTATGCTTTATGCAAAACAGATAATGACTTCAGAAAATTCTTTTTAGAATATTGTTTTGAAGAAGCAGTAGATACTGATAATTTAATAAGAGAATATGCAGATGAAGGTTCTCGTCCTGATTTTTACTTCATTGGCAGAGATAACAACGAATATCTGATTGAAGTTAAAATTTATGATAGAAATCAACATTTTGATCAGTACAACAAACAATTTCCAAATGCGAAATATGCTTACATATCAAACTATATTCTTAATGATGAAGATTTGTGTGAGGCTGATAAAAGAGCATTGCCATTATGGAAATTGAAAACTTGGTTTGACTATTACAAAAAATTATCTGAATCTGCTATCAAGGATAAAGATCTTGTTGTAGGATATTTAAGTTATCTTGGGGAAGTAATTCATGTTAAGGAGTTTGAGGAAATGGACATAAGTAAGATTAGCTGTTTACCAATTTTTATTGGAAATATAGAAAAAGTAGCTAATGATAAAGGCTTCTCTACATATAGTGGAGCGAAGGCCATCAATGAATGTTATTATGGCAGTTTTTTTCAAAAGGAAAATTTTTATTTTTGGTTTGGACTTTATTTACCAGAAGAAGCTATATTCATAGGATTGAATAATGATGAAAGTTGGATAACTTCTGAAGTAAAAGATGCATTAAATAAAAATCTTGAAAAAATTAGCGAAACAGAATTTAGTGAGAAACCTTTTTATAATTCAGATGGAAATCATGGGGATTATTGGTTTACGTTAAAAGAAGATAAATATAAAATTCTTAAGGATGCCTCTCAAAAAGATGAACAGTTAGAAGTTTTACAAGGCTTTTTAACTTCGGTTATGAAATCTATTGGAGTTGAATAAAAAATAATATCACTCTCACAAAATGATAGTTTTTATGTTTTACATTGTTTTCACAAACTTCTGAAAAGGATTATGTTTTGGCAAAAATTCTAGCAGTAGCAGATAGTCATGGTAGTTCAATTCCTTTGACCATAGCAGAGAGAAATCTGGATTGTTTTGATAAGGTTATTTTTCTTGGTGATTTTTTTGATCATGAAGACAAGGAATATGAAGAACAAAAAGAAAACTTCCTTAAAGTAATGAAATTCAAAAAAGCCAATCCTGAAAAAGTAAAGTTCCTGTTTTGCTTTTTTGAACATCCGTTTCTTTGCATCTCTTGCTCTTGTATATTCCTTCAGGGCCTCCATTTCTTCACTCGGAAGATGAACCTGACTGTAAGATTTATATGCAAGGATTCTCGCTATTGCCCTCGCATCAATTCTGTCTGTCTTAACCCGCCTCTTTCCATCCGGATTCGACATTGTTGTCGGTGCCATAACTACGCAGCCATAACCAGCCTTTTGTAATCCTCGGCAAAGACCGTAACCTGTTGGTCCTGCTTCGTATCCACAGGCGAACAGGATTTCTTCCCTGTGCTTTTTCTTTATTGCCTCCAGGTATTTTATTACAGCTTTCGTTGTTGCCTTGATTGTCATTTCATCAGAAAGTTCATTTCTGAAAAAGTCAAAGCAGCAAAGTGAATATGTGTCCTTGTGAACATCAATCCCAATGTACAAAATCTTTTCGTTTCGTGTTATAATTTCCATGTAGTGCCTCCACTTTGTATGAGGTAATGCCCATACTGTTATTTTTATCATTAACATTTTGACGCTAAATCCACGTTTTTACAAACTGGATGGCACTACATATTGTCTAA
>ERZ1026868.1790-NODE-1790-length-10624-cov-7.070111_pt1 | contig 10624 bp, 10 predicted proteins | sample MGYA00380164_ERZ1026868 | MGnify/ENA primary metagenome ERZ1026868 (study PRJEB33269, sample SAMEA4719800) | human gut metagenome | biome: human-associated habitat; feature: organic feature; material: feces | place: Cameroon | collected 2013-10 ... | reverse complement strand
ATGAACACAAAATTGTGTAGAATGAAAAATAAAAGAATGAGCTCAATGATGTATACAAATTTGAACACATGAATCTTTAGGAAGAGAACCGTTGTATACAAGAATGTACATAACGTTGTTCATTGAAAATAGTCAATACAATAATGAACACAAAATTGTGTAGAATGAAAAATAAAAGAATGAGCTCAATGATGTATAGTAATATCATTAAGCTCATTTAATTGTTAATTGTTAATGAAATTGATTGACGGTCTACGTGCTAAACCTTCGACAACATTTAGATTTTCTAGTGCAATGTGGACAGTATCTAATGAGCCTGCTTCACCGTATAATAGTGTTTGTTGCGTTGTTCCTCTGGGTCGATAAATTCTACAATTACTTAAATAACAATGTGTACCATCATAGCAGATTGATGGACGTTTATCACCGGTATAGTATTGTGCACTCCAGAAGAATATTGTATTTCCGCACATAATAAAACTACTACCTGCGTTAGTCCGATTCATAAAACAACGCTGATATGTGTCGCAATAAGAGTCATCAATTATAATAGATGTTCCGCCAGATGTTATAAATTGACTAGATGGAATTAAAGAATCCCACGTCATGAACGGATGAATGTCATGTAAACGTAAGTTTGCAGTTGCAGTGATGAAATGATTTACATTTACGCCACGCACTTTAGTAAAAAACGCATCAGGTGCATCGGCTGCAATACCTACACGAATACCAGTATATGGAGTTGTCTGGTAAATCATAATGTCGCTAAATATTCCAGCTCCACCAATAAGATGAATACCATTAGTAGTAAAGTCTCTGATTGTGATGTGTTCAAAATTAACACCATTGATATTAGTATTAACTATTATGCCGTCAGTGTTAGTATTGTGACAATCAATTAGTAAGTTTTTGATAATAGGTGTAGGTCTATAAGTATTGGCATTGATTAGCAATCCATTATTGTAAATTGTGTAAATAGTAGAAAAGTTAAAATCGATTGAATATTGACCCGTGTATTCGTATACTGGTAATACACTATTGTGTTCAAATTGTAAATCTGCGTGGTTATTATGACAATACGCGTCAAGCTCCTGTAAGTTTCCAATATTGTAAGGCGCGATAAGTCCGAACATCCAAGGTTCATACCAACCATTAGATGAATAAAGTGTGAGCCCGTTATCGGTATTATCAATGAAATAATTCATTCCAGTATAACTAATATCGTTGCCATTGATAGTTTTTGTTTTGTTTGGAATGAAATAAGTGCTATAAGTACTTTTACGGGAATATATATAAGGCTCGAACGTAAGGGCGTAAGATGTATTAGCATTAAAATGCAATGAAATTGATGTTGACGGGGTTGTAAGTGTGAAAGCATCACTTAGAATCATGCCGTTTATATCAAGAATATTGTTAGTGCTTGTTACGTAACGTCCAGCAGGTATTGCAATATTACTGATAGTTTCGGTAAAGGTAATAGTTGCGGTGCCAGAAATAGAGTATGTACCAGTAGCATTTTTTGTGATTGTTATGCCGTTTTTTGATACTGGTTCGTTAGTGATAATCAGTAGATTCTCGTTGCACAGAGTGCCGTTACCGGTAATGATTTTAGGAGTTCTAGCATAGAAAAAAGGCGATTTAGAATTAACAGGCATATTTTGTGGAGAAGTAGTTCGGATGCCGGTTTCATTGGCATCCGCTGCTGCCCCACTGATAGACAAGCTCTTATCTACAACCACAGCACTGCCAGTTGGTGTAACGTTTGCTACCAGCCATGCCGTAACTGTATTCGTAGTCTGCTGGTTAATTTGTGTATCAAATGTTTGGTGCAGAAGCGTTCCAAACGTACCATCTGCTACCATACTGTCAATTTTGTTATTCAACTCCTGTTGAATATCCAGATTGTCAAACCAGTTGTTAATCCAGTCCTGAAGCTGATGTGCTGCTTCAATAGTTTCAGTACTAAGTTTAGTTACAGTTCCATATCCTTCCAAAGTAGCGTTATATTTGCCAACAAGGAAAGCCATGATTTCATAATCACTTGCACCCTGAATATAGGTAGTTAAATCAAATTTACCATAGATAGGCTGAAATGTACCAATTTCAGGATAAGTAGGAACATCAGGGAAGAAATTAGCTTCACTAGGTTTATTAGCCATAATGTACCTCCATCAATGTTATACTCGCTATTCCACCCACTGCTTAATTTTTATGGAAGGAACTAATACAAGCAGTAGCAGTAGTTCTGATAATTTTCTTAATAAGTTTGAGAATAGTTACGAATGAATCAATGAGCTGTTCCCAATCAGATTTATCGAGATTTTCAAATCCATTTTCATTGTCAATCACGGCAGTTTCACCCAACCTTCGACAACGTATTCCTGGCTAGCAGCAGTAGCTGCACCGAAGGTAATACTATTCACAATAATATCACCAGTATCACCACTAGTAGATTTTACAGTTGCTGCAGCAGTTGCAGAATGGTCAGAAGCAGTATTGAACCAGCCAACTTCAGCTTTATTGCCAAGTTTCGGTACATTGATGTACAGAATATTATTACCAGATGCTACAACGCCTTTTGCAGTAATAATAGTGTTAATGAACAAAATATCATTGATAGTGTAACTTGCATCACCAGTGACAGTAATGTTTTCGTTTGCAGAACTGATAAATTTACTCATATGAATACCTCCATTTTATTAAAAGACGCCCATGAAACAGGGTGCCAATTCAGCAATAATTTCCATATCAATGTTTCTCATTGTTTCAGAATATTGTTTGAAAAGTTCAATGTAGGATTTTCCATTAAGACCTGTTACAGTACGATTTCGTCCATAAGTGTCGTCAATGTTTGTGTTATACGTTGTTGTAGTATTACCGTTACTGGTAGATGTTTCAGTACCATTTGCTTTATTTTTAGAAGCTGCATCCGCATAAGTATTATTAGCGATGTCAGTTTCGATATTAAGCATTTGACCAGGAGTTGCAGAAGTTACTTCAAGATTATAATTATTACTAGTATTACTACCACTATTTACAGTACTAGTAATATCGCTACCAGTACGTTTATTTGCACTAGTATCAGCAATAATTTCGGTAAGGGTAGTACCAGTGTTAAATTCCCATTCGCCATTAAGAGCTTGATACATAAGATTCTTAAGTGGCATAATTTCATTCATAGTAGTATTAAGAAAATGTTTGAATTTATCGGGTGGAGTACAACAAATTTCGTTAAAGCGATAATGTGCAATAATTTTCTTATTTAATGCATCACGCCATACGTTCTTTTCATCATCGTTTTTAAGGAAATTAGGAAGTGGATAATCAGCAAGACCAATATCGTAACCTGATTTAATAAGTGAATCAAGTTCAATTGTATATACTGCCATTAGTTATCACCTTCTTTACCACCATAAGTGTAGTTAATAGATGCATTCCGAGAATTAAACTTAGAGTCACCAATTTCAACATTAGCAGCAAGTTCAACATCAACAGCGTCATCCAAAAGATGGGAGAATAGATTGTTAATTTTTTGACAGGCTGCTTTTCGTTGACTAAGACCAATATTTGCCAAAGCGTTTGCTTGAATAGTATATTGCTCAGATTCAGCCGTAATAGAACGCTCACGTTTGAACTCTGTAATACCAATGCCGAGAATAGACAAATATTCATTATAAATGGTTGTTTTAATATCTTGGAGTTGTCCAGCTACAAACGGTGCATCAGTTTTAAGTACACGAAAACTATTTGGGTCATAAGAATCTTTGTTACCAAAAATAACAGGAGTATTACCATTATATTTCTGATAAATAGATTGAACACTCTGTTTTTGTTTCAAATCCGTAAGAATAAGAATAGGAGTTTTTTGTGCTTTAATATTAACATTGCGTGCCATGTCAATATCGTACAATTCTTGTGTATATTTAAGAGTTGTAATGATAGTTGGGTACATGTCAGGAGTATTTCTAATAAGAACGCAATCATTAAATGGAATTTGAGGAAAAGTTGTAACAGGAGAAATAGGCCGAATATTTACGGGTTCGTCATAGAAATTTACACCTTCAAGAGTTGCTTGAAGAGCCATAAGTCCCATTGGTGCTTCAAAGAATACTGCATATCCATATCGAAATAGACAATCTTCAAGAAAACGTTCATTTACAGTTTTAGGAAGATTTTTCCATTTGAACATTGTACATGCTAAATTTTTAAGTTTAGAATAATAAACTGCATAAGAAACATTTGCAAGGTTCTTTTCAGCAAGTTCATCGTCATATTTATACATTATATCAACTCCTTAACCAAATAACCAACCTAATAATTTATTTCCTACCCAATTTAATACTCCACCAATAACAGTTGTTACTAATATCGATACACCACCTGTTGCTACACCAAGTGAAATACCAGCAGCCTCAAGTAGGGTTGTTAAACCAGTCATTACCCAAGAAGAAATAACTGGTGTTGCATATTTTATACCAACAGAAACACCAGTTGTAACAAGGCTTGCAATAACGTTCTTCGCAGCTTGTTCAATAGAAACGTCTCCTTTGATAACTTGACCGATAGATTGAATCAACGTATTTGAAACACCAATTGCTAAAGACACTGCAACACTTGCAACATCAGCATTATCAATAACAGTAGGAATATATGAAGTGATTGCAGTTGCCAATCCGTGCATTGTAATATTGGTAAGATAATCAATTGATAAATTTCTAGTTTGTGTTATGAAAATTTGAGTTGCAGATTTAATATCACCAGTTGAAATTGCTGTTCTAAGAGCAGACCAACCATTAGCGATAATAGCGTCAACATATCCATCAAGATATGTACCAAGTGCCTGTGCAGTATCACTATTTGGGTTAAGATGTGTAGTTTGAAAAATCCAATCTTTAAGGTTACCTTTTGCTTTTACAACAGCTTGGTCAGTTGAAGAAATAACACCATCGATAGCTTGTTGAATAACACTGTTAATTTTGTTAGAAACATAACTAATAGCGTTATCCATAACTGTTTGAGCAAAATTGTTCCAAACTTGCTCAAAATTACCACCGTTAAGTAAATCATTAACTGACTGTAAACCGTTATCAATTATACTGTTAATTTGTGAATTAACAAAATCTTTAATGATTTTAGCAAGATTACTATCAGATTTGACACCTTTATCTTTAATGATTGCATTTGTTAAATCATCAATAACTCCGTTAATTTCATTTTTGGTTGCATCACCAGTAATTGCTCGATTGATAATATCGAGCATATCATCAGTAACTAATGTAGATTTTGTATAATTGACTGTTGTATATTTTCCTTCAGTCCAGGGGATTCCTGGAAAATCAGAGATATTATTCGGATTTACAGAAAAATCAGCTGTTGCATTAAAGTTAGTATAATCAGTTCGTGTTGCATTAGTGAAATAAATTTGGAAATGGAGATGGTAACCGGTTGAACGTCCGGTATTACCAACAGTACCAATTTTATCACCTTGACTCACTTTGGAATCTACAGCTTGAGTAGCAAGAGCTTCCATATGAGCATAACGTGTGTAATAACAATTTCCATCAGAATCTTTTGTATCATCGTGACGAATAAGAATTGTATTACCCCAAGAATCCGATTTATAACTTTGAACAACAGTACCGGCTTTTGATGCATAAATTGGTGCGCCTTGAATTTGACCAGGAGTACCAGTTGTTAAATCAAGGGCTTTATGAGAATCTTTATAACCAGTTGAACAATACCAACTACCAACACCGAGAGGAAATACCCAAGAATTTGTTGCATAATATCCATCTGCAATAGTATTTTGATTATTTCCGCTCACTGAAGATGAACCTTGGCTAATTTGAATAATAACATAATCATGGTTATTTGCAATGAATTTATTATCAGCCAACCAAGGATTTAACTGTAATAATGTAGTAGTTGGAATACCGACAAGTTTTGAAATATTGTTGATATCATCTGCCCAAGAACCGGTATATTGAACTTTAATGGCAGTATAACAGTTGTTGTTCGATTGAAGAGTATTACGGAAACCAGTAAGATTATCTTCAGGAGTTGCTGCCATTAAATCACTTCCTTATACAATTGGATTTGCTTGGTCAAAATTACCAAATACAGCAGTACTTGACCAGAAGAAAATACCTTTATCAAAAATACGTTTAATTAGATTCATATCTTCGTCAGGGAAATTACCAGAAGCTCGTAAACCGAGCGTGCGGATATAGGTCCAATTAAGACGTGCATGAAGGTTTGGTACTTTATAGGTACTCTGTTTATAACCATAAACAGTAAGATAATCATCACACCGCTTTACGATATCAAGCGGTGGAACTTTATATCCATAAGAAAGAGCAGTTTTCTTTCCAGTAATATAAATGTTCGAGGTTGCAACAGAACCAGTTGCAGGTGCATTATAACTTTCGGTGATAGTAGTAAGGTCTTGACTAATTTCGTCAACACCTTTTTCATACCATCCAGCAATTGCGCCTTGGTTATATGTTTGCTGTGCGCCTTCTACAACATTACTAACCGCTTGACGTCCTTTGCCTAATGCCCATGTAACTGGATTGATTGCATCAATCACGCCAGCAACAGTAGATGCAACGCCTTGAACAGCACCGGCATTGGCGTTTGCAGCATTAAGATTTCGTTGATATCTCATTCGTTCTTGATAAATAGCATTACTTCCACTGTGAAGATTATAATCATTTTTGTATTGATTATATGCCCAAGAACTTTCAGGAATAACTGCTACGAGCGAAAAGTTTGCAATGTTAGAATTACCATAATTAGTAATTGTACAACCAACCGAACCACTTGTATCATCAACAACAATCTGAGCAGATACACTAGTACCGGTAATATATTCTGGATTAAATTCAAGTTCCTGGCCAAACATGGTCATGTAACAAGAAATAAATGCACCAGAAAGTAACTTTTTATTTTTTGGAGAATATCCATCAATTGTAGTTGGATATTTTGCAAAAGAAAATGTTGCAGAATGATTGCCAGCTGGCCATTGCTGAATTTTTGCCACAGCTGTTGCAGTACCATTTTTTACATACTGGTTGAGCAAAGATGTAAGAGTAGCATTATCATATTGATGTCGCCAAGCAGCGCCTGTACCAGATACAATACCAGTTAAATCATTAGGAGGAAGCGGTGTTCCATCAGGTTCAGTTGTAGCAAAAACTGTAATCCAATTAGGAGTTAAATCTTGACTACCGGCCTGATTATAACCACCTCGTCCGGCTCCAGTAAAATCTTCTGGTACAATATTATCACCAACAACATCAGTATCAGAATGACATCTATCGATATAACTTTGATAATAAGTAATATCGAAAAACCAAGTTTGAATTACATCAGTGGAAAGATAAATACGAGTACTATTGTTGCTGAGCCATTCCATTCGTACAATAAATGCATAAAACCATTTATTTGTGAAATTGGAATTTTGATACATCACATAATTGCAATTATATAGTGAATCAATATGTTCGTTAATAGCAATCGAATTATCTTTCTTGATGTAATTAAAATCACTGATTACTTTAACTGTTTTATCAGTAAAGTATGCCGCCTGAGCAGCGACGTTTGCAAAGTACAACGTATTTGAGTAATCGTTTTCAAGTGGTGTCGAAAGCAATCTCAAATTTGTAGTTGGTGTAAACATATTTTATCTCCTTTATTACCCCTATCCCTAAGTCCCTCAGTACATGATGCCTGTCATATACCTACCATGTAAAGGAGTGGAAATGGTTAGTTAAGCTTCGACAAATGCGTGTGCATTAGCGAGCGGCGAATATGCCATGGTTTCCCAGTGATGAAGATAATACTTACGACTCAGAGTCGCTGCATTATATTCAGTATTCGCCATCTTAAACATGTTATCATGGGTACGAATTGCAGTTTCATCACAAACAATAGCGAGAGTCTTAGATGCAACATCACCAGTGCCGAAGTTATCAACGATAACCTGGCGGCCGAGAAATTCTGCCTTAGACATATTAAATGCTTTTGCCAGAACATCAACATCAGTCAGTGCTGCAATATCAGCGCGCATAATGACTGCAATCCGGTCAGGAGTAGTCCAAGTCTTCAGTGCAGTCGGATTCTGAACACCCTGAGCAGTCGCCATCTTCAGATAACAATTGTACTCAGTACTAGGGAACTGGAACTGAAGGAATTTACTACGGGCATTGATAACAATGTCCTCAGCATAACTCTTCAGGTCACCACCGTTAGTAATATCGGTTTTGTTAATATTACCATCATTCAGCGCACTGGTGAGCAAACTACGCATCAGTTCATACTCATCAATGTTATCACCGGAAGTCAGAGTATTCAGAATCATCTGAACAAAACGATTAAATGCATCAGGTTCAACAAATGCACCTTTCAGCTGCTCATCATAAATCGTAACAGCATATTTGTCCTGCCGATTACGGCGATAATAAACGGCCTTAACGTCAGGATTCTGAGGAGTCAGAATATCACTCATTGCAGTTGCATCATAGGGAGTCGCAACAGCAGGATTTGCGATGGAATCCTGAACATCAGTACCATAAGGAACTGCCGCGCCCTTAAACAGTCGCAGAGGATTCTCATATACCGATGCATGAACTTCCTGGAACAGAATCCGGTTCACCAAAGTATCAATAAATGCATTCATATACGGAGTATATGCAAGAATTGCACCACCAATGGACTGGAGCGTAGCACCATTATCGGTAGAAATATTATCTCGAAGCAGAGTGTTCGATGCAACAACAGCGCGAACGACATCAGTTGCAGTTGCCATTAAATATCATCCTTTCAAATTAAGACGCCCATCGGTAAAGAGCGAATCTACAGTAGTGTTATCAGTTTCTGGTCTAACAATAGGACCAGGTTCATTTTTGTCAGGAACCGTTACTCGAAGAAAAAGATTCATATTGTCCTCTTTCAGTTTATTGTTCTTTTTCTCCAAATCATTTGCTTTCTTTTCTGCAGTTGCCCGTGCTGCGATTTCTTCATTAAACGCGGTGGTGAGTTCAGCAAGTGCTGTAGTTACTGCACCCTGGTCATCAAGATGGGCAAGAATTTCCTGAGTTTTTGCATTATAATCTGCAAGTTCCATTTTAACCACTCCATTACATTTATTTCTTTGTTCGTTTGTCAAAACGTGACTTTACATCACGAACATCGACATGAACAAAAGTATTGTAGATGCCAATACCAAATTTCTTAGGATATTTACTACAAAGGTAATTATAAATTACAGCTGGTTCAATTCCGGAAATTCTAATATCAGCAGCTTTACCAAGTGTATGATATGAACCAGGCGATGCATCTTTAAGACTTGCATTATATGCAACTGTTCGATAACCCGAGTTTATAATCACCGGTTTACCAAAGTGATTACGAACATCTTCAAGAACATCAATTAGTTCACAATCAATAAACACCATTCGTGAATTATCCGTACACTTAAATTCACGTAATGCAAAATGTTCAGAAATTTTAATATTTCCATAATTTACATCAGGAAGTGTACAATCAAATGCATAATATTGTCGTTTATTCATTGTTCGTTTTATCCTTCAATTTCTGTAGATATGGCTTAAAAAGCTTTTCAAGAGAAGGATTCACTACACTGAGATTTTCAATAATACTGATTAACTCAGTAGCACAAACGTAAACCGACACAACACTCAACAACGGAATGTCAATTCCAAGATTTACAGTCTTGCACGCATACTCAAGCAATGCAGAACCAATCAATGCAACAACTTCAGATAATTTATGATAACCACCCTGTCGCATGATTGTACTATCAAAACTCCCACTGTACGAAGCCTTAATGCAACCAGTAATAATATCAAAGATAATAAAACCAGCTACAATACAATAAAGCTCCATAGGAAATACCTCCTTTCTTTATAAAATAATAGAACGAGGCCAAACTCCACGTTTGGGAACAATATGCATGACGACTCTTCGCCGTGGTAAACCATACATCATTCACTCGTTCTATAATTATATTATATCAGAAGAGGGCCCTTATGGGCCCCCTTCCATAATATGAAAGTAATTCACTTATTATAATTCAATAATGAATCTTATTCAACATCAGCATGACCAGTTGAACCAAATGCATCATTACCACGATTGTTATCAATTTTATCAAAAGTATAATAAGGAAGAACAATAGGGAACATAACGAGCTGTCCAACTGCAACATTTTTTCCAATGTGATATTCGCGTTCCGAAGTGTTGGTTACAATAGCATGAATCTCACCAGTATAACCAGTGTCGATGGGTGCAAGATGAGTCGTAATACCTTTGCTACCAAGACTAGACCGAGGAAAAATACACGCTGTCATTCCAACCGGAACTTCAATACCAATTCCGAGAGGAATTTTCTTAGTCTCATGAGGAGCAATAGTAAACGAATCTTTAGGAAATACATCGGCACCAGCATCATATTCATGTGCACGAATAGGCATTTGACCACCAAAATTATACATTTTAATATGCATATTAAATATCCTCCAAAATCTTTTTAATTTTACAAATTTTAATAAGGGTATCATGAAATTCTTTTCTTGTTGATTTATTCATAAAACCCCAGCAA
>ERZ1026868.1788-NODE-1788-length-10640-cov-11.381767_pt1 | contig 10640 bp, 8 predicted proteins | sample MGYA00380164_ERZ1026868 | MGnify/ENA primary metagenome ERZ1026868 (study PRJEB33269, sample SAMEA4719800) | human gut metagenome | biome: human-associated habitat; feature: organic feature; material: feces | place: Cameroon | collected 2013-10 ... | reverse complement strand
TTGAGCACATCCTCAAACTCCTTTACCATCTGAACCTCATCAAGAAGAATGTAATACTTCTCCTTGTCAACCATCTGAGCATCAATATACTCTAAGAGTGCATCCGGGTCACGGAGTTTCTTGTTTCTACGGTCTTCAAGATTTACTTGTATGATATGGTCTTCTGCAACACCTCTTTCAAGCAAATGCTTGCAAAAGATGTTGAAAAGAAGAAAAGATTTACCACATCGGCGGATGCCAGTGATAATCTTTATCATCCCATTGCCTTCGGCAGAGATGAGTTCTTTCAAGTATGCTTTACGTTCAAAATACATAGTTTGTGACGTTTTTTTGTGTCAAGACACGTATTTTTGCAGCAAAAGTACACTTTTTACTTGGTGACGCCAAACTTTTTCATCGATTTAACTCTTCAGAAAACACAAAAAAGGGGCACGACCAATCGTGCCCCAAATATTATTATGATTCTTTCGTCTTATTCTACAACAACTTTCTTCACGCTACCATCGCTATACTTCACGATATTCAATCCCTTGGTTGGACCTACCAATCGCTGACCATTTACAGAATAGCGAGATACCTCCTCAACATCGGTAGGGGTTGTAGTCTTGTCGATGCCTGTTGCATCGAATTCTACTATATTCTCAAAGTAGCGAAATTCAGAGAGACAATAATCATCATAAGTTCCCTTAGGAACATAAACTGTACATTTATTGGCATCACAACCATCAAACGCGCCATCTATATATGGTACTTTGTCTGAATATACATAAATAGAAGTTAATCCGCTACAGCAATAGAATGCCTCACAGCCTATTGAGGTAATACCAGCCGGAAGGTTTAAACTCGTTAATCCGCAACAGTCAGAGAATGCGCCCTCGCCTATCTCGGTAATACCAGCAGGAAGGTTTAAACTCGTTAATCCGCTACAACCTCTGAATGTGTCATCGTTTATTGAGGTAATACCAGCAGGAAGGTTTAAACTCGTTAATCCGCTACAGTTCATGAATGCGCCATCGCCTATCTCGGTAATACCAGCAGGAAGGTTTAAACTCGTTAATCCGCTACAGTCAGAGAATGTGCTACTGCCTATAGAGGTAATACCTGCAGGAAGGGTTAAACTCGTTAATCCGCTACAGCCATGGAATGCGTAATCGCTTATTGAGGTAATACCATCAGGAATGGTTAAATTCGTTAATCCGCTACAGTAAGTGAATGCGAGACTGCCTATTGAGGTAATACCAGCCGGAAGGTTTATACTCGTTAATCCGCTACAGCCTTCGAATGCGCAATCGCTTATTGAGGTAATACCATCAGGAAGGGTTAAACTCGTTAATCCGCTACAGCCTTCAAATGCGTACTCGCCTATTTCATCATTAGAAGTATACACTTCTCTATATCTATAGGCGCCCTCATCAATATAGCTGATGCCAATATATGATGATCCTCCTTTTACAATTTTAGCATCAGACAAATCTAATATAGATAGTTCTCCGTCGGTTTTATACATAAAGTAATCACTACCAGCCATCTCACGAATCATTCTTAAATCCGTACCATTTATCTCACCAATAATTTTCAAATTGGTAATCAGATACTTTTTACTACTTCCAATCTTGTTAGGCAAAGTACCAGCCTCGTCCAACTTGATAGTGATTTGCTTGGTAATCAAGTCGTCATCTGCAGCTTGGATTGTTAAACAACCAAGCAACATAAATACCGCTGTTAAAAATAGTCCTTTAAAAGTAAATGTTCTCATATTTCTATTATTTTAGTATATATTCTTTTGAAACATGTGTACAGACATAGTCAGCTATCGCTTTCCACTTTGCCCTATTCTACATCAAAGGGGCGTACCATAATGGTACTTTTTAATGTGAAACAATTGATTTATAAGCAACAAAGAGAGGAAGCTTCAACTCTGTTTGAGCAGAATGGGTATCTGGTTGCGAAGGTAAATAAAATTTTTTAATTGTAACACCTTTTTCAGAATCTTTTTTGATACAAAGGCGAAAAAGATAAATGTGAAGGCACACAAGGAAGAAATAAACTTTTGCAATAGCGTTATAATCCAAAGCTCTTTTTGGCTTGCCTCAACGTGTTTTCTCTTACCGTATATGCATAGCAGGCAGAAGGGATGAAATGAAGACAAAAACGTGCATATTAAGGAGAATGAAGCTATGATTTACCTGTCTCGTAGATTAGCACTTGTAACTTGTTGAGTATCAGCATTAAAAATAAGGTTTGCAAATTAAGCATGTTTCAACATGCTTAATTTGCAACTATATAAAACTATAGAGAAAGAGCAGGATATTTTTTCTCTTTGTATTTCTGCCATAATTTCCTCGTTAATATGATTTTTTGGCAAAAATGCACATTTCTCATATCAAAAAGTGGCAAACTTGCACATTTTTGATATTAATTAGAATTAGAACCGATAAGACGGAGAGTTCAAATATAAAGCAAGAGCGGAAGAACAACTGTAACCCCAGTTGTCTTTCCGCTCTTGATTTTAATCTCTATAATAAGAAATCTGTTATTCTGCCAATAGCTTCTCAGCCATAGCCTTACCCAAAGCTTCGCATTGCTGGCGCACTTCAGGAGTAATGGCTTGCTTCATGTCTACAGGCTCGCCTACAGCCTCGTAGTGTAGGCGGTTGTCGTTCCATTCCTGAATCTTGGCAACAGCCTTGCTTGCCCAGCAATGAGAGCCATACCAGCCGAGGAGATGGTTCTTGATGTCCTTGTTGGCAAGTTCTGAGAGCAGAACCTCCATCTCGTGATATAGACCTGCATTATATGTTGGCGCACCAACAATCAAGCCACGATAGCGGAATACGTCGCGAAGGATGTAGCTATGGTGTGTCTTCGAGATGTTGTACATCACGATATTCTTGACGCCAGCCTTGCTTGCAGCCTGAGCAATAATCTCAGCCATACGCTCGGTATTGCCATACATGGTGCCGTAGCAGATAACCAAACCAGACTCGGTTTCGTATTTCGACATTTTGTCGTACATGTCGATGACCTTAGCGATATGCTCGTGCCATACAGGACCGTGAGTAGAGCAGATGTAGTCGAGTTCTACACCAGCCAACTTCTTCAACGCATTCTGTACAGGAATACCGTATTTGCCAACGATATTAGAATAGTAGCGCACCATTTCGAGCCAGAATGTGTCGCAGTTGATGTCGTTATCGATAACTCCACCATTCAACGCACCAAAGCATCCGAAGGCATCGCCCGAGAAGAGCACCTTGTGCTGAGCATCAAGAGTGACCATGGTTTCTGGCCAATGAACCATAGGAATGAGCACGAACGAAAGCTCGTGGTTGCCAAGGTTCAAAGTATCGCCATTCTTAACCTCCACAACATCTTCTGTTACGCCATAGAAGCCTTCGAGCATGCCGAGAGTCTTCTTGTTGCCCACAATCTTGATGTTAGGATAATACTTCTTTATGAGTGCGATAGAACCGCTATGGTCAGGCTCCATATGGTTGATGATGAGATAGTCGATATTGCGGTCGCCTATCACCTCGTGGATATTCTCAAGATATTGTGTGAAGAAATCCACCTCTACTGTATCTACCAATGCTACCTTTTCATCATCGATGATGTAGGAGTTGTAGCTTACTCCATTAGGCAAAGGCCAAAGACCCTCGAAACGATGCTTGTTGCGATCGTTGACGCCTACATAATAAATGTTGCTTGTAATTTTCATAATCATTTCAGCCTCACCCCCAACCCCTCCCCATTAGAGAGGGGAGTGATTAGACTATTTTGCTTAATATGGGAATTGCGGCTTTGCTAAGTGGTTAATATATAAAGAATATTTAAAATATCTTGTTTGCAATCTCTTTCTTGTTTATAGAGATGTAGAAGTGAGATGTCTCTTTTCTCCAAACTCCTTAGATACATAATTATATATATCCTTGCAGCATTCGGCAGAGAACATTTGTCCATATTCTATTAGCTTGTCCCATTGGCTCTCCGAGAGACCTTTGTCTACATCGCTTCTGGTGATATCCTCTTTGATAAGACCATATACGAAGCCTGCGTTGAAGTTGTCGCCAGCTCCGATAGTGCTCACCACCTTGGTATCGGCAGTAGGGTATTCCTTGCGGAATCCGTTGTCGCCACGAACGATGATTGGTTTGCCACCATTAGTGCAGATAAACTTCTTGCTATAGAACGATATCTCGGCTTGGTAAACCTTGTCGGCATCAGGCATCTTGTAGAGAATGCCGAAGTCTTCGCTTGACCCACGAACGATATCTGAGAATTCAAGGTTCTCGATGAGGTTTGGCGTAATCTTCATTATCTCGTTGCGATGCGAAGCACGATAGTTTACGTCGTAGTATAATATAGCGCCACGCTCGTGAGCATAATCCAAGAAGCCACATACTTGCGGACGTACCACGGGGTTGATGGCAAAGAACGAACCAAATACCACGATGTCGTCGCGATTTATCTCAGGGTACGAGAATTCCAGCTTGTCGTGAGGATGATCCTTGTAGAATATATAGTCGGCATTATTGTTCTCGTCGAGAAAAGCCAACGATAGAGGCGACTTAGAGTCGGGAAATACGTTGACGTTGTCTGCATTCACTCCGTTCTCCTTTAGAAAATTGATAACATAGTCTCCAACTCTGTCGTTGCCAGCCTCAGAGATAAACGTGGCGTTTATTCCCGAGCGTCCGAGCGATATCATAGCATTAAAAGCCGAACCACCCGGCACAGCCTCTATAGGCTTGCCATTTTTGAAGATAATGTCTAATACGGTTTCTCCTATTCCTATTACTTTACGCATGGTCTTGTCTTTATTATCTTGGTTGCAAAGATAGTGCAAGTGAACGGAATGACAAAACAAAATACGCAGTTTTTGTTTTTCATTCCTGAACGCAGCCCATCTTATTCAAAGATAGTGCAAGTGAATGGAATGACAAAACAAAATACGCAGTTTTTGTTTTTCACTCCTGAACGCCGCCCATCTTATTTACTCAACTTTCGCAAATGTGGAAGTTAAAGAATTTAAAGAAGTTAGAGAAGTTAAAGCCATTAGCCTTTTTTGCTGGAGCTTACAGCTAAAAATTAATCAATAAAACATTTGGCTTTAACTTCTTTACATCCTTTAACTTCTTTAACTTCTCTCCACATGCGAAACTTATATGTGATATTTTTCAGCATTAGGAAAAAATAGCTACTTTTGCATTTTATAAGTGTTATGGCTAAGCATAGCATGTTTTAAATTTAAAAAGATAATAAATGCAATATAATACAGCGACTCTAAATAATGGTCTAAGGATAATCCATTTGCCTAACACCTCGAAGATAGCATATTGCGGATATCAGATAAAGGCTGGTACTCGCAACGAGAAGCCCGGCGACGAGGGCTTGGCTCATTTCTGCGAGCATGTTACATTCAAGGGCACTCAAACTCACACTTCTACAGCCATCATAAACAAGCTGGAGAGTGTGGGTGGCGATCTTAATGCCTTTACGAATAAGGAAGATACCGTTTTCTATTCTGCCATACCTGTAGAGCATTTCGCCAAGGCTGTGGATGTGTTATCAGATATTGTCTTCTATAGCATATTCCCGCAGGCGGAAATAGATAAAGAGGTAGAGGTGATATGCGACGAGATAGAAAGCTACAACGATTCGCCTGCCGAACTCATTTATGATGAGTTTGAGAATCTGGTATTCAAAGGTCATCCCTTAGGTCACAACATCCTTGGCTCAGCAGATAGGGTGAGAGGTTTCTCTACTGCCGATGCTATGCGCTTCACTCAGCAATACTATCGTCCAGATAATGCCATATTCTTTGTGTATGGCAATATCGATTTCAAACGATTGGTAAAGACCTTGGAGAAGCTAACTCCAAAGCAACTGCAGGAAAGCGTGGTTGATGAGGCTCTGGTGGTGGCAAACGGTAGATTGCCCGAACTAACGATACTTAACCACGATACCCATCAGGCACATGTGATGATAGGCAACCGAGCTTATTCTGCCACTCATCCTTTGCGCATACCTCTATATCTGCTCAACAATATGCTTGGCGGTCCTGGTATGAATGCTCGCCTGAATGTTATTCTGCGTGAGCGTCGTGGACTGGTTTATTCTGTAGAGAGTAGCATGGTTTGCTATGGCGATACAGGCTTGTGGTCAGTATACTTCGGTTGCGACCCACACGATGTGAACAGATGCGTGAGATTGGTAAAGGGCGAGTTCAAGCGATTGATGGAAAAGCCTTTGCCTGAGAAGACTCTTGCTGCTGCCAAGAAGCAGATTAAGGGACAGTTGGCTGTGGCTTGCGACAACAACGAAAACTTTGCTATCGACTTTGGTAAGAGTTTCCTGCATTTTGGCGATGAGAAAGATATAGAAAAGCTATATCAGAAGATAGATGCCGTGACAGCCGAACAGATACAACAAGTGGCGAAAGAAATCTTCGACAAAGACTCTCTCGCCACCTTGGTTATTAAGTAATACTTTGGCAGTTAAATACCTTTTTTATTCCTTCGCTTATGCTCTTTAGTCCGAAGTCTTCAGGATTAATATCCTTGGGCTCAAGCCACATACATTCTGCTGCATCGTCCATAGCTTTTAGCTGCGAGGTGTCGGCAACTTTGCATTCGAAGAACAGGTCGAGGGTAGGAACGTTTAACCCACTATATAAATAGGTGTTGGGTAGTGAGAACAGAAAGCAACATGATGTCACTATCAAGTTTGTCTCTTCCTTAACCTCTCTTGCCACTCCTTCTTCTGCCGTCTCGCCCATATCGGCAAAGCCGCCAGGCAAGTCTAATGTGCCTTTAGCCGGCTCGTAGAGTCTTCTTGTTACCAGCAGTCGTCCTTCTGCGTCGCGTATCAAAGCCACGTAGGCAGCACTTGGATTCAAGAATTGCTCAAAGCCGCAGTCTTCACACTTCTTGCTCTTAAAGCTGTTGGTTATATATCTGCTGCTTCCGCAACAAGGACAATATTTAAATATGTCTATGGAGCTCATAGCATTTTCTACTTCTTGTCGATTTCCACCTCTGTTATAGCGTTGCCGATACATCCGTTAGGCATCTGAATTCTCAGAAGGTCGCAGATGGTTGCAGCTGTGTCAACGATACGAGTAGGATTTGCGGTACGACCTTGGCGTACGTGCCATCCCATGAAAATCAAAGGGATATGTGAATCGTATGGGTTCCAGTTGTAATGAGAGGCACCACGATATTTGTCGTCGTAGGTCCATGTGAAGCCAGCAGGACGAGGCAATACCATGATGTCGCCAGAGCGATGAATGTTGTAGCCGTTTATCACGCGCTCTCTTACTATCTGTGGCACACTTGCTGTTGCTGCATGCTCCATGTCAACAACCCATTGCAAATCCTTCTCTTTCTTCAGTTGCTTTATCGCGAAAGCCTTAACCTCGTCGGCATCGATATTGTTTGATTCGAGCCATCCGTGGTTTAAGTAAACGCGGCAATCCATGATAGAGCTGATATATTTGCCCTCTTTGCCATATTTCTCGGCAAGCTTTGCGTTAATGTTGGCAACAACCTTATAGCCATCCCAGCCTACAGCTGCAATCTTGTGCTCGGCAAGATAGTTAGGGTTGTGGCATCCGCCATGGTCGGCAGTAAGGAACAATATGTATTGTCCTTTGCCCACTTCTTGGTCGAGGAAGCTGAGGAAATGTGCCAATCCCTTGTCGGCAGCCATGTATACAGCCTTGTTGTCTTCGCCACGTGTGCCATATTTATGGCTCATAGCGTCGGTCGACGAGATGCTTACGCATATCATATCCGTATTCTGACCTTTGCCCAGTTGCTCATTCTTTACAGTAGCTTCAGCCAAGTCGAAAGTCATTGTAGCGCCTTCTGGTATCATCTTTGGGTCTGTGCCTGGCTTAATCTTTATTTTACCATTAAACTTGTCTACCCATTTAGGTAATTGTGGCATATAGTATGTGCTTGTAACAAACTTGCCTGCCTTGGTGTCGTACCAGTATGCAGCATTTGCCGAGCGACCTGCAGGAAGTATGGCTGCTCTGTCTTTCAAAGCTACGCCAATAACCTTGGAGTTGAAGTCGGTAGCAAGGCGAATTTGGTCGCCAATAGTTGTCGACAGCAGATTGCATGGCGACATTCTGCCAGCATCATTCTTTGAACCTACCGACTCTACGGTAGTATCCTTGCAGCAATACACATCCTTGCCATCTATCTGGAAGCTGTTGCCTGCTATGCCGTGAATGGCAGGTGTGGCGCCTGTATACGTACTTGTATGGCCAATAGCCGTTACCGTAGGCAGATAGTTAATCATGTTGTTGTCGCATGAGAAACCATCGTTGATAAGACGCTTAAAACCTCCGTCGCAATATTGGTCGTAGTAATAATTAAGGTAGTCCCAACGCATCTGGTCGATGATGATGCCTACTACCAATTTTGGTCTTTTGATTTGTGCATTGGCAGCAAAGCCTGTGAGGGCTAAAGCCAATAGCAGAACGAACTTTTTCATATTGTTTGATAATGTTTGTGGTGATAGCTTATACGCTTTTACAGCAAAGCCTTTATCTCTGCATCGATATCCTTTATCTGAACATCACGCTTCTGCAAAACGTTGTTCTTGTCGATAAGGAAGTATGTAGGAATGTCTCTTACGTTGTACATACCAAGTTCTGCTGCATTCAAGCCGTCGTCGGAATGAACGCATACCCATGGCAAAGCAGCCACACTTGTCTTCCAGAAATGCTCGTCTGGGTCGATGCTCACCTGATAAATCTCGAAGCCTTGAGCATGATACTTGTTGTATAGTTCGCGCAACTGCATGATGCGAGCTGTACTCTCCTTTGTTGCAAACAGATGGAAGTCGAGCATCACCACCTTACCCTTTAGGCTCGATAGCTTTCTGATGTTGCCCTTGTTGTCGGGCAAAGCGATGTCGATAACGCCAGTATATTCCACCTTGCTTGGGTCTACGGTCTGCTGCTGTTCAGCCTTCATGATGCGGATATTCTTCAATCCTTCGATAGCTATGTTGTGAAGGTTTAGTCCGCGCTCAGCCTTTGGATAATAAGTATCCCAGCTTGTAGCTACGGCAGCAAACACCTTTACGTCGTCTTCGTTGCTGCGAGGGTTGAATACCAAAGCATTCTCGTAGCCTAATGCAATTGTCTGGAATAGAGCGAAGTAGGCGTAAGCCTTCATAGGCTCTTTAAAAATGTAGTTGTTCTTCACGCCCTCTTTGTATTGTGCGAGGATAACTCTTATAGAGTCGCGCATAACATCGTCGTTGAGGTTGGTGTTTCTTACAATATTATTAATAGAAGCCTGAAGAGCCATCTGACCTATTGCAAGTTCCTTAATCTTTGAACATTCGTTAGATCCCGACACCTCGTATTGGCTTGCCATAGTAGGGTAGGCTGCCTTGATGGTTACATGCTCCGTAGAGTCGGCAGCAACATTGATAATCTGACCAGCTATACGCAAGCGATAGAACTCTGGTGCAGAAGGAGCATCTACAGCAAACGAGAAGTTGCCATCGGCATCAAGTTTGGTAGAGTCGACAACAACAGCGCCGTTGAGGCTCATGTTCTCAAAATACAATAGTGAATCCTTAGCATCGGTAATGTTTCCGCTTACCTCAAATTTCTTGTTACTACAAGAAACTGCTCCCAACATCATTAATGAAACGGCGAGAGCAGAAAGTGTTTTTGATATATTCATTTTTAAATTCATTTATTTCTTTCGATAAATATTTCTTCCGATACAAAGATAGTGCAAAAGAGTGGAATGGCAAAACAATCGATAAAAAAGACGTTAAAACAGAGCAAGAAATCAAAAAAAACACATGTTTATTCTTATTTCTTCGTTTATTAATAATAAAATAGGTATATTTGCACGATTTATATTTTTAGATGTTTGACACAATCAACAACATTAAGATTTTTAGATGAACGTAATTACGAAAACAGTTCAATTGCCTGATGGAAGAACCATCACAATTGAGACCGGAAAAGTTGCAAAACAGGCTGATGGTGCTGCGGTTCTCCGCATGGGTAACACAGTGCTTCTCGCAACTGTTTGTGCAGCAAAGGATGCAGTTCCGGGTACAGATTTCATGCCTTTGCAAGTAGATTACCGTGAGCAGTACAGTGCTGCTGGTCGTTTCCCTGGTGGTTTCACCAAGCGCGAAGGCAAAGCCAGCGATGAGGAGATCCTTACCTCTCGCCTTGTGGACCGTGCTTTGCGTCCACTTTTCCCTTCTAACTACCATGCAGAAGTTTACGTACAGGTAATGTTGCTCTCAGCCGATGGTGTTGACCAGCCAGATGCCCTCGCAGGTTTCGCTGCTTCAGCTGCCATGGCTTGTTCAGATATTCCTTTCGAGTACTATATCTCTGAGGTTCGTGTAGCTCGTATCAATGGTGAGTATGTTGTTAACCCTACATTCCAGCAGATGGAAGAGGCTGACATGGATATCATGGTTGGTGCTACCAAGGACAATATCATGATGGTAGAAGGTGAGATGAAGGAAGTTTCTGAGCAGGATCTCATTGGTGCCCTCAAGGCGGCTGCCGAGGCTATCAAGCCTATGTGCGAGCTCCAGTATGAGTTGGCTAAGGAGAAGGGTACTGACGTGAAGCGTGAGTA
>ERZ1026868.1787-NODE-1787-length-10656-cov-9.549948_pt1 | contig 10656 bp, 8 predicted proteins | sample MGYA00380164_ERZ1026868 | MGnify/ENA primary metagenome ERZ1026868 (study PRJEB33269, sample SAMEA4719800) | human gut metagenome | biome: human-associated habitat; feature: organic feature; material: feces | place: Cameroon | collected 2013-10 ... | reverse complement strand
GTAAGACAGTATTCTCCAGGCTGTCCTTCTACTGTCAAGTCATAAACGTTATCAGAAACTTTTTTCACTTCTAATTTTACAGATTTATCTTCTTTGGCACCTTCAATCCTGTTGGAATGAACAATAGCACTGGTCATTTGTCTGCCTTTTCCTACAGACTTAAATTTTACCACAAAGAAATCGTCTATGCTATAGTTACTGGAGAACATATCATAATACTCAGAGATACTATTTCTATCATGCGTGAAATAAATGCGAAAAGTAGCCTTGCCACCAACAAAAGCATAAGGCGAAGTCTTACCTTCGAACGTGATAAGTTCCTTGTCTTTAAACGGATTGATATATCCAGTTCTTTCTATTTCTTTGAAGTCTATATGCTTCATAGCAACAAGACTGTTATCTATGTTAGCATAGATACCAACAGAATCCATTCTGAGCTTACTAAGAGCTGTTTGATTGAAGTCTATACCAGCTTTCGTAAATGAAGCTTTCTGCTCTTCATAAGTCTTTCGTCTGGCATCATTAAAGCCTCGGATGTATTCTTCCGATTTTCCTTCTAATGGGTCTATTGTAGAATCGTCATCATCATCAATATCCTCGTCATCATCTGATTCGTGTTTAGGGAGAATCTTGCTGATGTCTGTTACACCGCCCTTAATCAAAGCCTTGGCTTTTTCTCTTGCTTGCTCAATAGGAGTCTGAGCCATCATGAATGTGCTTGCAGATACAAGCAACATTGTTAACATAACTATCTTTTTCATATATATAACTTTTTAGAATAGAGTGCAAAGTTAATGCTTTTATTAAGAAAATAAGCAATATCTGCAATTTTTTATATATAATTAAACGAAGAGAGGAAACACTTCCAAGAAACGCTTCCTCTCTTTTTCTTTTAGTTATGATGCTTTTTGTTGTTGTGTTTTCTCTGTTTGATGAAATTCCCTTTGAATAACTTTTATCATATTCTTCACTTCCTGGTCTATCTTATTGAAATTGTTATATAAGATACGTTCCTTTGCATCTACAGAACCAAAATCATAGAATTTAGGTAAAGGAAAATTCTTATAATCCTCTTCCTCTGCCTTTATTTCATCCATATTAAAGTTGGTTTTGCAGAAGAACTTGGAAGTTTTGAACTCTTCCGCCTTTTGAATGTCCATAGCACCTTTGCGACCTGTCTTTGTAACAGTAAAATCTCTTGCTGTCTGACCACATATCCAACCAGATGCCATGTCGGAAATCTTAGATGCCGGAACAAGACTATCCAAGTTTTCATTAAGATTGATGGAAGTTCTGTCACGGTCAATGGTGATTCCTTTCTTTAGCTGAACCACCTTACCAAATATATCTCCTGATAGCCAATCGAGAGTGTCCTTGCTACGAGCAGAGCCGCTGATTACATTGCCAACAGTGGTGATAATTTTGTCTTTACCAACCTTACCATAGTCAGCCTCCAACTGAGGCAATTCCTGAAAGCCTAATGTTACTGCAACCTTGTTGCTTCGAGCAGTACCAATCAATCTATCTATTTTATGGAAATACAAAGTTGGTAACTCGTCAACAATAATACTTACAGGTACATTTTTACCCTGACCGCTGTTCACACGTGTCACAAGGCGGTTCAATATAAGGGCATTCAATGCACCGATGATACTCTCCATTTCCGGGTCATTAGCAATAAGAAGATAACTTGGATTCTTAGGATCACTGACTTTTAAATCAAAGTCATCGCCTGAGAATACCCAATATGCCTCTTTCGTTGCAAGACGTGATGTTTGAACACGAAGTGTACCAATCATACCTTCCAACTGTTCCATAGCGTTATTCTTCTTCGCTGTCATGAACGGAGCCATCAGAGGATAAACCTCAGGGTCTGTTTCCAAAACTTCAAATATCTCAGAATAATCTCTATTCAAGAACGACAGTACATGAGGCATATCCGAATATTTGCCTTTCCAATAAGCAGGTTCAACAATGTGTTCCTTCTCACCAAGATGACCTTTTGCAAATACACGTCCAGTGAGTCGCTTATGATGCGTGTCTGGGTCTTCTTCATATTGTGCTTCAAGCTCATTACCATGCTCGTCGTATGGTTTCTTTCCATAGTTTACAAAGAAATATATGCAAGCGGCAAGGAAGTTTGTAGCAGATGTTTGGAAGAACTGGTCACTGCCACCGCCACTTCCTTTCTGTCCTTTTTGCAAAGATTCAATCAGTGTCTCAGCAGTTTCCTGGGCTGCCGCCAAATTACTGATGTATTTCTGCTGTATCGGGTTGACACGTCTTGAATATTCAACATTCACGAAGTTGATGATATTAAACCTGCATCCTTTGGGCGTTTTACCTTGCTGTTGGTTCTTCTTGTAATGATAGTAAAGTTTAGTAGCCAAAGTTGGAAATTTATAGTCGTACACAACCATGGCAAAGCCTTTGGCACTATGCTGTCTGATGTATGGTTCTATGACAGAGAATGTCTTACCACTACCAGGAGTACCCACAACCCAAGTTCCACGGAAAGGGTTAATGATATTAATCCATCCCTTACGGAATCTTCCTTTATAATAGTAACGCATCGGTATATTAACAGAATACTTGTTGTCAACGTATTCTTCTGTCTGCTCAAAACTCTCATTTTCGAAATTGAATCTATCTTTAAGCATTCCATCCTTGAAATATTTTGAGACATTATCAAGTGCGATATGTATCAATATGGTTCCTATCAAAGATGCTACCATATAAAGCCAAATGTTGGTTCTCAGCAACCAAACTCTGGTTTTCCAATCACAGCTATAAAGAAAAACAGAAACTGTTACCAAAACGAGTCCGATGGAGATAGGCCAGAAAACCATCTTTCTCGCATCGAACTCTATCTGTTTCTTGTTTTTAGTACCTATACAGGTGATGATTACCAACATTACTGTAACAATCTTGCTATATGGTAGAAACTGATACATGGATAGCCGCCCAAGTCGGCTATGTACGTTGGTGATAACGCCGCCTAAGAAATCCAAAGCTGTTGGGTCAAGCGCATACATAAAAAATTCGAGCAACAAAGAAACATAGATTGTCGCTCGGAAAAGGGTGTATGTTCCCTGTAGTTCTTTTGACTCTTCCATTATTTTGTATTCATTTTATTCGCTGTTCTTGCTTTATTTATCCATCCTCTTTTACAGTCAGCAACAATAGCTTTCATAGACCGTGTTCCTCTTGGTGTTCCACGAAGCTCGTACCAAGAATCCAGCAAAGATGTATAGCGGATTAATCTGTTCATCCTTCTTAGCTTATAGTTCAACTTTACCAATGTATTGTTGATATTGGCTATGACTTGAATCCTTTGATGTTCCGTAAGTTTAGGGTTCTTTCCTTTCGATGATCCAAGCGGTAGAATCTGCTTTACATCGGCAGCTATCTGAATGCCGTCATCAATGACATCTTTGTAGATATTATTCTTCTTCTGTGACAAAGCTACAGCCAGTACATTAGCTGGACATGAAACACCGACAGATTTTAACTCTTTAAGATTTTTAAGAGTTTGGTCAACCTGGTAATATATGCCGTAAATGCTTGCAGCTAAAGTAAGCATATCACCAAAACTGGACAGATAGTTATCAAACTTTCTTTGAAAGTTTGTTACCTTCTCCGTCTGGTCTGAGACATACATGTGCCCAGTTAGGTTAAGTGACATTACATCATCTTGTGATTTTAGAGCTTTTTTTGCCTTCTTGGCGTAATCACGGAACAATCCTGCACGTACTAAGTCTTCTCCGGCATAAGTCTTTAATGGAAGGAAAGACATCAGTCCTGCCAATACTATCATATAAAAGAATTTATTTACCATCCCCATGATTTACTGTTCTGTTTAAGTTTATAATATCTTGCAACAGAAGTTGCTGCTCGGCGCATTCTGTTTCTTGCTTCAAGGGCAAGCATACCATTTGACTTGTCTATTTTGCCTGCAATGGCACGATTCCAAACATCCTCAAAGCTGAACACAGATATAGATACAGCCAATCTTCTTAACTTGGAATTAAGTTGTTCAAGCTCACGCTCCAAATTCCATATTAATTGTGTTCTTTCTGCACCGTTCAGCATATTTTTATCGCCACCTTTCTTACATACTTTTTTTAAGGAGCGATATGTTTTAATGAATTGCATTGCTGTTTCCATATAAAGGTTATTCATGGACATTGTGGCAAAGACACCTTGTGGATTGATTTTCTTTGCAGCAGAAACCTCCCATAAGGCGTTTAATGTTTGCACACCTTCTAAGTAGAGTTGACAATCAGCAACAATTCTATCTGCAAACCCTTTTGTAGTTTTTAGATATTTATTATACTGTTGCTCCCAATTTCTTATCTTTGCTGTGGTTCCAGATAGCTCTGCTTGAATACCTGCTTCCTTCTTTCGATAATTTGTTTGAGCTGTAATCTTGCTAAGAATATTGTCCTCACCTTTCTTTATAGCAAGATATTGACCAGGATTAGAGGTTGTTCCACTTATTTGAGCACGGCATACAGCCGTGGACAACACTATAGCTAAACAGAGCATTACAGCTCTAAACTCGATTAGTAATCTCATATATCCCCTTTCTTCTTTTATTAAATTCAACTCTCATTCTTATTTCAGACACTACATCGTCAGCTTCTTTAATACCTATCATGTTGACCACTGAATTGTTTCTATCACCTGAATAAATGGTGACGGTTTTCAATCCAAATATCTGTTGTGGCAACGAACGATGTTGCTTGTAGTCCACAACACGATACAACTCAACATAATCTGTTGAGTGTGATAATACTCCATGAAGTATTATTATTTGTTCCGATGTTATAACGTATTCTGTACGCAACAATGACAGTAACTTACAGAACAGATATATAACCAAAAACAATGCGGCATAGATAAAATATTCGTGCCACATAAACTTGCCAAATACATATATCCAAAAAGCGGCAATGCTTAGGCAGATGGCAGGAAACTCATTAATGACGTATTGTAATACATGGGGTCTCAATGCCACCGTCTGAAATATTTGAATAGAGTTATTATTCATACCTTATTATATTAAATATAAAGAGAAAAGAAGTATGGGTTAAACGCCCATACCTCTACCTTCTCCATGTCCACGGTCTTCGCCTATCTCAGCTGCATAACTTGCAGCTGCAACTGCTTCTGGCGATACAACACCTGGTTTAGAAAATACAGCCCTTGACTCATAGAAGTCTGGTTTAGGTCTTGGTGGGGCTGCCATCGAAAGACCCGCAGCAACATCCAATCCAGTAGTAACGGCAGCAAGAATAGCCGCACCTAAGTTGAAGCAATGTCCTGGCTTAGTCTTCATTTCCACCTCAGGGAATATTTTATCAAAGAGTTTCATTCTCTGATAGTCATTCACAGCAAGGAATTTATTGAAGTCTTTCTGATTAATCTCGTGTGAAATTACGTTTCCGTCAATGACTGCGGACATCTTATATTTACCCTCGATAACCTTACCTTGCTCATCCTTCAATCTTTCCACAGAAATATCACCAATAGTTGTAGCACGACCATGTTCGCCACTACGTTTCCATTCCTTGCTTTCTTTGAGATTATTCAAAGACTCTCCGTTTACCCCAGCATCACCCATAAGGTTAATCTTTGCTGCATTACGTAAGTCATTGAGATTAATGGCTTCGTTACCATAATGAACAACCTTGCCTTCTGTTACAGAAGGCTTCTCTCTATGAGCAGATACTAAGTCCTCAGACAATACTTTTTCTTTACCAACCGTCTTAACGACTTCGGTGCCAAATCCGGCTTTATGCAAATCATCTATAACCTTGCTGATATTGGCATTATTGTTGAATGACTGCTGACGCATATCTTGATGAAGGCTGCTTGTTGGAACAATCTGCATCTTCTGCTTGTTCTCATCAGTAAAAGGGATAAGAGTGGTCAACATCTTGGCTCTATCCTCATTTGTTCCATTTTTGAAAGCATTGTATTGTGCCTCTGTTATCTTAAATGACCACATTCCTGCATCCTTATCGGTACGAACATTTATCTGATAATTGCCAGAGATTTGGTCTTTCCATGCCATAGCTCCAGTAATGGCAGCGGAAGTATTTGCATTTACAAGACTATAATCTCCTTTCATTGTGACAACGCCCTCTGCTTGGTCAATTCCTTTTGACCTAACAGCATCTTGCATCTGACCATTTGATGCACTCTTTATCTTCACTTCATCAAAGACTTTATCAAACAGCTTCAAGCGATACTCGTCATCATAGTTGATAAACTTCAGATAGTCATCTTTACTAATCTCGTGACTCATCAACTGATTGTTTATTACCGCTGTCATACGGAATGTTGTCTTCTGACCGTCATTCGTAGGGTAGGCTTGTATCTCTCCCACAGAAACGGCACGACCATCTTTGACTGGTAGATAGAACCCTTGGCTTGCATCCAAACTTCTACCATCTACAACACCAATACTATTCCATTTGTCTATATAGCCAGTCTTGTAATCTTGACGCATATTCTTCATGTCAATATCAATGACATCGATGTTCTTGGCATAGGATGCTGCTTGTTGCTGCCCTAAGTTCAACTCCTGTTCAATCTCTGGTTTCAACTTAATATTGATGTAGTCCTTGCTTTGAAGATGCTCTTTGGTTATCTTCTCTGAAAAGTCTTTAGAAATGACCTTGTTGATAATATCAAGTCGCTCACTAATATTAGGAGCAGTCTTGTTATGAACCATCTTGTGCTTACCCTCGCCAGAAGTGAATCTCAGCTTGTCATTGAGGATCTTTTTCAATTGTTCGTCAGTCAACGCATATTGTAAATCCTTGTTGATACCGTCACACTTGATTGTAAGAGTTTTCTTCTCTTTATCGATAACGATGCCATGAGAAGAAAGAACCTTGTTGAATCCTTCACCACTAAAGGTTAGTTCTGCACTGTAGCCATTAAGGTATTCTCCCAAGGTCAACGCCTGTCCTTTTGGACGAACCAACTGTTTCGGTTTAGCATCAATCTTCATGTTAGCCAAAGAATCCTGCTGCTGGTTTCCTTTGTCATAAAAGCCGTAATCACCAGTCTTCAATTCTCCAGGCTTTAGTCTGCCATCAGGTCTATCCATCACAACAGGTGCACTACTTGCGAAGAAAGGACGGTCATCTATTCTTCTTGCATGATAACCATGTCTTCCAAATGCTCTGAATCCATCCAAGAAACTATCAAAACGTCCGTATCTTGCACCTTCAAAAGGGTGGAATGGGCGTTCTCCTCTATATCCATATTCTCCAGGATTAAGTCGATGTCCATTTAAACCCATATTTACAGGGCTATTAGCATTGCGTGCAGCATTCCAAGAACCAGGAATATAATAGTCATTTCTCACAATTGATACAAAAGTTTGGTAAGCCTCTTTATCCCATACGTTAGTTCCGCCATTCCTTAATGCCTCCAATTGAGCATCATTGAGTGTATAACGTCGAGGTGTTGATGTGTTGTGAGCCATTGTTACCAACTGATATTCACCTGTTGGAGTCATTGCAATCTGCGCTTGCATACCATTGGCATTAAGCGTGTTTTGGAGCTGAGGAGCTATGTCCAATGCTCTTGGATTTGTATTCTTTCTTGTTGCCATGTTCGTTATTATTTATTTGATGTTATTTCTTGTTACCAAAAATTCGGAGTATATAAATAAAGAGGTTGACGAAATCAAGATACAATTCTAAAGCTCCTAATAGTGCTATCTTTTGGCTATGTTCGTCAACTCCATATTGGGATTCTTCTATAAGAATCTTTTTTATTTTTTGAGAATCCCATGCACTCAGTCCAATAAAAATTATTACTGCCGCATAGCTTATCATTAAGTCAAATCCACTGCTTTTACAGAAAAGATTGACTATTGTAGCTATAACTAAGCCGATTAATGCGAAAAACAGTAATTTTCCAATTGAAGACAAGTCCTTCTTGGTAGTATAGCCATATAAGGACATTATTCCAAAGGTTCCTGCTGTTATAAAAAAAGCCTTTGCAATGCTTGCCTCTTGATATACCAGCAGCGTAAATGACAGGGTCACGCCATTAAGCAAAGAGTATAGAATGAATAGAATAGTGGCTTGTGTTAAGCCCAGTTTTCTAATTCTACTACTGATGATAAATACCAAAGCTATTTCTGCACCACATATTCCAAATACCATCAATGGATGTTCAAACATTGCAGACATCAATGATACAGATTGAACTACAGAATAAGCGGTAAATCCTGTTATTAAAAGAGCAAGTGTCATCCAAAGATACACCTTACCCATAAGAATAGAGAAAGACTTTTGCAAGTCCTTCTCATATATAATTCCAGAGCTTTCCTGTTTTGGATAGATGCTATTAAACAATTCTTTTTCAGTCATAACTTTACATATTATAATTAGTCTTTCTTATAGACTATAACACAAGTGTGTCGATTAGCAGTGTAAGGCTTGTAGAGATTGATACCGCCTTGGCTTACACCAATCATTTTTTCCTTTGGCACACCTGCTTTAGCAAGGAGTTTAGCTATATATTTTGCTCTTTTAATACTCAGCTTGCGATTTATTTTTGGTGTTCCTGTTTTACTATCAGCGGCTCCCACAATTCTTAGATTGAGATCGAACTCATTTACTGCTCCTGCAATCTCTTTGATATTTACCAACTGCTGCTTGTCAATAAGTTCAGTTGAGTTAATCTTGAAGAAGAACAATATTGGTGCGTCAAACTTGGCAAGTCGCTCGTCAACTGTTGTTTCACCGTTGTTCATTCGCTCTCTAAGTCTTCGCAAGCCTTCATAATCATTGCGAGGAAATGGTGTGAGGTCTGTAACATCTTGCACTGGTAACATACCAACACACTTTGATGACTTCTTTTCCCATCCGAGTTTGCCAATGCCTACAGTCAAGCCGATGCTTGCTTGAAACAAATTGTCACCAAAATGCTTGTCCTTGCCAGCTCCATCAAAGGTTTGGAATGTGCTCGTTCCTCCAAATTCAGCAGACAAACTGACTCTTTTTGACATTCTATAGCTTCCAATCACACCATAGCTAATGGCAAATGGATTGTTGTGTAAATCGCTGTTTCTTATGATACCAGCACCAACATAGGGAATGACGTTCCACTTTGGAAGAGGGGTATAGGTGGTTCTGTAGAACGAAGAAACATTCAACATCAAATCACCATGATAATTCTGATAGCTTACAGATTCCTTGTCAAAATTGGCAAACTGAAAACCCTGGTATACAACACGTGTTCCGAAGAAACGAGAGTGCCATTTACCAAGACTAAACACCATGGTGTATTTTGTCTTGTCATAAAAGTCTCCACATCCCTTTGGCGAACCAAGAAAAGTGGATGTACCAGCTTGCAAAGAGGCAAACCAGTTGTCTCCGATACCTGATAGATGGAAACGTGTGTTTCCATCAGAAATAGATGGCTGCTGTAGAAGATTGTGGTTGGTTGCCGACATAGGCATTGAAGAACCTGTAGTTCTTGCATAGTTCTTTTCGTCATCACCATAAACCACCTGTGCCTTAGCTACCGTTGTTGTAAGGCATAAAGCCAGCATCATTAAAGTTTTTGCTTTCATTATTTTCTTTTTATTATTTATAAATTCTACATTTTTTCAGCTAAATCGTCATACAGATATAGCTTATGTTTCAATATTATACGCTCACATTTTTCAACATAATCGCTTCTGGTTGCATAACCCGAAGCTTTTATAGCCAAAAGCCAATGATGAAAGTCTTTGCTGCCATATCTCCAACATCGTGCGTAACGGTCACTCATAAGAAGGCGTGAATGGTATTCAACGCTTTCCTCTGGCGAGTTGAAATTGCAAAACTTTTCGTTCGGACGATCATCATTATGTACACTATATGGCAAACCTTCCCTCAGCCATCGGCTGTTAGCTTTGATTCCGAAGAAATTGTAACCTGCTTGTGCAAGATTGCTGTTTCCCCATCCGCTTTCAAATGCCATCTGAGCGAGAATAACAGAAGATGGAATGCCATACTTGCGCTGCTGCCGCATTGCTATACTTGCATATTCCTTGAAGAACTCTGTTGGAGTCATTATCTTCTTCTCGTCCAAATGCAGAGCTTTGACGGCTTTCTGCTTAGTATCTCGTATATATACCAGCAGGTTATATGGGTCTTGAAGTTTCCCTCTAAGTCGGCTTGTTATATGAAGATGAGGTCCAGTACTTCGCCCGGTAGTGCCGCTGAGACCTACAGGTTCCCCGGCATATATCTTCATATTCTTCTCAACCCAAATCTCCGACAGATGGCAGTAACTAACGGTATAATCACCAAATTGCATGGTTACATATTTTCCCGAACCTCTGTCATAGCCAGTTGCCTTTACATAGCCATCGAACATGGCAAGCACCTCTTCATAACGTGCTGCCAAATCAAGACCTCCATGTTGCCTGGTGTGACCGTTGAAAGGGTCAGCACGTGTTCCGTAGAATGAATTTATTCTTATTGTCTTCAGCGGAAAGCTAACACTTAGATACTTGTCAATCCAATAATCTTTTATGTCATCCTCAGTTATTGCTAATGAGGATTGTACTCCCATACTGCATAAAAGCAATAGTAGAACAATAATCTTTTTCATTGATATACCTTTTTATTAAGC
>ERZ1026868.1784-NODE-1784-length-10672-cov-4.974946_pt1 | contig 10672 bp, 5 predicted proteins | sample MGYA00380164_ERZ1026868 | MGnify/ENA primary metagenome ERZ1026868 (study PRJEB33269, sample SAMEA4719800) | human gut metagenome | biome: human-associated habitat; feature: organic feature; material: feces | place: Cameroon | collected 2013-10 ... | reverse complement strand
ATCTACACAGAGTAGATCGTCGGCAGCGTCAGATGTGTATAAGAGACAGGTTAATTAATAAGTAATGCCATTACATTATATTAAGGAAGTGTCAACATGTATCAGATAGACTTTAATCACCCCTCGTCCATTTATTTTGTAGGTATCGGCGGTATCAGTATGAGTGGTCTCGCAGAGATCCTTGCGGATGCCGGTTTTCGTGTCTCCGGCTCCGACCGTTCCAAAAGCCCCCTTACCGAGACTCTGGAAAGAAAGGGGATTACTGTATTTTATGGACAACGTGCCGCGAATATTACTGATGATATCGACTGCGTCGTATTTACCAGTGCGATCCATAAGGATAATCCCGAATATATCGCCACGATGGAAAAAGGCATCCCGCATCTGACCAGAGCCCAGCTCTTAGGTGAGATCATGCAGAATTACAAAACACCCATCGCTATCAGCGGTACCCATGGCAAGACTACCACGACATCCATGGTCAGTGAGATCCTGCTGCATGCCGGCACAGATCCCACTCTGTCCATCGGTGGAATGTTAAAAAGTATCGGCGGCAATATCCGCGTAGGCAATACCGACCTGTTCGTTACGGAAGCCTGCGAATATACCAACAGTTTTTTAAGCTTTTTCCCCAGGATCGGTATGATCTTAAATATCGAAGAGGATCATCTGGACTTTTTCAAGGATATTAACGATATCAGAAATTCTTTCCATAAGTTTGCAAAACTCCTGCCCGCAGATGGCTGTCTGATCATCAACGGTGCCATTGACAAACTGCAGGAGATCACAGGTGATCTTGACTGCCGTGTGATCACTTTTAATAAAGAAGCTGTCAACAGTGACGGTTCTGCTGCAGACTATTATCCTTCGGATATTACTTATGATGAATTGGGGCATCCTTCCTTTACGCTTCATTGCCATGGCGAGGTATCCGGCAGTTTTTCCCTGCAGGTTCCCGGAGAACACAATGTCTGCAATGCAGTAGCTTCCATTGCGTTAGCCGATCTGTTGTCGATTGACCGTGGAATTACCGTTTCCGCACTGCACGACTTCACGGGCACGGACCGTAGATTTGAATATAAGGGAACCATCGGTGGCGTTACCATTATCGATGACTACGCGCATCATCCCACAGAGATCGCAGCCACTCTGCATGCCGCAGCCAACTACCCTCACAAGACTCTCTGGTGCGTCTTCCAGCCCCATACCTACACCAGGACCAAGGCGTTTATGAAAGATTTCGCCAAAGCCTTAAGTCTGGCAGACAAGGTCGTCCTGGCAGATATCTATGCTGCCCGCGAAACCGACACCCTGGGAATCAGTTCTGAGACCCTGCAGGCAGAGATCCGGGCACTGGGGCATGAATGCTACTATTTTCCTTCTTTTGATGAAATTGAAAACTTCTTATTAGAAAATTGCATAAACGGTGACCTGTTGATAACTATGGGTGCCGGAGATGTAGTAAAAATCGGTGAAAACCTGCTTGGTAAATAGTTATCCACATTATCCACAGAGAATGTTGGGGATTATCCCTTCTTTCCCTGTGGATATTTTATTGTTCCCTTGTGGATAATTCCGTGTCGAATTTTGACGCATATTTGCCGATATATAAGCTTTTTCCGATACACCGTCTGTAGGTATCCACAATATCCACCGTTTCCACATTTTGCTTCGTGTGTCCGCAAACCCAGTGTTTACAAGGTTTTCCGGCAAATTGACTATTTCTTTTTCACAGGTCTTATGCTATACTTGGTCTTACTTTGAAAAAGGAATGATTTGTGAAATTTGTGAAAGAAGGTATTGTGTGTTATGGCACGAATAGCGCTCTATAAGGATAATTATGCAGATTCGACGGTAGTGTCCAATCTGTTTATTGATGAATATATGAAGGATGCCAACGACGCACAGCTGAAGGTCTATTTCTATCTGCTGCGCATGCTGAATGCGGATCAGGCTATCAGTGTGTCCGGAATTGCGGACAAGTTCAACCACACGGAAAAGGATGTGATCCGTGCATTGAAATATTGGGAGAAGCAGCAGATTCTGGATCTGGACTTTGATGAGAATAAGGCTTTGGTAGGTATCCATCTCCGTGATCTGAGCGCCCAGGCCACCCCTGCCCCCCAGCACAATGTACTGTTAACTTCCGGTTCCGTACAGGCGCAGAATACTGCAGGAAGCTCCATGATCAGCGCTGCTGCACAGCGTGTGCAGACTACACCGCAGGAGGCAACTCCTGTCTATACCAAGCCCGCCTATTCCCTGGATCAGTTGCGGGAATTTAAAGAAAGAGAAGAGACTTCCCAGCTTTTGTTCATCGCAGAAGCATATATTGGTAAGCCTCTGACCCCCTCCGAGATCAAAACGATTCTGTTCTTCACAGATGTGCTGCATTTTTCGGATGATCTGATCGATTATCTGCTGCAGTACTGCGTAGAACGTGGAAAGAAAGATTTCAAATACATAGAAAAAGTTGCTGTCAACTGGGCAGAGGAGGGTATCACCACGCCAAAACAGGCGCAAAAATTCTCTACCCGTTACGATAAAAATGTCTATTCCATCATGAACAGCTTAGGACGCAGTACTTCTCCCACAGCAAAGGAACTGGAATTCATCAATCGTTGGACCAGAGAGTACGGCTTCAGCACCGATATTATATTGGAAGCCTGTGAGCGCAGTTCCCTTGCTACGGACAGGCATCGTTTCGAGTATGCTGAAGGAATCTTAAGCAGCTGGAAAGACGCAGGAATCCATCACAAGGCGGATATCCAACAGGCGGATGCCACTTACCAGAAGAAAAAGGCCACAAAGCCTGCTCCTGCCGCATCCTCTAACCGTTTCACACAATTTGCCCAGAACAGTTATGACTTTGCCGCTCTGGAAAAAGAGATCTTAAGTAATTAACCGAAATATTTACAGGTAAAGGGGAGCATGTCGTGTCACTGACTAACGCACAATACAATTCCATTATGAAAGACTATGAACAGACCAGGGACCGCAATCGTCATCTGACGGAACAGCGCCGCCGGGAGGTCTATACAAAGCTTCCGGAATACGGCAGGCTGGACGAATCTGTTGGTGAACTCTCCGTAGCCCAGGCAAAGCTTTTATTAAACGGCGATGATGAGGCGCTTACCAGGCTGCGTCTTTCTCTGAAGGACATTTCCCGCCGAAAAAAAGAATTGCTCGTCTCGGCCGGTTATCCCGTCGATTATTTAGAACCGGTCTACACCTGCCCGGACTGTAAGGATACCGGTTATATCGAAGGTGACAATGGTCTTCGCAAAAAATGTCATTGTTTTCATCAGCAGGAACTGGATATTCTCTATGAACAGTCTCATATCCGGGATATGATCGCTTCCGAGAATTTTTCCAACCTGTCTTACGAATACTATCAGGGAGAAGATCTGGCGCATTTCCGAAAATGCGTCGATGTCTGTCACAATTTTGTACAAAACTTCAAACAAGACTACCACAATTTATTCTTTTATGGTACAGTAGGTACTGGCAAAAGCTTTTTGTCGGGATGCATCGCCAGTGAATTGCTGCAGAGCGGGCATTCCGTGATCTATTTCAGTGCTTCCGGGTTATTTGATACCCTTGCGCGTTATACTTTTGACGCCAGGGCAAAGGAAGCCCTCTCCGGATTCTACGAGGATATCTACAACTGTGATCTGCTGATCATTGATGACCTCGGCACGGAGATGACCAATACTTTTGTGGCATCCCAGCTGTTCTCCTGTCTGAACGAGAGACATCTACGCCAAAAAGCTACCATCATCTCCACGAACTTAAGTCTGGAGGAATTGCGCGACCGTTATTCCGACCGGGTATTTTCCCGCATTACCAGTCATTACGATCTGTGTAAGCTCACCGGTCCCGATATCCGTATGTGCAAAAAGCGTATGCAGAATGCATCTGACAATTAATCATTTTATTGTAACCGAACAGTATACAGAATCAGAAAGTGAGGATTACCCCAATGGCGAATCGTGAAGAAAAAAGAAATCTGGAGACCATCCCCGTCGGCTCTCTGGGCATTATTTCCCTGCCCGGCTGTAAGCCCTTAGGAGAAAAGGTAGACCAGTATCTTGTAAAATGGAGAGCTGAGAGAGAAAGCGAGCATAAAGAGTCTCTGGCATTTGCAGGTTATCAGAGAGATTCCTATCTGCTGGATGCAAAGGTGCCCCGTTTCGGTTCCGGCGAAGCAAAAGGTCAGATCTTAGAATCCGTCCGCGGTACCGATCTCTACCTGTTAGTAGATGTACTGAACTACTCCATGACTTATTCCCTGTGCGGTAATGAGAATCATATGTCTCCCGATGATCACTATCAGGATCTGAAGCGTATCATCGCAGCAGTCGGTGGTAAGGCCCGTCGTATCACGGTCATCATGCCTTTCCTGTACGAGAGCCGTCAGCACAAGAGATCTTCCCGTGAGTCTCTGGACTGTGCGCTGGCACTGCAGGAGCTGGTAAGCATGGGTGTAGACAACATCATCACTTTCGATGCTCACGATCCTCGTGTACAGAATGCAATTCCTCTGCACGGTTTCGAGACTGTACAGCCTGCATACCAATTTATCAAAGGTCTGCTCCGCAATGTGAAGGATCTTCAGTTAGATTCCAACCACATGATGGTCATCAGCCCGGATGAAGGCGGTATGGGACGTGCTATTTATGTGGCCAACGTTTTAGGTCTGGATATGGGTATGTTCTATAAGAGAAGAGATTACACCCGCATCGTCAACGGTCGTAATCCCATTGTAGCTCATGAGTTCCTGGGCACCAGCGTAGAGGGCAAGGATATGATCATCATTGATGATATGATCTCCTCCGGCGAAAGCATGCTGGAAGTAGCCGCTGCTCTGAAGGAGCGCAAGGCAAATAAGATCTTCGTCTTCTCCACCTTTGGTCTCTTCACCAACGGGCTGGACAAGTTCGACAAGGCGTATGAGAACGGCATCATCGATAAGGTGCTGACCACCAACCTGATCTATCAGACTCCGGAATTACTTCAGAGAGAATGGTACATCAACTGTGATATGAGTAAGTACATCGCTTACATCATTGATACTTTGAACCACGATTCTTCCATCAGCGATCTGCTAAATCCGAATGAGAGAATTCAGAATATCGTTGCAAAATATAAGAAGGGTGAGCTGTAAAGCTCACCCTTCTTATATTAGCTTGAGAGTTAGTGAAGAATAACATACCGTTCCAAATGTTCTTTCAGATCTGAGATAATACAGTAAACAAACAGTAAATGACTACTTTATCTATTTTCAGATCTGGATGCTGTCGCATCATTGCACTTTTCGTAATCAAAGGTAGTCAATCACTGTGATTTACTACTTTAGGGAGGAACAACTTATGCGTAATAAGAGAAGGACGGATGAAGAATGGTTGTCATTCAATCGGGCGGAGCGAAAAGCCAAAAGCTATGCGATTGGGCGGAAAAATAAAAACGAATGGTCCTCCCAAACCATTCGTTTTTATTTTCGTTTTCAATTTCCCGTCTTATACTTTTTCTCTTTTTATTGTGCCCGCATCTTAGTTCAGATTCAATCTCTGACCAACCTTGATCACATTCCGGTTCGTGATCTGTGCGTTTCTGCGAAGCAGCTCTGCCAGGGTCATATGATTCCTCTGTGCGATCTTGGAAAGCGTATCTCCCGGCTTAATGGTGTAATCACCTTCTGCAAACCATACGCTTTCGGACGGTCTGCGCTCCGTTACTGTTACCAGATAATTACCACCTCGCTTTAACGCAAACATGGACTGTCCGTTAGAAGTTACGGTGAAGGATCCACAGTACTCCAGGCGGCCCTTTTCTGCATTGTAGCGGTACAGATTTGCAGTCTTGCCTGCATTTTCCTTACCTACATTTACATGAATATTCACATTCACGCCAAAGCTGCCGGTATCCTTAATCGCCAGTTGTCTTGTAGGTGCAGATGTCTTAGCAGCTACAACATTTGCAGGAATAATGTTGCTCGTCTGATCCACTGTCAGGTCAATGTTCTGAATCTTAGAGAGATCTTTATTCTTCAGATCCTGACCACTGATACTCATTGCTACACCATTTCCGCTATGGAATGCAACCGTTACATTGGTACCCTTAATGGTATTCAGTACCTTCTGCGGAACCTGTACCTCACCGGTACATACTATGTTCATGTTAACCGTTGCAATCGCAGGATTCTGTGCAATTTCTGTAACCTTATCCTGTACAGAACTGCTTACTTCATTCCAGTTCACAGTCTCCGGAGCGGAAGAAGTGCCTGCACTGTCAGAGCCATTATCATTGCTATTGTTATTATTTTCAGGCTTACTATCAACTGTGTTCTTCTGTTCTGTAAGGACGATTGTTCCACCTTCCTTTGCTGCCGGAATGGTAACCGATACTTTCTGGTCTGCGGATACTGTGTAATTTTTTCCATCATAAAGATTTGTAAGAATCGTTCCTGCTTTTGCTATTACCGGAATTACAACCTCTTTTGCTGTCTCTTTGACATTCATTCCAACATATAAAGTATCTGTACCATAGCTTCTGCTGATCACTTCGTACCCCTCTGCATCAGAAGCTGCCACTGTACTTCTGTTTCCTCTTGCAAATACATCTGTATATGCATTACGGATTGCGATCATTGTCTTGTAATGATTATAAATGCTGCTGCTGTCTGCTTTCTGTTCTTCTAACTTTGTCCAGTCAAAATCACGGCGATTCGTCTGAAGCGGCCAGTTGTTTGCTCCACCCTGTCCAATTTCCTCACCGTAATAAATAACCGGCTGACCTTTTGCGGTAATCTGAAGTGTTGCTGCCACTTTCATCAGGTTGTAAGCTTCTTCTTCGCTGATATTGCTCTCGTTTACAAGTTTATACTGCAGTGTGTCCTCATCATGGCTGCTCAAAAAGCTTCCCATAGTAGCGGTGTTGTTGATCGCACTGTTTCTCTTCTGCAGTGAATTTTCCACGCTGGAAATATTACCTGTCACAAACTTCTGTGCAAAATCATTGAAATCAAAATCAAGAAGTGCATCCATGCTTCCGGTTCCAAGTTCTCCCGCATTATTGGCATATCCTGCACCGGAATACTCTCCTATCATTTTAAAATCAGGATTTACTTTTGTCAGCGAGTTTTTGAAAGCTTCCCATGTCGTTGTCTCTACATGTTTTACAGTATCCACACGATAATAGTCAATACTGTATTTTGACATCCATTCGGTCTGCCATGCCACAAGCTGATCGGTCACTGCTTTGTTTTCTGTCACAAAATCAGGCAGATCTGACAATGAATCATATTTATCATCACCGCTGATCGTGTTGTTGGAGTCACGAATCATAGATATTGGTTTACCATCGGCATCCCTTAAAATATTGTTGAAGTGATCTTCGGTTCCATATCCTGCATGGTTCAATACAACATCGACCATTATCTTCATGCCTTTGCTGTGAGCGGCATCCAGTAATGCTTCGAACTGCTGCTCTGTTCCAAGATGTTTGTTTAACTTTGTGAAATCGCTTGCCCAGTAACCATGATAGCCATAGGTAGCGGTATCTGTCTTTTTATCATGCTGATCTTCTCTGATATTTTCTACGATCGGAGTGATCCAGATCGTGTTCACACCCAGATCTTTTAAATAATCCAGTTTCTGGTTTAATCCGGCAAAATCTCCACCGTGATAGCTGGATCCGCCTTTTTCGCCTTTGTTATAATCTCCAACTCCATATGCATCATTATTGCCTGCATCTCCGTCAAAGAAACGGTCAGTAACCGTAAAATAAATCACTGCCTCATCCCAGTCAAAATCCCCTGCTTTTTTCACACGCTCTGTGACATTCACTTTTGTATCTGTTGTGTATACATTTCCGTAAATATCTTTCACTGTAACAGGAATCGTTTTTTCTCCTGCTGCTACCGTATTCAGACAGGAAATTGTTCCTTCCATGAGTGTCGGATCAATCGCAAATCCTCTGCTTAATCCTAATTCACTCAAATCTGCCGTGATTGCAGCTATTTCAGAAGCTTCAAGACCTTCTCCGTCTTTTGCATTTATTTTTACAGATAAAACATTGTTATCATTGTAATCCATGACAGACTGTGATAAAGAAGCCTCCAATGCCACATTCGCTTTTTTGAAATGGCATACATTACATTCTTTTCCGCTGTTATCTTTTTCAGTCACTTTATTGAATGCATCTAATTCCTCTTTTCCGTTTACTACATAATAGTAATAGTAATCGCCAGTGGAAACATCTGTAAGATTGTATACAAAACGGTCAGTGTCTGCGTCATAAGTCATTGCATAATTCTGTCCGTTGATCACAATGCTTACCTTTCCTGCGAAAGAAGCAAGGTTATTTTCTGCTACAAGTTCATCATTTCTGTAGTAAAAATGGATTGCATTATTTGCTCCATCCCGCTCAAAACCTGTGTTATATGGCAATACTCGTGTGATTCCTTCTCCCTGTGTGAACACGGCTTTTACCACTGACTGGTCTGCCGGGATCGTCACATAATGGTCGCCACCATCTTTGTTTGCCCACTCATCGTCAGCAATTCTTTGTCTCATACAGAAAGACAAGCTCAAATCTGCTGTTGAATCTTTTACCGGAATTTTTGCCACCATTTTTCCATTAATATCTGCAAAATTTACCGATACATCCGAACCAAATCCGCTGTTCCAAGTATAAATGTTCCAGCCGGTATAGTCCTTCGCCGGTCTGTCGTACTCGATCATGACGTAGCGGGATCTCGGTGCTACCAGCTCTGGAATCTCTGTGTATGCCTGTTTACTATTGGATACAATATAAAGTGTTACATTTTCTGTTCCTGCGCTGTTGCTATAAGAAATCGTGTCCTTCTGCCATTTCCACTCGCCTTTTGATCTTGGGATAATCTGAAGGTCTTTATACGGAAGTGTTACTTCTGCACGCAGCCATTCATTTCCATCCGAAAGTGTTTCTGTCTTAGCAAAAGATGTTCCTTTTGTCGCTACAGCACCATTTTTCTCCCAAATCCATAAGTCAGATGCATCTTTTGACATATGCGTCTTGTCAAAATCGTAATAATAAATGGTATAAGTATAATTTTTTTCCTTTACATGAACCACAAAATCAGAAGTCTGTCCATTCTCTGCTTCTGCAGTCAGTTCTACGTTCTGTCCTGTATAGCCGTTTCCAATTTTAATTTTGTTTCCGTTTAATGTAATGTTTTGATCCGGTGTTTTTAAACTGTAGGTAACTGCCGTTTCACTGCTTGTTCCATCTTCGTTCCATAATGTCAGTATTTCCGGAAGTGCTGTCTCGTTTGCTTTTGTAGCGTTCGCTTCTCCATCAACCAGTCCCGGAACGATCAAAACACTGTTTGTTCCACTTACCCTGTTATTTGCCGGATCTGAAAACGATACATCCCAGGTTTTATTTAATGCAAATTTGTATTCATATTTTCCGGGTGCAATGGTAAATGTTCCAGACCACATACCTGCTGTCTCATCTTTTTTCAGTTCCCAATCAGATGAATCCTGTTTCCAACCATTCATTCCTCCCGGAACCGTAACCGATGCTACAGCTCCTGTTTTTTCAACCGGGACACGGAAAGTTACCTCGCGTCCATTTACCTCCGGGCTTACATATCCTGCTTCTTTATATTCGATCAAAGTTTCGGATTTGTCAGCATATTTGTACCATTTCATGCCACCCTTTCCATCTCTTAAATAATAGATGGAGGTGTCTGTGGTGATGTCATTGATAGCTGCTAAAACACCAGCCTCTGCCAGATGAAGTTCCTGCGAATCAGCTTCACTATTGATAATCTGCAAACCAGATAAAGTAACTGCCTGCACCTTTACATAATACAAATTTGTCTCTGTATCTAGTGCCATTTTATCATGATTCTGCTTCCAGGCTTTTACCATTGTCTGTCCTGCATTATTATTATCAATTTTTACATCTGCTCCCCATGCATTGAATGCTGGCTGAGTCCAACCATCTGGATTATCAAAATAAATTGTGATCACTGGAGCTTCTGAAAGCTCAGGTACTTTTTCCGTACCTTCTTTATTTACGTATGCAACATATTCCTCGCTGTCCCATAAAAAATAAATATCTGTTGCTTCCTCGCCTGTATACTGTGTCATTTTACCAGCATCAGAGGTCTGTGCAGAATGACTTGGAGCCTTTAAATCAAGAAACTGAAATCCAGTAAAGGTACCTTTTACAGAAAGTGTATATTCTTCTATTTCTGTACTGCCACTTTCCACTTTAGTCATGGAATAACCCATAACTCCCTGATCCCAACCTTCAATCTGTTCGCCATTTTCTCCGTTCGTATTTCCCGTCACTGCTGCTGTTCCTCCCCAGAACTGCATTGCCGGTGTTGTCCAACCCCAATTTGACGGCATCATAAAGTGAATCGTCAGATTCTTCTCCTTCTCCGCCGCCTGCACCGTACTGTTTCCACCGCCAAGCGCCGGAACCATTGTTACTACCATTGCAAGCGCTAACAGAAAACATCGAATTCTGCTTGCAATACTTTGTCTTTTTTGAAAGCTCCTTAACAACTTTCCCATCATTCCCTCTCCTTTTCCTCCTTTGCTTACATGTGATTCTATTCTTTTCCCTTTTCACATGTATTCGTTTTTTTTCGTTATTTTATTGTATTCTAAAT
>ERZ1026868.1783-NODE-1783-length-10693-cov-3.672401_pt1 | contig 10693 bp, 6 predicted proteins | sample MGYA00380164_ERZ1026868 | MGnify/ENA primary metagenome ERZ1026868 (study PRJEB33269, sample SAMEA4719800) | human gut metagenome | biome: human-associated habitat; feature: organic feature; material: feces | place: Cameroon | collected 2013-10 ... | reverse complement strand
GTATTTGAAGCAGGGTATGCCGTAAGCCGCCAGCAGGGAAATGACCATATCCGTGTCGGCGGGGGAGTCGAAGGTCTGCATCAGCAGGACGGCCTTCTCCTTCTGCCCCTGTTCATCCTGCGGCCATGCCGGGATGTCCGGCTTTCCGGTGAAGCTCCAGTTGTCCATAGTCTGCCTCCTATTTGTGATATTTTGTCCCGGCGGCGATCTGGTAGGCGCGGTAGATCTGCTCCAAAAGCATGATCCGCGCCATGTGGTGGGGGAACGTCATGGGGGACATGCTCAGCCGCCAGTCCGCCTGCTTTTTGATGCTCTCATCCAGCCCCACGCTGCCGCCGATGAGAAAGGTGATCTGCGTTTTGCCCTGCACGCCGAAGTCGATGATCCGGCGGCTCAGCTCCTCGCTGGAGCAGGGCTTGCCCTCGATGCACAGCGCGACCACCGCGCCGCCCCTGGGCAGCCGCTCCCGGATGGCTGCGCCCTCGGTCTGGAGGGCCTTCTGTATCTCCGCCGGGGAGGGCTCCTCCGGCAGACGGTATTCCGGCAGCTCGACGACGTCCAGCTTGCAGTATCTTTGCAGGCGCTTGACGTACTCCGCCGCCGCGTCCGTGTAGAATTTTTCCTTCAGCTTTCCCACGCACAGGACGGTCACTCGCTGCATATAAACACCTCCGCCCCGTAGGGGCCGCTGAGCTGACCGCGGGGCGCTACGGTCACGGACGCGTCCAGCCCGCTGAGCGCCAGCGACACAGTCTGCCGGGCGCGCTCCGGCGTGTTGTTCTCCCGGCTCAGGTGCGCCAGAACGAATTGCCGCGTTCCGGAGGCCGCCAGACGCTGCGCCAGAAAAGCGGCGTCGTTGTTGGACAGGTGCCCGCAGGCACCGAGAATGCGCTGCTTGAGATAGTAGGGGTAGGGGCCGGACAGGAGCCACTCCACATCGTGGTTGCTCTCCAGAACCATCAGCCCCACGCCCCGGAGGATGTCCTCCGCCGCCGGAGGGACGCAGCCGGTGTCCGTCAGCACGCCCACGGCGCTGCCGCCGCAGTCGAAGCGGTAGTCCACGCTCTCCGCCGCGTCGTGGCTGGTGGGGAAAACGGTGACGCGGATATCGCCTACGTCGAACGTCCCCTGCCGGGGGATGGCGCGCAGCACATCGGCGGCAGCCGGTACGCGGCGGCACACGGCGCGCGCCGTCCCGACCGTGGCGTACAGCGGCGGGCGGTACTGCTTGACCAGTGTAGCCAGCCCGGAGACGTGGTCGGAGTGCTCGTGGGTCAGCAGGACGCCGGACAGGTCGCGGGGGGACAGCCCCAGCTCCCGGAGAGCGGCGGTGATGCGGCGTGCGGAGATGCCCGCGTCCAGCAGAACGTGGGTGCCCTCGCCGCTGACCAGCAGGCTGTTGCCCTCAGAGCCGCTGGCGAGTATATGTACGGTCAACAATGGTCATAACCTCACAGGTGAAGAAGAGTCGCCGCCGCGCGGCGCGGGAAAGGAAAAGCACCCGCCGCGGCAAGCCGCAGATCGTGCTGCGGCCTCTCGCAGCGGGCGCTGGATGGCGGATGTTCAATTCAGCCCACGTGCGTCTCGGCGTCGCTGTCGTCAGGCACGTCCACAAGGGAGATGTCCGCGCCTACGGCGCGGAGCTTGCCCACCAGATCCTCGTAGCCGCGCTCGATATAGTTGATGTGGCTCAGCTCGGTGGTGCCCTGTGCCGCAAGACCGGCGATGACCAGCGCCGCGCCCGCCCGCAGGTCGCAGGCCTGGATGGGGGCGCCTACCAGCTGGGGCACGCCCTCTACCACGGCTACCTTGCCGTCCACCTGAATGTGAGCGCCCATACGCTTCAGCTCGTCCACGTACTTGAAGCGGTTGGCACCGTAAACGCCCTCGGTGACGAGGCTGGTGCCCTGCGCCAGCGCCAGCACCGCGGTGATCTGGGGCTGCATGTCGGTGGGAAAGCCGGGATAGGGCAGGGTCTTGACGTTGGTCTTCAGCAGGGGGGAGGTGCGGCGCACCAGCAGGGAGTCGTCGTCCTCCACCACGGAGACGCCCATCTCCATCAGCTTGGCGCTGATGCACTCCATGTGCTTGGGGATGACGTTCTTCAGCAGCAGCTGACCGCCGGTGGCGGCCACGGCCGCCATATACGTTCCGGCCTCGATCTGGTCGGGGATGATGCAGTAGGTGCCGCCGGTGAGCCGCTCCACGCCGCGGATCTTGATGGAGTCGGTGCCGGCACCCTTGATGTCCGCGCCCATGGAGTTGAGGAAGTTGGCCAGATCCACGATGTGGGGCTCCTTGGCCGCGTTTTCGATGGTGGTGGTGCCCTGTGCCAGCACGGCGGCCATCATGATGTTCATGGTGGCGCCCACGGAGACAACGTCCAGATAGACGGGCGCACCCGTCAGACGGCCGCCCCTGGCGGCGGTGTGGATGAAGCCGCCCTCCACGGACACGTCAGCGCCCATGGTGGTGAAGCCCTTGATGTGCTGGTCGATGGGGCGGACGCCGAAGTTGCAGCCGCCGGGCATGGCCACGGTAGCCTGACCGAAGCGGCCCAGCAGCGCGCCCAGCAGATAGTAGCTGGCACGGATGCGCCGCGCCAGATCGTAGGACGGGCGGGTGGAGTGGATGGCGCGGCAGTCGATCTCGATGGCGTGGCGGTTCAGCACGCGTACCCTGGCGCCCAGCTCCTCCAGAATGGAGAAGAACAGCGTGACATCGCTGATCTGGGGGATGTTCTCGATGCGGCAGACACCGTCTACCAGAAGGGCGGCAGGGATGATGGCAACGGCGGCGTTTTTCGCGCCGCTGACGGTGATCTCGCCGTAAAGCTCCCGTCCGCCGCGGATCATGTATTTATTCAAGGCAGATTCCCTCTTTTCAAGTGGTCGGTGCCATAATGACGGCAGCTGAAAAACGCGGCCGGATGCACCGCATATAGCTTGCCCGCGCCGCGCGCAGTTCATACGGGCGCAGCATGAGACATTATGAGCACTAACAGTATACCATACTTTTTTCCAAAAGCAAGAAAAGTGCGGGATTTTTTTAAGAGAGATGACCTTTATAAGAAAAAACGGCGGAGGTTGTCCGCAAATGGGCAACGGAAGGAAAGGGTGACGGCGTGGACAGGGACAGCATAGACTGTCATAAGGAAAAATATGGTATGGGAGGATACGAAGGATGAAAAACGAAAACTCTGTGATGGCGATACTGGCGGCGGCGGTGGGAGCGCTGTGCAGCTATGCGGCGGCGCTGGTGGTGCCGCTGGCGGTGCTGCTGGCGGTGATGGTCGGCGACTACGTCAGCGGCATGGCCAAGGCGTGGAGCACGGGAAAGCTGTGCTCGAAAACCGGGCTGCGGGGCATATTGAAAAAGCTGGGATATCTGGCGCTGGTGGGCGTGGCCGGGGTGATGGACTGGCTGGTGCGCTACGGGCTGACGCAGGTAGGCGTGGAGGTATCGTTCCGGTTCCTGATGGCGGCCATGGTGATCGTGTGGCTCATCATCAACGAGCTGATCTCCATTCTGGAGAACGTGGCGGCGCTGGGCGGGCCCGTGCCGGGCTTTTTGCAGAAGCTGCTGGGACGGCTGAAGGACACGGTGGAAAAGAAAGCGGAGGGAGAGAGCGATGCAGATCATCGAGACAACGTATAAATGGGCGGGGACGCTGGCGCGTCGCAGCGCCACCCGGCGCATCATCCTGCACCACGCGGCGGCGGTGACGTGTACGCCCCAGCAGGTACACCAGTGGCATCTGGCCAACGGATGGAGCGGCATCGGGGACCACTTCTTTGTGCGGAAGGACGGCAGCGTGTACCGGGGCAGACCGGAGGACACGGTGGGCGCTCACGCGGGGAACAACAACTATGACAGCATCGGCGTATGCTTCGAGGGCAGCTTCGACCGGGAGGAGATGCCGGCGGCGCAGAAGCAGGCGGGCATGGAGCTGGTGGCGTACCTCAAGCAGAAGTACGGTATCTCCACGGTGCAGCGCCACAGCGACGTGAACGCCACCGGGTGTCCCGGCGGGTATTTCCCCTTTGAGGAGCTGGCGGGAGCGCAGGTGTCGGCTCCGGCAGCACCGGCGGCAAGAGCCGGCGGGACGGCAGTGACGCTGCCGCTGCTGGCGCAGGGGAGCCGCAGCGGGACGGTGCGGCTGGCGCAGGCGGCGCTGACGGGGCTGGGCTATGATGCCGGCGGCGCGGACGGTATATTCGGCGCCAACACCGCCGCAGCGGTGAAGCGGTTTCAGGCGGCGCACGGGCTGGCGGCGGACGGCATTGTAGGGCGCGACACATGGCACGCCCTGCTGGGCGTGTAACAGAGGGGCGTTCGGGGCCCGTGTGCCCCGCCGGGACAAATGCGGTATCCTGCGGCGGGACACATGGGTCCCGCCCTACAGAAAGAGGGACGTCGAGGACGCCGTCCCCTACAATGGGGCGGGGGCTGTACAGGAAAATACTGGAATCGGGGCGGCGGAAGCCGCCCCTTTTTGCATTTCAGGGCGGGCGGGACGCATTTGGCGGCGATGAGTGCCGAAAAACGGAAGAAGCTGGTATACTGCGCGATGACGAACGGCGGCGGGACGCGCCGCAAAACGCAGAAAGAGAGCAACACAACGAGGAGGGCAATATTATGTGGAAAAAGCGACTGGTCAGCATGGCCATGGCGCTGGTGCTGGCGGTGAGCTTACTGCCGACAACGGCGTGGGCGTGGTCATATTCGGTCGACACCTTTAATGAGCTGAAAACGCAGCTCGGAAAAGGTGGAGAGCGGACGATCGAGGTGACGGGCACCATCGAGGTCACGGAAACACTGGTGATCCCCGAGAAAGCCAACATCACCATTACGGGCGGCACCCTGAAGCGCGCCGAAAGCTTTACCAGCGGCAGGATGTTTCGCCTTAATAGCTCGTTTGGCGCCTTAGAGAGCAACAAGGCCAGACTGACGCTGGAGAACATCACGGTGGACGGCAACAAAGTGAAGGCCAGCGAGCCGGTCGTTTCGCTGAGCAGTAATGGGTTCCTGACGCTGAAGGACGGCGCTGTCATCCAGAACCATGTGAATACCGGCACATACGAGGGTACGGTGTATGTGGCAGGCGGCGTGCTGACCATGGAGGCGGGCAGCGTTATCCGGAATAACGCCACCGCCGGTTACGGCGGCGGCGTATACTGCGATGCCGGCAGCTTTATTATGCATGGCGGCACCATCACCGGCAACACGGCGGCCAGGGGCGGCGGTGGTGTGTACAGCAAAAGCTGTCCCACGGACAGTGACAGCACCACCGATCAGGGCAAGGGCTTTGTCATCGGCGACCGCACGGGAAGCGACAGAAGCGGCGTCATCCGCATTGAGAACAACACGCTGTCCGACGGTACGACCAACAATGTGGGCGTTTGCCTTTATTCCAAATCCTATGGCAATATCGACACCAGCGCGAACCCCTGCGCCGTGCAGTACGGCACCTTTGACGCCGCCAAGAGCTATATCGGCGTCAGCGCGGAGATCGTCCCCAGCCTTGTGGTGAAGCATACCTATCCCGCTATGCAGGCGGCTTTCCACAGCGACAGCACGGCGTATACGCTGAAGCTCAACAGCGGTATCTGGCTGGAAAGCGCAGACACCCACACCCACTGCGTGTGCGGGGGTCGCTATACCGCCGACAGCAACCATTCCCACAAGGATCTGGATTGGACAGGCGTCAGCAGCCTGAAGGCCATCACCACGGCGGGCAACTATTACCTGCTGAACGACGTGGAGGTGGAGTATGATTCTTCCAACGGCACCAACACCTGGCAGCCCAAGAACGGCGTGAAGCTGTGCCTGAACGGATATAGCATCATCAGCAAAGGCGACAGCACGCGCGGCATGATCACGGTGGACGACGGCGCCACCTTCGACCTGACGGACTGCAAGACCACCGGCACGGTGACCCATGGCGAGAATAACTGGGGCAAGGCTACGGGCAAAGGCGTGAACATAGGCTACAAGACTATGAGCAGCTCCTTCAACAACACCACCTTCAACCTGTGGGGCGGCAGCATTACCGGCAATGTCAGCAGCAACGGCAGCGGCGTGCTCGTTAACAGCGGAACTTTCAACATGTACGGCGGCAAGATCACCGGCAACACCTCTGAGGTCAAGAACAACAGCAGCAGCTATGGCGGCGGCGGTGGTGTGTTTATCGACCTGAGGGGCAAATTCAACCTGTACAAGGGTGAGATCAGCCAGAACACCGTGTCCCTTCAGGGCGGCGGCGGTGTGATCAACTGGGGTACCTTCACCATGTATGACGGCACCATCACCGGCAACACCGTGACGCTCATCGGCGACTCCACAGGTCAATACAACAGCGATCAGGGCGGCGGCGGTGTGCTCAACAGGGGCACGTTTACCATGGAAAACGGAACCATCAGCGACAACACGGTGGTGCCCTTCACCGACGACGCCACCCAGGGCGGCGGAGGTGTGTTCAACGCCAAGGGAACCTTCACCATGAAGGACGGCACCATCACCGGCAACAAGGCGCTGAACTATACCGACCCCCGGACGGCTGAGGCGGCCGACAAGGATGCCTGCGGCAATGGCGGCGGCCTGTACAACGCCAGCGGCGCTACGGCGAAGATAGAGAACGCTGTCATTACGAAAAATATCAGCTCGGCGCGCCGGGATGGGAAAAATGGCGAGGGCGCCGGTATCTTCACCAAGGGCACGCTGTATATCGGCACCACCAGCAGCAGTGTGGTCGAGATCATTGACAACGAGGCGAAGCTCGGCAGCGATACCCTTTCCGGCGGCGGCGGTGTGTGCGTCCGCAGCAACAGCGTGTATCTGTACGGCCAGGTGAAGATCTACGACAATACCAGCACCGCCAGCAGCCATCCCGATAAGGACGATAACCTGTACGTGGGATACGATAATTATGGAAACAACTTTACGTTCAGCGCCGCCGGTCTGAAGCTGACTGGAAAGGAACACATCGGCATCACCACGCAGGCCACCTATGCCAAGGTTCAGATCACCAATGACAATGCCAACGCTGTGTATTTCTACCCGGACAGCAATGATTATCAGATCGTGTCCGAGAATGGCAAGCTGTACCGGCGGGAAGCGCAGTACCCCGTGACCATCCATCTGGGCGAGGGCATGAAGGTCAGCGTGAACAAAAACGGCGGCGTGCTGTCGGAGGACGGCAAGACGCTGACGTTCGAGAGCGTGACGAATATCCCGTATTTCGAGATAACGCCGGATGGCGACCACTACCTCCCGAAGAGCTACAAGGACGCGATAAAGGACATGAACAGCCCGCTGAGCGCAAGCTGGTACAGCAACACGAGGGTGCAGCTCTCCGGCTATGACAGCAAGCTGACGAAGGAACTGGAGCTGTGGCTGCCCGATGCCACGGCGAAGGACGCGCCGGGCGCGCCTACGGGTCTGGGGGTCAGGATGCCCTACGAGAGCGACACCGCCTACGGCTTCATCACCGGCACCAGCAGCCTGATGGAGTACAGCAAGGACGGGAAAACGTGGACGCAGTGCAGCTACGGCACTACCCGCGTGCCGCTGGACAAGAAATCGGCGAACAGCCCCATTTACAAGGACACGGTGTACTATGTGCGGTACAGAGACACGGAGACACAGAAGGTGTCCGAAGCCGCTACGGTGACGGTGCCCCGGTACACGGGCGTTGTGACGGTTCCCGTGCCCAGAACGGACATGGTGTATAGAAACCGTTACTACTTCATCTTTGAAGGGGATATTGATTACTATGATGCCCACTATAAGACCGTTCAGGGCAGCAGGACGTACTGCGATCCCGGCACCTACACGGTGAAGGTCAAGCCGGAGGACGGCTATACATGGGTGGGCGGCGGAACCGAGCCTGTGACCCTGACGGTCACCATCGCCAGGAGAACGGCAACGGCCAGCGATTTTGAGGTCATTTCCTGCCCGCCCTACGAGACGGACTATACCGGCAAGGCGCAGACCTATGAGATAAGGTTTGCGTGGCCGGAATCCCCCTTTGGACACCGGCTGGCGTTCGCCAATTCCAACAACAAGCTCACGCTGAAATATAAGGTGGGAGACACCAACACCTTCGCGACGGAGCCTGTGGACGTGGGTACCTACACGCTGTATATCGATGTGCCGGATGACCCCAACTTCAACGCCACCACGGTGACGGACAAGGACGGGGGATGGACGTTCACCATCACCCCGGCGGATATGAAAGCGCCCGCCGGCGTGATCGGCGTGGCGGCGACGAAGGAGCATCCGACCAAGGGTCAGCTGACCGGTCTGGGCACCGACATGGAGTACCGGGTGAAGGGCAGCGAGACGTGGACAGCGGCCACCGGCAATACGGTGGACGTGACGCTGAACACGGAGAACGGCTACCCTGTGGACACCGTGTTTGAGGTGCGCTATAAGGCGGACAAGAACCATGATACCAGCAGCCCTGCGCAGGTGACGGTGAAGGCTTATCAATGCGTTGAGCACGTGTACGGCGAGACGCTTGTCAGCGACGAGACGAGCCACTGGTACCAGTGTACGGTGTGCGGCGCCAAGACGGGTATAGCGGCGCACAGCTATACGGACGCGAAATTTGACGGCAACGGGCATTGGGCGGTCTGCGCCTGCGGCGCGGAGACGCACCACGACAAGCACAGTCTGACGGCGAAGCACAACGAGAGCCAGCACTGGCAGGAGTGCGTCTGCGGCTATAAGACCGGCGAGACGGCGCATGAGCTGACGAGCAAGTACGACACGGCGGGGCACTGGCAGGAGTGTGAGTGCGGCTATGCTACCGATAAGACCGACCACAGCATGGAGAGTAAGAGCAGCGCGGACGGTCACTGGGACGCGTGCGCCTGCGGCTATAAGACAGACGTGACGGCGCATGCGTGGACGGATAAGTTCGACACGCAGAACCACTGGCAGGAGTGCAGCGTCTGCGGCTATCAGAAGGACGTGACGGCGCACAGCCTGACAAAGAACGTCAACGAGACGCAGCATCAGGTGAAGTGCGAGAGCTGCGGCTATAAGACGGAGTGGGAGAACCACACCGGCGGTACGGCTACCTGCACGGCGAAGGCGGTGTGCAGCGTGTGCGGCGAAGCCTACGGCGAGCTGGCGGCACATGTGGCCGACAGCAACTATAGGTACAACGCGGACGGTCACTGGACGGCCTGCGCCACCTGCGGAACGCCCATGAGCAACCAGGAAGCCCACACCGGCGGCACGGCGGACTGCCAGCATAAGGCGGTGTGCGACGTGTGCGGGCAGCCCTACGGCGAGCTTGATGCCAGCAACCACACCGGCGGCATCCGCTGGGTGCAGACCGCGGAGACGCATCAGGCGTTCTATCTGTGCTGCGGCGCGGCGGCCGGCGCCGAGGCGAACCACAGCTGGAATGACGAGAGCGTGTGCACCGAGTGCGGCTATGGCTGCGCCCATACCGGCGGCACGGCTACCTGCACGGCGCTGGCGGTGTGCGATATCTGCGGCCACACCTACGGCGACCTGCTGCCCCACGATTACCGGTGGGTCATCGACCAGGAGGCCACCACCGAGGCCACCGGCCTGAAGCACGAGGAATGCACCGCCTGCGGCGACAAGCGCAGCGAGGGCACGGTGATCCCCAAGCTGCCGCGTCATTCGTCCTCTGTCAGCACGCCGGACATCCAGCCCATCCTGACGGCGGACGAGGCCAAGAGCGCCACGGATTACAGCGGCGGCATCTACGGCCTGACGTTCCGCGCCAGCACCGGCTACGGCAGCTTCAAGGGCGTGAAGGTGAACGGCAAGACCATCGGCGCCGGGAACTATATCGCGGAGGAGAACGGCGGCACGGAGATCTATCTGAAGGCCGCGTATCTGCAGACGCTGGCGCCGGGCAAGTACACCATGACCGTGATGACGGAGAGCGGCGAGGTGACGACGGAGTTCACCGTCGGCGGCGTGATGACCGCGCCCAAGACGGCGGACGCCGGAGCGCTGGTGTATCTGGCCATGGCACTGAGCAGCTATACCGGCACCGCACTGGTGGCACGGAAGCGCCGGAAAGAGTTCTGAGAACTGAAAAATAAGAGCACAGGGCGCGGCTTATGCCGCGCCCTGTCAGCCTGTCGATAAACCTGCACGGTCACGCATATCGGAGGGAAGGATAGTGTGAAAGGGAACCGTCAGGGTTCCCTTTCGCGTTCAATCACCCGCCGCAGCGACCAAAATCGCGAAATAAAATGCAGTTTTTTATTTTGCGATTTTGCAGGCAGCTTGTCGAAAAAGTCCGGATGGACTTTTTCGACAAGCTGACAGGGCGCGGCTTATGCCGCGCCCTGTGCTTTTGCTGTATCGGGATCGGGATGGATCAGGAGTCAAAGACTGCGCCATGCGCCGCGCGCCAGCGAGCCGTATACCACCGGGCAGGGCAGGACGTCGGCAAAGGGACGCAGCTGCGCGGCGGCGCCGGTCAGCACGTCCGCCTGATTGATGAACAGCACGTCGAAGCCGCCCTCTGCGGCCAGCACGCGGGCGGCCATGACTGGGGTGATGACCGCGTCCGGGGAGGCTGCCGCCAGCGGCGCGTACAGCTCAGGGCGGTGGGCGGCGTCCCGGATGGGCATTCCCAGCGCGGAAGCGCCGAACACGCAGATGGTGCGGCGACGCTCCGGTGGAAGCACCGGTT
>ERZ1026868.1780-NODE-1780-length-10709-cov-9.420687_pt1 | contig 10709 bp, 14 predicted proteins | sample MGYA00380164_ERZ1026868 | MGnify/ENA primary metagenome ERZ1026868 (study PRJEB33269, sample SAMEA4719800) | human gut metagenome | biome: human-associated habitat; feature: organic feature; material: feces | place: Cameroon | collected 2013-10 ... | reverse complement strand
ATTGAAACCTGCTTCCATAAAGGGAAGCAAGGCGCATTGTGCTTAGCCATTGGCAGCGGCAAGACGCTTATCATGTGCATCGCCGCCCACGAGATGAAGCGGTTGGGACTCGTCCACAAGCCGATGATTATCGGACTGAAGGCTAATGTCGGTGCCATTGCCGAGACCTATCAGACCGCCTATCCCAAGGCAAAGATACTCTATGCGCAGAACAAGGACTTCCGCGAAAGCGAAAGGGTGGCCTTCTTCAACCGCATGAAGAACAACGACTATGACTGTGTGATTATGTCGCACGACCAGTTCAGCCGTCTGCCACAGAGCGACGAGGTGCAGCAGCAGGTGATACAGGACGACCTCGACGCATTGGAGGACGCTATCAACGTGGCCCGTACCTACGACTGGACCAACCAACACCGCATAATGAAAGGACTGGAGCGCAGAAAGCGCAACCTCGAAGCAAAGCTCCGTGACGTGCAGAACAGCATCGCTAAGAACAAAGACCACGTGGCCGACTTCAAGATGATGGGCATCGACCATATCTTCGTCGATGAAAGCCACATGTTCAAGAATCTCGGTTTCGTCACCCGTCAAGACCGTGTGGCAGGACTCGGCAACACCGAGGGCTCGAAGCGTGCCTACAACCTGCTGATGGCTATCCGCACGATACAGCAGCGCACGAATAAGGACCTCGGCGTCACGTTCCTCAGTGGCACGACGGTGACGAACTCGCTGACCGAGCTCTACTCCCTCTTCCGCTATCTCCGTCCGAAGGCGATGGCCAAGCAGGGCATCACCTGCTTCGACGCATGGGCTGCTATCTTCACGAAGAAGAGCACCGAGTTTGAGTTCTCCATCACCAATCAGATTATCATGAAGGAGCGGTTCCGCTACTTCATCAAGGTGCCGGAGCTGGCACAGTTCTACAACGAGATTACCGACTTCCGCACCGCCGAGGATGTGGGTATCGAGCGACCGAAGAAACACGCACGGCTGTTGAACATCGAGCCGACACCCGACCAGCAGGAGTTCACCAATACGCTGATGGAGTTTGCCAAGTGGGGTGACTTCTCGCTCATTGGCATGGACTATGCCACCGACGCGCAGCGCAAGGCAAAGATGCTCTATGCCACCGACCTCGCCCGCAAGATGAGTCTCGACATGAGAATGATTGACCCGAGCTATCCCGACCATCCACGCTCCAAGTCGTCGATGTGCGCCAAGCTCGTAAAGCAGTATTACGATAAGTTCGATGCCGTGAAGGGCACGCAGCTTATCTTTTCCGACCTCAGTACCTATCAGGGTAAGAACCGCGGGTGGAACGTCTATGAGGACATCAAGCAGAAACTCGTGGAGATGGGTATCCCGTCAAGCGAGATACGCTTTATCCAAGAGTGCAAGAGCGAGAGCACCAAGGCCAAGATGATACAGGCCGTGAACGATGGTAAGGTGCGTGTGCTCTTCGGCTCCACCTCCATGCTCGGTACGGGAGTGAACGCTCAAAAGCGAGTGGTGGCCGTCCATCACCTCGATACCCCGTGGCGACCGTCAGACCTCGAACAGCGTGACGGCCGTGCCATCCGCAAGGGTAATGAGATTGCCAAGCTCTATGCCGACAACACCGTGGACGTGATTATCTATGCCGTCCGCCGGAGCCTCGATGCCTACAAGTTCGGCTTGCTGAACAACAAGCAGATGTTCATCAATCAGCTCAAGCGCGGTCAGCTCAGTGTGCGTACCCTTGACGAGGGCAGCATGGACGAGAAGAGCGGCATGAACTTCGCCGAGTACATGGCCGTGCTGAGCGGTAACACTGACCTCTTGGAGCGTGCGAAGTTGGAGAAGCGCATCGCCGCTATGGAGGCAGAGCGCAAGGCGTTCTATCGTGACAAGGCAGGGCAGGAGCGCAAGCGTGAGCGGTTGATTACCGACAACGAGTCGAACGCTAAGAATATCGCTGACGCCAAGGCCGACCTCGACAACCTCATGGCACATGGCACGACCAACGCCAACGGTGAGATAGTGAACGCTATCGCTATAGACGGCTTCACTCCCTATGCCCTCGACAAGGACGGTAAGCCCACCGATAAGGTGGTGACGGTGGAGAGCGACCCCGACGCTTACAACGAGGCCATCGGCGCGGCATTGCAGAAGATTGACAAGAATGCACGGACGATGGGCAACATGAAGCGTATAGGCAACATTTACGGATTCGTCATCAGCGTCAGGACGAAAGAGTGGGTGAGCGAGTACACCCACACCAAGGAGTACACCAATCTCTTCTACGTCAGCGGTGGCCGTCTGAGCTATCCTATCAATGCCGAGGCTGAGCGCAGTCAAGGCCGTCTCAACCGTCAGTCGAAACGTATCGCAGCCGGTCAGTTCCTCAATGCCCTGCTCCGTCTGCCCGACATCATCAGCGGGTGGGAGCAGCTGCACGAGGAGAACGAGGCACGCATCAAGCAGCTCGACACAATCATCAAGCAGCCATGGGGAAAGGACACCGAACTGGCCAAGCTCCGTGCCGACCTCGCTCAGCTCGACATGAAGATAAACCAAAAGCTCAACAAGGGGAAAAAGACGGAAAAGACAGCGTGAAAACAAGCCTATATCTTAGGTGGATAAAATAACACGACTAAAAAGCTACACAGTATGAGTTACACAATTTTCTATCGCAGTATGTTCGTTAAGACACGTGACAACAAGTATATCCCCATCATAGAGGGTGGCGACAATAACTGCTATGAAGCTGGGAGCATGCGCCGTGCCCGCAGTTGGTACAGCATCTCCTCTATCACGAAGGAGCCCAAGGCGCTCCTAACCGCCAAAGAGATTATGGATGGTGTGGAACGTTGTTGGGTGAAGACGATGAAAGGGCAGAATGTCGGCAAACCTATCGACTTGTACGGCGAAAGTCCACGACCCGTCACGGAACAGGACGTGGAGGATAACTTCGGCTACTATCGCGGTCTGGCCATCGGCAATGCCAATAGCAATACGTCGGCACAGACGGTGCGCAACTTCTTCAAGCGTGCCATCAAAAACGCTGTCAACTTTGGCGAAATCGACCTCAAAGTATGTTGGTACGCCAAGGACAAGGACGTGGACGTCCATATAGAGCGGTGCCGTGTCGAGACCGAGGAGGAGCTGGAGACAATGTACCTCGGCCTTCGGTCAACAGGCTATTACCCGTGGATCGAGTTTGTTGACCCCTATGCTCCCGAGATCATCTTCCAACGCAGAAAGGACGAGCGCGTCAACCGCAAGAGAAACGAATACGAAAAACGAATTGCCCGACAAGGGGCAAGCAAAAATAACACGAGTAAGAAACAACTAAAAACAATACGACTATGCAAGTAATCAGAGACAACAACGGCAAGGTGACAAAGGTCATCATCACAGAGAAAGAGTACGACGAGACCCACAAGGACTTCAAGGGTAAGCACGACGGACAGCGCACGTGGATAGCTCCCTTTGACGTATCGGAAATCACTATGCAACTGACCGAGGGCCGGGACCTCGAAATCATCGACGACCCCAACGAGAAGAAGTTATGGTGTCACTATATCGGCAGCTACGGCAACAAACCCGTGCGCCGTCGGTTGTGGCTCACCAAACTCAACAAGCTCATTCCCGCTATCGGGGACAACGAGCACTGCGAGACACCGCTGTGGTTTGAGAAGGTTGATGGCCGTTATCTGCTCTATGCCCAACTGGGCGACGACGTGGCCGTGCTCGTCATAGGCTACGAAATCTATTCGCAAATGTTGGAAATGATGAACACGAGCGATGCTGACTTCGACGCTCAACTGCAAGAGCATATCAAGAATATCGTCGAGGACAAGACGGTCGTCAGAACGAAGGAGCGCATTGCAGAGTGCTGCGAGAGTACAAAACAGTACTTTGAGGGACAAAAGAAATATCGCGACGATGAGCTCGCTAAGGTGCATGCGTTGCAGGACTATACCAATGTCTTGCTCGGTGGTGGATGGATAGCCGCCACTACCCTCTGCGCCTACGAAGAAGTTGGTTCGTCCTATCTGCCCGTCTTGCAGGAGTTGCGACGGTTGGCAATGGAGAAGCGTGAGCAGCAATATCGTGAGTATAAAGAGCGTGAGCGTCAGCGTGAGGAAGAAGAAAAGCGTAAGGAGGCCGAAGCCGAAGCTAAGGAGCAGCAACGGCTCACTGAGGAAGCCAAGAAGTTCAAGGACGGAATGTCTATTGCCGGCTGCGATGTCGTGGACCTCTGCCGACGCTACGGCATCAAGGTGCATCTGCGTACCGTCCACAACCTGCAAAAGGTCGTCTCGGAGATTAACGGCAAGGAGAATACCTGTCGCTATTGGAAGCAGGGCAAGCGCACGCCTGTCCTCGACGGATGCTACAAGACTGCCACCGAGCTCTATGACTATCTGCAAGCACACGAAGTTTAATCATCAACATACAGCTATGACAAAGATTAAAGTTGAGTTCTACAAGGAAGTGCGTAACGAACATGGGTGCGATACGCACACGGAGAAAGTTACATTCTTCCACGAGTGTCGCCCTAACACGCCCTACATCGAGGACGTGGACGCTGCCTTTAGCGAGGCAGTTGCGCGTGGGCACAACCCCATTAAGAACATTCGCATGACAGCGATTGATTAAACATTATTCACCACATAAAACAACATCAACTATGAGCAACAACAACATGACTGCGGCTAACGAGATTAACCGCGTGAGTACAGCAAACTGTGAGAAAGTATCAACCATCCTCTCCGACATCTGTAAGGAGCTGCAAGGCGACAAGACCCTGCAGGAGGCGATGGCAAGCAAGCTCTACTGCGACTGCCTGGAACTTCAGATGAAGGCCACCGCACGCTGCATGAAGCACGACCGCAAGAAGATAGACTATGACCGCATCGAGGACATGAGCGTGCTGCTGCGCAAGCTCTACGACCGACTGAGCTACTACCACCATGAGTGCTGCGCCAAGGGCCACGACCTGCCCGGCATCGAGTGGAACCTCGACGGCAAGGGTGTGTTCGTGGTATGCCTCGACGAGTGCGCCCTTAACATGGAGCACCCCGTCAAGGTGACGGAGAGCGACGGAGCCTATGAGATTGGCAAGACCGGCAAGGCGTTCAACGTGTGGCTCGACGTACCCGACCTCGAAGCCGACTATCCCGACGGAGTGGGCGACGACTTCCCAGTCCATAACTACATCGGATTCTGCACCGACTTCGGGGGCGACTGCGAGGATGTGTGCTTCAAGCCCAACGACCACGACCCGGACCACCTTGACCTTGTGCGTGACATCCTCGCAGACTTCGATGTTATAGGCGAGATGGCGGGAAGACAAGGGGAAAGAAGACTAAGGACTAAAATTGGAGGACAACATCATGAAGAGTTTTAACTATACTGTACCTGTAACAGTAGAGATAAAGAATCTCACTGAGGACGAGTGCAAGCAACTCACGCAGTGGAAGTACTCGCAGTACGAGGTTAAGCAGTGTGATGACGCTGCTATACAATGCAAGTATACGCACATTGATGAGAACGGTAAACGCCATCGCATATCCTGCAAGAAAGTACGAGAGATGTTAGGCGAAGCGGAGTGGTTTTCCGGTTTAAGCCGTGCTGCTTTCCATTGGAATAGTTGTCGTTATATTGACTACAAATACCCCGACAAAGGGTGTGTGGAATTCGACTGTAGGAGCATGTTTAGATAACGACTCATAAGTTCATCAAAACATTAACAAAAACTATGGCAAGGTTGGCGTATGTCAATAATATTTCCTACCTTTGCCGTAGCTACAACAACAATTAATTATAAACATCATGACATTAATTTGGGCTGTCCTCGTGTATGTTGCTATCGTAAAGAGCATAAACAGCTGAGGGCATCTAATTACAATTTCAAGAATAGTATGAGAAAGAGCATTGACACTTACATTAATGCTATTGCTCACGACAATGAGCAATACATCAAAGATGGCGGATACAGTTCTATGGCCGATTATATAATCAGCAACGCTGAGAGCACGGGTTGGCAAGAGTTCTTCGATGATAGCGAGTTCAACGAGACGGGCGAGCCGACCGACGAGCAGATAGATGAGCTGAAAGCCTATCTGAATGAGAACTACAACTATTTACCAGAGCGCAACCTTGAAGACATTGCTTATGAGAATGGCTTGGAGTTGATAGAGACAACATCCGGCTGGAATGGCTACCCGCAGGGCTTGAAGAAAGCCATTATCGGTTTCGACTCATTCGAGCAGGCCGAAAAACTGGCAAAAAAGAATGACCTGAGCATCGAATGTTTCACCAGGCGAGATGGGTGGAACTTATGGTACAGAACAGGGAATAAGGAATGGGAGCCGTTCGAGCGTTCGGCTGACGAGTATGGCGATAATGCCAGCGAATTTTCAAATGAGGACTTGGAGGAGTTCTACGAGAACGAGGTGCAGCCTTTCGTGTCTGACTTTAACGATTTCGCTTCCTTGCGTTCGTTCCTCGACAACAAGGAGAAAATCTACGATGAAATTGAGGAAGCAGAAGACGACGAGTTGGTAATTACTTTAGATGGCAACTATTATGAAACCATCAAAAAAACGACGATGGAATATAGCTACGATACCCATCATTATGCTATAGGCTTGATTGATAGAAACAATAAGTAACGTTCTTCAGCCCTACGCATCACGGTTAAGCGCAAGCAATATGGGAACTTATAGAAGAGTATTTATGCCTTCTAAATTTTCATCTGTTAAGAATGCTAACAAAAAGCATAAGAGTAGCGTATCAGCGCGCGAAAAGAATGGCGTGGTAAACGTTTGTATCTTCGATGGTATGAAGTCACTTCTGGGCAAGCTGAAGGCTTTTGTCGAAGAAAAGAAGGTAGATTATCATACCTTCGGTGATAACTACAACGGCTACGGCTATCAGGATCACTATCACGATTATTACCTAAATGCAAAGGACGGAAAAGCATTCATCGAAATGCTTGACGCAAAAAAGAAGGTCGTGAAGAAGGTGAAAACCTGGGAGGACGTTCGCGACGCATGGGCGCGCTCGCTGGTTAGAAAATCTGAGAATGCAGTTACCTTCGAGGAGGCGCAGCAGATGGCAGAGGAAAAGGTAGATTATAAGAACGACAGAATATCAGCGATGATTTCACGCCAGCTTGAGCGAGGCGATAGCGTAAAGCGCGGTAAGCTCATTGCAAAGATGGAGCGTGAAAATCCTCTTCGCCCTATCAAAGATTACGACCATGCCCTGGCTATCATTGCAGCAAGTAAACGTCACAATAATACAATCTATGATAGTCTCCTGAACGAGGCGCACGATATGGAGCGCTATGGCGATATTGAGCCAGGAACCGCAAAGGAGTGGGCACGTGAACAGATAAAGAGAACTAAGCAGGTATAATTATACCCCAAGGAGGATTGGACTGTAGAGAGAGAGCTATCTACGACCAGTGTATTGACGAACATATTAACTAACAGCAAAGCGGACCAACATGAAAATTTACGAAGTAGAAATCAATATTCACGATTTGGCAGACGATAATTACTCTGTCATGAACGGCAAGCGTTATCTGTTTGCGACAAGAGAGCTTGCTGCCGAGTTCGTATTTAAGAGCAAGGAGGCACAATACTTCCTTGGTGGTGGCGACATCAAGGCTACACGCCAGACGCTGCTTGACAATATAAACGACTCGTCATGGTGCAGCATACGCCAGTACATCAAGGCTGAGCCTATTGAGCTGGGTGGAGCGTTCGATCTGCTTGGTTATGAGCCGAAAGACGAAACGCAATATTATCACGTTATAGAGCGTGAAGTATTTGAAGCATTGCCTTATTAATGTAAGTAAGTAAAATTATAACTAATAACCATTCAGCCCTACCGCATCACGGATAAGCGGAATTAAGATGAAAAGAATGTATTTTACTAACAAGAGCAGTTTTATTGTAGAGCAGAATCAAAACGGCACGCTGCGCATCACCAAGGCGTCCACCATGAAGCCGTTGGAGAACGCAGGCTTATTCATCGTGTCACAGGGTGGCATTAACGCCATCCTCGCTAAATGCAAGGAGGTTAGTGACGAGGATTTTGCCAAAGACCGCAAACAGCTTCGCTTGCGCCACGAACAGGCAATGCTGCGCTCCCAAGAAATCGCCATTGCCAACCACAAGCGCAATGAAGAAGAATATCACGCAGTGTTTAACGGTGACACTGTGGAAACAACGGTTGAGAATATCCGCACATTGCTGCGCTACCTCAATGGCATCAACTGGGGCGTGTGGCAGCTCCCTTCAATGACCATCGGCTACAGCTGCCACCAATATGACTGTGACGGGAAAACGGCCACTACTATTAAGCTCGATAGACCTATAGAATATCGTGGCGAAAAGGTTACACGATTCCAGTATGGAGCGCCGCGCGGACATCTTTGTGATTATTGTATAATGTGAAAACCAATTTCAGCCCTCGACATCACGGTTAAGCGGATTGATATGTTATACAATGTTTTTTCAGATACTGGCGCTGTTGCTCTCGATGTTTCGTTTGAGGAAGCAAAGGCGATTGTGCGGAGATATTACGATACCTATAATCAAAAAGACGATTTTAGGGCAGAAATTAGCGATGGGGAGGTTTGGTTGTCGTGGTGTGGTCATGCTCCTTATTGCGTTTGCTGGCTTGAACGTTCAGACCTTGTTTAATAATCATTCAGCCCTACCGCAGCACGGTTAAGCGGATTGATATGACAACAATAGAACAAGAGTTGATAAAGACGGGTTATCGCTACAGTGATAATGAAGACGGAACTTTTGACGTTTGTTATGACCACAATCAAGGTACCTTCTTCTCGCCCCTGTGTGGTTATCATGTTGCAACCGTCAAGGAGGACGATGAACTCTGGTATGTTGATAATGGCTATGGAGCAGGATGGGGAGAATACCCCAAGGAGGATTGGACTTTAGAGGGAGCCATCTACGACCAGTGTATTGACGACCATATTAATTAACAAAGAATTTCTTATGTTGAAGTACGAAGGTAGAATCTCCAGTTATTGGTGCGGTGTAGAAATTAATGTCAAATGTGAGGGGACTCCCTTGACCGGAAAGCGTTTGTTTAGAAACGAGTTAGCACAGCGTTATTTTGATAAGTTGCGTAATCAGCTTTATCTGGATGATTACGGTCGTCTTTCTAATAATACTTTCTATTTTCGTTTTTTGAACGGAGAAACAAAGTATTACACCCGAAGACAGATATTGAAACTTGCAAAGCAAGACGACGAAGAAGAAGGATTTTAATTCATAATGTCATGTACGAGATAACAGACGTAATACACGACTATCTGTTTGTTACGCTCCGTCTGCGCGATGTGCAGACGGGCGCAACAAGAGACTGGACGTATTGGGACGACCTGGAGGAGTGGATGTGCAAGGAGCACGGCGTTAAGGATCTGAAAGGTCTCGTTATAGACAAGCTGCCCGATTATGGGGATTGGGTGGAAACGGGAAAATAACTTATTCAGCCCTCGACATCACGGTTAAGTCAATAGATATGAAAGCTATTACGAAAAGTGGAACTGTTTACGATGTGAAGTTCCGAAATACTAACGACCTCTTCATGTTATATCTATGCGAGAGGGACGGAACAGCATTATCTTGGCGAGATTTTGGCGGTCTTATAAACATATCCGGAGAATGGTATCATTGTTTAATGGAGGCTGGAATATCTAATAATGAGGTAATACCGGCTGTTAGTTTGTGCAAAGATGCAAAAGACGCGTTGGGTCTGAACACCGAGAAAAGTGTATGTATCCGTCTCGATTCTACCCCTAAAGAAGAGTTTGATGCTTTTTACGGAGAAATGCTCAAGTCGATTAAAGAAAAAGCAAAGGAACTGAGTTTTACCTACATAGAGTTTACTGATGATTTCATTTGCGGTAGCGACTGTGCGGAAAAATGCGATTATCTTTATTTCAACGAAAAGGCATTAAACATCCTGAATGCTTTTAAGGCGATAGATAAGCTTGAGGACAGACTGAAGTTTACATCGTGCTTTGAAGGACAAGATACGACCTATCGTGTTGATAGTACGAATATGGATAAACTTTTTGCGCTTGCTACTCCAAAACTTAAAGAGATTGAGGAGAGAAAGAAACTTAAAGAGATTGAGGAGAGAAAAGAGATTGAGGAGTTCAGAAGAGTTAAAGAGGCTATAGAAAATGGCGCTATCTTTTTTAACTGCGAATCGGCGCCACATGACGAAGATTTGAGTGAGGCCATTTTAACCCGTCCTTGCCCCAATTCAGGTTCCTTCATCTTGACGCATCGCATACCTGCCGAAGTGTTCTCAAAGATAAAGAAATTCGGTGTATATTACGACAACGATTTCCTGGAGGAGTGTGATATGTTTTGGTCTGCTCCTGGATGGCGTTTCGGAAAGGAAGCTATTGAAACCTTGTTGCGTGATAACTTCAAGGTGTTTGTAGATTACGAAGAAGTTTCTTTAACCGAAGATTCAGAAACGAAAAAGCCCCGACCGAAGCCGGAAGGCATCGGGATTGAGAACGGCGGCGATAATGATCCGCTCAAAGGTGTAGATTTTAAGTAATAATGTTTAGCCCTCGACATCACGGTTAAGTCAATAGATATGCTTGAAATAGATGAGATAGCAGGTTTTAATGAATTGAAAAGCGTAAACAGTTCGCCTGA
>ERZ1026868.1767-NODE-1767-length-10744-cov-5.419590_pt1 | contig 10744 bp, 8 predicted proteins | sample MGYA00380164_ERZ1026868 | MGnify/ENA primary metagenome ERZ1026868 (study PRJEB33269, sample SAMEA4719800) | human gut metagenome | biome: human-associated habitat; feature: organic feature; material: feces | place: Cameroon | collected 2013-10 ... | reverse complement strand
CAATATGGGATTCACTATCTTTGCAACAGAAAAAGTGAATGAATATTAAATAGAATTACTATTAACAAAACCTTTATTTACATGGAGAAAATGAAAACTCTCTTGATGAGCATATGCTTGTTGCTCGTCAGTGCGGTATCATTCGCCCAGGTCGAAGAGGCAAGTGGAAATGTTACCGACAACAGTGGAGAACCAGTTATTGGTGCCACTGTCACCGTAGTGGGGGGACAAGGAAATGCAGGTACTGTTACTGATATTGATGGTAACTTTACGGTGCAGGTTCAGTCCGGTTCTAAACTTTCTATCTCTTTTATGGGGTATAAGACTCAGGTGGTGAAGGCTGCCAAGGGTCTGCGCATCGTTCTCGAAGAAGATGCCAAGTTGCTCAACGAGGTAGTTGTTACTGGTTATACCACTCAGCGCAAGGCCGACCTGACAGGTGCCATCTCGGTAGTCAGCGTTGACGAGATAGCCAAGCAGAACGAGAACAACCCTATCAAGGCTCTTCAGGGCCGCGTTCCTGGTATGAATATTACAGCTGACGGTTCTCCTTCAGGAACTGCCACCGTACGTATTCGTGGTATCGGTACGCTGAACAACAATGATCCTCTTTATATTGTTGATGGTGTGCCAACCAAGTCTGGTATGCACGAACTCAATGGTAATGACATCGAGAGCATTCAGGTGCTCAAGGATGCTGCTTCGGCTTCTATCTATGGTAGCCGTGCTGCCAATGGTGTCATCATCATCACTACCAAAAAGGGTAAGGAGGGCAAGGTGAAGGTCGACTTCGATGGTTCTATCTCGGTTTCTACTTACGCTCATAAGATGGATGTCCTCAATGCAAAGGAGTTTGGTCAGGTGATGTGGCGTGCCTATATGAACGATGGTATGGATCCTAACACCAATGGTCTGGGCTACAGCTACGACTGGAGCTATAACGAGCAGGGCAACCCTGTGCTCAACGGCATCAGTATGAAGAAGTATCTCGACGATGCGGGTACAACACCTGCTGCTGATACTGATTGGTTTGATGAGACAACTCGCACAGGTGTAGTACAGCAGTATAACGTATCTGTTAGTAAGGGTTCAGACAAGGGTAGCAGCTTCTTCTCTTTGGGTTACTACAAGAACTTGGGAATTATCAAACATTCTGATTTCAACCGCTTCTCAGCTCGTATGAATACAGAGTACAAACTCTTGAAGAATAATTGTCTTACTGTAGGCGAGCACTTCACCGTCAACCGTACTTCTGAGGTTGCAGCTCCTGGTGGCTTCTTGCAGAATGTGTTGCAGTTCAATCCATCTCTGCCTATCTATACTGAGGATGGCAACTATGCAGGTCCTGTAGGAGGTTATCCAGACCGTAATAACCCTGTAGCAGTGTTGGAACGCAACAAGGACAACCGTTATACCTACTGGCGTATGTTTGGTGATGCTTATGTAAACCTCAACCTCTTCAAGGGCTTTAACATCCGTTCCACCTTTGGTCTCGATTACTCACAGAAGCAGCAGCGATTCTTTACTTATCCTATTACCGAAGGAAATGTGGCTAACGACAAGAATGCAGTAGAGGCCAAGCAAGAACACTGGACCAAGTGGATGTGGAATGCTGTGGCTACATATAATAAGGAGATAGGTCAGCATCGCTTCGACCTCATGGCAGGTATGGAGCTTAATCGTCAGGACGACATCTACTTCTCTGGTTACAAGGAAGGTTTCGCAGTACTCAACCCCGATTATATGTGGCCTGATGCAGGTACTACCGGAGCACAGGCTTACGGTGGAGGATCTGGCTATTCGCTCGTGTCTTTCTTCGGTAAGGCCAACTACAACTATGCCGACAAATATATGGCTTCGTTCACCATCCGTCGTGACGGTAGCTCTCGTTTCGGTAAGAACAACCGTTATGCCACCTTCCCATCTGTATCTGCCGGCTGGCGTATTAATCAGGAGAACTTCCTGAAGAAGGCTTCTTGGATTGACGATTTGAAGATACGTGCTTCTTGGGGACAGACTGGTAACCAGGAAATCGACAACTTGGCTCGCTATACCATCTTTGTTAGCAACTATGGAGTGAGCGAGAATGGTGGTCAGAGCTATGGTACCTCTTACGATATCGCAGGAACCAATGGCGGAAGCACATTGCCTTCAGGTTTTAAGCGCAACCAGATTGGTAACGACGACATCAAGTGGGAGACAACCACACAGACCGACTTGGGTCTCGACTTCGCCTTCTTTGGCAATACACTCTATGGTAACTTCGACTGGTACTTCAAGAAGACCAAGGACATCTTGGTTTATATGCCAGGTATCGCCGTTATGGGTGAGGGAAGCTCACAATGGATTAATGCAGGCGAGATGGAGAACCGCGGTTTCGAGTTCAACATCGGTTATCGCAACAAGACCAACTTCGGTCTGAAGTATGACATCACAGCCAATATCTCTTCTTATCGCAACGAAATTACAGCACTGCCTACTACTGTAGCAGCTAATGGTACCTTTGGTGGTAATGGCGTGAAGAGTGTTGTCGGTCATCCTATGGGTGCACAGGTAGGATATGTATGCGATGGTATCTTCAAGAGCCAGGAAGAAATCGATAACCATGCCACTCAAGAAGGTGCTGGTCTTGGACGTATGCGCTGGAGAGACCTCGACCATGATGGTAAGATTACTGAGCTTGACCAGACTTGGATTTACGATCCGGTGCCTGACTTCACTTATGGTTTCAACATCTACTTGGAGTACAAGAACTTCGACTTCACAGCTTTCTTCCAGGGTGTGCAGGGTGTAGACATCATCTCTGACCTGAAGCGTGAGACCGACATCTGGGCTGGTCTTAACATCGGCTTCTTGAACAAGGGACATCGTCTGTTGAATGCATGGTGTGTGGACAATCCATCCAGCAATATTCCTGCAGTTACCCTTTCCGACAATAATAACGAGAAACGTGTATCTACTTATTGGGTAGAGAATGGCAGTTATCTGAAACTGCGCACTATCCAGTTGGGTTACAATTTGCCACAGAACATAGTCTCTAAGCTATCTATGCAACGTCTGCGTATGTATGTCAGCGCACAGAACCTGTTCACCATCAAGAGCAGTAGCTTTACTGGTGTAGATCCTGAGAATCCAAACTATGGATATCCTATACCACTTAACATTACATTTGGTCTTAACGTAACATTCTAAAAGAGTCAAAATATATGAAAAAGATATTATATTCAGTCCTTACCGTTCTTGCTTTGGTGGGTACGACAAGTTGTTCTGACTTCTTGGATGACCAGAAACCGCAGGGCGTGCTCGACAGCGATATGGTGAAGGAGCCAAGCAATGTGGATAATCTTGTTATCTCGGCTTACGCTGTCTTCACAACAGCCGAAGATGTCAACTCTTCCTTCTCGATGTGGAACTTCGATGTTCGCAGCGATGATGCCTATAAGGGTGGCAACGGAACCAGTGATGGTGACGTATTCCATCAGTTGGAGATAGAGCAGGGTGTGCTTACCACCAACTGGAATATCAACGATATGTGGGTGCGCCTTTACAACTGTATCTCACGTGTCAACTCAGCCATCTCTGTGCTTGAGACCACCAGCGACAGCTATCAGCTCAAGGCTCAGCGTTTAGGCGAGATGAAGTTCTTGCGTGCCTACGCCCACTTCCTGTTGAAGCGTCTCTACAAGAACATTCCTTTCATCATGGATGCCAACCTGAAGCAGGAAGACTACAATACCCTTTCCAACACTGAGTTCAACAACGATGAGGGGTGGCAGCAAATTATCAACGATGTGGAGTATGCCTATAGTGTGCTTCCAGTGAAGCAGACCGATAAGGGCCGTCCTTCCAAGGCTGCAGCTGCAGCCTTCCTCACCAAGGCTTATCTCTATAAGGCTTATCGCCAGGACGATCCTTCATCCAATCAGGTGACCAGCATCAACAGAGAAGACTTGCTAAAGGTCATTGAGTATAGCAATCCTGACATCTATAGCGCAGGTGGCTTCGATCTCGAGGCTGACTTCCACAACAACTTCCGTCCTGAGACACAGTACGAGAATGGTGTGGAGAGCATCTGGGCCATGCAGTATTCTATCAACGACGGTACCAAGAATGGTAACCTGAATTGGAGCTATGGTCTTATCGTGCCTAATATCCCTGGTGTTACCGATGGAGGTTGTGACTTCTACAAGCCCAGTCAGAATCTTGTGAACGCCTATCGTACCGATGCCGACGGTCATCCTTTCATTGACACCTTTAATAATAAGGACTACGACTTGACACAGGATGCTGACCCACGTCTGTTCCTCACTGTAGGTCTGACTGGTCTTCCATACGAGTTCAACAGCAAGTACATGATGGATGCCAGCTCCACATGGAGCCGTTCTAATGGACTTTATGGTTATTATGTAACCTTGAAGCAGAACGTAGATCCTGATTGTGGTTACATGGTAAAGGGCTCTTGGTGGGGTACACCTATGAACCGCATCGTGTTCCGTTATGCCGACGTACTCTTGGAGCGTGCTGAGGCTTATGCGCAGCTCAACGAGACGGGTGAGGCCATCAAGCTGGTCAACAAGATTCGCCTGCGTGCCAAGCAGAGTACAGGTATGATAGCTAATTATCCTTCTGACTATGGCGTGAAGTTCAATATCTCTACCTATAATGGTTCTTACAGCCAGGAAGATGCTCTGAAGATTGTGAAGATGGAGCGTCGTTTGGAGATGGGTATGGAGAGTGAACGCTTCTTCGACCTCGTGAGATGGGGTGAGGCAGAGAAGGTGCTCAACAAGTACTTTGCTGAGGAGACCAACAACTGCTCTATCTATGGAGAAGCTCACTTTACAGCCAACAAGAACGAATATCTGCCAATACCTTTCTCACAGGTAGCGGCTTCCGACGGACATTACACACAGAACATAGGAGGATGGTAATATGAAGAAATTATTATTTATATTGATGGGCATTCTTGCCCTCACAGCCTGCAGCGAGGATAATGTGTCCGACCTGCAGCTCACAGGAGGCTGTTCTGTTACTGAACTGGCACTCGATGATTATGAAGGAACAGTAGACAAGGCTGCACGTACCATTACCGTACGCGTGCCTGAGACCTACGACATCAGTCAGATGACCTTGAGCAAACTCACACTCAGCGATGGTGCTGTGTGTGATGCCAAGGTGGGCGACAAGATGAATATGCTCCTTGCACAGACCTTGCGCGTGAAGAATGGCGATGTGTTCCTCGACTGGACTCTCGTTGCCAAGCGCGATGAGGCAAAGATTCTCTCTTTCAAGGTGAATGGTATCTATACAGGAGTCATTAACGAGAGCAACAAGACCATTAACATTAATGTGCCAAAGACGGTGGACATCACCAAGCTGATACCTTCTATCAAGGTGAGCGAGAATGCTACTGTCGCACCTGTTTCGGGTGCACCAGTCGACTTCACGAATCCTGTGGCCTATACCGTAACCAACAATACGGCTACAAGCACCTACACTGTAACCGTCAATCAGATAGGCAAGCCTACTGCTGTATTCGCAAGCTTGGCTCTGACGATGGACGAGCTGGTGCCTGAGGAGAAGGCTGCTTGCGAGTGGATGCTCGCGAATGTGGACAACTCTATCTATGCTTCGTTTACTGATATCAAGAATGGCAATGTAGACTTGAGCGAGTGTAAGGTGATATGGTGGCACTTCCACAAAGACGGTGGAGTGGACGGTAAGGCGAAATTCGAGCAGGCTGCTCCTGAGGCTATTGCCGCACAGGCTGTGCTGAGAGACTACTATAAGGCTGGTGGTTCCTTCCTCTTCACACGTTACGCTACCAATATGCCTGGTGAGTTGGGTATCGACAAGAACGGATTGGCACCTAATAACTGCTGGGGACAGGTGGAGAATGATGCCGAGACTTGTGGAGGTCCTTGGGAATTCAAGATGGGCAATGATGCTGCAGGTTATCATTCCGACCACGCCCTCTATCAGGGACTGGTGAAAGGTGATGACGCCAACAGTGTATACACTACTGATACCAACTACCGCATAACCAACTCTACAGCTCAATGGCATATTGGAACTGACTGGGGTGGTTTTGACAACTATGCCGTATGGAGAGAGAAGACTGGTGGTATCGATCTTGGTTATGGTGGCGATGGAGCCATTGTTGTCTGGGAGTACCCAGCAACAGGTACTTCTGGTAAGACGCTCTGTATAGGTACTGGTTGCTACGATTGGTACAGCGTAGGTCCTTTCACAGAGAAGTTCCATGCTAATGTGGCCCTCATGACCAAGAATGCATTTAATTATCTTATGAACCATTAACAATAAACAAAAATGAAGACAATGATAAATTCTATAATATTGGCGTCATGCCTCGCTTTGCCTCTCGCTTCATGCAGCGACAGCGATGCTGCCCCCGAGCAGAAGGACTGGTCTACCACCACTTATTTCAACTCATCCGATGCTGCAGCACAGGATACTTATTACAAGCCTGCTGTGGGCTATGTAGGCGACCCTATGCCTTTCTTCGATCCAGTGGCTGGCGATTTCAAGGTGTTGTATCTGCAGGACTTCCGTCCTAATCCTGAAGGAACTTACCACCCCATCTGGGGTGTAAGTACCAAGGATGCTGCCCACTATACTGCTTTGGGTGAACTGGTTTCTTGTGGCACCCTGAAGTCGCAGGATGCTGCCATCGGTACTGGTTCTACCATCTACGATGAGGCAAGCAAGCTTTACTATACATTCTATACAGGTAATAAGTATAAGCCTACAGGTGACGAGAGCGCACAGGCTGTGATGGTAGCAACTTCTGCTGATTTCAAGACCTGGACCAAGGATCGTACTTTTTTGATCAAAGGTCAGGACTTCGGCTACGATAAGAACGACTTCCGCGACCCATTCGTGTTTAAGGGTGATGATGGCAAGTTCCACATGCTCATTTCTACCAAGAAGGGTGGCAAGGGTAGCTTAGCTGAGTTTGTATCTGATGACTTGAAGAACTGGACTGACAATGGTGTGTTCATGACCATGATGTGGGACCGTTTCTACGAGTGTCCTGACCTCTTCAAGATGGGCGACTATTGGTACTTGGTGTATAGCGAACTTCATCATGCTGTACGCAGAGTGCAGTATTTCAAGGGAAGAACACTTGACGAGTTGAAGGCTTGTACCGCCAACGATGCGGCAAGATGGCCTGATGCTCACGAGGGCTTCCTCGACAGCCGTGGTCTTTATGCCGGCAAGACTGCCAGCGATGGTACCAACCGCTATTTGTGGGGCTGGTGTCCTACTCGAAGCGGTAAGGACAATACTGTTGTGGGTGCTTCGCCTGCAGAGCCAGAGTGGGCTGGCAACTTGGTTTGCTATAAGCTCATCCAGCATGAGGACGGTACGCTGACACTCGGACAGGTTGATGCCGTGAGCGAGAAGTACAACCAGGATGTTGCCGTAGAGGTGAAGGAGAGCCAGAATATGACCGAGGCAGATGGCACTTATACGCTTGCAGGCAATGCCGAGCAGCCTGATGCCTACATGCTGATGGGCCGCTTGGGCAGTCACAACAAGATCAGCTTCACCGTCACCACTTCCAACAAATGGGATAAGTTTGGTATCTCTATGGTTCGTGGCTCTGACTCTAAGAAGTATTACACCATGGTTGTCAACCCAGAGGATGAGAACAACCGCAAGGTAAACTTTGAGGAGCAAGGCGTAGAGGGTAAGGGCTTCATTGCCGGAATTGATGGCTACGTGTTTGCCCGTCCTGCCGACAATGTGTACAACGTCACCATCTACACCGACAACAGTATCTGTGTGATGTACATCAATGATGTTTGCAGCTATACCAACCGCATCTATGGTATTCAGAAGAACTGTTGGAGTATCAATAGCTATAATGGCGCCAACGTCAAGATTAGCAATCTGAAAATCAGTCAGTATTAATTGAGAAAGTAGATCAGACACATCGTTTTTCAAAACACCATAACTTTGCGAGGCTCATCTCCCTTTTTGGGGGATGGGCCTTTTTCGTTTTTTTAGGAATCTTCCCCATTTACGAAAATGAGAATGAAAAAATACAGCTACATGAACTCATATTCGGAAGATTAGGAGCAGAGTTCTGAATGGACTTCAATCAATACGGGGAACTACTCATCCCATTCCTCGAATTCCAATTCCAGTTCCTTGTACTCGGGTTTGTGGGTGCTGTTCTCACGGTCTTCTTTCTTGGCTTCTTCGCTTGTGGCATTGCACACTGAGAGGCCAATGAGGCGGATGGGGTGGGCGGAGGAATATTCCACCTGCTTGAGCAGAAGTTTGGAGAGAGGCAGTATGTCGGCCTTGCTCTTCAGAATCTTGTCTTGCGAGATGCTTCTTGTTATCTGGGTGAAGTCGGCAAACTTGATTTTCAGGGTGAGGGTGCGGCCTTCGAACTCGCTGCGTTCTATGCGGGTAAGCAACTCCAGGACGGTGTGATAGAGTTGTATGATGACGGCAGAGGGAGTGTATATATCCTCTAAAAAAGTCTGTTCGCATCCCACAGACTTCCTTTCGTGATACGTAACGACGGGGCGATTGTCGATACCACGTGCAAAATGGTAGAAGACATGACCAGCCTTGCCAAAAACCTCGACGAGATGCTGTTCTGAAACCTTACGCAGGTCGGCTCCGCGGTAAATTCCCATATAGTGCATCTTCTGCAGAGTCTTCTTGCCTACGCCCCAAAAATCTTCCACGGGCAGTTGAGAGATAAAGTCGAGAGCCTTGTCGGGGTGAATGGTGCAGATGCCGTCGGGTTTGCGATAGTCGGAAGCCACCTTGGCGAGAAACTTGCAATAGCTGATACCTGCCGATGCGGTGAGTCCTGTCTCAGCTTTGATGCGTGCCTTGATTTCGTGTGCCACATCTACAGCCAGCTCTATACCTTTCTTATTATGGGTGACATCGAGAAAGGCCTCGTCGATGGAGATAGGTTCTATGAGGTCGGTATAATCCTGGAAGATGTGGTGAATCTGCTGCGACACCTCTTTATAATGTTCGTGTCGGCAAGGCACGATGTTGAGGTCGGGGCAGAGGCGCTTGGCCTGTGCGATTGACTGTGCAGAATGTACTCCGAAGCGACGTGCCTCATAGCTGGCAGTAGACACCACACCACGTGGACCGTCGAAGCCTACCGCAATGGGTTTGCCCCGAAGTTCAGGATTGTCTCTTTGCTCTACTGCCGCAAAGAAGGCATCCATATCAATGTGTATGATTTTTCTATTCTCCATTCTCATGCAAAAATACAAATAAATCCTTGTTTATGCAAATTTCATTTCTATCTTTCTCAACTTTCGCTGGGTTCAGGAGTTTAGATGATAAAGGAGTTATCACTCCCTTCAGTCGTTAAAAGTTATAGCCATCAGACGTCGTTTTCGCATCCCTCAGGCAGTCTTGATCATTTCAAGTCTGCCTGTCTTATTTTAAATACTTTTGCTGTGTCGCAATTAAAGCTTGAGGTACAGATCTTCATGAAATTTCCATGGAAAAAAGAATCGAATAATCCAAACGTTTTAATAAAATTGTTATCGCAATAGGGGTATACCTAACATTGTCTTTGACTTCTCAAACTTTCGAGACAAGCGAAAGTTCTCATACTTAAATAGAGAATTTTGTGATAAAATAATTAATGGCAGCCAGCAACTCGTCAAGATTATTTTTGATAACGTCTAATACAATATCTCCGTCAATATCAAAATAACCATGTGCAATATGGTTACGAATGCCTATGACATCTTGCCAAGGTATTTCTGGACGTTCATCTAACAAACGGGATTGGGTTAATTTATCTATCTGTTTAACCCCTTCTCCAATAGCCTCTATAAGCATACAACTGGCTGCAAGATTTTTCATGCCTTCTGGCGTACTATAGTAATCATCTACATTTTGTATATCCTTATTCCAATCTTGCAATTGTTCTATAGCTTTTTTTATTTGCAATAAGGTACCTGCTATTCTATTTGATAATGTATATTCCGTCATGTTCTATTTCTTTAAGAAGGTATGGATTGATACGTTTGTGTATTCTTACTATATCGACTGAGCATTCCAGTAAGTTTTCTAAAAAGCGCTTAAGTCTGACAACAAGAAACATTTTCGGTTCCATATCTACACATATATCAACATCGCTACCTTCTTTCTGTTCATTTCTGGAAACAGAACCAAAGAGACGTAATGATTTTACTCCGAAGTTACTTTTTAGTTCTTCGGCGTGAGATAAAATCAGTGAAATGTAGTATTCTCTTGACTTCATATTCATTGTCTTTTTATTCAGGTATGGATAATGCAAATCGAATGCATAGCGTCAAGTTTGTTTGAACGTTTTGCTGAGATGCAACTTATCTTTTGCAAAGATAATGCAAACGAGCGTAGAATATCAAGCTTGCTTGAATATTATGCCGAGTGCAGCTTATCTTCTGCAAAGATACAAAAAATATCTATTAATGCAATAGTAATGAATGAAAAAGTACTGATTTTACTCAATACGACTATTTTAACGGAAAATACAGAACTCGGTGATGAAGGGGGTGAAGATAAAAAAAAACCGACGAAGTTTCGTCGGCTGATGGCTGTGATGGTTTAGGGGGGATTTTGCTCTCATAACCCAGTCGCAGAGAACCTGTCCTATAATAAAATTTACTTAATAAAATTGTTATCGCAAAAGAAGTGACTTTCAAGTTGAATCTTGGGATTGATGGAAAGGAAGCTGTCA
>ERZ1026868.1765-NODE-1765-length-10752-cov-4.561279_pt1 | contig 10752 bp, 8 predicted proteins | sample MGYA00380164_ERZ1026868 | MGnify/ENA primary metagenome ERZ1026868 (study PRJEB33269, sample SAMEA4719800) | human gut metagenome | biome: human-associated habitat; feature: organic feature; material: feces | place: Cameroon | collected 2013-10 ... | reverse complement strand
AAAAACTAATTACTCAGAATCAGTTTCATCCTCAACGGGTTCATCTACAACAGCTTTGGTCATATCAACTTCCGGAAGAGAATCTGCCAGGAGTGCAGTGGTGTACATTGCACCAGCATCGGTGAGCATCCGGAGCATTCTCTCAGTACCAGCGCTGCGAGCATTCGGCTTAGATACGATATCATTCTTCAGCGCAACAATATCGTTTGCCTTGTAGGTCTTGACGAACGACATCATACCAGCGCTGATAATTACGGTGAACGCTGGATTCTTATGGCCATCGATAGACCAAGCGAGGCGATACTTGATCTTCTCGATGCCGTTGATTGCGACGTCCATCTTAATACCATTCATGGTTGCAATATGTGCAAGGCAAGTTGCCAGGTCCTTGGAGAACAGCTTAACCAGGGCTTCGGTCTCTTCCGCAGTGTTTACACGCTGCATAGTAAGAAGCTCAGTGTCCTGGTTAATATAAGTAGCAAAGCACTCAAACATAACGTCAGATGCATCATACTTCTTGGTACCAAGACGCTGACCAGAACCAGATACAACAGCCTTCGTGATCAGATTAGCTACTCGACGAGCTTCTGCTTCAACAATAGCATCGAGGTCGGTCATAGTAATCGTATCGCAGCGGAATACTACGCCCTTGACGATTGCCTGATCATGCTCATCCAGACTCGGAATATCGATTACACCGTTATCGTTAACAATGTTCATATTGAACAGCATGTAATCGCGAATCAGAATAGTGCGCAGAGTTGCATTCTCACCCTCGGTCTCGATAATCGGAACGCGAATGATTCTTCCGCCAAGATAATTCATTACACGATAGTTTGTTGCATAACGCATGATCGGATCAGTAGAAGCGCTTCCGCTGCGAAGCTTCGTCTGAACACGAGTAGTGATAACAGTGTTCAGTGCATCAGATACCGCATTGGTGATATACTCGAACACATCAGGCTTCAGGATAGAAGAAAAAGAATCAAGAGCATGAAGAATCTCAAGAGGTTCAAATCGACGCACTCCAGAGAATGCGCCGATATTGAACTCATTGAAAGCGTTCTTCAATGCCGTACCGAGCTGCTTGTTAAGCTGCGTGAGGTTCTTAGGAATCGTGTTGGTAGTAGGCATTGTTAATACATCCTTTCAAATATTGAGGTTTATATTACAGATCCAATCCAGAGAAGTCATCCTCATCGGAATCCTTAACTGGATTGTTCTTTTTGATTGCGAACGGATCGTCAATCTGATCCAGTACCGAAGCTGCAGTAACAGTCGATGTTGCAGCCTTAGTAGTCAGTTCATCATAGCGATCCTTGATCTCATTAAGTCTAGCCTCCGGAATACCGCTTCCAGCAGTGATCAGAGAGATACATACATCAGAAGACTCTTCGATGTGAGTATACATCAGTGCATCGCCGTGCTTTGCTCTGAAATCAATCAGAGAGGTATCCAGTGCCGAGATCATCGAGCTCGGGCCCTTGACAAATACACCGATTGCTCCATACCCAACCGGATCCGGCTGAGCTGCATTAGCGAGAACATTCTCGAGATACTCATCAAGAGTAATCCCAACCTTCGGCTTCGTCGTGGAGCTGTAAACGTTAATACGCTTACCAGCTTCAATAAGGATCATGTGCATATCACGATTGTCGATTGCGCTGATATTGGTGTTACCATAGCTCTCTCCGGTAAGAACCAGCATTGCAACGGTAATCTCGTCATTTACCGACAGCTGCATCAGAAGCTTCGGATAATTAGCACGAGCCTGATTATCGAAGATCATGTACGGAAGACCAGTCTTCTCAATCTCAGCCTGCCATGCGATCGTATTGTACTGAGCCTTCGCATCCTCTGCAAGAGCTGGATATACACCGATCACAATAACAGGAACGGATACATTGTCAGCTACCACTTTAGCGATATTAGGACTAGCGCCACCGCCAGTACCACCATCTGCTGTAGTGGTTACAAAGATGTAATCGAACTGCATCTTTGTAGTTGCATCCTTTACCAGTTCTACGAGAGTCTTATAAGCCGCTCTCTTGAACACATCCTTAGAGTAAGAGCGGTCCTTACCAGAACCATCCTCGGCATTCGGAGTGATCACCATATCTACATGCAGTGTATTTACTGCACGAGAGCTAGTATTGTAAGCGATTGCATAAACTTCCGGAATCGCATTCTTGATTCCGGAAGCAATATTACAACCACCGTCACCGGCGCCGATGACCAGCACATTTCTGGTGAGTCGGGTACGCTGCTTCTGCTGAGGCTGAGGGACAGGGTTTTCTGCAATAGCTGCAGCGTTCTTCACCATCGCATTGATCTCTTCGTCAGTCAACGACGAAGGCGCTTGGTTTTCAGTAATCATATTATACATCCCTTTCGTATGTGTACTTAGTATTGTGTTATATTAACCGTTAGATTTAACATTCATCAGGTAATGCATCATGATAGCCAGATACACGATATTACCAGCGCACCAAGGGACCATAGTGTCAATATCAGCATAAGTCAGTCGGGTGTTGGAGATCTGATTGTTGATAATCACTACGATCATCGAGTTCGTAAGCTTTCTAAACGCAGCAACATTCTCCTTAGGAATATCGATGAAATCCTTAGGAGTACAGTTGCATACAAACGTATTGTACCACGAATCGGTGATCCAATACGACTGCGGGAATTTCCTCATGTTAGTAGCATTCTTATTAGAACGATGCTCAAGCACATCATCGGGGCAATCCATATCCGGGACAAGCGGACAGAGTGCATACGGGAAGAATGCAAGTCTCTCCTTGAACGTCGTGGTACCCTTGTCATATCCAAGAACAACAGGTCTAGATATCGTATAAGCGCCGTTGTTCTCAAACTTCGCAAGGAAGCTAGTGAACAGGTTCTTACACGTATGATAATCGCCATCCGCAACATCGCTATGCATACCTGCGTTGTACTGGCTACAAATAGTGGCCTGAGGATCAATTACAATCGAACCAATCGGCGTATCATAAACGGTAGGACCGTTAGATACAAACCAATTGCAGAGTTTCACTGCATCTTCCGCAATTCGTTCTCGCACACTCTTATAGCTGCTAAAATGGTTCTGATTAACAACCGTAGGCTGAAGAACGCGATCTGCTGCAAACTTGAACGAGATAAGATCAACGAGATTATCGTCGTTCATAATGGCCTGCCAATTCGGATGTTCCGAAAGTACTACGTCATACATCATATCGAACGCCTCTACCGGCGGGAAGTTACGAGTGTTCTTGCGATAAGATCTCGGGTTCTTGCGGGCAAGAAGGTTACTTGCCTGAGAGATAGAAGTTACGTCACTCATGAAATTCATTACACCTTCATCTTCACTGATCGGAGGCGTATCCTTTACGTTTACCCACACACCAGAAGTAATCATTGCCAGCTGAAATGCATCAGTCATATCAACAATTTTAAACTTCTCGACTTCCTCTTTGCTGTAACCAATTTCACGAAGCATGCGGGTTACCATTTCCTGTTTTGTCATGTTTTCCATTTGTACATTCTCCTTTAAATTTTTATAGGTAAAAGCACAGGGGTATTATCCCCTGTGCCTATTACTTGTTATACGAGTCGATAGAAGTCGTGCTTACCGACAGACAACAGCTTGACCGGATTACCGATACTAGTGGACATCGGGAAGTTCTTCTTAGCTCCAGTATCAGTCTTAAACTGAATCTTATCACCAAGAGTAATCGTCATTCCCATTGCGCCCTTCGTATTATACAAAGTAATCGAAGTCTCCTTGTTATCCAGCGGAACTACATTGTATACGGCTTTACCCTTCATACTAATGCAGTTAGCAGTCTTCTTACTGAATCCCAGATAGTTCGTATCCAGGATCTTAATATAGCCAGACTCACCATAGACCATCAGGTACGGGTACTCATTATCAGTGAAGATCACTCCAGTGATATTGAGTTTACCCTTGATCTTGACAAGTCGATTACCAGATGCGGAACGCTTCAGCTTCGGAACAGTATCAGAACGAACGTAATAGATGTTATCTCCATCAATCATTCCAAGAATACCGTTTTCAGTAACCGGGATAATACCAGCAAGTTCATCATCCGGGTTCAGTGTGATAACCTTACCCTTAACAGACTTACTGATATCTTCATAAGCCATCACCTTACCGTAGCCAAGCTTCGTTACCAGTGCAATATCCTTATCAACCAGCTTGCTGATTACAGAGATATTGACTACATCGTCGAAAGCGATCTTCTCCATTGCAATACCAGTTTCGGTATAGCTGAACGAGAATCCATTCAGAACCTTCATGTTACCCTTCTTGCTAAACATGATCAGGTTATCAGAGTTGGAGATCTCAATTACATTATACGAACTGTCAACCAGCTTTGCAATCTTATGGATATCATTATAGCTCGGAATACAGAAGAACATCTTGCTATTATAAACAAGAATCTTCTTCTCATCAGACATCTTCTGCTGCTCTTCTTCGTCGATCAGTCTGCCGCGACGAGGCATGCTATACTGCTTCAACCCATAACGAAGATCGTCCTTGATTGCATTGCGAACGTTCTTCTCTTTACAGAGCTCCGTGTACTTATCGTACTCTTCGCAAGCCTTCTTATATTTGTCCTTCTCGACTTCCAGATTAGCCTTATTAAGCACCTTCAGACGAAGATTCATAATAATTGTAGCCTGGAATTCAGTCAATCCGAACAGCTTACACAGTGTCGATTTGGTTTCATCATCGTTCTTGGAATTTCTGATGATCTGGATACACTTATCCATACCACCGTTCTTCTTGTCTTCCAGTACAATGATGAGCGCCTTTGTCTGCTGCTTATCACGAGAAGCCAGTTTCTTCTTCTGAGAGAAGTAACGGCGCTTCTGATCAAAACGCAGCTTGATCCATTCCAGAAGAATCTGGCGAGGCGTGTAAGTCTTCGGCATGTAATCGTGGGCGACCGTATAGTTAGCACCATACGTCATACCAAGACTTGTAGACTTAATCAGCTTCTCTGCAAGTGCATGAGGATCATAACCGTGCTCATATTCAACTACCAGCTGAAGTTGACCCGGTGTGCCACCCTTCTTTACTGTACAGATAACGTTTACAACCTCAGGAAGCTTCTTATCAGCAGCATCTCGCTTCTCGTCTTCTTCCTTGATCTTACGAATCTGCTCTTCGATCAGTTCGCCACGGGTCTGCATCGGACAACTGGTGAATACGACAACGTGCATGTCATACTTACGACCATTCTTGTCTACACCTGCCAGTGTGTCCACATAGTAGGGAGACTTAACGTCGATCGTAAAACGCTTCTTATCAAAACAACCCTTCAGCTTTTCCTTATTGGTAATATCCAAAGGCGTCGGAGTATCCGGATAGATATCAATCTTTGCATTCGGATGATCCATCAGCTTCAGCGTTGTCTCGAAGATATCTGCAGAGTTAAATGCTGCGAACGTTGCTGCCGCACCAGAACCAATACCAAAGTTCCACTGCATCAGGATATTCGGGAATCGAGTTGCCAGATATACCGGTTCACGATCCATCTTGGTATAGGTCTCCTTCGTGTCATACACCGGAGCAATACCGTCTTCCTCACTGAAGAAGCAGTCCATTGCATACTTCGACAATTTAGCCGTAGCATAACGAGGAGCGGACGCTTTCATCGTTACAGCATTACCATATCCTCCGCCCGGCTCAATATACGGAATCATTGCCTGGAAGTCTCTGCCCAGTCGATAGATGGTCTGAGCCGGAGGTGCATCGCCATGAGGATACACCGTCTCAATCATTCGACCAGCAATGGTTGCAACCTTAACAGGTGCTTTATTGTAGGTCCAACCGGCACTGAACATTGTGTACAGCACTCGGCGTTCAACGAACTTCAAGCCATCTTCCAACCACGGTAACGATCTACCGATATTGATATTGGCGCCGAAGTTCAACGACTTATCATAGACGTACTGTCCAAGAGATGCTTCTGTTACTTTGATCTCCGGAGAGATTACCGTATCAGAATCGTCCGATAGATACATCTTCTTTTCTCTTACGACGATATGACCCTTTTCATCTCGAACCATTTCCATACCATCGGCAGGCTCGATAATCAAGAATCCGTTCTCGTCGCGTTTCATCTTGCTTCCATCAGAGGAAATTCCGGTAATCTTGTTTCGATTTCCCATTGGACTCATGCTCCTTTATTGTTTTGCGAAGATTCTCTACCGCATCGCTACCAAGCTTCGACGGAATCTTGTCGGTGTCCGCGGTAGAATCGGTTGCTTCAAATGCTTCCACACAGCTCGGGAATGCATCATACATTGGAAGTACTACCTGAACGTCTCCACAGTTCGGGCATACTGCTTCTACGAAGCCATACTTAAACTCGGTGCTCAGGCAATAGACATCGGGAGCAATGTCTTCTACCTTACCGATTCGTCCGCAGTACGGACAGTCCTTCATATCGGCCACCAGCTTATGGAAGATTTCAACTTCTTCCGGTTTTGTCAATCTTACTTTCATTTTCTTATCACCCATTTCTAGTTTAGCACCACGGCTAGATACTTTTCTAACCGTGGGCTTCTTTTTACTGTTCAGATTCGGCATGAACATAATTCTTCTTGCCTCCGAAGTTATAATATATAGATCACGTATCGAGGTCCAGGATATCCAGCTTGATTTCCTGCATTACTTCTTTACGCGCCTTTCTGAACGCAGCATGAGAACTCATTACTACATCCAGCTTATACATATCGTCCTCGAAATCTTTAAACTTAAAGATGACGACACTTCGGTGCTCTCGATCCATGCACAGCTTTCTCATCTCATCCGGGTCCAGCTCGCCCAGTCCCTTGTATCTCTTGATACCATTCGGCATATGATCCTGGAACTTCTTCATGATCTCATATACGCTGCATTCTTCACCATTCAGCTTGTAACCATAGATTACCTTATTCTTATCCTGAATGGGCTTGAACTTCTTCACGTGCTTATCGAAGTAATCATCAATTGCAATGTGATACGGGTCCATACCAATCGTACCATCGATCAGCAAATACCCTTCTTCCTTTACAACCTTGATATCCGGATACTGCTTCATTGCCTTGATCCAATACGACTGCTTCTGGTCTGTAATCTTACCATAGTATTTACTTGCCAGATACTCCATCATCTTCGGATCGCAGGTGTAGCGATCAGCCAGCATTCCCAAGCGAGTGTTGTATTCGAAGTTCTCCTCAATGAACTCACTGAACTCCTTCGGGGTATACTTATGGCCCTTCAGCTCCAGTGTAAACTTCTTTACGAAGTCCTTCGATACCGTCTTGTAGAAATCGCGCTGATCTCGAACGAATACTCTCTTCTTGCCATCCTTATACGAATAAGCAGGAGGTACAATACGACCAACCATACCCGCATCAATAATCGGACGGCAATGCTTTGCCAGCAATGCAATAGCACTTACTGCAATACGGTCACCATCGACATCACCATCTGTCAGGCACAGAATACGAGCCATCTCACTCTTGTTCGGGTCACAATGCTTACCCGGCTTCAAGTTACAGATAGCCATGATGTTGTTGAATACACCAACAATGGCACTGTCCATATTCGAATCAGCATCGAAGATATTCTTCGGCTTCTGGATCGGATAGATTGCCTGGTTCTCAGGATCTCTTGCAGTGTTTGCAACGTCGGCTGCGGAATCCAACTACAGCCATAGTTCGACCATTTCTCTGCAAGGTGTCATCACGACATTCTTGCATCTATCGTTTCGGTTCTCATGCGCTTCGTCACCTATAACGCAGACACGTATCAATAGTGTCCCTACTTCCCGCCCCTGTAGACTACATAGTAGCCTCCTCGTAAGACAAGGGAATGGCCTGTACAGGCTCACTCAATAACCAGTAGATTATTAAATGCTCCCACGAGACTGATACAAATACGTTGCATATATCTATACCGTACCCTCGTTAGCATACTATTGCTAGTATACCCCTAGCGATAACTAGGCAAAACAGATAAAGGTAAATTCCATTATATGGTCGTTCCTTCTACGAGAATCAACTCGGGTTCAAACGTATTAGCAGTTCTAATGATAGGCCAATACTTTTTGATGCGGTCCTTAGAGAAACTGTTAGACACATCCTTGGACTTAGTTCTAGCCTTCTTAGATTCCAGACGACCTCTTGCTACACGAACAATGAACTCGCCCATCTTCTTCTGGAAAGACGGCTTAGAATCCTTCAGCGTGTCATAGACAACGTCGCGTACAGCTCTTCTTGCTTCAGGGTTCAGCAACTCATCCTTGTACTGACCTCTGAATTCCGGTTCTGTAACCTCTGCGATAACAAACGCGCACAAACCGGAACAAATATCAGACGGAACGAACTGAAGCTCCCTGTCTCTTTTATTGAGAGTCTGCTGAAGATCTTCTCTGAAGAACTTGATGATACCATCCTTCAAGCCATTGAAATGTGCGCCGAGCTTATAGTTCTTAATTGTATTACCATAGGCAATGCAATACTTATAAACGTCATCATCCTCAACAGCTTCTTCTTTGAATGCGAATGCAAACTCTACGCCGACTTTAGTTTCGGTGAGGTTCTCATCATTCACATGCTTCAGAACTGATACCTTCTTAGTATCCTTACCATAAAGGATCTCGGTATCCGGCTTCATCATCTCGATTCTATCAACAATAGTCTTGCCGTAGAATTCATACTTCTTCTTGGTCTTGCCCTTGTTGAGAATTGTCAGAGACATCTTAATCTTCGGGAATCGATAAGACTTCTCCTCATAGCGGTCAACAAGATCCTTAGTGACAAGATCATTGATTCGTACAATATCGTTATCAATCTTAAACTTAACGATAGTACCATGATCCTTGCACTTCTCTTCAACGGTGTCTTTCAGGAATCCATCCTTGAACTTATAGGTCAGCTTCTTACCCTTCTGCATAGAGGATACTTCAGCGATTTCCGACAAGTAGACGGTAGCCGTTAGCCCCACCCCGTTTAAACCACCTGATACAAGATATGCTGTTCCTTCGCCGTTGTCAAACTTACCGGACGAATACAGCTTAGTGCAGACATCCAGAAGTTTAGCCTGAGGAATACCAGCGCCGTTATCAGTAACGGTAACCATGTGGGTACTCTCATCGTACGTAGTGATAATATGATCACCTACGGTTTCCTTGACGCTGAGCTCATCAATAGCATTATCAATGATCTCATAAATCAGGTGCATTGCACCCTCAGCATCCTTACTCGGAATAAAGATAGTAGGGCGCTTTCTTACTTGGTCACGATCATCTTCAAGAACTTGAATTGAAGACGCATCGTATTTGCGTTTTGACATAATAGATCTCCTCCTTTAGTTGTATCTTTAATGTTATTCGGATGGTAAATAAATCCATCCTTGTTCATTCATATAATATATAGATTATAATGAGTCGAGTGCTCGCGCCGACGGCTAGACACGAGCACTGAACTCTCTTTACCGATTAGTCGTTAATACGATCGATAATATGGATGAAACCATACTTGTCTTTATACTCTCCGGACTTCTTATCATAGTAGGCAGGTCTAATGGAATTAGCGTTATGTACAATGAGATCGAGAGACATATGGCCGCCATGTTCGGACTGTCGCATAATCATAGAGATATAGCCTTCTCTAAGATTATGCTTAGTTTCAAAATCAGCATAAACCAGTCTTTCACCATCGATATCCGTGATCCACTTATTATTACGCTTGTTTCTAGCCTGGACATCAACTCCAACAAGGCGACAATTCCACGGCGCATACGGGCCATCATTATCAATACGGTCAATAGACAGTCCTCTATGATACCCATGATCAATCATCCAATGATAGAAGTTTACGAAGCCAGGATTACCGACAACGTTCGGTGTATACCACTCAGGAACAATATAGATACCGCGAGCGCCATAGTCACTGTATTCTTCTCGATTCTTGTTGTAGCAACGGCGAATCATGTCGATATGAACCTTTGCTAACCGGAGACCGTGTTCTGCAGTTCCGATAATACCATGCGTAGTATTCCGCTCTGCACACTTCTTGGATACAAGACAACCGCATGATTTTGTTTTACCGGTTCGTAAACCCTTACCAGTTGTAACAAAATACGATCCACAGAGATTGCACTTACAAACCCACTGGGCTTTACCATCTTTAGAATTCTCCGGGTATCTGCAAATTACAGTGACATTACCATCAGCAAAATTCTGCTTAGCGATATTAATGAATCCCTTACCTTCCGGCATTGGATGCACTTCTGCACGAATAATGTATTCATTCACCTCCTCTTCTGATAGTCTGTGAAAACGGTTCCACTTACCTTTTTCTCTAGACATGACGATGTCTCCTTTCGGTATTTTAATAATCTATATATTAAACTAGCGTCTACAGCAACCCGATATAGACACTAGGAGTTTTTGTCATTAACCGTCATTTATGTGTCCGGAGAATATTAATTTAATACACGACTAGTTATACGTGCTATGAATATAGTGGAGGTTCTTAAGCCAACCAACACCATTTATTCCCACGAAATAAGCCGTTTTAGAGCCCCTAAATTCAATTTTAAAAACAAGAAAAATAAACCCGCTGTATTTGCGGGTTTATTTTCGTCAATTATTTCTTCGTAGGCCACACCTTTCGAAGTGCTTCCATCACAGCAGAACTCCTCGGAACATCAACCGACAAACCGAATAC
>ERZ1026868.1764-NODE-1764-length-10754-cov-3.150014_pt1 | contig 10754 bp, 8 predicted proteins | sample MGYA00380164_ERZ1026868 | MGnify/ENA primary metagenome ERZ1026868 (study PRJEB33269, sample SAMEA4719800) | human gut metagenome | biome: human-associated habitat; feature: organic feature; material: feces | place: Cameroon | collected 2013-10 ... | reverse complement strand
GAGGATATTGTTGCAATGAAAGAAGATGCGAAAAATGTATATGTTCACCCTGTGATTATTGATTATATTGTTGAACTGGCAAGGATGACAAGACAGGAGGATAATGTATCAATCGGTGTAAGCCCGAGAGGAACTCTTGGTATGCTTAATGCGGCAAGAGCATATGCGTATGTTGCAGGCAGAGATTATGTTGTACCAGAGGATATTAAGATTTTGGCACCATATGTATGGGCACACAGACTTGTTTTACAGACTGGTTTTATGAACAGAGATAATAAAGAACAGATCATAGGCAATGTTGTCTCGAAAACAGCAGTTCCTACTGAAGATTGGAATAGATAATGAATGTTTTGTTAATGCTTTTAGGTGTACTGATTGTGTACATTGCTGTAAAGCTTGTGTACAGATATAACTGGAATAAAAATCTTACAGTGAGTCTTGAATTTGATAAAAAGCATGTGGTTAAGGATGATATTGTTAATATTACAGAAGTTGTTACTAATGCCAAGAGGCTGCCACTTCCTTGTATTAATCTTAAATTTCAGGCTGCAAGAGAATTGCTTTTTACAGGTTCAGATACTAATTCAAGCGTATCGGATAAGACTTACCGTAATGATGTATTTTCGCTTCTTTCTAATCAGAGAATTACAAGAAAGGTTCCTGTCAGGTGCACAAGAAGGGGCGTTTACAGCATTTCAGGTCTTGAGATTGTATTCTCTGGCTTGTTTATGAATGAAATTAATGTTCTAAAGACTGGTAATAACTGTGAAATAACAGTATATCCAAAACCGGCAGACCCGACAGTGTTAAAACCAGTGAACAGCAGGATTACAGGAGAAGCAGAACGGAAAAAATATATGCTTGAAGATCCATTTGTATTCAGGGGGATAAGAGACTATACGGGTAATGACAGCCTTAAGAATGTCAACTGGAAGGCAACGGCAAGAACCGGCAATCTTATGGTTAATGAATATGATGAGTCTGTCAGCAGAAATGTATGCATTCTGCTAAATCTCGAAGAAGACGGAGTATTGAGATATGATGCAGTTGACGAACAGGCTATAAGTATTGCAGCAGGAATATCACAGATGCTAATTGCATGTGGAATAAATGTTTCAATGCTCAGCAATGGATGTGATGTTGATACAAAGAGTCCGGTTGTAATAAATAATGGTTCTGGAATAGGACATCTCAATAATATTAATACTGCACTTGCAAGGATTGATACAGGAATTACTATGGAAGAATACTCTGCTATGCTTGAAAAAATTCTTGAGCCGGATAATATGAGAATAGAAAGTGAATATGTATATGTTTTAATCTCTGCAAGCAGAAGAAAGAAATTGCAGAGTGTTATTAATAAAATCAGCAGGCTTCAGGCAGATATGGTATGGATTGTACCACATTTTCCAGGAAATGATTATGGACTGGAATTATGTGATTTTGAGCCGGTTGGATGGGAAGTTAAGTAAGGAGAAGCAATATGAGTGAGTCTGTTGCGCGTTCAGGAAATAAAACATTATATGTAGCGCGGTCAGTTGTGGAATTACTTAGTCAGTGTGTTGTTTTTATGGCATTTGCTGCAATGATAATTCTAGGGGTTGTTAAAAAGTCTGATGAATATATTTTATACGCCGCACTGGTCACTATTCCTGTAGTCATTACATTTTTTGCGAGAAAATATATAACGTCGTTGTTTCTTTTTGTAATGATTCATATAGTACTTATTGCAGCAGCAATTATGCTTGGAAGAACAGATGCTGAAAGTACGGCATATTTTGTAAGTGTGTTTGTTGTATGTGTACGATCTGTAAGTGTAAGGATTGCTAATGTAAGAAAAACTGAATATATGAAGGAGTCGCGGTTCAGCACTAAAACAGAAGATGTTAATGATGATGAAAAGAAAGCGGTAATGCAGACTACAGAGAGAATGTCAGTGGTGTATTGCATTGTTATGATTGTTGGAAGTACATTTGGAGGACAGAATGGCAGTACAAAACTTGTAAGTTTTGAATCATTGATGTTTGCCCTTTTTATAATTCTTTTCCTTATAGGGAATCAGCTTAAAGGAGTTAATGATTTATTTATAAGTAATACAGGTAAATCTGAATTCCCAGCAAGAAGAATAACAGGCATTAATATGGCAACTGTGGCTGTTGTAGCTGTATTAATGATAATGGGAATGCTTCTGTTCTACAGAGGAGATGGTGGTAATATATTTGCACTGATGGGAAGTATTTTAGGTGTAGTATTCAGACCGCTTCTTAAATTGCTGCTCATGCTTATGAAAGAAAATGACGAAGCTCTGCCTCAGCAGCCAACTCAACCAATCAATAAGGATGATGCTTTGTATGAGGAAACAGAGATAAAAGAATATGCGGATAATCCTGTTATGCAGGCAGTTTTCGTTGCTTTCACAGTGGTTATTATTACAGGGTTAATGATTGCTGTTATATATGTTATTGTAAGATATGCGAGAAAGTTCAAGGAATCAAGGGATGATAATGGAGATGAGGTTGAATTCATAGGAACAGGCAGGCATGAAAGAAAAATCAGAAGGTCTAAGCGTGCTGTGGAGAAAACCAATCTTGCGGTTAATATGCAATATAGAAAAGCATTTAAAGAGGCAGCGATGCTGGATAAGAGAAAAGAAAAGATGGCTGCAAACAGTTTGGTTTATATGCAGCCTGAGGATATCACAAGAAATAATATTACTTCAAATGCTGCGACTGCTGAAAGAATTACAAGAAGTTATGAAAAAGCAAGATATTCTGATAAGAATATTTCCAAAGAAGAACTTGAATTTATGCTTGACTTTATAAAAAATGACAAGTATAATAAGCGTACATAATAAGTAAATGCTGTGAAGAGGACTATTAGATAGGAACCAGAGTCAGAGAACTGCCGGGTGGTGCGAGGCAGTCGAAGGAACTTATTGAACTCGCCTTGGAGCTGCTACCTGAAATCATTATGAGAAGTAGGAGTAGCCGGAAGCCAACCGTTATAGTGGACAGAATATAATGCAGCACATTTGTTGTACGTATTCAGTGAGTGCATAGCATAGCTATGAAGAAGAGTGGTAACGCGTGAGATTTATCTTTCGTCTCTTTGGGTAGAATTGCCCATGGACGAAAGATTTTTTTATGCTTATCTTTAAGAAAGCCTTTACTTATTAACAATACATATTTATATTTTCAGGAGGTTTTAGGAATGTTTGATTACAGACAGTATGAAAGAGGCTATTTTATGCCACCAGTTAAGTGTAATGACTGGGTTAACAAGGAGTATGTTGATAAGGCACCAATCTGGTGTTCAGTTGATTTAAGAGATGGTAACCAGGCTCTTGTTGAACCTATGAGCCTTGATGAAAAACTTGAATTCTTCCAGATGTTAGTTGAAGTTGGATTTAAGGAAATTGAGATTGGTTTCCCTGCTGCTTCTGAGACAGAATATGAGTTCTGCCGTACACTTATTGAGAAGAATATGATTCCTGATGATGTTACAATACAGGTACTTACACAGGCAAGACCACATATTATCAAGAAGACATTTGAAGCTGTAAAGGGTGCTCCAAGAGCAATCGTTCATGTATATAATTCTACTTCATTAGCTCAGAGAGAACAGGTGTTCAAGAAGTCTAAGGAAGAAGTTAAGCAGATTGCTATTGAAGGTGCTAAGTTATTAAAGGAACTTGCTGAAGCTGATGGAGGAAACTTCCTTTTTGAATACAGTCCAGAGAGTTTCACAGGAACAGAACCAGAGTATGCACTTGAGGTGTGCAACGCAGTTGTTGATATCTGGCAGCCAACTCCTGATAAGAAATGCATTATTAATCTTCCTGCTACTGTTGAAATGTCACTTCCACATGTATTTGCAAGTCAGATTGAATATATGTCTAAATATATGCACAACAGAGAAAATGTTATTATTTCTCTTCATCCACATAATGACCGTTCGACAGGTGTTGCTGATGCGGAGTTAGGACTTCTTGCAGGAGCAGACAGAATTGAGGGAACACTTTTTGGTAATGGTGAGAGAACAGGTAATGTTGATATTATTACACTTGCGATGAATATGTATATGCAGGGTGTTAATCCTGAACTCGATCTTTCTGATATGCCACATCTTGCAGAAGTATTTGAAAGACTTACACAGATGAAGATTGATGACCGTCATCCATGGTGTGGTAAGCTTGTATTTGCAGCTTTCTCAGGTTCACATCAGGATGCTATATCTAAGGGAATGCATTACAGAATAGAAAATGATCCTAACAAGTGGACTGTTCCATATCTTCCTATTAATCCTGAAGATGTTGGCCGTACATATGATTCAGATGTTATCAGAATTAACAGCCAGTCAGGTAAGGGTGGCGTAGCATATGTTCTTGAACATAATTATGGAATGATTGTTCCTAAGGCTATGAGAGAAGATTTAGGATATGCGGTTAAGGATGTTTCTGATGTACATCATAAGGAACTTTCACCAGATGAAGTCCTTGAAATCTTTGAGAAGAGATATAAGAAGTACACCCCGGTATTTAAGATTACAGAAGTACATTTCAAACAGATTAACGGTATACAGACAGTTGTAACTATTGATGAGAATGGTAAGAAGAGTAATGTTGAAAATGGCGGTAATGGTCGTCTTGATGCTGTAAGTAATGCACTTTCAGAACATTTTGGAAAGCCATGCGACATTTTCTGTTATGAGGAACATTCATTAAAGAAGGGTTCAGATTCAAGTGCTATTGCATATGTTGGAATTACAGGCGAAGATGGAAAGAATTACTTTGGTATTGGTATTGACCATGATATTATCAGAGCTTCCATTGATGCGTTAGAGTCAGCAATGAACAGAAGTATTGAGGCTTAATTAGAATATTTGTATTAAGTAAAATCCACAGAAGATATACATTTGATAATGGTATCTTTTGTGGATTCTTTTATTTAAACGATTAAAATACCCCACCCAAAGGGGGAAGCGGTACCATGGTACTAATGCTAATATACTTGGCGAGGGGAAGAAATATAGTCAGATAGGGGAATTGCTAAATTATTAATGGAGGGAATGTAATGTTTTAAAAAAAGCATTTTAGCAAGCTGGAACCAAAGGTTAAGAAGTTGTTGGCAGGTGTGCTTTCAGTAGCTATGATAGCGGGGGCTGTATTAGCTGGAATATCTATAAAAGCAGGGGCACGTTCTAAGACACAGGATGTACTTAATGAACTTCTTGGGGCAGCAAAGCCATATGGGCTTGTTGCAGAGGAGTTTAGAAATACTAATCATAACCAGACAAGTTTTGCTGTTAATACTTTACACATTACAGACCAGTATTTAAGCTCATGGCATGATAAGAGTGTAGGAACTACATATGTAAGAGATTTTGATGCATCATCGTCTTCATACATGAGAGTAGATACAAATGCATTTAATAATCTGGTACTTGGCAGCGATTATGATTATGATGCCCAAGAAAATATGTACTATATTAAGGATTCTAATGGAGTAAGAACTGGAGCGGTGGTAGATGTGAGAAACTGCCGCGATATAATTAATGTCTTTTATGACAGAGATTATATGGATGTTACAGGTGCAAGACAGAGTGTAGGAAATACATTTGAAAAGTATGCACAGACATCGGATGATGACGCTGATATTGTTATTAAGGCTGATGACAGTAAGGTTATTGATCTTTCAGGACTTGAAAACAAGCAGATTGTAGTTGTTAATATGTATGCCAGAAATTATACTGACTGGCAGAAGAATGAGGTATCAGAGTTTTATTCGCTTAATGATAATTTTACAATTAAGAATAAAGCGAATGGTCAATTTGTTATTATTAACATGCTTGGTGGCAATGCAGACACTTCATTTTACAGATTTAATGTGAATGGTAAGGGAACAGGCGGTCTTACAGATGTTGATATTTCTGATACTGTTATCCTGAATGCTGTAAATGTCAAGGGAAATATCCAGATTGGAGAGCTGTGTGGAATTGTTATTGCACCATATGCTGATGTAAAACTTTATAATACCTGCAACGGCAGAGTTATTGCAAAGACATTTGAAAATGTAAGTGGTCAGTTACATTTTGTATCAGACGAGCAGGAAGAAGGCACAACAAGTAGGGAGACTGTTTCTGAGACATCAAAATCAGCAGAGAGTGAATCAACAGAAATAACAAAGTCGTCAGAAAATGCATCAACAGAGGCAGTAAAGCCAACTGAGAAAGAATCTAAGGCAACTGGTGGCATGAGTGAAACAAAGACTGGGGAAAAAGAAACTAATCCATCACATACAATTTCAGGTTCAGATTATTCAGGTAATAATGTAACAACAGGTCAGGTTGCAGCAGACGAAGAACAGGTTACTCGTGCTACAAAGAAAGGACAGGTAGCTGCTGATGAGGATTATGTTGCAGATGGAAGCAATATAAAGAAAACTTCGGACAATTCAGCAATGGATTCTGATTCAACTGTTAAGAATGGCAAAAAGGCAGAGGTTGGTGCTGATGAAGATTTAGTGCAGACTGGTGATAATAAGCATATTGGCATATATATTGGAATTCTTGTAGCAGCTGTAATTGTTTCTGGTATTGTTATTGCTGTAAACAGAAAGAAATCTGATAAGTAATATAACATAGTTTATGAAAGGGAATTCTCCATAAAATGTGGAGAATTCTTTTTTTATATGTTATAATGCCATATGTATGAGTCGGAGTAGGCTCTGACCACAAAATACAGTGAAGAACAAGGAGATGGAAGTTTTATGAAACATTTGATACTTGCATCGGGTTCACCAAGACGAAGAGAACTTATGAGTCAGGTAGGACTTGATTTTACTGTTGTTACAAGTGATGCAGATGAGAATATTAAAGAGATGGAGCCGGAAGATTATGTAAGAGAATTATCTTCTATCAAGGCACAGTCAGTATTGGAGCAATATACAGATAAAGAGGATGCTGTAATTGTTATAGGTGCAGATACTATTGTTTACCATAAGGGAGAAATACTTACAAAGCCTAAGGACGAAGAAGACGCATTCAGAATCCTTAAGTCTTTAGAAGGTGAGATTCATCAGGTGTATACAGGTGTCACTATATGCAGCGCCCATAAAAATGTAAGTTTTTATGAAAAGACTGATGTGTGGGTATATGATATGACTGACGAAGAAATCAAGGAATATATAAGCACAGGAGAGCCTATGGACAAGGCTGGTGCATATGGTATTCAGGGGAGATTTGCAGCATATATTAAGGGAATAGAAGGCGATTATAATAATGTTGTCGGACTTCCTATTGCAAGACTTATGCATGAGCTTAAAGCATTTTAAGGAGAGTACAGATGGTTAAATTCATAGCATGCGACCTTGATGGAACACTGCTTCTTAATGGAGCACAGAGTGTTGATGAATCAGCAATTCAATATATTGACAGACTTGTTGAAAGCGGTGTTATATTTGCACCGGCTAGCGGCAGGCAGATAACAAGCCTTAAGAGACTTTTTGAACCAATAAGCAATAAGCTTGCTTATATTGCAGAGAATGGCGCACTGGTAGAGTACAGGGGCGAAACTATTGGAAAGACTCCGATGGACAGAAAACTTGCGTTAGAGATAATAGAAGATGTGATAGCACAGCCCAATTGTGAAGTACTTGTTTCGGGTGAGCATACGGCATATATTAAGCCTAAGTCAGAGGAGTATCATTACAGAATGACTAAGGTTGTTAATTATCATACTACATTAGTAGATAAGTTTACTGATATTGATGAGGATATATTAAAGATTGCTGTGTGCGATATGTCGGGAATTAAGAATTCTAAAGACCACTTTATTAATAAATGGAGTGACAGGGCTTCAGTGCTTGTATCAGGTGAATTGTACTTAGACTTTATGGACTCTGCTGTCAATAAGGGAAGAGGAATTGAACAGATACAGAAATATTTCGGATTAAAACCGGAAGAATGTATGGCATTTGGTGATAATTATAATGATATTGCCATGCTGGACAAGGTATATTACTCATATGTTATGGAAAAGGCTGCCTCTGATGTAAAAAAACACGGACGATTCGTTACAGGATGGGTAGAAGGAACATTAAGGGAACAATTTAAAGATATTGTATAAGGAGATTGATTTATGGATAAGCATATTGATGAGTGTGCAAAGGTATTTTTAAGAGATCAGAAACAGCTTTTTGATGAGCCTGTTGCATATGATCTGGAGGAAGCTAAGGAATTCTTAGAGGACTGTATGGCAGTATATTGTAAAGATATTAAAGAATTAAGAGAAGTCATGGATGATGAAGGAATGGATGTAGCTGATTTAAGCAATGAAGAACTTCTTGAACAGTTAGAAGTATTCAAGCTTGATAATGGCGGATATTTCTTTGTGGAAGGATAATATAAATGCGTATTACTGTTGTATGTGTAGGTAAGATTAAAGAAAAGTTTTATATACAGGCGGTTGATGAATATTCCAAGAGACTTTCAAGATATTGCAAGCTGGATATCGTAGAACTGCCTGATGAGAAAACACCAGATAATGCGAGTGATGTTGTTAATGAGCAGATTAAGAATAAGGAAGGGGAGAGAATCCTTTCTGCAATTAAAGATGATGCTTATGTATGTGCACTTGCAATAGAGGGGAAGATGCTTGATTCTGTTGAGCTGTCAGAGAAGATAGAAAAGCTTGGCATAGAGGGAACAAGTAACATAACATTTGTTATAGGAGGTTCTCTTGGACTGGCAGAAGCTGTACTTAAAAGAGCAGATTACAAGCTTAGTTTTTCTAAAATGACATTTCCACACCAGCTTATGAGAGTTATCCTGTTGGAACAGATATACAGGGCTTACAGAATTATGAAGAATGAGCCATATCACAAGTAAGTAAAGAGGATTGAATATGAAAAGAAGAAAGAAAACATTTATTATATTAGGAATTATTCTTATTGTTGTACTTCTCGTAGCGGGATATATTAAATTCTTTAATGGAAAAGGAATATATTTTACTACGGGAATGAAGAGCGGTGAACTGATAAAAACAGCAGGTCAGCAGACAACATATACATGTGAAGCTGAAATACTCATGTCGGATTTAAAGAAACAATATGAGGAAATGTTTGGCAGCGATATATGGAAAGAATCAATTGGAGATGCTGATTTTGAAAGTTATATTAAAGATCAGGTAAAAGTTAAACTTATGCGCGTTAAAGCTATGAATGTAAAAGCAAAAGAACGCGGGGTAGTGTTAGGAAGAGACGAAAAGGATGCGGTAAGCAAAGCAGTTGATGAGTATTATGCAGGATTATCAGACTCACAGATTAAGAGCACAGGCATAACTAAGGAAAAATTAAATGTAATGTTTACTGAATTTGCCATAGCTAAGAAATTATATTCAGATTTAACATCTGAAATGGATATAGAGGTAAGTGCTGATGAGGCAAGGGTTATCGATATCCAGTATATTGTTTCCGATTCTGAAGATGAGATTAATAAAGCATATAATCTTGTTAATTCAGGAAGTTCATTTTTTGCTGTTGCGAAAGAATATAATGCAGATGGCGAATATGAATATGAGTTAAAGCGTGATGAAATGGACAGCGCATTTGAAAAGGCAGCTTTTGATCTGGCAACAGGTGAAATGAGTAAGGTTGTTGAAGCAGAAGGCAGATATTATATTATCAGATGTACATCAGACAATGATAAGGCAAAGACAGAGGTTAATAAATCTGCAATTCTTGAAAAGAGGAAATTGGAAAAGTTTAATGAAGACTTTGAAAAATATGAATCTGATATTTACATGGAATTTAATGATAGTGAATGGAAAGGATTGAGTATCAGAAATGGCCTGTCTTTAGATAGCAGTTTTGATGATATATTCAACACATATTTTGGAAAGTAAAGAGGAGAGTAATTAAGTAATGGCAGCTAATAAATATGATGCTAACAGTATATCAATACTGGAAGGTCTTGAAGCGGTAAGAATGAGACCTGGTATGTATATTGGAAGCGTCGGAACTAAGGGACTTAACCATCTTATATATGAGATTGCTGATAATTCGGTGGACGAACATCTGGCAGGTTACTGTACACAGATAAATGTAACTCTTAATGATGATGGAACAGCAACTATCAAGGATAACGGACGAGGTATTCCTATCGGAATCCACCCTAAAGCCGGAATACCTGCGGTTGAGGTTGTATTTACGGTACTTCATGCAGGTGGAAAGTTTGGAGATGGCGGATATAAGATATCAGGAGGACTTCACGGCGTTGGTGCGTCTGTTGTTAATGCACTTTCTGTATGGCTTGAGGTTGAGATAAGAGTTGACGGTGGAGTGTACAAGCAAAGGTACGAGCAGGGAAAGGCAACAGCACCACTTGAAAAGATTGGTACATGCAGAAAGAATGATACTGGTACAACTGTTACATTTCTTCCTGATGGAGAAATATTTGAAAAGACAAGATTCAAGGCAGACGCGATAAAGAGCAGGCTTCATGAGACAGCATATCTTAATCCGGGACTTACAATTGAGTTTGAGGATAAGAGAAAGGGCAGTGAAGATAAGGAAACTTTCCATGAGCCTGACGGACTTAAGGCGTATATCAAAGATCTTAACAATGGCAAAGAGACCGTATGTGATATCGTCTACTTTAAGAAGAAACAGGAAGACATTGAGGTTGAAGTCGCATTCCAGTTTGTTAATGAATTTGAGGAAAATATTCTTGGTTTCTGTAATAACATATACACTCAG